>Ga0210396_10000019_pt1 | contig 368340 bp, 294 predicted proteins | sample IncBWH17OmetaG_FD_155466 | JGI IMG/M metagenome (GOLD analysis project Ga0210396, IMG submission 155466) | Forest soil microbial communities from Barre Woods Harvard Forest LTER site, Petersham, Massachusetts, United States - Inc-BW-H-17-O ... | reverse complement strand
CGCTTGAACCTGGTGAGCAAACAGCTTCCGGCCGGTGTTGTGGCGACGCTCGGACCGGACGCGACAGGGGTGGGCCACGTCTTCTGGTACACGGTGGAGGGAGGCGGGCTGAATCTGCGCGATCTGCGCTCTCTGCAGGACTGGTATGTCCGCTATCAGCTCAATTCGGTCCCCGGAGTTGCCGAAGTAGCGAGCGTCGGGGGCACGGTGCAGCAATACCAGATTGATGTCGATCCGAACCTGCTGCGCTCCTACGGCGTTCCTCTCAGCATGGTGATGCGCGCCGTGATGGCGAGCAACTCGAATGTGGGCGGTAATGTCATCTCCGAGAACGGTTCCTGGTCCATCGTACGCGGGCTTGGCCTGATCGAAAATCTTGACGATATCCGCAATATCGTGGTCGGTTCGCATAACGGCACGGCTGTTTTCGTGAAGGATCTGGGCACCGTCAAGATCGGTGACGCATTCCGCACCGCCGCTCTGGTCAAGAACAGCTCCGAAGCAGTTGGCGGAGTGATCGTGGCGCGGACAGGCGAGAACACGAAAGAAGTCATCGACCGGGTAAAACAGAAAATCAAGGAACTCGAGCCCGGGCTGCCCCCGGGCGTGCATATCGTTCCTTTTTATGACCGATCGCAGTTGATCGAAGCCACGGTTGATACCCTCCGTCATGCGTTGCTCGAAGAGATTATCCTGGTCACACTCGCGCACATCATTTTTCTGATGCACTTCCGCAGCATCCTGGTCGTTACGCTGCCGCTGCCGCTTGCCGTACTGTGCTCCTTTCTGCTGATGCACTACGCGCATGTGACCTCGAATGTGATGTCGCTGGCGGGAATCGCCATCGCCATTGGCGTGTTGGTGGATGCGGGCATCGTCGTCACCGAAAATGCGTTTCGACATTTGGAAGGCGTCGATACTGACGATCGAGGACGCGTTTTCGAGACGGTCTTACGGGCCACGAAGCTGGTTGGCCGTCCGACGTTCTTCTCGATGGCGATCATCATTCTCGCGTTTGTGCCGGTGTTTGCGCTTACCGGGCAAGAGGGAAAGCTCTTTCATCCGCTGGCCTTTGCCAAAACCTTTGCCATGGTGAGCGCGACAGCCATTGCCCTAACCCTGGTACCCATCCTGTGCGTGCTCCTGCTCCGGGGCAAGTTCCATTCGGAAGACCAGAATCCGGTCATGCGTTTCTTGCAGCGGCTCTATCGTCCCGCCCTGTCCTGGGCGCTCGATCACCGCGCTATCACACTTGGTATCGCCGTCGTCTTTCTCGTTGGCGCGTTGGTTGTGGCCTCCACCATCGGCAGCGAGTTCATGCCACCGCTCAATGAAGGCGACATCATGTTCATGCCGATCGCGGACGCGAGCATCTCGCTGCCGCAGAACACTGAATATGCCAAGCGGCAAGACAAAGTCCTGGAGAGTTTTCCCGAGGTCGCCTATGTGGCGGCAAAGATAGCGCGCGCGGAGACCTCGACCGATCCGGCAGGGTTGAACATGACCGAGACGATTGTGCATCTCAAGCCGCGCGATCAGTGGCGGTCGGGAATGACCCTTGCGAAGCTCAAAAGCGCGATGGACCGCGCGGTGTCTTTGCCTGGTGTGGCTAATATCTGGACACAACCGATCATCAACCGCATCGACATGCTCACGACGGGCATTCGGTCGGAGATTGGCGTCAAGGTCTTTGGGTCCGACCTGATAGAACTTGAAGCGAAAGCTCGTGAAATTGCCGACGCCGTGCGGACGGTGAAAGGCGCCAGCGATATCTATCCCGAGCAGGTGACGGGCGGCCTGTATCTCGATATCAAGCCGAACCGCGAAGCGGCAGCGCGCTATGGCATCGATGTCGGCGAGGTGCAGAACGTCATCGAGACGGCCATCGGTGAAAACAATCTAACCACCACCATCGAAGGGCGGCGACGCTTTCCGGTGCGGGTGCGCTATGCGCCGGAGTTCCGGCGTAATCCGGCAGACATCGCGAACGTGCTGGTGGCGGGAGCGAATGGCGCACAAATCCCCCTGGGACAAGTCGCGGATATCCGTCAGGTATCCGGGCCGGCCCAGATCAACAGCGAGAATGGCTTGCTGGAGGTTTCCGTGCTGATGAATGCGCGCGGCCGGGACGCCGGCAGCGTCATCGCCGACGCGGACAAAGCCATCCGCGCCAAAGTGCAAATGCCTCCCGGCTATTACTACAACTGGAGCGGACAATTTGAAAACGAGGTCCGCGCGAAGAAGCGCCTGCAGCTGGTCCTGCCGGTCGCCGTCGGTATCATCTTCATCCTTCTTTATTTGACGTACCGTTCTTTCTTGGAGGCCGCGCACGTTTTGCTAGCCGTGCCGTTTGCCCTCACGGGAGGGCTCTATCTGCTCTGGCTACTGCACTATAACTTCTCAGTCGCCGTGTGGGTTGGATTCATCGCGCTCTTCGGGACGGCGGTGCAAACGACGGTGGTAATGGTGATTTACCTCGAAGAGGCTGTAGAGCGGAAGCGGCACGCGCAGGGAACGCTGACCATCGCCGGGCTCCGCGAGGCCGTGATGGAGGGGGCGCTGCTCCGTCTTCGCCCGAAGCTCATGACGGTTTCGACCATCGTCGCGGGATTGTTACCGATTTTCTGGAGCAACCGTGTGGGATCGGAAGTCATACGACCACTGGCCACTCCGGTCCTCGGCGGCATGCTCAGTTCCCTCGCGCACGTGCTGATCGTCACACCCATCATTTTCATGTGGCTGCGGGAGCGCGAGCTGCGCCGCGGCCAATTGCCGGTTGCAGGTTTGCAACCGACGCAAGGTACACAAGCATTTCCAACATCACTCTAAGGAGAATTTTTATGAAGACACTCTATGCAATTTTGTTGACGTTCATTCTTGTCGTGGCCGGCTGCAGCGGAGACAAAGTAAATCTTTCCTCTCTGAGACCAGCAGCGACCCGGACGGTCGGAAAGCTCACCATCGCGCTGCTGAATAAAAGCGGCGAACTGATGCAAGGGCAGAACGAATTTGTGGTGCAGTTCAAGGATGACCAAGGCCAGCCCGCCGATGTCGGCGATGTGCAAATCGGCTCGAGCATGTCCATGCCCAGCATGGCTCCCATGTCCGGCGATTCCGAACTCACACCCACCGGCCAAACGGGAGTTTACAAAGTGACTTCCAACTTCGCCATGAGCGGGGCGTGGCACTTCACGCTTTCCTGGAACGGGCCATACGGACAAGGCCACACCACCTTCAACAGCAACGTGAGGTAAGGAACATGAGACGAATGCTATTTGCTTTTCGACTGTGGTTACTGACAATGGTGGCGTTGGCCGGTTCTCTGCCGCTGTCCGCGCAGCAGACCCCGCCACGGCCCGCAAGTGATTTCCTCGATCTCCAGGGTGGAGTTACCGAGGCGGAACTCGTAACGCGCGCCCTCGCTTCCAATCTCACCTTGCTGGCGCAACGTCAGCAGATCGCTATGGCGCGCGGTGATGTGACCCAGGCTCGCCTGCGGCAAAACCCGTCGCTGACTCTTGGTGGACTCAAAGAAGTAAACGGCGGCGATAACGCGATCAACGTCAGTGGATCGTTGCCACTGGAGCTCTTCGGACGCCGCGCCCGCCGCACGGAGGTTGCGGAGAGCAAGGAAGAAGCCACGCAGCAGAGCGTGGCGGATCAGGAGCGCTTACTCGCCAGAGAGGTGCGCATGCGTTTCGGTCAGGCGCTCGCTGCGATACGCGACCTGCAGTTTGCCGAACAGCTCCTCCAGGTCAATCGCGATTTTCTTCGACTGATGGAGGATCGTGCACGCGAAGGCGCGGCCCCCACGCTCGATGCGGATGAAACGCGCGTCGAAGCGAACCGGATCGAAACCCTGCGAATTGACTATCAGGCGAAGGCGGAAGTGGCCTTCCTGGCCCTCAACGAAACAGTGGGTGCAGACCCTGACGAAGTTATTCGGTTGAAGGGACAGCTTGAACTTGCTCCCCAGGATTATGACCGCAAGCAACTTCAGCAGTTGGCGATGGATCATCGACCAGACCTGGCGTTTCAGCGGGCGAACGAACTACTGGCCCAGGCAGAGCTTCGTTCCGACCGGGCAATGGGAAAACCCGACGCCAGTGTCTTTGGCGGTTACGAACGCCCGGATAGCGGCTTCTCTCAACAAGCCTTTGATGCAGCGGGGAATCTTCGTCCGATTCGTCAGACGTTCAACTACGCCACGTTCGGACTCAACATCAATCTGCCGCTCTTCAATCGCAATCAGGGAGCTGTCGCGGCAGACACGGCGGCTATTCATGCTGCACGCAGCAGGATCGCAGCGGTGGATCTGAGTCTTCGGCACGAGGTCGTACAAAACCTCATCCGTTTTAACGGAGCACAGGCACGGGTTACGGTTTACCGCAGTGGTGTGCGCGAGCAGGCAGCTCACAATCTGGATGTCGTCCGCCAGACCTACAGTTACGGCCGCACCACCTTGCTGGATGTCATCGCGGAACAGCGCCGTTACATCGATATCGAAACCGGATATACGGACATATTGCTCGATGCGTATGCGGCGCGCATAAGTCTCGAACAAGCAATCGGTACCAACCTGCCATGAAAGGTGAAGACATGCTGAATACGGATCAGAAGGAAACGACCTCTACTCCACGTCGTCGCATGATTTGGATCGGTTTTGCCGCGATCGCTGTCGTCGGCATCTCAGTCGGGTTGTGGTTCGGGACGCGACCCAGTAGCCGACCCAAACCACGTCAACATACGCCCATGTCGAGTATGGCCGATATGGCATCTTCCTCGAACGATGATGCAACGGACGCAGCTGCGGCCAACGCAGAGTTACAGGTCGAGCTTGGTCCCGACGATCTGAAAAAGGCGCAGGTGCGAACCGTCCATGTGGATGTGAGGGAAACCTCCGGCACGCTTCGCGTTCCGGGGATCGTCAACCCGGACGAGTACCGCGAGGTGCATGTCACTCCCCTCGTTGGCGGTGTTATCAGGCAAGTTCCTGTGGTGCTTGGCGATCGTGTGCGACGCGGCCAGCCGCTGGCCGTGATTTTCAGCAGTGACTTGGCAGACGCTGAAACGGGGTATCTCGCGATGTTGGCGGAGTTGGAAGCCGATCACAAGAAGCTGGAACGTACGCAGAAGCTCGTCAAGCTGGGAGCCGCCAGTCAGCAGGAAGAGGAGGACGTGACAGCAGACCACGCCGCGCATGAAGCACACGTGCGGGCCGCGCTGACGAAGCTGCAACTGCTCGGTGCCAGCGATCTGCAGATCGCCGCACTGAAGCAAGCCGAGCAGATCGATGCGAACTTTTCCGTGCCGGCGCCGATCAACGGCATCGTGCTGACCCGTACTGCGAATCCGGGACTGGTAACGAACATGTCGCAGGAGCTGTTTACCGTGGTGGATTTATCGACCGTGTGGGTGATGGCAAGTATCAGCGAGAAAGACTTCTCGACGATCCATGTGGGCACCACCGCCACGGTGACCGCTCCGGCTTACCCCGCCCGCGTCTGGAAGGGCCGCGTTGTTTACATCCAACCCCAGGTAGATCCCAACACGCGGACGGCGCAGGCTCGCATCGAGGTGGCAAATCCCGAGGAGAGCCTGCGGCTCGACATGTATATGGATGTGGCATTTATGTCCGCGGGCGGCAAAGGGCTGACCGTTCCCGAAGTGGCGGTGCAATCCATCGGCGAGAAGCAATATGTCTTCCTCCCGGTTAGCGATAGTGAAGGTAGCTTTGCCGTACGACAAGTACGGCTCGCCCCTGTCTCAAATGGCTTCTATCCGGTTCTGGAGGGACTCAAGGTCAACGACGAAGTCGTCAAAGACGGCAGCTTTATTCTCAAGGCAGAGGCCATTCGCCAGCACCCCGAATTGCAATGACTTCGCGGGTCGCCAAGGCGAAGCCGGCGAGAGTGGTCCGTTTGCGAACAGCTTTATGGCGACTGCGTCGCGCAGAACCTCAGTATCGCGCAATGGCGACCGAGTTGGCTCTAAATGCGGGCGAACTATGAACGAGCGCGATCAGATCGAGAGAGACGATGAATCGACCTCGGCGGCGGAGTCTGGTCCGAAGCCGGCAATCGATCAACCAGCCGAGCCACCGGGGTCGCTCCTCAAGGCAGAGGGAACCGAACTTTCGAGCGATGCCTCCACCGGGCCAACGAATAGTGCGCCAGAGCCCGCCATCTTCTCCGCCAGCCACGGTGCGGATGACCTGGGCGGCGTGCAGGCGAATAACGTTCGTGGAGAATCTCGTAAGGAAGCAACCATGGGAATGACAATCACCACCGAGTATAAGCATTCGCTCGCCATCCGCTGGATGCACTGGATCAACTTCCCACTGCTTGCGGTGATGATTTATTCGGGGCTGCTCATCTATTGGGCCGATTCGCAGCACGAGGGACTGAATGCACACCGGGTTTATCGCGTCGGGTTCGGTAGCTGGACGCTCTTCCGGCTCTTTCCTTCATGGTTCTACAACAATCTCCATCTTAAATTCCAACTTGCGAAGGGCTTGGGCTATCACTTTTTTTTCATGTGGTTCTTCGCGCTGAACGGAATGGCGTATGTCCTGTACACCATTTTCTCTGGCGAGTGGCGGGAGTTGCTGCCTAAGCAGAATTCGTTTGGTGAAGCTATCGCGGTGACATTGCACGATCTGGGATTCAGGAAGCGCCATCCACCGCAGGGCAAGTTTAACGGCGCACAACGGATCGCTTATACCGGCGTCATTCTTATGGGTGCGGGCTCGCTGCTGACCGGGCTGGCCATCTACAAACCTACCCAACTCCACGTCGTCACGGCATTGCTCGGAGGTTACGAGATGGCGCGCTGGTTGCACTTTTGGCTGACGATCGCCTACGTTGGCTTCTTCTTGATACACGTCGCGCAAGTCATTCGCGCAGGCTGGAACAACTTCCGCGCCATGATCGTCGGTTATCAGATTTTGCCGGGCGAACGAGTGAAGCACGATCAGCATCCTTTATGAACAAAACACTTTCGCGAATTGAGCACGAAACGGTCGCTGAGCTGCAGCGCCGCTCGCGCCGTGGATTCCTAAGCGCAGCGATAGCCGCCGCGGCGGGTGCCGGTATTTGGAAATGGCTAAATATCCGGCCCGAAGTTGAGGGACTCAGCTCACCCTTCCGCAGAGCAATGGAGTTCAACGCTGGAATCGCGCGCAGACTTTTTCGCGAACGAGCGTTGGCGCCCGAATTCGAACAATCCAGGGCAGTACGTTCGTTCCGTCGCAATGGCGATATCGGACTCTCGGAGATCCGCCCCGAGGACTGGCGCCTGCAACTTGTCGGTGTCTCGAACCCTGCGTCCTATGCACAGTACTGCAGAGACGTTTCTTCTTGGACCTACGGAATGAACGCGTCGAGCGGAGCGGCTCCTAACCTCCGTGGCACTGTGGCTCCGAAGAAGCTGGGTATGCACGAGGAGGACGCAAAAGGTGCTGCTGTAAACATGAAGGCGATGGAGATGCCCGAAGATATGTCTGCGGGAGTTCCGGGGCTGCTGCTCACGATGGCGGATGTAAGGCAGCTCCCGCACGTAGAGATGGTCACTGAGTTCAAGTGTATTGAGGGTTGGAGCGAGATTGTTTACTGGGGTGGCGTGCGCCTGCGCGATTTTCTCGTCGCGTTCCCTCCGCAAAGGGCGAGAGACAGTCAATCTGCGTCCACGGAGCGTGCGACTGCCTTTCCGAAATACGTTGGCCTGGACACGCCGGACGGCCAGTATTATGTCGGCATCGAGGGCGAAGTCGCATTGCATCCGCAGACCCTTCTCGCCTACGAGTTGAACGGCCAGCCTCTGACGCCCGACCACGGCGCCCCGTTGCGTCTGGTGACGCCGCTCAAATACGGGATCAAACAGCTCAAACAGATTGGCCGAATGACCTACACCGACACACAGCCTCATGATTATTGGCACGAGCAAGGATACGACTACTACGCGGGTTTATGAACACGGTCAACATGGCGCATCTTTCGCGCTGCGCGATTTTCTTGACTTTGCCACTCGATGGCGAAGCACACGCGGGAGCGACGGGACTCGAACCCGCACCCTCCTGCGTGACAGGCAGGCGTTCTGGTCTCCTTCGCAGATGATTCAGATCCACTGTGCCAAAACTGTGCCAGAAGCCAACGATTTCAACCCATTCGAGTTACCTTTGAGCGAAAAGCAGATTCCCCGATTTGTTGGAAACGTTAGTAGTTATGAAAAATGAATGGAGCTGTTGGAGTCGCGGGCTGTGCGCCCAAGGCAGGCGCGCTACCAGGCTGCGCTACGCCCCGACATCGTGTACACCTTTGATTCTACTGTACGTTTCGGTTTTATTTCTACTCGGGATAATCGTGGTCGTTCGCGAGCTGCGGCAAGGGATTTCGGCGAGGTCGGCTGAATCTCCTGGTTGCGGATGCCCGCGATCACCGTGATCCGCAAAGAGTTGAAAAAATTGCATCCTCCTTCTTCCGCTCAAACTCTAACGCAATGAGGGTGAGAAGGAGGAATGTGGCAGCGAGCTCCAGCTTTCCTGCGAGAGCATTTGTTTGGACCGTGGCGGTCTTAGGTGTTGCATTTCTGGGCATTCAGTTCATTCGCCCCGAACTGACGAATCCGCCCGTTACCGCGGACATGCAAGCGCCTCCCGAGGTGCAGGCGATAGTCCGCAGCTCCTGTTATAACTGCCACTCCAACGAAACAAGGCTGCCTTGGTTTGACCGTATTGTTCCCGCCTACTGGATCGCGGCGCGCGACGTCAGAGACGGACGCAAGCACCTGAATTTTTCGGAAATCGGCAAGCTTCCCCCGGGGCAGCAAAGAGCCACGCTGTTCGAGTCCGTTAGCCAGATTGAGTTGGGCGCGATGCCGCTTCCCGCTTACAAACGCGTGCATCCAGCGTCCGTGGTCACTCCGGAACAGTTGGCCGTGTTGAAGAAATATCTCTCTCCTGCCAATCCGAACCAGCCAGCCTCAGCCGCCGAAATTAGCGCCGCCGACGCCCAATACGACGACTGGATTCACGCAGGCAGCGCGCCGCCGGAAGTGGCCCTCGCGCCCAATGGCATCTCTTTCTTGCCTGACTACAAAAACTGGAAAGCGATCAGCAGCACCGAACGGTTTGACAATCACAGCATGCGCCAGATCCTTGGAAATGATGTCGCCGTCAAAGCCATCGCAGAGAATCACATCAACCCGTGGCCGGACGGCACGGCCTTCGCCAAAGTAGCGTGGTTTCAACAGGAAGACGACAAAGGTTTGGTCCGGCCAGGGGCATTCTTTCAAGTCGAGTTTATGATCCGCGACAGCAAGCAATATTCCGCAACTCTGGGTTGGGGATGGGCAAGATGGCGCGGCGCGGATCTGAAACCTTACGGCAAAGACGCGGCTTTCACTGACGAATGCGTCGGCTGCCACAAACCCCTATCCAACACGAACTATGTCTTCACCATGCCAATCCGAGGGCAACAATGAGTTTGCGAAGAATCGGAACTGCTCTTTTCGGAGTGGTTCTTTCGGTAAGTCTCACTGGTTGCTCGGGTGATGAACCAAGAATTTCGGCGCAGTTCAATCAAGCAGCATCCCTGACCGGAGATCTTCCCGCAAACCCCCTGCAGTGGAAAATCGTTACAGCCGAAATCAACAAAGCGGATTCGAGCATGTCAACTCTCTACGGCAATGATCTGGCCATAGCCTACGCGAGAACGCATTCCCAGCACGACTATCCGGCCGGCTCGATACTCGCTTTAGTGACGTGGACCCAGACCGAGGACACGCGCTGGTTTGGGGCAAATATTCCGGCTCAAGTTAAGTCAGTGGAATTCGTGACAGTAGAATCCGCAGCGGATGGCACGCAATCATATTCCTACCAGAAGTTTGGGGGTGCGCCCTTGAAGACGTTGTCCACTCAGCAAAGCCTCACACCGAGTGAGCGAATGGCGTATCTTCTTTCGCAACGGGCCGCTGTTATGCCCTGAAACTTTCGTCTGAGAAGATTGCAATCATGCAGCATTGAATCCGCGCGATTTAATTCCCAACTTTCCGCCCCACTCCTAGTGTGCTGCGCCGGGTGCTCCCGACCTGATCTTGCGCGTCAAAAGAACCAGTGGCGCCCCGATCAAGCAAGCGCAGCCCAGCATCCAGAAACAATCCAGAAAGCTCAGAAACGAAGCTTGTTGCTGAAGCACGTGAGCCAACTGAGCTTTGGCATGTACAGCCGCGTCCGCGGAGGAGAATCCGCTGCTGGCAAAATGCCGCGACAAAGAAGCGAGCCTTTCCCGGTAGGGTGGGTCGAATGGCGTAGCGTGAGCCACCAGAACGGACTGGTGATACTGCGTTCGCCTCGCGAGCAGCGTCGTAACGAACGCGATCCCAAAGCTTCCACCCTGGTTTCGGAATAAATTGGTCAGGCTCGAAGCCTTGTTGTTCTTGTTTTTGGGCAGATAGGAATACGCCAACTGACTCACAGGAACAAATAGCGGAGCGATGCCAAGCCCCTGGATTGCGCGTGCAAGGGCGATGTGCCGGTAATCCGTGCCTAAATCAAAGCTGGCAAAATGCCACATCGCGAACGCAAAAATGATGTAACCCGTCAAAATCATCGGCTTGATGCCGACTTTCGGAAGAATCCTGACCACCAGCGGCGCTAAAGCCACGATCACAAAGGCGCCAGGTCCAAGAACCAGCCCAGCGTCCGTCGCGGTATAGCCATAAAGACTCTGCAGCATCTGCGGGATCAGTACGGTCGATCCGAAAAGAGCAAACCCAAAAAGAAAGTAATAGAAATTCGCGATGGCGAAATTCCGGTCCGCGAGCAGACGTATTTCCACAACCGGATCGGGATGGTGCCACTCCCAGAACACGGCCGCAATCAGAGCTACAATCGCAATCGAGAAAAAGAAGACAATGAGTCTGCTCTCGAACCAGTCCTCCGTCTGGCCGCGATCGAGAACAACCTCAAGGAACGCAAAACCGAGTGCCACCAGAACGATCCCGAGTCCGTCAACTTTGAGTTTTCCATCCTTGCGTGCGGCCTGCACCTCGCGCGTGAACTCAGGAGGGTCGGAGACCAGCCGGCTAGTCAGGATCAGAGACAAAATCCCAATAGGAATATTGATGAAGAAAATCCACCGCCAACTCCAGTTGTCGGTGATCCATCCGCCGAGCGGCGGCCCAATCACCGGCGCCGTCACAATGGCCATGCTATACAAAGCAAAGGCCGCGGGCCGTTTCTTCGGCGGAAATGTATCCACAAGAATCGCCTGCTCCACCGGAGCCAAGCCGCCGCCTCCAATTCCTTGCAGCACGCGAAAAAAGATGAGCAGTCCGAGAGAAGGCGCCAGCCCACACAGCAGCGAGCTTGCGGTGAAGAGCACGACGCAAATCATGTAGTAGCGTTTGCGGCCGAAAACGCGGCTCAGCCACGCCGAAAGGGGAAGCACCACGGCGTTTGAAACGAGATAGCTCGTCAGCACCCACGTGCTCTCGTCCACACTAACGGCAAGTCCCCCCGCAATATGCGGCAAGGCGACGTTGGCAATGGCCGTGTCCAGCAGTTCCATGAACGTGGCGAGCGTAACGGTGATGGCGATGACCCAGGGATTGACCGCGGGCCGGTAAGCCGCTTGGCTGGAGGCGAGAGCCATGGTTCTCAGGCGCTTCTGTCGAAGGCCAGTTCCTTCGATGCATAAAGAAACCGTTCGGTCGCATAAATTGGGTGCTATACTTCCGGTCGAGACCAGTTAGTCTCTTCCAATAGGCAGGAGGGACCCCTAAGTGCGCAAAGGCGAGCAGACCCGCCGCGAAATCATCCGCAAGGCGGCCCCCATATTCAATCAAAGAGGTTTTGACGGCGCGGCCCTATCCGACCTCATGCGGGCGACAGGGCTGGAAAAAGGCGGAATTTACCGGCACTTCGACAGCAAGCAGCAGCTTGCCGTTGAGGCCTTCGACTACGCCTGGCAACTTGCACTGGATACGAGATTCGAAGGCACAAATGAAATCACCAACGCTGTGGACCGGTTGAAACAGATCGTGTGGAACTTCCGCGATCGGCGCGCCGGCCTGGTGCAAGGAGGATGTCCTTTGCTGAATGCGGCCACGGATTCGGACGACGGCAATGCCGCGCTAAGAACCAAAGCTCGCCGGGCCTTTCATTCCTGGCTCGGTCGGCTGCGATCCATCGTCGAGGAAGGCAAAAGGCGCGGCGAAATCCGCGCTGGCGTCGATCCCATGGAACTGGCCACACTGATTGTCACCACCCTGGAAGGCAGCTTCATGCTCGAAAGGTTGCAGAGGGCACCTGAGCCACTAAACATTGCGTGCCGCCACCTTGAGGAATATCTCGAAACAAATATTCGGTCGAAACAGTCCAAAGCTCAGACGGAGAAAACATGAGTGGCCCCGAAGTTAGACCCCAACCAGATTTTAAGAGCAGAGCCAAAACGAATGACGTGCCTGTGGCCCGCTTGATCGGCTTTGAAGCGAAAGAAGCAGCCAACGGACGTGCTGTGGTGACTCTCGCCGCAGGCCCACAACACGCAAACCCGATGGGCACGCTCCACGGCGGAATTCTCTGTGACATTGCCGATGCTGCCATGGGGATGGCCTTTGCAAGCACACTCGCCCCCGGTGAATCCTTCACCACCATCGAACTCAAAATCAATTTCTTCCGCCCAGTTTGGGAAGCTGCTTTGAAAGCCGAGGGCAAAGTCGTGCGGCGAGGCAGCAGTGTCGGTTATGTCGAGTGCGAAATCACCGACGAAAGCGCGCGGCTGGTTGCCAAAGCTGCTTCGACCTGCATGGTATTGAGAGGCGAGGGCGCCAAGGGGCGTTAGGCGCGAAGATTGTGCAGGTGTTCGATGGGTTTCGTCGTATAAGCGTTGCCAAGAAGCACGCTATTTCGCGGGTACGCTTTCCACGAACAAATCGGGGGCAGTCGAAATGGCAGCAAGCCTGGAACTTACCGCATTATCGAGCCGCGCAAAGATGGCCTCGCCTCAAAAGTGGTCGAGTTTCATCAAGATTGCCGGAGCGGTAGGCGCTTCCCTTCTTTTTTTCTGTAGTCTGACCGGTTGTCAGCGACCATCCCGCCAGCCTGTTACCGTAACCGTTCTGGACCCGGAGTGGTCGCAGCCCGATGAACTTCCAGCCGCCGAACAAGAATCGCAGGAGTTCACACGGGAAACAGGAATCTTCGTCAAGCACCTCCCCGTCCCCGAAACTTCGCTCAGTCAACTAGGCCTCTGGCGAAAGTTACTGCAGGAAGGTGGACCAACTCCCGATGTCCTGGCGATTGATGTTATTTGGCCAGGAATCCTGGACCAGTATCTTATTGATTTGAAACCTTATGCCGCTGCGGAACTCTCTTCCGAGGATTCGGAATTGGTCGCCAGCTACACAGTTGGTGGCAAGGTCGTGGCTTTGCCGTATCACCCACAGATCGGTGTCTTGGCCTACCGCGTGGACCTTCTGCGAGAGTATGGCTACGATCATCCACCCGAGACGTGGGATGAACTCGAGAAAATGGCCCTCCGCATTCAGGCTAGCGAGCGAGCCAAAGGCAAAAAGGACTTTTGGGGCTACCTTTGGCAAGGAGCCGCTGACGAAGGTTTGACCTGCAATGCGCTGGAATGGCAGGCCGCCGAAGGCGGCGGACGTGTCGTTGAAAATGACAGAACGATAAGCGTCAACAATCCGGCGGCCATCCGTTCCTGGCAGCGCGCAGCCCACTGGATCGGCTGGATTTCGCCGCCCGGCACTCTCGCCTACCGCGAATTGGACTCGCTGAACGTTTGGAACTCTGGAGGAGCCGCTTTCAGGCGTACCTGGCAGTCGGATTTTCGACTGTCCCACTGGCAAAGCTCTTCGCTGGGAGCTGTAACTGGTTTTACGAGTTTGCCCGGAGGCCCAGGAGGAAGAGCATCCACATTGGGAGGGACAGGCTTGGGAGTTTCCCGTTCTTCGGCTCATCCTCTTGAGGCGATTAACTTTATTCGATCTCTGGTTCGTCGTGACATGCAGTCCAAGCGAGAGCGCGCTTATTCCCAGCCGCCTGCACAACCCCAGCTTTACGATCTGCCGTTGGAACTGCAGCCCTATGCGCCTCCCGCTGGATCAGGTCAACAGCGCGGCGGTTTAGTTGCTCGGCCTTCCATTGTTTCCGGCCAAGCCTACGAGCAAGTCACAAAAGCTTACATGATTGCGGTGCATTCGGTGTTAACTCGCGAAAAAACGGCGCCGGAAGCTGCCGCAGCCCTCGAGAAACAGCTGGTTGAAATCACCGGCTTCAAGACCGGTCCTCCCCCAACAGCAGGCGCGATTGCACACTAGCCTCGCTCAACGATTTGCTCCATGGCCTCCAAGCTGTCTGTCTTGGCGTCGCTTGGCCCGCGCTCAGGGACATGCTGTAGACTGAGGCAAGCGATGGGGACTCACTCAACCGCAGCTGAACCTTCCGTTAGGGCAAAACGCACCCGTATGAAGATTCCCATCATCGGCCGCCTGAACATCGGTCCTCGTCTGACGTTCTGTTTTATCTTTATCATCTTGCTGATGTTAGGAGGAAACGCCCTCCTACTTTGGCAATTTCATTTAGTCCGGCTTCAAGAAGAGCGTCTCACTGGTGTCGGCCAGGAGCTGATTGCCGTTTTGCGCTTCCAGTCGGATCTTTTGTCCTTCCATGCCAAGCTGGATGAACTTGTACAGTCCCAAGATGTCGACCGCCTGAAAAGAGAAGCCGGACCTCTCCGCGCGGTCCTCGTCGAGGATACAGAGCGGACCAGAAACTCGCTCGCTCACTTAGCGGCCGAGGCGCATCTGGACCCCTCCTTTCTTCCTACTTTGGAAGCAATTGAGAGCGCGTTGCCGTCACAACTCGAGGCCATCACAGGACTGGCAACGTCTGGCGATTGGCAGGCCGTGCGCCTTCGGCTGGCTAACGAAAAAAAGCCGCTCGAAGCTCAGACTTCGGCGCTGGTCAAGAACATTGAACAGGAGGTTACGGAAGAGCAGGCAGAAGCAGTCTTGCAAGTTGCGCGCTTGAGGCGCCGGATTCTCCTAATTGTTCCGCTAACCACTGTCTTTACCTTGCTGATCGCGGCATTCCTTGGTTTAGCCATCACTCGTAGTATTACCGAGCCGCTGGGGTTACTCATGGAAGGCTCGAAAGCGATTGCCCGAGGCGAGTTTCAGCACCAAGTTTCTGTGAAGGGACAAGATGAGTTCGCTGAACTTGGCCAGGTTTTCAACGACACGGCAGGGAGGCTTCGTTCTCTCTACGGAACTCTGCAGAAAAGCGAGGCGAACCTCGTCGAAGCGCAGAGGATGGCCAGGTGCGGCAGTTGGTCTTGGGATGTGCGAACCGGCGCTATCTTCTGGTCGCAAGAGTTCTTTCGCATCTATGAGTGTGACCCGGAGAAAATAAAGCCCAGTTGGTCGTATATGCTCGAAAGGGTCCATCCAGAAGATCGTCCCGGCATCGAGCAGAGAGCGAAAAGGGAGTCCACACAGAAGGACATGCTGGACTCTGCGGGTGATTTTCGAATTGTTTTTCCGGACGGAAGGATAAAGCGCCTTCACTCGATTGCTCGTTCCGTGTTGAATGAGTTAGGCGAAATCACGGAAGTCGTCGGCACCACCATGGATGTGACAGCGCAGCACGAAGCCCGAGCGGCTCTGGAAACTGCCTTCGAGCAAATAAAGGAGTTAAAGGATCAGCTATACAAAGAAAACATTGCTCTTCGCGAGGAAATCGACAAGGTTTCCATGTTCGAGGAGATCGTCGGTTCTTCGGAACCGCTCCGGCGAGTTCTCTCGCAAGTCGCAAAGGTTGCCGCAACGGATTCCACGGTGCTCATCCTGGGTGAGACGGGGACGGGAAAGGAATTGATTGCCCGCGCCATCCACAGACGGTCCAAGCGCGCAAATAGAGCTTTTATCCGAGTGAACTGCGCGGCGATTCCCCCCACGTTAATCGCCTCCGAACTGTTCGGGCATGAGAAAGGTGCGTTCACTGGGGCGACCCAGCGACGGCTGGGGCGGTTTGAGTTGGCCGATGGAGGCACCATCTTCCTTGACGAGATAGGTGAACTGCCGGCCGAGACTCAGACCGCGCTTCTGCGCGTGCTCCAGGAACGTGAATTTGAACGGGTGGGGGGCAGCCATTCCGTCTCTGTCGATGTAAGAATCCTCTCGGCCACTAACCGGAATTTGAAGGCCGCAGTTGAGGCCGGCACCTTCCGCCAGGATCTGTTCTACCGGCTGAATGTGTTTCCGATCCAAGTGCCGTCGCTGCGCGAACGGGTGGATGATATCCCCTTGCTGGTTGAGTACCTGATCGAACGCTACGCGAAGAAGGCCGGCAAGAAGTTTCGGAACATCGATAAAAAGACTTTGGCGCTTTTTCAAGGCTACAACTGGCCCGGCAACATTCGCGAACTACAAAATGTGGTTGAGCGGGCTGTGGTTTTGTGTGATAGCGAGACCTTTTCCGTCGACCAGACATGGCTCCAGCACGAACTACCCCATGAGCCGTCCCCGCGATTGAACATTCCATCGCGGGGACTTGGGCGCTTGGACGAGACAGAGGAAAGGGGAATTATCGAGGCCGCCTTGGCGGAAACGGGCGGCCGGGTTTCGGGTCCCTCCGGCGCTGCCGCCCTGCTTGGAGTCCCGCGGCAAACGCTCGAATCCAAAATTGTCAGTTTGGGGATCAACAAACACAGGTTCAAGTCGGTTTAGTACTTCAAAGAGTGCCCTCGCTTATTTAACCAGATGGTTGAATATGCCGTCCGTATTTCCCGCGCTGTTTGGCTCTTTCGGTCTTTAGATTGAAGCACTTAGCTATTCTTGGTCCCGCAAAGGCCGTGTCCGATAGCGCTCGAACAAAATTGCCGAAAATCAAGAAATGCCGAAATCGGGCATGGCTTTCTCAGTGTAAACCTTGTGTTTTCAATTATTTGAATAAGGCTAATCGTTTGCATCGTGCACTGCACGGGAAAAAAGCATGACCCTAAGAATCGAGAGAACTTCCATCGGCGTTAGGACTGTTCTTCGACTGAGTGGGCGAATTGCATCGGAGCACCTCGTGGAGTTAGAGGTAGAAATCGACCATGCAGGGGAGGGAGGAGTGTTGGACCTGGAGCACGTGACGCTTGTAGACGTGGAGGGTGTGCGTTTCCTAAGCGATTGCGAAGCAAGGGGAATTGAGCTGGTGAACTGTTCAGCATATATCCGCGAGTGGATCGTTAGGGAACGGGATAGATAACAAAAGACCTGGGGGAGATATGGCTTGCCAATGCGTTGTTGCTTGCATGGAAGAGAATCTGGTTGTGGAGAATCTCGCGCTGCGAGATGAGTTCGAGGCGATGGACGAGAAAGACCTGGTCGCTGCTGCGAAGCACGGACATACGGTAGCTTTCGACGTGCTTTGGGAGCGCCTTGCCCCAAGAATCCTTAGAGCGTTATATCGAATAACCAAGAATCGCGACGACGCGGAAGATGCTCTCCAAGATGCATTTCTGAGCGCCTATGTTCACATCGCGGGATTTGACGGCAGGTCCGCCTTTTCCACTTGGTTGACGCGGATCGCGATGAACTCGGCTTTGATGATGCTGCGGAAAAAGCGCACTACTCGTGAAATTTCGTTGGACGATTCCCCCGATTCGGGCGCGAAGGCGGCATCCTGGGAGATTCCGGATCACGCTCCTAATCCGGAGAAGGGTTATGCCCAACAGGAACGGGAAAATATTCTCCATGGCGCAATCAGCACTTTGCGGCCGACTATTCGCAAAGTGATTGAGCTTCATCAACTAAAAGAGCATTCCATGAAGGAGACCGCCGAAATAATCGGGATCTCCGTTACTGCCGCCAAGGCGCGCCTGTTTCATGCAAGAGCCGCGCTGCGCAAAGCTCCAAGACTCAAATCTATCGGTTCTGGCCAGACCAAACGCTCGAATTTGCCCTTTATCGTACGAGCGACGCCGGGCGGCAGTCGCCCAGCGCTGCGAGTGATATAAGGAGTCGCGGTCGAAAGGCAGTGGGCCTCAAAATTTTGTCACCAAATCACATAATTTGGGCATCCAAGGCACAGGACCGAAGGAGAGCCCAAACATGGCGAAAAACAGTACAGGTGCGGTTCAAGCACAGACCAAAACAAACGGCGGTTCCGAAATCACGAGCGGTCTCAGCGGAGAAGGTGTCGCGGAAATCACAACCGAGCTTCGGCCATTGCTCGCAGACACATTCGCGCTCTACGTCAAGACGAAGAACTTTCACTGGCACATGACGGGGCGCCATTTCCGGGATTACCATCTTCTGCTCGATGAGCACGCCGAACAGATATTCGACATGACGGACGATATTGCCGAGCGCGCGCGCAAGCTTGGCGGCACCACGCTTCACTCCATCAGCGACATTGCGAAGCACCAGCGGCTAAAGGACAACAACAAAGAATCCGTCAGCCCGGAAGACATGCTTCGGGAAATCCATTCCGACAATCGCGACCTTACGCGATTCTTGCGCGCGACGCATGAAGTCTGCGAAAAGCACAATGATGTGGCCACGGCCAGCTTGATTGAAAACTGGATCGATCAAACCGAGCGGCGCACCTGGTTCTTGTGGGAAATCGTCAGCCAACTTTGAAATTCTTTAATCGTGCGAGGAACTTCGCCGGTTAATATCTTCCACAATTCCAGGAGGTCGATCATGGCCCCAGCTCCAGCTTCAACTGTAGACAACGGGATGCAGCACCTGAGCAGCCCCTACTCAGTTCCGGAAACTCTCAAGCGCGTGGAGTCCTTGCTGCAAGAAAAAGGTCTGACGATTTTTTGCCGTGTAGACCACAGCGGGGAAGCCGAGAAGGCCGGCTTGAAGATGCACCCTACACAACTCATCCTGTTCGGGAGCCCCAAGGGAGGGACGCCGGTTATGGTGGCTTCTCCGACGATTGCTATCGATCTTCCGTTGAAAGCCTTGATTTGGGAGGATGCGGGCGGCAAAGTGTGGGTGTCGTACAACAGCGCGGAATATCTTCAGCAGAGACACAACGTTCCCGCCGATTTGATAAAGAATATCAGCGGCGCCGGGCCGCTGCTTCCATTGGCCGTAAGATAGGGGCGTTGCAGAACACGCCAGGCTAACTCTAAAAATTTATGTCTGAATCTGCAACGAAGGATTCTCAGCGGCCGACCGTGAGCAATCCTAACCTCGCGCGCGATCATCTCGCGAATGAGCGCACGTTTCTCGCGTGGGTGCGCACAGGCATCGCCGCGGTCGTCTTTGGTTTTGCGATTGGCCGCTTCGCTATCGCCATCCGGCAATGGATGGCGATACAAGGGCCCGGACATGTTGTGCCCACCACGGGAGTCTCGGTGTGGTTTGGCACCGCAGCGATGTTTGGGGGAGTACTGGTTTGCGTGACGGGTCTAGTTCGGTACCGGCGGACGCGCGAGCAAATCGACTCTGGAAATTTCCAGCCCGCGGGTTTCATCATCGACGTCGTCGGAATCGTAACTGCTCTCTTCGGTCTTGCGCTAGCGGCGTACCTGGTCTACATCGAATTGAGCTTCTAGCTAGAGCCTGCAGATCAGCAGTTCTCGTTCGTAAACCATTTCTTTCGGCAAGTGGTCGTGAAGGCCGATGAACAATTCTTCGTGCTCGATCACTTCCCTTCGCCAGGCTTCGCGGTCAAACTTTTGCAGCTCCTCAAACCTCTCTTTGGAGAGGTCCATACCTTTCCATTCCATATCTTCGTAACGAGGCATCCAGCCGATGGGCGTTTCCCTGGCTAAGGCGCGGCCTTTGGTGCGGTCCACGATCCATTTCAGGACGCGCATGTTTTCCGCGAAGCCAGGCCACATGAATTTTCCTTCGGCATCCTTGCGGAACCAGTTCACATGAAAAATTCGAGGCGTTAGCGTCAGCGACCGCTGCATTTTGATCCAATGCCGGAAATAATCGCCCATGTGATAGCCGCAGAAGGGAAGCATGGCCATCGGGTCTCGGCGAACTGTCCCGACAGTACCTGCAGCTGCTGCGGTCGTCTCCGAGCCCATCGTCGCGCCGATGTAGACGCCGGAACTCCAATTGAAAGCTTGGAAAACGAGCGGCATCGTGGTGGCTCTGCGGCCGCCAAAAATAATGGCGCTAATGGGTACGCCGGTGGGGTCCTCCCAAGCCGGATCGATCGTCGGACACTGCGAAGCTGGCGCGGTGAAGCGTGCGTTTGGATGCGCAGCTTTTGCGCCGGTCTCTATCGCAATCTCCGGAGTCCACTTCTGGCCCTTCCAATCGAGGCATTCCGCAGGCGGCGCGTCGGTCATGCCTTCCCACCAGACGCCGCCGTCTGGAGTGAGCGCGACATTCGTAAAAATGGAATTTTTTGCGAGCGTGGCCATGGCGTTGCGGTTAGTCTTTACAGAAGTGCCGGGCGCGACGCCGAAAAATCCTGCTTCCGGATTTATCGCGCGCAGAAGTCCGCGTTCGTCTGGCCGAATCCAGGCAATGTCGTCGCCGACGGTCCAAACTTTCCAGCCTTCAAATCCTTTGGGCGGGATGAGCATGGCGAAATTTGTTTTTCCGCAAGCGCTCGGAAAAGCGGCGGCCACATACGTTTTTTCACCCGCCGGATTTTCGACGCCAAGAATTAGCATGTGCTCCGCCATCCAGCCTTCGTCGCGCGCAATGTTGGAGGCGATTCGCAATCCGAAACACTTTTTGCCGAGCAGTGCGTTTCCACCGTAGCCGGAGCCGTAAGACCAGATTTCGCGCGTCTCCGGAAAGTGGACTATGTACTTTTCTTTGTTGCACGGCCAGGGCACGTCCTTTTGACCTGGCGCTAGCGGAACGCCGACCGAATGCATACATGGCACGACACGCGGGATACCTGTATCGATTTGCTGAAAAACGGGCAATCCGATGCGCGCCATGATGCGCATGTTGACCACGACATAAGGAGAATCTGTCAGTTGCACACCGATCTGCGACATCGGCGAGCCGAAGGGCCCCATGCTGTATGGCAGCACGTACATCGTGCGCCCGCGCATGGCGCCGTTGAAAAGACTCTTCAGCTTCTTGCGCATCTCGTACGGGTTTTCCCAATTGTTTGTGGGACCCGTGCTGTCCTTGGAGAGTGAACAAATGAACGTTCGGTCTTCCACGCGCGCGACATCGTTCGCATCCGACCTCGCGTAATAGCACCCGGGCCAAAGCTCTTCGTTGAGCTTGATTAGCGTTCCCGCCGCGACCATCTCACTACGCAGAAGGTCGATTTCTTCTTTCGAGCCGTCGATCCAATGGATCGCCGCAGGTTTGGCGAGTTCCGCCATTTTTTCGACCCAGCGCAACAGGTGTTCATTCTTGCTTAGCGGCACTGCAGTATTTCGGCCAGGCATGCGTGTGGGGTTCTTTACCGCTGCTTCGTGCATGATAATAATTAATCTCCACCATCAACTTTACTAGGACAGCCAATGAAAGGGAAATGCGGTGCCTGTTTGGAAGCGTTCGTGTGAGCGGGTTTTTAGGTTGCTTTTGCAGGTTCGCTCGCGACAGTCGAGCGGCGTTGCAAGAAGTAATTGATCGCCGGCGTAAATACGAGAGACAAAACCATCGAACTCAGCAGGCCGCCGATCACCGCTATGGCCAACGGCTTGAGCATCTCTGAGCCTGACCCGAGACCGAAGGCCAGAGGTAACATACCCGCGACAGTCGCAAGAGCAGTCATCGCGATGGGGCGCAAACGGCGGCGCCCAGCTTGAACCATGGCTTCCTCGGCAGAAAGTCCGAGATCGCGGAAGCGATGCTCGGCATCGAGCAGCAAAATTCCATTCTTGGCGACGATGCCGAGCACCATGATCATGCCCATGAACGACGCAACGTTAAACGTCGTGCGCGTGACGAGAAGCGCCAGGAAGCCGCCGAAGGTGGAGAGCAACGCGGATGCGAGGATCGCCGTCGGCGCAGAGAAGGTGCGGAATTCGAAAAGCAACACAGTAAAGAGAAGCAGCAGAGCGAGAAAGAGAACCATCAACAAATCGCTGAAAGATTTTTGCTGTTCGGCGTATAGACCTCCATACTCGACGCGGATGGAAGAAGGCAGATGAAGACCGCTAATTGTTTTTTTGACCGCGGCCATGCCGTTGCTAAAGTCCAGTCCTTCGAAACGAGCGGTGACTTGCACCAGGCGCTGCAAATTTTCTCTACGAATTTCGGTTTCGCCGGGGTCGGTCACGATGGTAGCCAAAGAACCAAGAGTAGCAGTCTTCCCCGTAGCGCTCGTGAGCAAGGTGTTGGTCATACGATCCAAGGAAGAGCGGGCTTGCTCGGGAAAACGGACACGAATGGTGTAGGCGCGGTCGTTGAGAATGACGGGTGTGGCCGCGGGCTCCCCCTCCAGCACGGCAGAGGCATCGATGGCGACCTCCTCGGGAGTGAAGCCGGCGCGTGCCGCAACGGTAGGATTCACCTGATAAGTTACGGCTGGGCCGCTAATCGTATTCTCGACGCCATCGAGGACGTCTACGACGCCGTGGATTTTGGATATGGCATCGCCAACCTTTGGAGAGGTTTCATTTAAAAGCTTGCCGTCTTGGGAGAAAAGCTTGATAACGACCGGCTCAGGCGCGCTGGTCAGGTCGCCGATCATATCCTGCAAAAGTTGGATGAACTCGACCTTCGTGCCAGGTTCGGTTTTTTCAATCTCACCTCGGATGTCCGAACTGATTTCCTCAAAGCCGCGCTTGCGATGACTTTTCAACCGGACCGTAAAGTCGCCATTATTGGCTTCCGTGACCGAGGCAAGGCCAAGCTGTAGTCCGGTGCGGCGCGAAGTATTCTCGACTTCCGGCGTGGATTTCAGAATTTCTTCAATGTGCAGCAAGATCCGGTCGGATTCGGCGAGGGAGCTGCCGGGCGGCGTGAAGTAGTCCAGAATGAAGCCCCCTTCGTCCATCTCTGGCAGCAGACCGGTTTCAAGAAAGTAGTAGCAGACGCCGGAAAGGGCAACGATTATTACGGAACTCACAGCGAGAATCCAAGGGCGTTTCAAAACGGACTGCATGACGCGACCGTAAAAGTCGACGATGCGCCCGAAGAAACCGGAAAGGTGCGCCTCTTCCGCGCTCAGGAGTGCAGACATATCGACTTCGTCAGAACCAGTCGCGGGGGCGGCAGAATCCTTGCGTCGCACAAAGAATTGACTGAGCGCGGGAGTCCAAGAGAGGGCAAGGAGCAGCGAAGTGAAGAGAGCAACGGTCATGGTAATGGCGAGCGCGCGGAAGAAGCTGCCAGTCACGCCGGTAATCGATATCAACGGCAAGAACACCACGATGGGGGTAACGGTGGATCCAATCAAAGGTACGGTCAATTCCTTTAGCGCGCTCTGAATGGCCTGGAGGCGGTTTTGCCCGGCGTCGCGGTGCAATACGATATTTTCGAGGACCACGATCGCGTCGTCGATTACAAGGCCAACGGCGGCCGCCAGTCCGCCAAGGGTCATTAGATTGAAACTTTGCCCAGTGAACTGGAGGACGATGAAGGTAATCAGCAGCGTGATCGGAATGACCAATCCGGCTACGAGTGACGTTCCCCAATCGCGCAAGAACAACACGAGAATAATTGAAGAGAGCACGATGCCAAGCAGCACCGCGTCGCGCACGCTGGCGATAGAATCGTGCACAATCGTCGATTGGTCGTAGAAAGGTTCGAGATGCACGCCGGGGGGCAGCGTCGGAGCCAGTTCGCTGATGAGCGCGTGCACTTCGTTCGCGACTTGGAGCGTGTTGCTTTCCGGTTGACGATCCACGTTAACCAGGACGGCCGGTTTGCCGTTGGCGGTGACGATTGTATATGTCGGGGCAACCGATGGAGCAATGGAGGCGATGTCCCCCAGACGAATGGGCACGCCCGCCGTGGAGGTTTTGACAACGATCTGGCCGATTTGATCGGGTGTACGTACCTGGCCGCTGATCAGTCCGAGCACGAGCTGGTGGTTGTTCTCGATCAAGCCCGGAGAGTCAATCAGGTTAGTCCGGCGAATTGCATCGAGAATATCCTGCACCGTAATACCGGCCGTCAGGAGACGTGCCGGATCGGGCATGACTTGGAACTCAGGAACGCGCCCGCCTTGGACGATCACGGTGGCGACGCCGTCTAGCCGGTTGATGCGCGGCTTCAGATCGTACGTCGCGATTTCCCAGAGCTTGTTCGGGGGCACTGTGTCTGAAGTGAGGCTGTAGCCAATGATAGGAAAGACCGCGAAAGTCATGCGGTGGGTCTCAACCTTGGCGGTCGTGGGCAGTTCCGCCTGCAAACGTGCGACGACCGCATCGACACGCTGGAGAGTCAAAATCATATCGGAGTTCCACGCAAAGAAAAGATCGACCTCGGCGGAGCCGCGGCTGGTGATCGAAGTGACTTTCTGCAAGCCGGGAACGCTGTTGACTGCTTCCTCGATAGGGCGAGTGATGGTGACCAGCATTTGGTCAATCGGCATAACTCCGTTGTCCACGCCGACGACGACCCGGGGAAAATCGGTGTTGGGGAACACGGATACAGGAATGCTGAAGGCCAAATACGCGCCGACGAGGGCTAAGCTGATGGTCAGAAACAGAATTGGGCTTGATAGGCGCTGAAACCAGGGCAAGCTTGCCTGGTCAGACGCAGAAGTTTTCGACGATTCGGACCGAGGCTCCATGCGGCGCTACTCCTTGTCCTTGTCGTCAGGCTTCTTCGGGTCACTTGCCTTGTCGGATTTGTCCGATTTGTCCGCCTTATCGTCTGCATCTTTCTCAGCGGGGGCCGCTTCGACCTTGATTTTGGTGTTGTCCGGCAGCGCATAACCGCCAGAGCTGACGATAGGATCGCCTTCTTTTATGCCGCTGACGATTTGCGCATCCTCTCCGTTGCGAACACCGACTTGCACGATCTTCCAGTGAGCTTTCTGGTCCGAGCCTGCGAGCACGACATAGTCCGTTCCGCCTTCCGGGTTCTTGAAGACTGCGCTCGCCGGCACGACAATGGCGTCCTTGACGGTCTTGCCCGTCATCGAAACTTCCACGGTCATGCCGGGCTTCACCGCAGGATTCGCTTTTGCCGCTTCCACCCAGACCTCAATCGTGGTGCTGCCAGGGTCCAACGCGGGGCTCACCAACGTGATTCGGCCTTTGACCGGCTCGTCAAGGCCGCTTACTTTCAACTCCGCCGAGTTCCCCAGTTTCAACTTCGCGGCCTCCGATTGTGGGACGTGAGACTTGGCGATCAGCCTGCTCAAATTCATCACGGTAAGGATCGGCTGATTGGCGGTTGCGAGATCGCCAGCATACAGAGGGCGGTCCGTCACAACGCCGTCAATAGGGCTGCGAATCTCAGAGTAACTGAGCTGCGCTTCCGCCGTGCGCATCTGGCCCTCTGCCGTTTGGCGCGAACCGTGCGCGGATTTCAATGCTTGCGCTTTCCCCAGGCGCTGCAAGTCTGCAAGCTGCTTCTGCGCGACTTCATTCACACTGCGCGCTTGAGCTAAAGCGACTTCCGCCGCATCCACTTCGCGCTGCGGAATCGCACCTTCCTTGAGTAGTTCCTTTCGGCTGTCATACACCCGCTGCTGCGCATCAAACGCGGCCTTCGCCGCCGCGGCATCGAGCTGCGCTTTTTGGACCTGCTGTGGAATTGCCGAATCCACTGAGGTGACATAGCCGGCATCGGCTTGCTCAAAATTTCCTTTGCTTGCCTCCGCCTGACCGGCAAGATCTCGATTCTCCAAGACGGCCAGCACTTGGCCTTTTTTGACGCGGCTCCCGCGCTGCACCTTGAATTCCGTAATCGGCGCTGTGATCTTTGGGGAGATTATGGCTTGCTCAACGGGATAAACGACCGCTTCCGCAGAAACCGTTTCTGAAATTGTGGCTTTTTCCGCGGGCGTCGTTTGCACCGTAACGAGAGGTTCGGCCTCCTTTTCCGAACTGCTGCATCCCGCCGAAAACAGAAGCAATGCAGCAAGCAAGCCGGCGGAGATGAAGGAACTCATGAAAATTCTGGCACAGTGGATCATCGATGTTCTCATGGAGTCGTGAGCACTCCCGTCAAAGTCTGCAAATTCGCGAGGGCCACGCGGTAGCGCACCGCGCCGTCTTGATATGCGGCGTTGGACTGCGCGTTGGTCGTTTGCGCATCAACGACCTCGAGGACTGTAGCCTCTCCGCCCTTGTAGCGCAGCGTAGTCAGCCGAAGGCTTTCGGCCGCGAGTTCGGCCGAGCGGCTCAAACCTGCCAGCTCACTCAGCGCCGTATCAGCCTCGGCGTAGAGCGATTGGATCTCCGCGAGCAGCTTGCGCTGCGTCAGCGAGAGTTCACGCTGCGATTGAGTGCGACGAAGCTCAGCCTGCTTGACGCGGCTCTGGGTCGCGCCCCAATTCCAGATGGGGATGTTGAGCGTTGCGCTGGCAGAAGAACCCAAGTTCGAAAAGGCTTGACCGTTCACCTTCGTCGGAAAGTTCACGCCGAAATTCTGCGCATCAATCCCGTACCAGTAGTCGAGACCGAGCGACGGCAGATAACCGGCGCGGGCTGCGGTAACATCATATCCCGCAGCTTTGACAGCTTCCAGGGCGGCACGGACATCTGGATTTTCCTTAGCGGCGCGCTGCTGGACCTCGGCCAAAGGAGGCATCGGGATAGTGGCGTGCAAATCGTCGGCAACCTCGAAATTGTCGTTGAAGTCGGGAAAGATAAGAACAGCGAAGTCCAGCCGCGCATTCAATAGAGCGAGTTGCGCTTCCTGGAGCTGGCGACGGCGCTCCTGGGCTTGCAGGTCGGCCTTGATCACGTCGGCGTGGGCTACCTCGCCGCCTTTCTCGAGTTCCTGAGTCAGCTTTAGAAAATTGTCGCCCTCATCCGCACCTTTGCGCGCCGTCTCCAGTTTTTGTTGCGCCGCAGCGACGGCGTAGTAGCTCTGAACGACCGTGACGACGAGGCCACGCGAAGCAATCTCTGCGCGAGCGCGGGCAACCGCTGCGGCAGCCGAGGCGCGACGAAAACCAGCTATTCCCGCGACGTCGATGGATTCGTGCACATTTGCCTGGCTGATGTATTCGTGAACCGAGTTGTTCGAAATGAAGACGACAGGCACTCCGGTCTGATTTGCTAACCCTGCGGGTGCGCCCTGCGTATAGAGCGCCTGATTGTTGTACGTCACGCTGGGAAGCAGGGCAGCGCCAGCTTGGTAACGATCCTGATGCGCGAGGGCAGCATCGGTCTGCGCAGCCTGGAATTGCACACTGTTTTTTCGAGCGCGGTCTAACGCGTCCTCTAGTGTCAGCCGTAGTGGTGAGTTGGCCGAAGAAGCGCTGGATTGCTGAGCTGACTGCGCGTTCGGTCCCGTTAGAGACGCAGTTTCTTTTGGCACGGGATTATCAAGTTGCTGGCTGGCGCCTGGAAAGGGGAAGACAGCAAGCCCAACGAGGAGCAGAAGTGTCGAACGATACGAAAGATGACGAGTGTTCACGGGATTTCTCTCGAGCGGCCGCAAACCTTCACGTTCCGCTATTACGAATTTAAAGGCCTTGAGATAAACAGACGATTAATCGGTCCCCGCGAGCGCACCTACGGGTCCCGGCAAATATACTGCGAACTGACTTCCTGTTGCATCGGAGCGGACCAATTCCAACCGGCCGTGATGCGCTTCGGCAATCCACAGGGCTATCGATAGTCCCAGACCCGCTCCGCCCTCGCGCCCCGAACGCGATCGCGCCGGATCGGCCCGGAAGAATCGCTCGAAAATGCGTGACTGCAGGTCCGGGGGTATGCCAGGCCCGCTGTCGGTGACGTCTACCTCGAAGCCCACAGCGGTGGCGCGACAGGCGATCTCCACGCGCCCGCCCTCCGCCGTGTACTTGATTGCATTGTCCAGAAGATTCAGGATCATTCGCCGAAGCAGCGCCTGGTCCCCACGAACTCGGCATTCCGAGAAAGCATCGATACTCAACTCAATATTTTTCTCGCGTGCCAGCGTCCTCACCGAATGCGCGCACTCCGCAACCACTTCCTCGAGATATATATCTTCCGGGGAGAGCAGATACTGTCCCGAGTCGGCTCGCGTCAGCGTGAACAGGTCTTCCACGATCTTAATCAGCCGCGACGTTTCCTCGTGCAGGATCCCGAGCGATTCGAGATAGTCTTCCGCCTTCCGGCCATTTTGCGACATGGCCACCTCGGCCTCTCCGCGCAATATGGCAAGCGGGGTACGCAGTTCGTGAGACGCATCGGCGACGAAACGCCGCTGGCGTTCGAAAGATTGGTCCAGGCGATTCAGTAGGTCGTTGAAAATTGTGGCCAGTTGACCGAGTTCGTCGTTGGCATTCAGTACTGGGAGCCGCTCGTGCAAGTTGGTCGCCCCGATGCGCCGCGCGTGCGTTCCCATCTCCACCACCGGCGCCAAGCTTTTTCTTGCCAGGAAGTAGCCGCCAGTCCCGGCAAGCAGCAAACCCAAGAGAATCATCCACGTAAATGTCAGCCGAATCGTCTCCAGCATTTCGTTTTGCGCATGCAGCGAATGGAGGATGATGAGCAGGTACGTTTGCGTGTTGGCCTTAAATTGGCGAGAGTAGGCGCGGAATCTCCCCCTCGCTCCCGGAATTGTTTCCAGGCTGAATTCTTTACTCTCTGCTATTTTTGCGAAATGTCGAAATTCGCTGGACGCCAGCGTGCGAGCCATCAGCGCGTCGGGTTTTGTGCCTGAAGAGTTGGGCTCGCTCGAAGTAGCAATGATGTCTCCGTCCGGACTCAGAATCACGAAAACGTCGCTGTTCGAGCGGTGTTCAATCATGGACTGTCGCGCCGCCGATAAAACTCCCGAGGCCGGGGTGCTTGGATCATCCGCAAGTTCAGCCTGAAATGTCACCAGAAACGAGTCCGCCAGCACGGCCATGTCGCCATCCGTCCGCTGCATCGACGTCTTTCGAACGATCAGGTAGGTAGTTGTAGATACAAGGACCAACACAACGGCGAGGACCGCGGAATACCACACCGTGAGCCGTACTCGCACCGAGTCAAGCATGTTTCTTGCGATCCGAGACATTCGCTTTGCTTTGCGCGCCTGCCGGCTGCGCGCGCGCTCCCGCGTCCGCATCCAGGATATAACCGGCGCCTCGCCGCGTCTGGAGCAACCCCGAACTTCCCTCCGGATCGATCTTCCGGCGAAGCCGGTTGATATACACCTCGATCAAATTTGAAAACGGATCGAAACTCTCATCCCAAACGTGCTCGGCGATGTCTGCTCTGCTCACCACGCGTCCCGCATTGCGCACCAGATATTCCAGCAGCGCATATTCCTTGTGCGTTAGTGATATCGCGTGTCCTCCGCGTGTCGCGCTTTGTGCCGCTGTATCCAGTACGAGGTCCCCGACGTTGAGCCTCGGCGGATGCAATTCCGAAGAGCGTCGAAGCAAGGCCCGAAGCCGCGCCAGCAGTTCGCGAAACTCGAAGGGTTTCGTCAGGTAATCGTCCGCGCCGCGATCGAGTCCGCTGACGCGATCCTCGACGGCGTCTCGCGCGGTCAGCATTAGGATGGGCATTCGTCGCCCAGCTTTTCGCAGCCTTCGGCATACTTCGAAACCGTCGGGCGCAGGGATCATGACGTCCAGAATAATCAGGTCGTATTCATTGATGTCCGCCTGATACAGCGCTTCTTCGCCGGTCGCCGCGGTATCGACCGCGTAAGCCTGCTCGCGCAGTCCTTTCACAACAAAGCGGCGCACGCCCGGATCGTCTTCGACCAGCAAAATCCTCATGGCTGCATAATACGTGAAACCGCCAGAAAGAGCGCAGTCTTCGCTTTTCGTTTCGAAGGTAACGGCTCTCGGAAAAGCCGGACGTGGCTGAGGGCCGGACGCGATGCTCGCGGTGATTTGCGGTTACGCCTAAATCGTTTTGTCTTTCGAGTAGCAAATCTTCTCTAGGTTGCATTCCATGCACTTCGGTTTGCGTGCATGGCATACACGCCGCCCGTGCCAAATGATTTGGTGCGAAAAAAGGATCCACTTTTCTTTCGGAATCACCTTCATCAAGTCCTGCTCGATTTTTTTCGGATCTTCATTTCGCGTCAAGTCCAGCCGATTCGAAATGCGAATCACGTGCGTATCCACAACGATTCCGCTCGCGATGCCAAACGCCGTGCCCAACACCACGTTCGCTGTCTTTCGCGCCGCTCCAGGCACCGTGAGGAGCTCTTCCATTGTGCGCGGCACTTGTCCGCCAAATCTCTCGATAATCGCCTTGCTCGCTCCCATGATCGATTTGGTCTTGTTTCGAAAGAATCCCGTCGGCCGGATGTCTTGCTCCAATTCCGAGGGATTCGCGTGCGCGAACGCCTCCGGCGTCGGGTATTTTTTGTAGAGCGTCTCCGCCACCTGATTCACCCGCACATCCGTGCATTGCGCGGAAAGAATCGTTGAAATCAGCAGCTGAAACGCGTTTTCATGCTTCAATTCGCATGTCGCTGCCGGATATGCCTCATCCAACTTGGCTAGAATCGCCGCAACGCGTTTTGGATCCGTCCTGGCCACCGCTGATTTCTTCGAGGTTGCCGCGCCCTTGGCGGCTCGCGCTGGCTTCGCTGCAACCGATTTCTTGTTTGTATTTTTTCTCTTGGTCGGCATGACGCGCAAGAATAGCACACACTGTGGGACAGACATTCCTGTCTGTCTTCTTCATCTAGCAAGAGTTTCCCGTGTCACCGCGCGGGCACGGCGTGCCGTCCCTCTGCGAAGCCCGGAGCGAACTCAGCAGCTTACGGAATGCTTTTCCGCGATGGCTGATCTGGTTTTTTCCTGTGGGTAGAAGTTCCGCGAATGTTTTATTCAGGGGAGGGAAGTAAAACACCGGATCATATCCGAACCCGCCAGCCCCTCGCGGCGATTCCAAAATCTCACCGTCCACGCGAGCCGTCACGATAGCGATCGCTCGCCCTTTTTCCGCCAAAGCAATCGCGCACACAAAATGAGCGGCTCGCTCCGCGCCCTCTTTCCCGCGAAGTTCACCAAGTAATTTGGCGATACGGTCAGCGTTAGTTGCTTTCGGCCCCGCGTAACGTGCCGAATGCACTCCGGGCGCTCCACCGAGCGCCGGCACCGCAAGGCCGGAATCGTCCGCAAACACGAGCCCTTCTCCAAGCCGCGAATAGTGCAGCGCTTTCCCCGCAGCGTTCTCCGCAAATGTAGGAGCATCTTCTTCGAACGAGGGCAGGGAATCAAATCTCGGCAACAATTCAATCTCAGCGCGCGCGTCCATCGCGTCCACGATACCCGATCCACCAGCCGTCGCCAGCGCGCGAAACTCCTCAAGTTTTCCTGGATTGGAAGACGCCAGAAACAACTTAACGGGCGCGCGCATTAACGGGCGCGTGCACTGAATTTAACGGGCAGCACCGCGCGCTGCTCCTCCGTCAGCCGGCGAATCCCAGCCGCCGCCAACGCCAGGAGATCCTGCATTTCGCTACCGCTGAATGGCCGCCCCTCCGCCGTAGCTTGAATCTCGACGAAGTGCCCGCTCCCCGTCATGACCACGTTCATGTCCACTTCCGCGCGCGAATCTTCTTCGTACGCTAAATCCAGCAACGCGTGGTCATCGACAATTCCCACGCTCGTGGCCGCCACAGTATCAATCAGCGGCGAACGCTTCAACATTCCCGCCGCCACCAGACGTTCGAACGCCAGCGCCAGCGCCACGAAAGCCCCGGTAATCGAGGCCGTCCGCGTCCCGCCGTCCGCCTGAATAACGTCGCAATCAATCCATACTGTGCGCTCACCCAGCGCTTCCTGATCGGTCACCGCTCGCAGCGAGCGCCCAATCAGCCGCTGAATTTCCAGCGTGCGCCCGGATTGTTTGCCTTTCGTCGCTTCGCGTTGGGTCCTTTCCTCGGTCGCTCGTGGCAACATTCCGTATTCGCTCGTCACCCAGCCCTTGCCGCTGCCTTTCAAAAACCCCGGCACGCCGTCGTCAACGGTCGCGGTACAAATCACGCGCGTACTCCCAAGCTCGATCAACACGCTGCCTTCCGCCGTCGAAATAAAATCCGGCGTCATCTTCAACGGGCGCATCTGGTCCGGGCTGCGGCCATCAACTCGCACTCTTCCTCCTGCTGTCATCGCTTTTGCCATCAGCGCTCTTACAGTCTCGGTTCAAGTAGCGCCAGTTTGCCGGGGCCATCATCAGGTGTCAATGTTCGCGGCTAGGTTTCGTCGTAGGCGTTTGTGCCGGCTTGTCAGTCGCTGGAGCCGCGGGCTTGTCCCCGCTAGGTGCAGTCGCAGGCGCCGCCGGCACTCCACTCGTGTTAACCAGAAAAGTTCCGGTAAGGTCTAAATGCCCCGCCAGCGTTTCCACTTCCTGTCCATGAATCAAAATCTTCAGCCGTTGCACTCGCGGCACATTCGCTTCGAGCGTTTTCGTAATCGAATCCACAGCGAGTTGTTCGCTCTGAATTCCTGATGGTGTCGCGGTCGCCAGCGCCTCAGAAAAATCCGCGATTGCCGTCCCGTTCGGCAGCAAATAAAACGCCAAGAGCACTGCGTCCGGCGGCAGGGTGCGCAAATCGGCGTCCACTGGCCCGGCCAGCAGCGTGTTCAACACTTGTTTCGAGCGTAGCACTGGATCGCTCGAAAGCGGAAATTCCACCGTCGAGTCCAACAACGTCCCATCGCCGTTTCCTGAAGCCCAAAATAATTTCGCCTTCACCCGTGGCTCGCCAGGATTTATCGGAACGGCTTGCGTCAATTCTCTCCGCGCCTGCTCTGCCGTCTGTTGTTGCAGCTTAGCAGCAAGTTGCAGCCGCCGCCGCAGAATCGGAAAATAAATCGCACCAACGAGAACAGCTACGCAGAGCACGCCGACCACCCATCGGATCCACGGCGTCGTCACTGCGTTCCTCCCGCAGTGGTCGGCACCACGTACGATGGCCGGAACGCCGCAACCCCTGCGGCAATCGCGCCCGCCACGCCCGGCGCCATTCGATCCAGGTCCGCGCGGTCTTCCACCACCACGCTCGAAATCTCCACTGCAATCGCTGGCGCCGCCGTAGTTCGTAACTGCCTCACCGCCGCGGTTTGTGCCGTATTTGGCGATCCCTTAAACCGCTGCGCCAGCAACCCCTGCACCAAATCTCCCAATTTTCGGCTCAATCCCTGAAATGGAGTTTGCGCTCGATCCCACGGAATCAACCCGCCTACGTCCGAAGAGACAGGCAAATCCGAGTTGACGTAAACGCGTGCGGTGCCCGGCAATCCCGTCGACGCGATATGCAGCGTCACAAAAACCGCCCCGCTCTGCGCGTTCGCAATCGCCGAGCGGTCGTCAAACGATGGATCTTCATTTCCTTGCCGCGTTTGCACCACCTGAAATCCTTGCGCCTCCAGAGCGCGGCGCACCTGCGCGGCAAAATCCAGCACGATTTCGCTCTCGCGAATCCCGCCCGTTCCCCGCGCACCCGGATCCGTCCCGCCATGCGCCGGGTCAAGTACCACAACGTTCAGCCCTGCGCGTGGCATTGCTTGTGGAATTGTTGGTGGAAGACCCTGCGGCGGTGTTGTCGGCAATGCTTGAGGCACAGGGGATTGCGTTGCGGAAGTAGGCGCCTGCGAAGGTGCCTGTGAAGAAAAGCTCAGCGCCACGGCTCCGAGAATAAGCGAACAGCAAAGCGCGCCGATCCGAAAACCCTTCCGCCCCCAAGCGCGCCTATTCGTTCGAACAATATTTTCCACGTCGAGCAGCATACCAAATCTATCCGACATTCCGTGCTGTTCGAATGTATGGCTCTGCGAAAAAGGGACGGCCACCTGGGCCGTCCCTTTATGCATCTTGATTACAGCGTTCCTTTGGCCGATTGCAACTCCGTTCTTGCGAATCGGACCGCTCCACCGGCTGGCGCCTCATTTATCCCTGCGGCTGGGCCTGTGGCTGCTGTTGCTGCTGTTTCTCTCGACGCGCCGCGCGCAAAGCTCGAACATTGGCCTTCATCTGCTGCCGCTGTTCGGGCGTCAGGAGCTTCACCATCTGCATGCGAGCGCCGTGCCGCAGTTGATGGATCTTCGCTGCTTTCTGATCCGCTGTTAGCGATTCATCCTTGTTCACGGCATCCAACTGCGCTTTCGTGGACTCGTGAATTTTCTTCATCCCTGCTTTTTGATCGTCGGTTAGGTTTAGTCCTTGCATCGCGCGATGCGTTCGTCCTTCGTGCTGCGCTGGCGCGGCAGGTGCTGCCTGGCTCTGATCTTGGGCCGGTGGCTGTGAACTGCTTTGTGCGCGGCTGATTCCCGGCGCAAAGCTCAACGCCAGCAATCCGGCGGCAACCGCAATTTGTTTCGTAATGCTATTCCTAGTCATGGAGGGTCCTCTTCTGGGCTGGCGCCCTTTTCTCTTACTTTTATATAACCCGCGTTGCGCCCAAATGTCGCGTTCCCGCTTCTCCATGATTCTGAAAGGCATTCTCCTTATTTCAACGACGTTCTTGTAGCCCGCCCCTTCAGGGGCGAGGTTTTTCCTCCCCGGTTTTCAAGGCTCGCAAATGCGCCTTTTCTAACAACGAATTCACTCGAGCCAAGTCTTTCGTTTGAATCGCATCCCAACGCGCCATCGTAGCCTTTCCCGCCGCCTCCCATTTTTCGCTCGCCGCCGAGGCATCCGCCGAGGGCGCCACATCCGCGCTCTCGACAATTCCCAGTAGTGAGCCAAGCGCCGCTGACACCTGCCTCAGCGTCGTCGGTTCATTTCCCGGCACTGCAAAACCAAAAAATCCAAATCCGCCGCCGGCTCCCGAACCTGCTACAGCCCCAACTTTTTTCTCTAACTCCGCCAGCGGCGACACGGCCTCCGCGTTACCAGCGGCTTCTTTGCTTCGCGCCGCAATCTGCTTTTGCAAATCATCTGCACGCGCGATAGCCGCAGAAAACTCTCCCACGCCTGTCGCCAACTTCGAAGCCAACTGGAATTGCCGCTCCAGATCCGCAGCGCTCGTCTTCACCCGTGGATCCATCTTGACTACCAACGGCGCAGAAATCGTCTTTCCCGCCGCGGTCAGTTTCACGGTGTACTGACCCGGTACTGCGATCGGCCCGCCTCCGCCCCGTCGAGAACGCCGCCTCGCTCCCGCATACGCGTACCGCAAATCCCACACAAACCGGTGCATCCCCGCCTCAGCTGACAGTGGCGCTGCGTCATGCACCCAGTACATCGGAATATCCAGCTCGTCCGGATTCGTCTTCGGCACTTCGTCAGTGCTCGCAAATCGCCGCACCGACTTCCCCGCCGCATCAAAAATTTCCATCTGCACCGCTTCCGTCTGCTTCTGCTTCAAGTAGTAGTCCAGCACCGTTCCGGTCGGCGGGTTTTCCGCTTGCGGCTCATCAAATGGTATCGGCGTGCCTTCATCCGCACCGGGCCGCACCCGATACGCAGTTTGCGGCTCAAACAGCCATGCGTCAGCGCTCGCGACCTTCGCGCTCCATTGCCGCAGCGGAGTCACGTCATCCAGCACCCAGAACGACCGCCCGAACGTGGCTATCACCAAATCGTCGCCATGCACTACCAAGTCGCGCACCGAAGTGGTCGGCAAATTGAACTGCAACGGCTGCCAGTCGTCGCCATCATCAAACGAAACGTACACGCCTTTTTCCGTGCACGCATAAAGCAGACCAGCGACTTTCGGATCCTCCCGAACACAATTTAAGAAGCTCCCCTCAGGAATCCCGCTCGAAACGTGCTGCCAAGTCTTCCCAAAATCCCTGGTGCGATAAAGATAGGGCCGCAGATCTTCCAACCGATGGCGATCCACCGCCGCGTACGCTTCGCCGGAGTGGAATCGCGAAGCCGAAATGTGCGTCACCTTGCTCCACGGCGTCAGCTCCTTCGGCGTAACGTTGCTCCATGTTTTCCCTTCGTCGCGCGTCAGTTGCACCAATCCGTCATCCGTCCCCACCCAAATTTCGCCAGCCTTCATCGGCGAAGGCGCAATCGTATAAATCACGCCGCGCCGCTTCGACGCCGGAGCATCCGCCGCTGTCGCCGCGTCGAGATTCGCTGGTACGCCCGGGTCTTCGCGCGTCAAATCCGGACTGATCTTCTGCCACGAATTTCCGCCGTCCGCAGTTCGAAACAAAACCTGCGCGCTGAAGTACAGCACATGCGGATCGATCTCCGAAAAAACCAAAGGCAAAGTCCAGGTCCTACGGTAATCTCCGGGATACATCAGCGTCGGCAGTATTTGCTGGACTTCCTCATTGTGAAAATCCTGCCGCGCCACGGACCCCCCAAAAATAATCTCGGGATTCAGCGGATCGGGCGCAACGTAGTCGCTCTCGCCTCCAGCTTCCATCGGCCGCCAGTCTTGGAAATTCAGTGCTCGCCACTTGCTGCGGCTCGGTGTCGCCGCAGCCCCGCTATCCTGCTGCGCGCCGTAGACCCAGTAAGGGAATCGATTATCCGTCGCCACGTGATAAAACTGCCCAGTCGCCTGGTTGTACCAAGAGCTCCACGTCTCCCCGCCATTCCGCGTCACTATCACGCCTTGATCGCATCCCAAAACCATGCGTTGTGGATTGTCCGGATCGATCCAAAGCTGGTGATAATCGTCCCCGCCCGGCGCGCCTTTAATCGCCGTAAATGTTTTTCCGCCGTCGCGCGAACGGTACGTCGATGTATTCGGCACGTACACCGTCTCGGGATCCTTCGAATCGACGCTCACTTCGCAGAAATACCAACCACGTCCCCAAATCCGCGCATCTTTCGAAACGCGCGCCCAATTTTCGCCGCCGTCGTCCGAGCGGTACAATCCGCCTTCTTTCGCATCGGCAATCAAATAAACTCGCTTCGGATTGCTCGGCGCAAACGCGATTCCTATCCGCCCCAACCCCTCCGCAGGCAAACCGTGCCCCGTCAACTGCTCCCAATGCTCTCCGCCATCCTTCGAACGATATAGCCCCGTCCCCGGTCCCTTCGACGGCGGATAGATGCTCCACGGCGGCCGGCGCGTTTGCAGCAAAGCCGCGTATATGTTCTTCGGATTTCCCGGCTCCATCGCCAAATCAATCGCACCAGTATTTTCGTCCTTGAAAAGCACTGGCTGCCAAGTCTTCCCGCCGTCGTTCGAACGAAATACTCCGCGCTCCTTATTCGGTCCATACGCGTGCCCCAGCGCTGCCACAAAAACTTTTTCCGGATCGTCCGGGTCCACAACAATCCGCGCAATTTGCCGCGAATCCACCAAACCGATGTGGCTCCAAGTCTTGCCCGCGTCCGTCGACTTATACATTCCGTTGCCATACGAAATGCTCGAGCGCATGTCCGCTTCGCCCGATCCCACATAAATCACGTTCGCATTGGAAGGGGCTACGGCAATCGCCCCAATCGAACCCACAGGCTGCCCGTCAAAGATCGGGTTCCAAGTCCGCCCCGCATCATTCGTCTTCCAAACTCCGCCATTCACCGACCCAAAATAATAGACGTCCGGCTGCCCGCGCACGCCGGTCACCGCTAACGACCGCCCGCCACGGAACGGCCCAATCGACCGCCACCGCATTTCCCCAAAGAATTTCTGATCGAATTTCTGCGCTTCGTCAGGCGACGCCGAAGCTGTCAGGTGCAGACACAACGCCACTCCGGCGGCAAGCAGGAATAGCAAGGAACGCCGAAAATTCTTCACGGTTTTTCTCCAAATGGAAAAGGGATTCAGAAATGAATTGTGGAGTATACCAGCACCGCGCCTGCCGCGCGGCAGCTTAGTCGCCAGTAACCGCGTTCGGCGTGGCCGCCGGAGCAATCACCGAGCGCCGCAGAGGCTTTGTCGCCGCATACAGAACGACGCCGCCCACCATAATAATCAAGCCAAATACCAGCCCGTTCATCCCGAGGATGGTTTCACTTCCGCTCTCGACCATCGCCAGGCTCATGAGCAGCAGCGGAAATACTCCGCAAGAAATCGCTCCAACAAGCCCTCCGGGCACCTTGAATTCGCGCTTCAATTCTGGCTCGCGAATCCGCAAAACCACCAGAGTCACAAACTCCAGCATCAAGCTCGCGCCATAAAGCATAATGTCCAGAGTCACGAGCTTCTTGAATCCCAAACCAAGGCAAAGCGCCCAGCACGCGGCGCACACCAAAATCGCCACCCACGGCGTCTGCGTTTTCTCAGTCGTCTTCGCAAACACCTTCGGCAGCATCCCGTCTCGTGCCATCGCCAGCGGCAACCTCGAGTAGCTCATCACCAGCGCGTTGAACATACCAAACGCGCTCATCATTCCGCCAATCACAATCAGGAAGCGCAACCACTCGAATCCCAAAATCTTTCCGCCAATCAAACCGGCAATCGCCGCCCAAGACCCATCCGCGCCAAACGTCGCGGCCGGAATCCCTGTAAAGTAAACCGCCAAGAACGGCAGAACGTAAGTGAGCGAAACCAGCACGACCGCTGCGATCATTGCCTTCGGATACGTCCTCTGCGGCCTCTCCACTTCTTGCGCGATCGTCGAAGCGTTGTCCCACCCCATGTAATTCCACATCGCCACGAGCACGCCGCCAAGCAACCCCAGGCTCGTCGCTCCCGCAGAACCACTGGCGCTTGCATTGGCAAACGCTCCTACTTTAAAGGGTGCCATCACCACGATCACCACAAACGGTGCCGAAAGAAAGAAGAACAGCCAAAGCGAAGTAATTCCGACCACGCGAATCCCCGCCACGTTCAACAGCGCGCAGGTCACCACCACAAACAACCCAGCCATCACCGCATGGCTCCCCGACCCAAACCATGGCGACATCTGCTTCAAATAAAACACAAACAATGTCGGGTAAATCGCCATATCAAAGATGCTCGCCGCCAGAGATAGCCAAGCCTCTTGAAAGCCCCAAAAATTTCCCAGCCCGCGTCGCACCCAGGCGTAATATCCGCCCTCGGCGGGCAGCGCACTCGAAAGCTCTCCGATCATGAAGGCCGTCGGCAAGCACCACAAAACCGGCAAGAACAACAAAATCAATATTCCGTGCCCGTAGCCCGCGCCATGAACAATCTCTTCCGTCCCATACGTGCCGCCCGACACCATGAAAAACGTCGCCGCCACAAGCGGCCAGAGCGTCAGCTTGGCGACTCTTTTTTTCGCTGTTGAGATTGCGTGGGAAGGAATCTGGGCAGGCAGGGATAAAGAACTCAATTTTTACTCTCGTCCTCCTAAGCGACTCTCACTCTCGCGATGGGTGAAGTGAGTTCGCATTCGCAGAATACAAGGTTGGCCCCTGCATGCAACAAAAAAATGCGTCTCGCCAAATATTTTTTCATCGCGCAAAACTGTCCGTTCGATTCAGGCCTCTTGGCTCAGGCTTCCGCCTGTGTTCGAGCGATCCCACTCCCGCCCGCCCCCTCGCTCAGATGAAGCGACTTCTCGCCACGCGGCGAGGTTCAGCAGCTGAAATCCCGGTGAGCATGCTTCGCTGCGTTCCAGGACTATCGGTTGGGAAAAATCGGCGAGTGCAACTCTCTCTGAGCGCTTGAATTCCGGCGGCATTACCCACGTGCGCTGTCGTCCACATGCGCTTCAGGCTTTAGCGGTCTCTGACAATGGGAACAGCAGGGAATTTTGCTTTGCCAGGTGACCTCAAGGGTCTGCAAGCAGAATGGGCAGCGGCCCGACCATTCGTGATTGCACTCCGGACAGGCGCTGAAAATAAGCTCCTCACGGCGCAAGAGTTTATTGTCTGCTCGGAGAGAGACCAGAAAGCGGCATTCTCGGTTTTTGCAGATCAAAAATTCTTCCAAGCGGGAAACCCCCTTGCGAACAGACCGTTGACTAGAGCTGGTTTCAAAACCCTTTTCAGGCCGTTTAGAATCAACGACTTGGACTGGTCAAAAGGGGTTTCGAAATGGCTTCCAGTGATGAGAGACGCTGAGGACAGTCCAGAATTTGAGATCCGGCCTCGAACTCGTCGCTTGCTTACAGAGATCAAGTTCAATTCAGTCGAGCGCGTTCGACCTGGCAAATTGGAGAATCAAGGTGCACCGGCGAATCACGGCATTCGCCCACACGTTAAGGTCCCCCGTCTACACTCTTATATGGAACGCGAACCTGCTTGGGTGCAATGCCGAGAAGTACGTACCAATAGTCACGTATTGCCCTGCGGCTCCCGCTTGCTCCGAACACCCCACAGAATCCGCCCAAGTCCAGTGGTCTGACCTAACCTATCCTCCAGGAAATGCAAAAACCGCCCCGGATGGGATGGCTGCGACCCTTTTCCGCGGTATTGGAGTACCATCGGCGCAGCGAAGCGACGATTCCGGAGGCAGTCGCCTCCGATTCAACAAGGATTTAACAGCCGCTTGGACGCGCAAATGATCTAACAATTTGCGGGGGTCGGTCCTGGTGGAGAGAGCAATGAGCCAAACCGGGTCTAATACGCGCCGCGGCGATGGTGACGAAGCATCGATCGTTATCGAAGAACGCTTGCGCCTCATCATTGACACAATCCCCACTATAGTTTGGCGCAAATTGCCTGATGGCTCGGCGGATTTCCTCAACCGAAATTTTCGGGAGTATACGGGCCTTTCTTTAGAGGCCGGTCTTGGCTGGGGATGGATGATGAATGCGTTCCATCCTGACGACCGTTTGCTCGAGGAATGGCGCACGGCTTTGGCGGCCGGCAAGCCCTTTGAGAAGGAGGCGCGTCTCCGAAAGTTCGACGGGCAGTATCGCTGGTTTTTAATCCGAGCCGTGCCGTTGCGAGACGAACAGGGGAACATTGCCCATTGGTATGGAACTTCCACCGACATCGAAGATCTGAAAAAGGCCGAAGATCGCATTCGGCTTATCATCGATACCCTCCCCACTATGGTTTGGACCCTCCGGCCTGAAGGTGCCGTCGATTATGTCAATCAGCGTTGGATGGACTATACGGGCCTCTCTTTGGAGGAGGAGATTAAAGAACCGGTGCGCGTAGTTCATCCCGAAGATCTTCCAAGAGTCATCGAAAAGTGGCTCGCGGACATGGCGGCGGGGGAACCCTCCGAGGATGAAATGCGTTTGCGCCGGGCTGACGGAGAGTATCGCTGGTTCCTGGTTCGCACCGCACCTTTGCGCGACGAGCACGGAAACGTCGTTAAGTGGTATGGAGTATCCATCGATATTGAGGACCGCAAGCGGGCGGAAGAAGCCCTCATGTCCAGCGAGAGGGAACAGCGCCACATAGCCTCGCAATTGGAAAGAGAGCGCACCCGCTTGGTCGAGGCTCAGGAAGTAGCGAAATTGGGAAGTTGGGAAGCTGAGTTGCGGAGCTTGAATGTGACTTGGTCCGAGCAAACACACCGCATCTTTGAGACGGATCCATCTCGTTTCCACCCCACTCGTCCAAAGTTCTGCGAATTCGTTCATCCGGAGGACCGCGCGAAAGTGGACGCAGCCTTTGCAGCCTCACTCGACAAACGCTCGCCTTCTTCGGTCGAATACCGCATCGTCATGCCGGATGGCCGCCTCAAAAGTATCGAGGAGCGCTGGCAAACCTTTCGGGATGAAGAAGGAAAGCCGGTTCGTGTTGCGGGCACTTGTCGTGACATCACCGAAAGTGTGCGAGTCGAGGAGGAGCTCCGTCGCCTCTCCGGCCATCTTTTGCGTCTGCAGGACGAGGAGCGGCGCAGAATTGCCAGGGACTTGCACGATTCCACCGGCCAGGATCTCGTCGCTCTGGCAACGGTTCTCAGTCAGCTCCATGCTTCCATTCCTTCATCCAGCAGGAAATTGCGCAAACTCGCCTCCCAATGTGAGGAGTTGGCGGATCGTTGCATCCGCGAAGTCCGCACGCTTTCCTACCTTTTGCACCCACCAATGCTCGATGAAGCCGGACTTGGAGACGCCATTCGTCATTACGTGGACGGCTTCTCTGAGCGAACCAGAATCGACGTGAAATTGCAGATTTCGCCCCATTTCGGACGAATGCCCCCGGATGTCGAGCTGGCGCTTTTCCGCGTGATTCAAGAAAGTCTTACCAACATCCAGCGGCATTCACAAAGCCTACGCGCGACGATACAATTGGAACGAAGCGCGGAAGAAGTCAACCTGGAAATCAGCGATAAGGGTCCAGGGGCTTCCCGTCGGGAGCTTACAGATACCAAAAGCTCTCCATTCAAGTTGGGCGTCGGCATCCCCAGCATGCACGAGCGAGTACGACTTATTGGTGGGCGGCTTGACATTCGCTCCACCAGCAGTGGCACGACTGTCCGCGTGACGATTCCCGTAAATGGCTAGAGCCATGAACAAACTTCGCATCCTGGTGGCGGACGACCATGAACTCGTTCGACACGGCATCCGGGGCATACTACGAGCTCGACGCGGATGGAGAGTCATTGGAGAGGCGTCGAACGGCCAGGAAGCGGTAGAAAAGAAACATAAGCTGAAACCTGACGTAGCCATCCTGGATGTCAGCATGCCCAATTTAGATGGCCTTCAGGCCACCCGCCAGATTCGCGAAGCAAGTCCAAATACAAAGGTTGTAGTCCTGACCATGCATGAGTCCGACCAGATGGTTCACCGGGTTCTGGAGGCAGGGGCCTTGGGGTACGTCTTGAAATCCGATCTCGCGGCAAACCTCGTTAAAGCTGTGAAGGATGTCTCGGCGGGTAGGCTTTTCTTGACCCCCAGAGTGTCCGACATCGTCCTGAAAGGGTTTCTCAACAGTGCAGATCAGACGGACCCAGCGACGCAGACGCGAGCCAGGCCAACTCCGCGCGAGGTTGAAATCATTCGGCTTTTGGCGGAGGGGAAAGCGAATAAAGTGATTGCTGCCAACCTTGGAATTACCATCAGGACGGTGGAGACGCACCGGGCCAGGATCATGGTCAAACTTGGACTGCATTCCCTCGCCGGGCTCCTCCACTATGCGATCCGCCAAAAAATAGTCACTCTTCCAGACCCCTCAGAATAGCTGCGTCGGCCTCTGTCATCGAGTATTCAAGTACGCTTAGCCGTCTTCCAGTGAAGCGAGGCGCCCCGGACGCCGGGCTTGCGTCTGGGGTTTTTGACTTTTCTTCTCGCCTCCCAGTCTCCGTTCAATCCCTCTAATAGCCGTTCAACCCCCAATTTCGGCTATTCACTGTAAATGTCTTTACTCTCTCGCCAACTCCGTGCTACACTCTTCCATGTTCTCGTTGCTCTCCACCTACGCGGGAAATCATTCCGCTCTTCTCTGTGCCTACAGCGTCTCCGCGTTCAGCTCACCCGACGTTCGCCCTTTCGACTTTAAACTTTCGACTTTCAACTGCTCCTCTCTCGCTCTTCCGCCAGTCACGAGTCACCAGTCACAAATCACTAAGTCTTTTAGAATCCGCACTTACGGAAAATGCGCCGCTAACCCCTTTATAATCCGCACTTCCAAAACACAGCACTTAAAACCCTTTAGAATCCGCACTTACAGAAAAACCCCCGGGGGGAGGCACCCATATCAAGAATGAAACGCATTCTTCTCCTCTGGCGTCACACCCCATGCAAGCAGTACCCTGTGGCGGCTCCATCAAGAATAGACAAGCGAGTTCCGGTACGGAGGAAATTGTGCGCAAGCATGCGAGTGTCTTTGCAGTCCTAGCTTTGCTTTTGGCGGTCGTCCCGATAGGAGCGCAGGCCCCAGCCGTCAACACGTCCGAGCTGGCGGCGATCCATCAAATCCGCGAAGAAGGCTTCGGTGATTCCAAGATCATGGAGACCATCAGCTACCTCAGTGATGTCTACGGCCCCCGCCTCACCAACTCCCCGAACATCAAAGAAGCCGCCAAATGGACCACCGAAACAATGAACTCGTGGAAACTCGCCAACGTCCACCTCGAGCAGTGGGGCCCCTTCGGCCGCGGCTGGTCCAATGAACGCACCTCCGTCCAAGTCATTTCGCCGCGCCCCTTTCCTCTGATTGCCTACGCCAAAGCATGGACGCCCGGCACCAACGGCCCGATAACCGCAGATGCTGTCTTCGCTCCGATCACGAAGGAAGAAGACTTCGCTAAGTTCAAGGGACAGCTCAAAGGTAAGTTCGTTCTCACCGCGCCCATCCCTGAAAGCCCAGAGCGCTTCGACCCCCAAGCTCACCGCTACACCGACGCCGAGTTGGCCGATTTGGCAACGCAACCGGTTCCGGTGCCTCAATCCGGCCAGGAAGATCGCATCGCGCAATTCCGCGCCCAGCGCGAATTCCAACTCAAAGTACAAAAGTTCCTTGTCGATGAAGGCGTGGCGGCTTGGATCGAGCCTTCCCGCAGCGACGACGGCACCGTCTTCGTCCAACAGGGAGGTGGCCGCGACAAAGAGAAAGATCCCCCCGCACCCACGCGCGTCGCCGTTGCCAACGAAAACTACGGCCGCGTCGTTCGCATGATTGAAAAGAAATCTACCGTTACCATGCTGGTCGACATCCAGAACAAGTTCTACGACGACGACCTCCTCTCCTTCAACATCATCGGCGAAATTCCCGGCTCCGATAAAGCCAAAGCCGATGAAGTCGTCATGCTCGGCGGCCACTTTGACTCCTGGCAATCCGGCACAGGCGCCACCGACAACGGCGCCGGCTCCGCGGTCATGCTAGAAGCCATTCGCATCCTCAAAACCACCGGCGTTAAAATGCGCCGCACTGTCCGCATTGGCCTCTGGACCGGCGAAGAGCAGGGCCTCCTCGGCTCCCGCGCGTACATCAAGCAGCACTTCGGCGATCCCAACGCCGAAGACCCTGCCACGCACTTGATTAAGATTCTCCCCGAACACGCCAAACTCGATGCCTACTACAACATCGACAATGGTACTGGCAAAATCCGCGGCGTCTATCTCCAAGGAAATGAAATGGTTGGGCCGATCTTCAACGCCTGGATGGTGCCCTTTCACGACCTCGGCATGACCACGCTCACCATCCGCAACACCGGCGGCACCGACCACCTCTCTTACGACGCTGTCGGCCTACCCGGCTTCCAGTTCATCCAGGATCCGATGGACTACGACACCCGCACCCACCACTCCAACATGGACGTCTACGAACGCATCCAGGAGCCCGACATGAAGCAAATGGCCGTAATCGTTGCAAGCTTCGTCTACCTAACCGCCAACCGCGACGAAATGATGCCGCGCAAACCGTTGCCCAAAGCGCAGCCGGTTCGCCAATTGCCTTGATCGTGATTTTCCCCTAATTCGCTGCAGGGGCGGAGCTTGCCCCGCCTCTACGCCATCGGCCTCAATTACGAGACACGATACTTCGCCATCTCTTGTTTCTTATCGCGACGGAACCTTTGGAGGTTTCCCTCGTCTTATTCAACCAAGGGGTGAAGCATGACCAATCTCTTGCGCGACTTACGCCACGCCTTTCGCCTGCTTCGCCTAAGTCCAGGCTTCACGATTGTCGCCGTCCTGACCCTCGCTCTCGGCATTGGCGCTAACACTGCCATCTTCCAACTCATTGATTCCATTCGCCTCCGCACCATTCCTGTCAAGAACCCTCAAGAGCTTGGCACCGTTCGCATCGCAGACCGGCACTGGGGCTCCGGCAATTTCTCCGGCCAATATTCCCAGCTCACCTTCCCTATGTGGGAGGAGATCCGGAAGCGGCAGGAAGGATTCGCCGAAATCGCGGCATGGGCTGACCAGTCGTTCAATCTGGCCACTGGCGGAGAAGTGCGCTTCGCAAAGGGGATCCGCGTCAGCGGCGATTTCTTTCACGTACTAGGCGTCCCGCCGTTCCTGGGTCGTCTTCTCGGTCCGGAGGATGACCAGCCTGGTTGTCCCGCATCTGGTGCAAATATCAGCTTTGCGTTCTGGCAGCGCAATTTTGCCGGCGATCCTTCTGCGATCGGCAGACGGCTAACGCTCGATGGCAATTCCTTTGAAGTGATCGGCGTCACCGCCCCCGGGTTCAACGGCATCTCCGTTGGCAACACCTTTGATGTTGCCGTGCCGATTTGCGTCGAGCCGATCCTGAATCCACGCCAAAACCGTCTTCCCATGCGCCATGGGTGGTGGCTCGCCTCCATCGGCCGCTTGAAACCGGGATGGACGATCCAACGCGCGAACGCGCAAATGAATGCCGTGACTCCCCAGATCCTGCAAGAAACCATTCCGCCTGTTTACGATGGCGAAGGGGTGAAGAAATATCTCGAGTACAAGCTGGGCGTTTTTTCGGCGAGCACAGGATTCTCCGAGCTGCGCGAGGATTCCGAAACATCTCTCTGGCTGCTCCTTGGAATTTCCGGCTTGGTCCTGCTGATTGCCTGCGCCAATCTGGCCAACTTGATGCTGGCCCGTGCCGGTGCCCGGGAACGTCAGATCACCATCCGGCGCGCCCTGGGAGCGACCCGTTGGCGAATGATTCGCGAACTCCTTTCCGAAAGCCTGCTGCTCGCCGCAGGCGGAGCGATTTGCGGATTGTTCTTGGCGTTCGCCGTAAGCCGTCTGCTCGTGACCTTCATCAGTACGTCGGACAATCAAATCTTCCTCGACCTAGGAATGGACTGGCGTGTGCTCGCCTTCACCACCGTGCTCGCGGTCCTCACAACTGTCTCCTTTGGATTGGCTCCTGCTATTCGCGCAACCCGCGCCGAGCCCGCCACATTGCTCCAGTCCGGCAGCCGCGGATCAACCGGCGGCAAAGAGCGCTTCAGTCTTCGCCGCATTCTTGTTGTTTCGCAAGTGGCGCTATCCGTGGTTCTTTTGATGGGGGCGCTTCTATTCGTCAGAAGTTTGCGCAACTTGACCACCCTCAATACCGGTTTTCAGCAGACCGGTATCCTGGTCGCCGGCGTCGATTTCGAGCGCTTACATATCCCCGACGAGCGGAATACAGAATACAAACGAGACATCGTGAAACGCATACAGGCAATGCCCGGCGTGGAATTCGCTGCCGATGCGCGAATGGTGCCCTTCGGGGGGAACTCCTCGAATGACTTTGTCCTGACGGAGGGTTCCGACGTTGAAAAGGTCGTGGCCTGGCTCAACTATCTCAGCCCTGGTTATTTCCAAACGATAGGGACGCCACTACTCGCCGGACGAGATTTCGACGATCGCGATACTGCCACGTCAGTGAAAGTAGCCATCGTGAATGAGGCGTTTGTGCGCAAGGTTTTCGAGGGCACGCCGAATCCGCTTGGCAAGAGGTTCCGCAAACACGAACCTCCCGGAAAGCCGCGCCCACTCTACGAAATTGTTGGAGTCGTCAAAGACAGCAAATACCAGGACATGCATGAAGAGTTTCTGCCATTCATGTATTTCCCGGCCACGCAAGAGGAAAAACCTGGGCCGTACGACCAAATTCTGATTCGTTCCTCTCTTCCGCTGACGAGTCTCATCGGCGCGCTCAAAGAAACGATTGGCAACGTGAACCCCGGCATCGATCTTGATTTTAGAGTGATGAAGACGCGCATTCACGAATCGCTGCTGCAGGATGAACTAATGGCGACGCTGTCCGGCTTTTTCGGTTTCTTGGCTGCGCTGCTCGCCGCCATCGGGCTCTACGGCGTCATCTCTTACATGGTCGTCCAGCGAACAAAAGAAATTGGCATCCGCATGGCCATCGGCGCGGAACGCGTCGACGTCTTGAGGCTGATCCTGCGCGAAGCGAGCCTGCTGACAGTAACGGGCCTCGTGATTGGCGCCGGCCTCGCGCTCGGCGCGGCCCAAGCCGCCAAATCCTTGCTCTACGGTCTAAAGCCGCGCGATCCGCTCACACTAGTCGCTGCGGTGGTCGTGCTATCCGCCGTAGCCGCCTTCGCGAGCTTCTGGCCTGCGTATCGAGCCTCCAAACTCGACCCATTGATCGCTCTGCGCTACGAGTAGTTCGCGCTCTTCAGATTTTTGCGGATTTGAGGGTTAGCTTTCCGAAACTGGTTGCTAATTTTTCGATGGATGAACCTTGCTAGCTGGATTCTGGAAAATCCACTTCGATCGGCTCGATCAACGGCATCAACCAACTCAATAATTTCTGATGCACCGGATGCGCTCCGTACGCGTCGCAAGCCGCTTTGTCGGCAAACTTCATCACGCCGCCCAACTCATAGCCTTGCCCCCGCGGCGAATCATTCCGTCCCACCGAGGATTCGAGCACTTGGGGAATCGCGCTCCGCAGCTTTCGTATCTCGGTGACGACGCGCTCCTTCTGCTCCTCCGTCACGCCGGCCTTAAACCGAAACGCAAACATGTGTATGTACATGGCTCTGTTTAACCTCCCCTGAGAACTGGCGACTCTCGCTTCCGCCGTTGACCGCTCTGAGTCTCCTGGTACTCCAAAACGTCCTCGGCCTCCAGATTGAGTTGGTTCGCGGCCCTATTGATTCGCGCCAAATCCCGCGCGTGTAGAGCGGTTCTGTTGGACTCGAGCAGGTAACTCCGAAGCACGGCTTCAACGAACGCCGATCGCGACTTCTCAGTCCCCACAAATCGGTCGACCTCTGCCAAAACGCTCTTTGATATCGAAATGGAAGTCTTAACCTTCATACTTGCCATAGTAATGGTCTGTCTTCCCTCTGTCGACTAACGAAACCGCGACAGCGTTTTTTCGCGCATCTTGGGCTAGCTCCTCTGCTACACTTCGCCGAGTCTAGATCTGAATTTTGCCCCGAGGAGTTTTCAGAATGAGAATAGTCCGCTGCTTCGCCTTTGGTTTCTTACTGTTAGCGCTTTCGGTCTGCGCGGCCGGCTCGCATGCCGAGCAATCTCGGCCTGCGGCGTCGGCTGCGGCGCGCAACATTACCATTGACGACTACTTCCAGATTCGTGATGTGAGTCAGCCCGAGCTGAACCCCGATGGTCAGTGGGTCGCTTACACGGTGCGGACCAAAATGCTCAAGGAAGACAAAAACGAGACGCGCATCTGGATGGTTTCGACACACGGCGGCGATGCACTTCCCATGACTGCGGAGGGTGTCTCCTCCGGGCACCCTCGATGGAGCCCGGACGGTAAGTTTCTTGCGTTTACTTCTTCTCGTAACGGTGGGAAAAGCCAGGTCTGGCTCTTGAATCGCCTCGGCGGCGAAGCCGTTCGTCTCACGGACATCCATCAAGGTGTCGGCGACTTTGAGTGGTCCCCAGATAGCACACGCCTCGTCTTGGTTCTCCAAGATGCCAAACCGGAAGACGCAGATGCGGAAAAAGACAAAGATAAGCCTGCTCCCGCAAAACCGAAAACGCAGCCTCCCTGGGTAATTGACCGGCTTCAGTTCAAGGAGGACACCGTCGGCTATCTCGACAATCGCCGCACGCACCTCTACGTCTTCAGCGTCGAGAAGAAATCTCTCACGCAAATTACATCCGGAGAGTTCGACGACTCACAACCCGCATGGTCTCCGGACGGCAAGCAGCTCGCCTTCACCAGCAACCGCAGCACGCCCGATCCTGACGCCTCGCGTGACTCGAATATCTGGGTGGTTTCGGCGGACAACACCGATAAAGGCGCACATCTCACGCAGATCACCACCAATCCCGGCACTGACAATCAGCCGGCTTGGTCTCCTGACGGCAAATGGATCACGTACGTCACGCAGCTCGACCCGCACCTCTTCTGGTACGCAACGCAACATCTGGCCATCGCTTCTTCCAGCGGTGGCGAGGCGAAAGTCCTCACACAAACATTTGACCGCAGTGTGCACCGCCCGAGCTTTTCCGCCGACGGCAAGTACATCTATTTCATTGCGGTGGATGATGGCACGCAAAATCTTTGCCGCATAGCTGTCACCGGTGGCGACATCGTTCGACCCATAGGGGGCCGCGTCACAGTGATGTCCTATTCGCTCGGCAAGGACGGCGCGATTGCCGCGCAAATCGGCACATCCGATCGGCCCGACGAGATTTTTCTTCAGAATGGGTCGGACCTCACTCGATTGACCAAGACGAATGATGCGTTGATTTCGCAGCTGCGCCTAGCCAAGGCCGAATACGTGCACTTCAAGAGCAAGGACGGAACGTCCGTCGCCGGATATCTCTACAAACCGGTCGATTTTGACGCCACCAAAAAAGTGCCCACTCTCTTGCGTCCTCATGGCGGCCCGGTCGGGCAATACGCCGCCTCCTTCGACCATCTTGCGCAACTTTTTGCCGCCAATGGCTACGCGGTCCTGCTGCCCAATCCGCGCGGCTCTTCCGGCTACGGCGAGAAATTCTGCGCAGCCATTTACGCTGACTGGGGCAACAAAGACTATCAAGATGATGTAGCGATGGTGGATTATGCGCTCGAGCAAGGCATTGCTGACCCCGATAAGCTCGGCGTTGGCGGCTGGTCCTATGGCGGTATCTCCACCGACTTCATCATTGCCCAGACCACGCGGTTCAAAGGCGCCATCTCCGGCGCGGGCGTCGCGCTGATTTCCAGCTTCTACGGGCATGACCACTACCAGCGCGATTACGAGACAGAGCTCGGCTACCCCTGGGAGCATCAGGCCGTCTGGGACAAAATTTCGCCCTTCTACCGGGTCAAGAGCATCACGACGCCGACGCTTTTCATGGGCGGTGAAATCGACTCGAACGTGCCGATTCTCGGAAGCGAGCAGATGTACCAGGCCATGAAGGCGCTTGGGCGCGCCACCGAACTCGTGGTGTACCCGGGCGAATACCACGGTTTCACGGTGCCGTCGCACATTAAAGATCGGCTCGAGCGCTACCTTGCGTGGTATGCCCACTACGTGAAAGGCGATGCGACGCCGGCAACCCCGCCGCCACCGGCTGCGCCCACCGTCAAGGCTGGAGGAGAATGATGCAAATCCGGAGAAGAGCTCTTACATCCGCGCTACTCGCGCCCCTCGTTTGCTTTTCGCTGCACGCACAAACCCGCTTTAGTGTCGGCACCGCAGTTGCCGCGCCCGGGCAGAAAGCCAACGGCTTCATCGAAGTGCCTGCCGGTGTGGATGCCGGGACAAACATTCCAGTGGTGGTGGTGAACGGCGCGAAGCCGGGACCTGTTCTGGCGCTGGTTACGGGGGCGCATGGGACGGAATATGTTTCGATCCTCGATGGGACGGAATATGTTTCGATCATCGCGGTGGAAAAATTAATTGGCGAGCTGGACCCTGCACAAGTTTCAGGAACAATCATTCTCGTTCCGCTGGTGAACGTCCTTTCGTTCGAGCAAAAAGTTCCGCACGTGAATCCGATCGACAACAAAAGCATGAACCGTTTTTATCCGGGCAAAATGGATGGGACACAAACGGACCGAGCTTTATTCATGGTCACAAAGGAAGTAGTCGACCGCTGCGACTATTTGATCGACTACCATGGCGGGGACCTGGATGAGAGTTTGCGTCCCTACGCTTATTGGGGAGCTGTCGGAAAAGAAGCGCAGGATCGCACTTCAAAACAGATGGTACTGGCGTTCGGGTTGGATCACATCATTATCTGGAGCGAGCGGCCGACTGATCCCGCAGCCACTCGATATCTGGACAACACGGCTTCCGTTCGCGGGAAACCATCCATCGTCGTGGAAGCGGGGCACGCGGGCACGGTGGAAACGGATGACGTGGCTCTGCTTGTGAACGGCACACTCAGCACGATGCGTTATCTGAAAATGATTCCCGGAGAGCCGCACTACATCGAAAATCCCGTTTGGCTGGGCAAAGTCGTCGACGTGATTTCCGATGGGCCGGGCATTTGGTATCCCCTGGTTAAGCGCGGGACGTACGTTCAGGAAGGCATGATACTCGGCCACGTCACGGACTATTTCGGCAAAGTGATTTTGGAAGCGCGCGCTCCCGCCGCCGGCGTGATTCTTCACGTGAACGCGGTTCCTTCGCTGAAAAAAGGAGACAACATCGCCGACATCGGCGTTGTCGCGTCAAAAGCGCCTTAAGTTTCGCGGCGGCACGGTAGTTTTTCATGCGATGGCTCTCATGATTGTGATGGAAAGCGCGCCTGTATTTCGGCGACAAACCTCCTACGAAAGCAAAAATTCTTGCGGCGGGAGCCTTTTCAGTAGAAGCGGCGTCCAAAGAGCTTAACAGGTAGAATAGGCGCACGTTTAAATCGCTCACTTGGGGAGCTTGTATGCCTTCAGACTATTTATTGAAAACCGAACCCACCGTATATTCGTTTGCTGATTTACAAAAAGACGGCGTCACGATTTGGGACGGCGTTTCGAATCCAACGGCGGTGAGAAATCTTCGCGAGATGGAGCCGGGCTCGAGGCTGGTGATTTACCACACCGGCGATCAGAAGAGCGCGGTGGGGACTGCAACGGTGGTTTCTGTGGATACCTCTAATCCCAAAAATCCAGAGGTGAAGATCAAAGCGGGGAAGGCGATCGCGACGCCGGTGTCGCTGGAGAAAATCAAAGCGAACAAATTGTTCGCGGATTCGCCGCTGGTGCGTATCGGAAGGCTATCGGTCGTCCCGCTTACAAAAGCGCAATATGCGGCTCTAGCGGGCAATTGAGTCCGCGAATCATTCCGGGAGCCGCATTCCGCTTGTAGTCGTAACAAGGATTGTCCACGACAGGTGTGCGATTTCTACAGCGGCTTGGGATGCTCGGCCAAAGCCTCGCGATAGGTTTTGAGATTACTCTTGTCCACGGCTACGGTGCCTGTATCAACTGAAGTAGGCATGGGCGGCGCGAGGGCGGTGCGCCAGTCTTTGAATTGGTGGACCGCGTTGTGATGTAAGTCGTCGAGGAACTTCAGGCCGTAGTAACTCATCACATAGGGCTTTTGCGTGATGGTAGCCGTAATCACGCCGCGGTCGATCCAATCGAGCGTCTCCGGATCGTTGTCGAAGGCGACGATGGGCAGCTTGCCATCCATGTTGAAGCGGTGCACGGAACCTGCAGCGCCGGAACCGCCTGTGGCTTCCAGGCAAAGGATGCCGTCTATTTTTTCTTTCTTCTCTATTAGATCTGAGACCTGGTCGAAGGCACTTCGCGCATCGCCTTTGTCATCCAGGATCTTTGTCAGTTTAAGGGCAGGATAATTCTTCAGCGCGTCCGCCACGCCCGCGACACGATCGTCGATGTTGCGCTGTCCCGAAAGGGTAATCACCGCAATGTTGCCCTTACTTGCAACGAGCGCAGCCATCCGCCTGAGGCTCTCTCTGCCGGCCCTGAAGTTGTCCGTTCCGATGTAGAGGACGCGGTGCGAATTCGGCACATCGGAATCCACGCAGACGACCGGGATGCCCTGGGCCACGGCCCTGTCAATGTCGGCCTGGAAATTCTCGGGCCGCGCCGCGGAGAGGCAGATTCCGGCGGGACTCTGTTCGACAATCTGGCGGAAAATTGTTACCTCACCATCCGGGTCGTACGTCGTAGGGCCAACGAGTTCGGCCTTTACGCCGAGCGCTTTGGCAGCGTCCAAGAAACCTGCCTGGGCCTCTTGCCAGTACGGCAAGTTAATGTTCGTGGCGACGAACACATAACGTTCGTTTTCCTCGTGATAGGGTTTCGCACACGATGCAATCAGCGCTGCCCCGATGAGAAAAAGAATGGATACCAGAGTAGTTTCTTTTCTCCTCATTGGATTTCTCCTTTTACATTCGGGCCGGCCCGCGGGGGCGTTTGCTGGCACCCTCGGAAAATTCAGGGTCCGGTAGATGGATGGCGGGGAAAGTCGGACGAACGGGAGGGGCACCTCCACTTGTACGGCTTGCGCGCATTCGCTTCCCTCTGGGTGAGTTCTCGAAACGGGCTCAATCGCTACGCAAGACCATAGGGCGGTCGCCCTTGTCCTGTCAATGTCCGATCGCCGTTGGCGCCTGAGAGACGGAGCGCGTATGATGCGGGGCGCGACGCAGCGAGGTGACTCCAATGAAACGCTCGATATCAGGTGTTCTTTTTGTTTTGTTCTTTTGTGCGGTTGAGCCGGTTTTCGCGCAGCAGCCGGCCGAGATTCGGTATACGTCTGTTCCGGATTTTCTGAAATTGCCGACGGATATTTATTTGGGAGAAGTGGCGGGCGTGGCGGTCAATTCGAAGGGGCACGTTTTCGTTTTTTCGCGAGGGAACAGCACGGGGCCGGCGTATGGGGCGAGTGGGGCGCAACTTTTGGAGTTTGGCGCGGACGGGAAATTTCTCCGGGAGATTGGGCACAATCTATATGCGTGGTCGTTTGCGCATGCCGTGAAGGTCGATCAGCAGGACAACATTTGGGTGACGGACAAAGGGTCGGACATGGTGATTAAGTTCAACCCGGAGGGGCGCGTGGTGATGGTGTTTGGGCGGAAGCAAGAGGCTTCCGACGAAGGGACTGGGCCGCTGAAACATGTGAAGCCGCCGCTGCCTGCTGTGGATGGGATGTTCCGGCAAGTGACGGACGTGGCGTGGGATGCGGCGGGGAACACGTTTATCAGCGACGGATATATTAATTCGCGCGTGGCGAAAGTGGACAAGGACGGGAATTGGCTGAAATCTTGGGGAGAGCCGGGAGACGGACCGGGGCAGTTTAATGTGCCGCACAGTATTGCGGTGGATGCGGCGGGAAATGTTTATGTGGCGGATCGTGGGAATCGGCGCATCCAGGTGTTCGATGGCGACGGAAAATTCTTGCGCCAGATGACGATTGATGTGCCGGCTCCCCCGGATTCGCGCGCGGCTATCGGCAATAAGCCTACCGCGACGACAGGAACGATGTCGCCAGGTGCGCCGTGGACTGTGTGCATTACGCCGGGGCCAAAGCAAGTGTTGTATACCTCGGACGCGTTTCCGGGGCGGATTTACAAACTCAGCCTCGACGGAAAAGTGCTCGGGATGTTTGGCAGAGCAGGGAAGCAGCTCGGGCAATTCGGATGGATTCACGAAATTGCGTGCCCGTCCGAGAACGAGCTTTACGTGAGCGAGATACTAAACTGGCGGGTGCAGAAACTGATTCTCGAACCGGCCCACTAGAGGCGCCGGGTCACTTTGGTTTGGGTTTTGTCGCGGCTGGAGCTCGCAAGTTGGCGTCGAAAAAGTCGTCGACGCGATGCCAGGCATCGAGCAGAACGTGTTCGCGAGTGAAGTAGTGAAACTCGCCGGGATAGATCATGAAGGAAACGAGGTCGCCTTTGTGTTTCTTTAGAGCTTCGTCCATCAGCCAGACGGATTCCAGGAACGGGACGTTCACGTCGGCGGTGCCGTGAAGGACTAGAAGCGGGCGCTCGAGACGGTCAATGTGCGAGAGCGGGGAAGCGTTGGCGTAGACTTGCGGATTTTGTTCGGGAGTGCCGATGCGGCTTGCGGTCCAGTCGCCGTGATAGGGATCGGAATAATACATGGCGTAGTCAACGACGCCGGCGACGTCCACGCCCGCGCGGAAGAGCTTGGGCTGATCAGTCATCGCTATCAGAGTGAAGAAGCCGCCGTAACTGAGGCCCCAGACGCCGATGCGGTCGGCATCGACGTAGGGGAGAGTTTTTAGATAGTTCGCGCCCATCCAGGCGTCTTTGGCATCCCTGCCGCCCACATCCATGTAGACGCCAGTGCGCCAGTCGCGGCCGTAGCCGATGCTGCCGCGATAATCGGGCGCGAAGATGACGTAACCTTTTTGAAGAAAATACTGATGAATGCTGTAGTAGACGGCGTAGTTTCGCTGGACGTGCCAGCCGTCGTAGTTTTGATTTACGCCGTCGCCGTGAATCCACATGATGGCGGGGTGTTTTTTGGTGCGATCGAGATTTTTGGGAACGAAGAGCCAGCCGGGAACTTGCTGGCCATCGGGCCCGGGGAAATGTACGAACTGCGGCTCGACGAATTGGGAGCGGTCCATTCCGGCGGGCATGGAGTCAGTGAGCCGCACGGGGGGCAGCGCGCCCGGGTTGGTGCCGATGGTGTAGAGATCGGCGCTGTTGTGTGTGTCCGTGTGCTGGTAGACGAGGCGGCCGTCGCCTTCAGACCAGTGCGGCTCGATGTTTGTGCCAGGCGTTGCGGGAATGTAGGTGACTTCGGCGTGTGCGGGATCATCGTCAATTTTGGCGATGCCGAGGACGCGGTCGCCGGGACGGTCTTCGAGGTTGGCATCGAAAGCTATGCGTGTGCTGTCGTGTGACCACGCGGGGCGCCAGGCTTCAAATCGGCCCTTGGTGATTTGGATGGCATCGCCGCCGGATGCGGGCATAACGTAAAGATGGTCCCAGCCGTCTTGATCGCTGAGGAAGGCGATCCACTTGCCGTTAGGAGATGGCCATGGTTGCGCGCCTGCTTCGCCCCAGTCGGGGATACTCCAGAATTTTTCTTCGTGGATTTCGTGAATGGTTTTTGTGGTTCCGCTGGTGGCGGCGAGGTAGATGAAATAGTTTTTGAAGTCGGCGGACTGGCCATCGAAGACGAGATGCGTGTTATCGACCCAGGCTAAGCCGCCGTATTCGCCGGGCTTGGCGATAGGGACAGGTTTTGCGTCGGCGAGTTTGAGCGCGTAGATTTGGCCGGGGACATATTCGGAGACGCGATAGATGAGCTTGGCGCCGGAATACGATGGCGATTCATCGTGATGGATGATTTTGGACCCAGCAGTGTAGGCGATGGAAGCGCCGTCGGGAGACCAGATAATGCCGCGAATGCTCACATCGTCGTGAGCCGTGGTTGATTCGGTTCCATCGGAGAGCCAGCGGATAATCAAATCGCTTCCGTGAGGGGAGTCCTGCCCGGCGGCGCGAGTGCCGCGGTTACCGCGGATGAAGGCGACACGCTTGCCATCGGGCGATGGAACGTAGCCGCTGCCGGGATCCGGTTTGCTCCAGACAGGCTTGGGATCGCCGCCGGATGTTGCGACTTGCCAGAGATCGCCTTCGTGCGGAAAGTAGACGGTGTCGCCGTCCGCATTCCAGAATGCGCCTTCGACTTGGCCCTGGGAGAACGTGGTGAGCGGCTTCGGCTGGCCGCTGCCATCAGCATTGGCGACATAGAGATTAGCGACGCCTGCGCGGTCCCATACAAACGCGACTAGCTTGCCGTCGGGCGACCAAATGGGATCGGAGGGATGCTTGATGTCGATTAATTGCTCGATAGTGAGCTGGGACTTGCTGCCGGAAACGCGCGTCTGGGCACTGCACGTGAATGCCAACGCCATGACCGCGACGACTGCGCTCATTGCTCGCTTCCACTTACGCATAGCGCCCCCTGGAGAAAGCATGAAGAAACTCGGCCCATGAAAATCAGGGCGCGGGTGCACTGAAATTATCATCCGCCCGCTGAATGGGGAAGCTAAACCTCACGCACAGGCGGAGGCAGGAAACTCCGAAAGCGACGTCCCGAGAGAAGTGGACATCAGCAAAATTCTGAATTGGCGCGTGCAAAAACTCTTGCTTGGAGCCCAGCCGTTGAGTACTTGCCGAAGATGGTGTGGCTCTAGCTTGCTGGGAGGCGGTTCACGATGAAGTCCGAGATGCGGCTGGCGGCTGGCGGATCGAGATTCGAAAGCACCACAATCACGAAGCCGGTTTGCGGAAAGATTTGGAGTTCGCCGTTCATACCGGGGGCGCCGCCGCCGTGGCCGAAGTGGCGCATCGCGGTGCCTGCGCCGTTATCCATGAAGCCGAATGCATATTTGTCGCCGCGCGGCGTAGCGACCTTTCCAGTAGTCAGTAGCTCCGTGTTTTGTGCGTTCAACAGCTTGTTATTCGTGAGAGCGTTTGCAAACCGCAGAAAGTCTTCCACCGTGCAGTAGCCGCCGCCGGCCGAGGTGCCGCGATACGGAAGCGTATCCGTGTTCGGCCGGAGAGCCTCGCCGCCGAACTGCGTGTAACCAACCGAACGATTGGGCACATTTTGGTCTTCTGGAAAAGAGCCGCTGGAAATCATGCCTGTAGGCTTGTAGACGTTTTCGCTGACGTAATCGTAATAGCTTGTTCCGCTGACGCGCTCGACCACCACGCCGAGCATCAAGAATCCATAATTGCTGTATTCCCAGCGGCTGCCCGGCTCAAATTTTGGCGCGCGCTCCCCATAGAGTTTCACGTAGTCCTGCAGGGTCTTTAGTTCCAGGCGATGGGCGTCAAACTGCGGGCCGAAAAAATCGCCAGTGCCCCCGGTGTGAGTCAGGAGCTGATAGATCGTGACTTTCGTAGCGATGTCTTTGTTCGGATAATCGGTGAGGTATTTGCCGACTGGATCGTTGAGCGAAATTTTTCCGGCTTGCACAAGTTGGAGGATGGAGACGGCAGTGAACATTTTGTTCATCGAGCCAATACGCAATTTCGTGTCGAGTGTGTTCGGAATTTTCTTTTCGCGGTCGGCCATACCGTAGGCGCCGGTGAATATCGGTTTCCCGTCTTTAGCAAGAAGAGCGGCTCCGGAGAATTTGCCGGCTCCGGAGTCTTTTTCCAGCTTTGCGCGTAGCGCTACGACCAGATCACTCTGGCTCAAGCGCGGGAGAGTGAATTCCGCGGGGCGGTCGATGGCTCGCAGATCAAGATGCGTGACGAGGTAGGGCGCAGCAGCAGCTACCTCGATGGAGAACCGCGCAAACTGATCGGAGTCGCGCTCCTGGACAAGCCCCGTCAGTTTCGTCGCGCCGGATTCCTCGATCTTCTTTAGCTCGAATCCCCCAGTCTGCTGGCGGAAACCGAGCATGTCGTCAACTTTATGCTCTTCGGGTTTCTCGAAGTGGCTGCGGAATTTTTCGAGTTCGGCCTTTCCTCCGCTGTTGAAGGCACTGAGCCATGCGGAGAATTGTTCGCCAGGAGGAGTCTTGGGAATTTCGACCGTGGCGGACTGGCCTCGCGCGGTTTGTGCGTCGCGAGCCACAAAAGCTAGAGCGGTCAGCGTGAATAGTAAGAAGAGGAATCTGCCTGCGATATGCAAAGGCTTAGACATGATTTCTTGAACGTCTCCTTTTCTGTGGTTCGTTCAGGGGATTCTATCGCTATAGACTCCAAAGAGTAGGCGACGTTTGCAGGTGTGCGACTAAGCGACGAGGAACGATTGAATTATGACCATGGTCTAACTATGGTTGGACTACGGTCAGAGTATGATGTAAACTATTCATGGGAATATAGATACATGGAAGAGATTGCTATTTCGAAGTTCAAAGCAACTTGCCTTGCGGTCTTGGAGCGCGTGCGGAAAACCGGACAGCCAATCCGTGTGACTCGCTTTGGTCAGCCCGTTGCCGAAATCAAGCCGCCGTCTTTGCCACAAGCGTCGCGCCGTTTCGGGCACCACATCGGGAGTGGCGTGATTCTCGGAGACATCGTCAGTCCTATCGGCGACGAGTCCGATTGGGAGGCCGCGCAGGAACCAGAGTCTGATGAAACCGAAAATCCGAAATGAACCTGCTCCTGGACACTCACATTTGGATCTGGAATGATCTCGAACCTTGGAAGATCACTTCAGACATCAATAGGGAACTTGCTAGCCCCTACAACCAACTGTGGCTATCCCCTGTGAGTGTCTGGGAAACAGTCGTATTGATTGAGAAGCGCAGAATCAGTCTTAAGCAAGATTTTGGACAGTGGGTGCAAGATTCCGTTGAAGCCCTTCAACTGCAAGAAGCTGCGTTGACCTGGCAAGTCGCCCATGAGTTGCGCTTCACTCCCTTGGGGCACCGTGATCCCGCAGACAGGTTTCTGGTCGCGACAGCCAAGGTTTACGATTTGACGCTTGTCACAGCGGACGAACGGCTCTTGAATGTAGCCGGGTTAAGTGTACTGCCGAACCTCTAGACTGCCGCACAGGGTCTCCTGAGAGCGCCTCGGACTTACTTCGAAGCGCCGCCCTGCAGTTCCGTTAACGCCGCGAGGACTTCCTCGCTATGTTGCGGAGGCTTCACATCGAGATAGACTTTGCGGACAACGCCGTCTGGATCGATCAGAAACGTGTGGCGCGCGGAGACCTTGACGACCCCGAAATTCATCACCGAGTCATAGAGCGACGAAACTTCCTGTTTGGTGTCCGCGAGAAGCTTGAAGTTCAGTCCTTCCTTCGTGCAGAACTTCTGGTGGGAATCCTCGTCCTGCACGCTGACGCCAACGATCACAGCATGTTTTTGCTCGTATTGCGCCAAGTCGCGCTGGAAGTTGTGAGCTTCCACCGTGCATCCGCTCGTGAAATCCTTGGGATAGAAATACAGCACTACCCACTTACCCTTGAAATCGTGCAAGCTGACCGGCTTTGATTCTTGTGAGTTCAGTGTAAAGTCCGGCGCGGGAGTCCCAACGGCAGGCGCCTTGCTATCCGCGTACAATCCGCGGATCCCTATGCCCAATCCCGCTAACAGAAGCACTCCAACCACAATAAGTGTTATTTTCACGGTTTATCCCCTCAGCCATTTACCTGCTCAAGCTCTGATTTATTCCAGGAAGGAAATCATCTTTGTGAATTACGCCGCTCCCTTAGGCTGGACAGCCCCATCATACCGCTCCCGTAGCGGGCATGCTACTCGGAATGGGTAAAACGGCCGAAGCCCAACCGTAGTTGGAGCGTGTTTATCCCGGGATTTAGGTTGGCGAGCGAGGCGTTAGAAATGTGCATGAAGCGAAGCTCGGCGTTCCAGTTATATTTGCTACGCAGAAAATGCACACCAAGTGCGCCGCTCGAGGTGAAATTTACGCGCGAAGTGCCGGGAGGCACATTGTCGTTCGTAAAAAGAGTTCCGCCTCCGAGTTCGAAGTAGGGAACGACCTTGCGAGGCTTTCTAAAATTCCATTTCAGTGCGAAGGGATTCAGCCCGAAGCCGTAGGCGGTGCCGCCCCGCTGAACCACCATGAAAACGGGCACCACATCCACCGCGTATTCGAATTGGCCGCGCAAGAACCCCGGGCCGTGCGGCGCGGTCAAAATCCAGCCGTAACGCGCGCCGACGTTCCACACGCCGGTGTCCGAGGTACTTCCATTCAGTCCGTGGCCGCCGCCGGTCCAGATTTGTAGTTCATGCCCGCCATCTTCCGGGCCGGCCTGAGCCTTCGATGCTGGAGCGCCCAGAAAGGCTACAAAAAGCACGCTTGCGAACACTCGTTTCACCGAGAAATCCCCCTGCGGCTTCGATTCGCTTACTCAAGATTTGGGTGCACGCAAGATACAGAAAAACAACTGCTAACGCGACCGGCTTTTGCATTACTTCAGATAGGTTCGGACGATTTGAATGACGTCATCGGCGGCCTCTTCCGAGGATTTCGAGTTCCGCGGCATGTGATTCCGGATGTGGTCTTCCATCAGCTCGCCCATGAGGCTGTTGATAGCGCCGCGCGCGGCGGCCAGGCGCTGCAGCACATCCGCGCACTGCTCATCTTCGTTGAGGCCGCGGAGGACGCTTTCGAGCTGGCCGATGACTTTCTTGGTGCGCGTGACGAGGTCGAGTTTTTCGCGAGACGTATGTGACATTTATCTTGTCTACCCTATAGGGGTATGGTATCAAAGTTCCTGATGCTAAACAACGACCCAAGCATAGCGGAGAAAAGGGGCAAGCAGGCAAAAACCGGCGCCCGGCGGAGTTCTCGTTCAGAGGGAGCGTGCAGCAGCGCGCGGCAGAACGAGAAGGTCGTAAAGGATCCGCATGTTAAATATAGTGTACAAAAATAGTTTAATATGCTTAACTAGGAATCCTAATGAGTGAGCGTCGCGAAAAGCCGCCGTTCATCTCCCGTTCATTGGTGATGGCTTAGCCTGCAACATTGTCACGGTCGCCTACACCCACAGGCAGAAAAGAGCCGGGATACAAAGAAATGCGGTGCACTAAGTTCCAATTTACTCTGCCGATTTGCGCGATGCTCGGGGCCATCTCGATGGTAGCGGCGGACGTGCAGGCGCAAGATCCGCCGCCGGTACAGGCGCAAACGCCGCCGGGGCAGACGGACGATCCGGCGAATAGTCCCGCCGATGCTGATCCCGAAGCAATGTTCCCGCATTTCAAGGACACGCGCTTTTGGCTATCCGGTCAGACGAACTTCATCTTCCAAGCTCACCCCGACTTTCACGCCGCCTACAGCGGGCCGAACAGCCTCAGCCCGCACTATGAGAAAGCCACGTCGCGTGTGATGACGCTCTACACTGGCGTGCGGCTCAACGATTCCACGGAGATTCTGGTAGACATCGAAGAGGCCGGCGGCGCTGCGCTCAGCACCGGCCTTGGCCTGGCCGGGAATACTGATCTGGACATTGTGCGTAATCCATTGTTGAGCAAAGCACCGTACCTCGCGCGCGGCATCATCCACAAAGTGTTCGCTTTGAGCAAAGATAAGATTGAGAACCAGCGGAGTTTTCTATCGCTGTTCGATGAACTGCCGCGCCGGCGCCTGGAAATTCGCTTCGGCAAGTTCAGCATGCCGGATTTCTTCGACCAAAATTCTGTCGGGTCCGACACACATTTTCAATTCAACAACTGGACGCTGGACAACAACGGCGCTTGGGATTATGCCGCCGATACACGCGGCTACACGGTGGGTTTTGTTGCGGACTACGAGGACAGCAACTGGGGTTTTCGCTTCGCCGAAGTGCTCATGCCGAAGGTCGCGAACGGCATTGATCTGGTGTGGAAGCCGTGGCAGGCTCACGCGGAAGACTGGGAATTCGAATTGCGTCACGGCGTAGTGCCGAAGAAAGCCGGCGTGGTCCGCCTGTTGGCATACACCAACCACGCCAATATGGGGATCTACCGCGATGCGATTGCTCAGTTTCAGGAAGGCCTGGTTGCCGTCCCAGAGATCACCAACCATCCCTGGCACATCACCCTCAAATATGGCGTTGGCATCAACCTAGAACAGAATCTCACGCGAAACGTCACGGCGTTCGCTCGCTGGGGATGGGACGACGGAAAAACCGAGTCATTTGCATATACCGAGGTTGATTCGACCTTCGCCGAAGGCGTGGCGATAAATGGCGCGCAATGGCATCGCAAGCAAGACCGTGCAGGCGTGGCCTTCGTATCGAACGGGATCAAGAAGGATCACCAGGTGTATCTAGCGGACGGCGGGCTTGGTTTCCTACTGGGTGACGGAAAGTTGAACTATGGGCGGGAAAAGATCGTCGAGTCGTATTACACGGCACACGTTTGGCGCGGAATCTATATTGCTCCCGGAGTGCAGCATATTAACAATCCGGGTTACAACCGCGACCGCGGACCTGTGGTTGTGCCCACGTTTCGCCTGCACCTCGAGTTTTAGTTCTACTTAACTGCGGCCGAAGCGCCGTGCTCGTGCTATGTCCCTGTCTGCGCGCCTCCCTGAGACAATCCATGAATTGAAGTAGAGGTGTTGCCAGCGCCTGGGTACGGGAAAATCGTCAGCGATCAAAGAAAACTGGTGCGCATAAAACTTTCGCGTTCGCGGCGCACGTCGTCGCCACGCAGCTCCCGCAAGGCACAGGTCACAAACTCACCAGTCACTTTTTTGCGCCAGCTCATGTCGAAGTCCGTGTTATCGAGCGGTTTGGCGATGCGAGCCGCAAGAACCGCGGCTTCCGCAATGACGTCTGCATTCAGGGCACGCCCCACGAGGGTTTTTTCCGCTTCTGCCGCAACCAGTGGCCGCGACGCAGCCGAACCAATCACAATGCGGGCGTCCTCGACAACGCCACCATCCGTAATACGCGCGGCCGCGGCGACCGACAAGACAGGAAAATCAAACGAGCCGCGTCGCCTCAGTTTCCAGTAAGTGCTCTTCCAACCATGCAACGAATCCACCAAGACTTCCGTCAAAATTTCATTGGGCTTCCGCTTGATGTAATCCAGTCCATCATTGTTATAAAGATCGGCGAGCGAGATTTCGCGCTCTCCGGTTCGCGAGATTAGCCGTACGCGTGCGCCGAGTGCGATCAATGCCGGTGCAGTGTCCGTCGAAGAGACCGCCATGCACTTTGAACTTCCCGGCGCCACCCAGCACGTATCGCCATCTTTCTTCAGACAAAAATCGATCGCCTTTCTCCACTCATAGTTCTGGTCGTAGTAATTGCAGCGCGTATCGAGGCAGAGATTGCCCCCGAGCGTCGCCATGTTTCGAATATGCGGCGTGGCCACTAAAGAAGCCGCCTGCGCAAGCGCTGTCAATCCATTTCGAAAGCGCGGATCCGCCCCGATCTCCGCCAGCGTGACGCAAGCGCCCAGCCGCGATCCCGCATGCTCCAATCGCGCGTGCTTCAAATCTTCGATGTAACGCAGACTCATTAATGTCCGCGGAACCTGTTGCCTGCGTTTCATATTCGGGAGCAAATCCGTGCCGCCCGCCAGCGCCATTGCCCCTGCGCCCTCGCCGTCCAGAATGCGCGCAGCCTCCTCCAGCGTGCAAGGAGCGCGAAACTCGAAGAGCGGCAGCCGCATCATGAGCTGAGCACCTTTTCTTTTTCTGCGTTGCGCTTCGCTGTCCGCGGAGCATCGTTCACCGCATGCCCGTCTCCTCCCTCCCACGGCGGAGGTACGCGCAGCGCCTCCGGCCAATCGACATGCGGAAAATGGCTCGGCCCAAAACGCGGCTCGCGCCCCGCCTTCTTTTCCGCCAGCGCCTTCATAATTTTTTCCGGCGTGATCGGCACCTCGTCAATCCTTACTCCCACCGCATCGTAAACGGCATTCGCAACCGCCGGCATGATTGGCAACAGTGGTCCTTGCCCAACTTCCTTCGCTCCAAACGGTCCGCGCGGATCGGGCTCTTCGATCAACTCCGTAACCACTTCCGGCATGTCTAACGAAGTCGGGCTTTTGTACTCCAGCATCGAAGGAAACTTGTGTACCAGCGCGTGCGAAAGTTTTTTCGGAAGCCGCCGAAACTCCTGCTCCTCCATCAGCGCTTCGCCCAGCCCCATGTACACGCTGCCCTCGACCTGCCCACGCACCAGGGTCGGATTCAGCGCGCGCCCGATGTCATGCGCGATCCATATCTTCGGCACGCTAATCCATCCAGTGGCCGGACTAACGACGACTTCGACGACCGCAGCGGTATACGAGTACGTCGGCGACGGCCCAACGCCACCACCTTTATAAACCGCCGGTGACTTCGGCGGAGTGTACGATCCCATTGTGCCAATCGTGCCAAACCGCGCCTCTGCAAGGCACACCGCCTCGGCAAACGCCACACTTTTCTCCGGCGCAGCCGAATCAAAAACGCGTTTCTCCGCGAAGCACAATCTCTCTTTCGGAATTTCCAGCTTCTCCGCGACCGCTTCCGCAATAATCGCTTTCCCCCGCTCCGCCGCTTGCAAAGCTGCGTTGCCCGCCATAATCGTCACTCTGCTCGAGTACGATCCCAAATCCACCGGCCCCAAATCCGTATCGCCCGTGTACAAACGAATATCAAACGTCTCCAGTCCCAAAACTTCCGCGACAATCCCAGCGAGCACATCATCCGAACCCTGGCCGATTTCTGTTACCCCGCAAAAAACGGCCACGCCGCCGCCCCGGTCGAATTTAATGTGCACTCCCGAGTGCGGCATCTTGTTCCAATAAATTGGCAGCCCCGCGCCAGTCAAATAAGCCGAGCAAGCCAGTCCCACTCCTCGTCCCGAAGGTAACTTGCGGAATTTGTCCTTCCAATCCGAAATCTTCACAACGCGCCGAATGCATTCCGCCAAATTAACCACGCTCAGCCGGAAAAAATTCGCCGTCACCGCGTTCGAAGACTCTGCAATGCGCAAACGCAAGTCCGCGGGATCGATGCTCAATTTCTCTGCAATTTTGTCGAGCTGCACTTCCTGCCCGAAGCGCGGCTGCACTGTGCCATGCCCGCGTTTCGGCCCGCACGGCGGCTTATTTGTAAAGGTTCGGCATCCTTGAAATTTGTATCGCGGAATATGGTACGTCGTCGTCTGCAGCGCCCCCGTATAAAACGTGCTAGCCACGCCATACGATCCGTACGCGCCGCCGTCGATCAGCGTCTGCAGATGCATCCCGGTAATCGTGCCGTCTTTCTTCACGCCCGTTTTGAATTTCATCAGCACCGGATGCCGTCCCCGGTGGCAATAAAAAACCTCTTCGCGCGTCAAACAAATTTTCACGGGCCGGTCCAGCAACAGCGCGGCCTTGGCCACCACAATTTCGTGATTAAACGGATCGCTCTTCCCGCCAAATCCTCCGCCATTCGGCGTGGCAATCACGCGAATATGTCCAGCCGGCATCTGCAATACTTTCGCAAGCGCCCGATGCAGGTAATGCGGCGTCTGTGTGCTGCTCCAAATCGTCAGCTTTCCCTCGGGATCTTTTATCGCGACGGCAGCATGCTGCTCGATCGGCAGGTGGGTGTTCCCCTGATAAAAAAAAGTATCCTCGAAAACCTCATCCGCTTCCGCAAACCCTTGCTCCACATCTCCGAATTCCAGCGACACGCGCTTATGAATATTTCCTGCTTCGCCGTACTCATGAATCCTCGGCGCAGGAGTCGCCAGCGCCTCTTCTGGATCTGCGATCGTCGTCAAGAGTTCGTACTCAACATCAATCAAATCCAGCGCTTCGAATGCCGTCAACTCCTCTCGCGCAACTACCGCCGCCACCGGATCGCCGACGTGCCGCACATGATCCACGCAAAGTGCCTGTTCGTCCTGGCTCACCGGCAAAATTCCATATTCAATCGGAAGGTCTTTCCCGCTGAGAACTAAATAGACTCCTGGATGAGCCGCGGCGCGCGACGTGTCAATCTTCCGAATACGCGCGTGCGGATGCGGCGAACGCAGCAGCTTGCAATACGCCATGCGCGGCAAAAAAATGTCGTCGGCAAACCGCGTTTGCCCCGTAACTTTCGCGCGCGCATCCACGCGTCGCCGTGGCACACCAATCACGCGCATCTGTTTTTCTTCATCCATTTTGTGCGCCCGCGATTCGCACCATCGCTTCTTCCACGGCCTCGAAAATCTGCTGATACCCTGTGCATCGGCACAAATTCCCAGACAGCGCTTCACGAATCTGTTCGCGCGAAGGCTTTGGATTCTGATCCAGCAATGCTTTCGCCGTCACCAAAATCGCCGGTGTGCAATAACCGCACTGGGCCGCCCCCAAATCCGCGAACGCATCCTGCAAAGGATGCAGCTTTCCTTCCGCGGCGAGTCCCTCGACGGTCAGCACAACTGTCTTGTCGCATTCGAGCGCCAGCAGCAAACACGAAAGTACCGGCTTGCCATCCAGCAAAACCGCGCAAGCCCCGCACTCTCCCAGTTCACACCCATGCTTCGTGCCCGTATGTCCCAAATCCTCCCGCAGCACTTCCAGCAAGGTTTTGTATGGCGCAAACGAAACGTCCGTCGCCTCGCCGTTCAACGTCAGCCGAATGTGCGCCGTCTTCTGCGACTCCGTCGGAAATGTAATGGTTACCAAGTCAATTCACCTCTGCCAAAAAATCGCTTCGTCGTCGCTCATCGCGGAAACAACCGTGCCGCATTGTCATACAAAATCTTGCGCTTCGCCTCCGCCCCAATCGGCAGCGCGTGAAACTTCTCGATATTTCCCTTAATCTCTGGCACGCCAGGCCCCGGCCAATCTGTTCCCCACAAAACTTTGTCCGCGATATCTTCAATCCGCGGAAAATATTCCATCAATTTCTGCGGAGGAATCCCCGAAATATCCATGTGCATATTTTTGTGCCGCCGCACCAGAAAAAACGCCTCGTTCATCCACAGTGGCCTTCCGCCGTGCGCCAGAATCACCACGAGATTCGGATAATCGATGCTCACGTCGTCGCACAACATCGGCTGCGCATGCAGATTTCTCGCCCCGGGGAAAATCGAAGTGCCCGTATGAATCATCACCGGCATTGCATTTGCCTGCGCCCGTTCATAAATCGCCGCCAAATCACGGTTCCCGTTCATATACCCATTCGGCGGCATCGCTTGATGCGACGGATGCAGTTTGATCGCGCGAATCCCCAGCTTCGCCATGCGATCCACTTCGGCGCCCGCGTCGGGAACCGTCCCTGGCAGCACGCCGCCAAATGCGATCAATCGATCCGGCGCGGCGCTGCAATATTTCGCGCTCCAATCATTTACCGCGGGCGTGAAACCGATAATCTTCGGCGCAACATAATTGATCAGCCCTGCGCGCTCGATTCCAAGGCTATCCAGGTGCGCCAGAAACGCTTTTGGATCCTCGCAGTAACGCATCACATCCGCGTAGTCCTTCCGCCCTCGCTTCATCAAGTCCATCGCGGACGGCTTCATCATGTGGTACGGCATGATGTGGATATGGATGTCGATGATCGGTTGCACGAATAAGTGTCCTCGGGAAAAAAGCTCGCCGCCCGTCAGTTGAACCGCACATATTCAAAATCCAATGGCTTGCTGTTGATTCCTCGAAGCGGTGGCGCAATCCAGTTCGCAAATTTCCCTGGTTCGACGACCCGCCCCATCATCAGCGATTGCACGAACTTCTCGTCCGCCGGGCTCGGCAGCCATTCGTGCTCGCGCTTCTTCCAGGCCTCCGCGCTCAGAACCTCGCCGGTAATGCTGATGTGGTGTCCCGCGAAATTCCCGATCGCTCGGTGAAATCCCTTGTGCGGCAATGTCAGCTTAAAGGGAATGCCCGCTTCATCGATCACTCGCTGCCATCTCGCTACTCCATCCGCAATCTCCTCGATATAGTCGTCGCGCAAACGCTCGTTCAAAGCGGTCAGCGCGGGAACATTCTTCTTAACGATCTTGTCGCCGATCACTTCGTATACTGGATACTCGGCTTCGCTCAGCACATGGTCGTCCTCAAGCTTCGTTTCGCGAAAGCGCCCTTTCAAACCACTCGTAAAATAATTCGCCGCGTTCGAGGAAACATCCGACCCATATAAATCGAGTGTCACGCTGTAATGAAAATTCAAATATCGCTGAATCGTCTGCAAATCAATCACACCGAGCGCTCGCACCTGCGCCGGATCCTCCAATTTGTGTTCCTTCATCACTTCGCACGTCCGCTTGATGATTCGCGTAACTCCCGTTTCTCCAACGAACATGTGATGCGCTTCCTCGGTCAGCATGAATCGGCAGGTCCGGGCCAGCGGATCGAATCCAGACTCCGCCAAAGCGCACAATTGAAACTTGCCGTCACGATCCGTAAAAAACGTGAACATGTAAAACGCCAGCCAGTCCGGCGTCGGCTCGTTGAACGCGCCAAGAATGCGCGGATTGTCCGCATCCCCGGATCGCCGCGCGAGCAGCGCCTCTGCTTCCTCTCGGCCATCGCGTCCAAAGTAGCGGTGCAGCAAATACACCATCGCCCACAAATGCCGCCCCTCTTCCACGTTCACCTGGAAAATATTCCGCAAGTCGTACATCGAAGGACAAGATGACCCCAGCAAGCGTTGCTGTTCCACCGAAGCCGGTTCCGTATCTCCCTGTGTGACAATCACGCGTCGCAGCGTCGACCTATATTCTCCCGGCACTTCCTGCCACGCCGGCTGCCCCTTGTGCATTCCGAAATTCACTTCGCGCTGCGCATCGCGCGGCTGCAAAAAAACACCCCAGCGGTATTCCGGCATCTTCACGTAGTCGAATTGCGCCCACCCATCCGGCTCCACGCTCACCGCCGTGCGCAAGTAAACGTCATAGTTGTGGCTCTCGTTCGGCCCCATGTCGTACCACCAGCCCATGTATGCCGGTTGCCAGTGCTCCAGCGCCCGCTGCAAGCCGCGGTCCCGCCCCAAATCTACGTTATTCGGAATTTTCTCCGTGTAATCAATCATGGCCTTCTCCTCAGTATTTTTAAAAATGTCCCGCCCCGAATCCCTTGTAGGGGCGGGGCTTGCCCCGCCCTCTGTCCGCGGCGTGCTCTCTAAACTCTTTCCCAATTAAATTTCACCGGCGCGCCCGTTCCGTAAACTTTCAGCGCTCCGTTTGTTCCCACCGCGTTCGGCCGAATAAAAATCCAGTTCTGCCAAGCTGACAATCGCCCGAAAACACGTGTTTGCAGCGTTTCGTTAATCCCAAAACGCAAATTCGCCTCAAGTCCTGTCAGTGCATCCGGCGAAAGCGCCGCTCGCGACTCCAGCGCCTGCCGAATTTCATCTTCCCAATCGAGATCGTCCGGCGCGGCTGTCACGAGACCTGCATCCATCGCTTCATGAACTGTTAGAGTTTTGCCGATCAAACCCCGTAGCTTCTCGACCTGCTCGGAATCCTGGTAGAACCGCGCCGCCATTCGCGAAAGACCGTTCACCATCGGCAACGCGCCAAAATTCATCCGCGAAAGAACGACACTTGCCACATTCTCTCCATCCTGCGAGTCGCGCATATAAATCCGGTCTGCGGCCAGCGCCAATTCGAACAGCGTCCCTGCAAAACACGAACCCGGCTCGACAATCGCGTATAGCGACCGTGAGGAAACATCAATGCGCGCGAATGTTCTTCGCATCATTCCCAGAACTTCTCGCACGAACCAAGTGCCTTGATGATTCAAAAGGAATTCATCGCTTGCCAGCACGGCCTCTGGATTTCCCGTCGCCTTTAGAATCCACAACCCCAAATCAAGTTCCATTGTCCGTAGCGTCAGGATAACGTCATCGAGTTCCCGCGCCATTTGTAGCGGCCACCAACTCGCGCCCGCCGCAACCGCACTCTCGATCGTGTAAGCAGGTACGGATTCTGGCGCGTGAACCGTCAAGGTCACCGTTCGTGCCTCCCTGTTCACCTGCGCATCGACAAATTCATAGTGCACGCCAGCTGCATCCACTGTTCGTTTCACCGGCGTCAGTGTTACGCCTTTCGCGTCCGAAGGACGATCGCTCTTTTCCGCCAGCTGCAACGCCCGCTGCTTCACATGCTCAGCAAACTGCTGCGGCTTCACCACCTCATCCACGAGCCGCCAATCCTTCGCTCTTTGTCCGCGCACTCCGTCCGGATTTGTGCAGAACATATCCGCGTAATCTCGCCGAACTTTTCGTTTGTCCGTAACTCGAGTCAAACCGCCTGTCCCCGGCAAGACGCCGAGCAGCGGCAACTCCGGCAAACTGACCGCCGACGACCGGTCATCCACCAAAATAATCTCGTCGCACGCCAGCGCCAGCTCGTAGCCGCCTCCCGCCGTCGTTCCATTGCACGCCGCAATGAATTTCAATCCGGAGTGCGCGCTTGAATCCTCAATCCCATTGCGCGTTTCATTCGTGAACTTGCAAAAGTTCACTTTCCACGCGTGCGAAGAAAGCCCCAACATGTATATATTGGCGCCCGAACAAAAAATCCGATTCTTCGCGCTGGTGATAACTACCGACCGAACCTCCGGATGCTCAAACCGGATTCGCTGCAACGCGTCGTGCAGTTCAATGTCCACGCCGAGATCGTAAGAATTCAATTTCAATTTGTAGCCCGGCCGGATTCCCCCGTCTTCCGCCACGTCCATCGTCAGCGTCGCCACGGGTCCGTCGAAAGTAATCCGCCAATGTTTGTATTTGCTCGGATCCGTCCGGTAGTCCGGCGGTTCCGCTTTTGTTTGCAGTTGTTCTGTCGCAGCAACGTCCACAGTGCCCCTCCTACTCCTGCTTGGTCTGCAATGCGGCTTTCAATTTTGCAAAACTCTCTTCCACCGAGTTCCCGGAAGTGTCGAGGTACATATCGGCCTTCCGGTACAGCGGCTCGCGCGCCTCGAGAATCCGGCGCAAATCTTCCATCGCTTGATTCCCGCCCGCGATCGCCCGCAAATCCCCTTGCGCGATCACGCGCGCCATGTGCTCTTCCGGCCGCGCCTTGATCCATATCGTGTAGCAATTCGAAAGCAGGTAGTCGTAGGTCTCTTTTTCCGAGACCACTCCGCCGCCGGCGGAGAGAATCGCCCGCTCCTGCTCATGCAGCACGCGTTCCAGCGAGCGTCGTTCGATGGCGCGATAACCTGTTTGCCCGTAAAGTGAGAAAATCTCTCCGAGTGGCATCCCCGTATCTTTTTCAATTTCGCCGTCCAACTCGATGAAGGGGACATTCATCTCGTGGCCGAGCCGCAGTCCCAGCGTCGATTTGCCCGCTCCACGCAATCCGATCAGCGCCACGCGCTTGCGCCGCGCCGCTTCTTCATCGCCAAATTCGCGCAGCAAACGAAACATCGCTTCCTCTACGCGATGAGCCGGAAGCCGCTCCAGAAACCGCTGAATCAAAACTTTTTCATGCCGCGTTTCCGCTTCCGCCGCGAATAATTCCGCGAGAGACACGTGGAGCGCTGCCGCAATCCGCCGCAGCAAAACAATCGATACATTTCCTTCGCCGGCTTCGAGTTGCGCAAGATGCCGCTCGGATACCTCCGCTTCGCGCGCCATCATTTTCCGCGTCAACCCGCGCCGATTGCGCAATTCCCGCACTCTCTTGCCAAGCGACAGGAGAAATCCGTCGTTCGAAACGGGTGCGACACGCTGCGTGGTGTTCTCTTTAGAATGTGCGCTGGTCTGCATCGGCTTTATTTATACATTAAGGATAGTTCGAAACTCACATGCAGTATATCGCATGCCGCCTCTCCGGCGTCAAGAAGAAGGAACCGACTTCTAACTCCCCTCTTTAAGGTCTTTGTCGTTTCTCCGTGGTCTTTTGTAAGCATTTATTAATCATATAGATGCGGTCACTACGGGCCTTGCTCAGCCGTTTGCAGTTCCAGGAGGCTCGGGCAAGAAGATGCACTATTATGCCAACGACGTGATACCATCTCCCATTCTTGCGTTCGAATGGCCCCAGATTTCGCACTTGCTTCGAACTGTGCAAAAATTCAAATCGCCGTCGAACCCTACCGGAGGATCGCTGATGAAGCTGCCGAACTATGTATCTGGTCAATGGAAAGAAGGCGCTGGCCCGGGAGAGCCGCTTGTCGATCCTGTCACCGGAGAAGAATTGGCGCGCATTTCTTCGCAAGGCATCGACGTGAAAGCAGCACTCGACTTCGCCCGTTCGAACGGCAGCCCCGCGCTTCGAGCGCTCACGTATCGCCAGCGCGCGGACCTGCTCGGCAAAATCGCCGAAACGCTCGCGGCAAATCGCGATGAATATTTTCGTATCTCGCTCCTCAACTTGGGAGCGAATCAAGCCGATGCATCGTTCGATGTGGACGGCGCGATTTACACGATGAAGTATTACGCAAAAATTGGGCAGGCGCTTGCCGACGGAAAAATACTCAAGGAGGGCGCGCCGGTTTCCATTTCAAAGACGGGAGTTTTTGTCGGGCAACATTTTTTGTTGCCGGCAAAAGGCGTGGCGGTTTTTATCAATGCTTTTAATTTTCCGGCGTGGGGAGTGTGCGAAAAAGCGGCCCCCGCGCTGCTCTCCGGCGTGCCCATCGTGATCAAGCCCGCATCGCCAACCGCATGGCTGGCGCACCGAATTGTGGAAGACATTGTGAAGGCGAATATCTTGCCGCCGGGCGCGATTTCCATTCTGTGCGGCTCCGCGCGAGATATTCTCGATCACGTCGGCGAGTGCGACATCGTTTCGTTCACGGGCTCGGCGGATACGGCGGCGCGCATTCGCTCGCATGCAAATGTTTTGCGGCGCTCCGTTCGCGTGAACATCGAAGCGGACAGCATCAACTCCGCGATTCTGGGACTGGACGCTGGTCCAGGAACGGATTTGTTCGAGCTGCTCGTCAAAGAAGTCGTGCGCGAGATGACGCTCAAGGCCGGGCAGAAATGTACGGCCATACGGCGCGTGCTGGTTCCGCGGCAGCATCTGAAAGCTCTCGGCGATGCGATAGTCGCGCGTTTGAGTTCCATGAAAGTGGGCAATCCGCGAAATGCAGAAGCCCGAGTCGGACCCGTCGTGAACAAAGCGCAGCAGGCTGCGTGTTTTGAGGGATTAAGACAGTTGAAAGAAGAGTGCGCGGTTTTGTTTGGCGGGGATGAGAATTTCCAACCTGTCGATGCCGATGCGGGAAAATCCGCGTTTGTGCAGCCGACTCTGCTCTCTTGTGAAAAAGGTCTCGACGCAAGATTTGTGCATGACGTCGAAGTGTTCGGCCCGGTGGCGACGCTCGTAGCGTATGACGGAGTGGAAGATCTCATCGCGATTGCGCGTCGCGGTCTTGGTTCGCTCGTCGCTTCGATTTTTGCGAACGATCCCGCGTTTCTCCAAAGTGTCGTGCTCGGCATCGGCGATTTGCACGGCCGCATCATGATTGTGGATTCCAGCGTCGGCACCCAGTTCACTGGGCACGGCAACGTTGTGCCGAGTTGTTTGCACGGAGGTCCGGGGAGAGCGGGCGGCGGCGAGGAGCTTGCGGGGTTGCGTGCGCTGCTGCTTTATCACCGGCGATTTGTCGTTCAGGGACCAACGAGTTGCACGAATGATCTTGCGGGGTTGTCCGCCGATACTGGTCTTTTTTATTCGTAAATCTTTTTTTCGAGAAACTCCTTTTCACAAAAACATACGCTCATAAAAAGTCTTCTCGCAAAAAGTTATCGGATGCTACGAAGGGTCTTTCGTCCAGCGAGCTTGCAGTTCGCGGAGCTTGAATCGCTGTAACTTTCCCGTAGCTGTCTTTGGTATCTCGGATAAAAACTCGATCCACCGGGGGCGCTTGTAGCCGCCGATTTTTTCTGCGACCAACTCCTGCAATTCATTTGACAGCTCTTCGCTAGGCGCGAACTCCGCGTTCAAGACCACATAGGCCGCGGCTTTTGTGAGGCCGTCGCCATCTTCACGAGCGACTACCGCGGCTTCGCGGACCGCCGGATGCGCGATCAAAACACTTTCGACCTCGGCGGGACTCAGCCAGAGGCCGTGGACTTTGAAAACGTCGTTGGAGCGGCCGGCGTACCAGAAGTAGCCTTCGTCGTCCTGATAGTATTTGTCGCCGGTGCGGAACCAGTCGCCGACAAAAGTTTCCTTGGTCTTTTCGTGCTTGTTCCAGTAGCCGGAACAGGTCGAGTCGCCTTTGATGAGGAGATCACCAATTTCGTTGGGGGCGACGGAGTTACCGTGCTCGTCTACGATGCGGGCTTCGTAGCCGGGGATGATTTTTCCACTGGAACCGGGCTTTGCTTCGCCCGGGCGGTTGGCGATGACCATTTGCAAAGTTTCCGTGGAGCCGAGCGAGTCCAGGATTTCGAGGCCGAAGCGTTCTTTGAACCGGTGAAACAGGGACGCGGGAAGCGATTCGCCCGCGGAGATGGCGTGGCGGACGCTCCCGAGATCGAACTCTCGTCCATCTTCGCGCTGATGCGCAAGGAGCGCTGCAAAATTTGTGGGCACGGAGAAAAAAAGCGTGGGGCGGTAGCGCTCGATGTCCGCGTAGATTGTGGCGGGAACGGGGCGCACGGGGGAGAGGATGGTTGTGGCGCCGCAGCCGAGAGGGAAGTAGCCGGCATTGCCGAGGCCGTAGGCGAAGAACAAGCGCGCAACGCTGAAGCAGCGGTCGCTCTCGTTCATTTGGAGGATACCTTTGGCGTAAAGCTCACAGCATACGACCATGTCGTGATGAAGATGCACGCAGCCTTTCGAGGCGCCGGTGCTTCCGGAGGAGTAGAGCCAGAAAGCGGGCTCGTCTTTGCTGGTAAGCGCGGCTTGCAGTTCTGGAGAGGCGGAGTTCATTAGGTTCTGCAGAGAGTGATGTGGGTGCGAACTCTGACCTTGAGATGGCACGTACTGCTTTACATCGCTGACCACGATCTCTTGGAGATAGCGGAGTTTTTCTTTCGGGATGGATTGCAGATACGGCAGCAGCGGTTCGCTGACCAGGGCGACACGGGCGCGGCAGTCCTTGAGGATGTATTCGTAATCTTGCGCCTTCGCTTGCGTGTTGACGGGGACGGCGACGGCGCCAATCTTGATCGCGCCGAAAAAGGAGTAGAGGAACTCGGGCGTGTCGAGGAGCAAAAGAAGGACGCGCTCTTCGGGACGGACGCCGAGAGCGAGAAGGGAATTGCCGGCGCGGTTGGTATTTTCCAGAAGTTGCTGATAGGTGACCCGTTCGTCGCCGCACTCGATGGCGACCTTCGCGCCGCGGCCTTCCTGGACGTTGCGATCCACGAAGTGAGTGGCGACATTGAAATTATCCGGCAACGTGATCAAGAGATTGGCTGCCTCCGGCTGGTGCGTGCGAGGAACTGGGAGATTCGTTTGCGCAAACGGGCGGGAGTATAGCACGGAGAAATTCTGTGACTGGCGATTGGTGACTCGTGGATTTTTGGGGCCGTGTTCCGTGGCGCTGGGCACCCCCTCCCCTGTTTTTTGTAAGAATGTGATTCGATGGGGGTTAACACGTGGGGGTCTGCAAAAGATGTGATTCTAAAGGGGATAGTGGCGAGTGACGAGTGGTGAGTGGCGAGAGCGGCATGACGTGTATGACGTGGACGCATCGATCGCGAATAGCGGGTAACGAGTTGCAAAACTTTGGGGCTCGGAGGAGGGCCCCCCTCCCCGGGTTTTTTGTAAGTGTTGATTATGAGGGAGTTGAAGTGGAGCAGAATCAACACTTGTAGAAGTGTTGATTCTGAATGGGTTAGGAGAGGGTCGATTTTATAAAGTGGTAATCTAGACGGGACGGAAGATTTTGAGGGAATTTGAAGGACGGCGGGGCGGGCGCACATAATTTGCGGGACGCGGACAGGCCGGGTGCCCGAAAATAATAGGAAACAGTATAACATATTGTTACTATTTGTCAAGTATAAATACTAAGTCTTTTGTTTGGTGCGAGTTGGCGGGACGGCGAAGGCAAGGCAATTGGCAGATCGAGGAAAAAACAAAACCCGCACCCTTGAAAACCACAAGGGATGCGGCACCCTCTGAGCCTCTGCGCCACCCGACCTGTAAAGGCGCGGCCAGCTGCCCGCACAAAACGGGCAGCCGGCCAAGTGCCGGGACCGGCTGGTGTAAACTAAAACCAATGGAGAGGCCGCGATTGTCCGCGTGGCCGCTAAGCATACGTGAACGAAACCCAACGCATCGCCGATTCTTACCGCGCCGCGACGATTAAAGGCGCTTGGTACGGGCCTTCGCTCGCTGAGCTGTTAGCAGGGATCTCGCCTGAACTTGCGGCGACGCCACCTGTTCCGGGGGCGCATTCCATTTCGGCGCTGCTTCAGCATTTGCTGCTTTGGAATGAAAGAATTCGAAACACTTCCGACAGCAATCCGATGCCGCGTTGGGAAGCCGAAAAGGAATGGGCCGAGCCGCCGATTCCCTGGAAGGAACTTGTTACTCGCTGGAACCAAAGCCGCGACCTGCTGCAAGAGAAGATTCGGAATTTTCCCGCCGAGGATTTGACGAAGCAAGTTCCGGGGCGCGGCTATTCCTACGAAACGGTGTTCCACGGAATCGTGCAACACGCGATTTACCATTCCGGGCAGATCGCAATGGTCTTGAGCATGTTGCGGTCGCGATCTGTGTAGTACCTAGCTCGCGGGCGATGTGCTGCGGGTCCTGGACGACGGCGAGTGTCGGTCCGCTACGATGGAAGCTGGAAAAAAAGCGAGAGGCGAGCGAAAGGCAGCTCCACCCTTTCTGCAAGGATGCAGAAAGGGTGGGCCACCCAAAAACTTCTTGCGGATTTAAGGATCGGCGACCCGCCGACCTCCCTTCCAACCTTTCCCTTAACCCGCTACGGCGGCGGCTGACTTCTCGCCTGCCAGTGCTTTTTTCTTTTCCGCATACGCCTTGATCGCGGGTCCTAGTTGCGCCATGACCGAGTCCAGGTTGAACGAGGCAGCCTTCTGGCGAGGCGGGTATTTAACGTAGTTGTCGATTTGCGCCGCCACGATGGCTTGCACCAGATAGAGTTGAGGAATGTGATCGAACATCCAGTCATAGTAGGTGTTCGAGTTATCGAGCGCCCGCTCGAACGGGTCGCGACGGAGGTGGACAATGTACGGCAGACGAAGCTGTACGAAAGGCTGCTGCCAGACCCGCAGCTTCTCTGCAAGTTGTTCTTGGAATATCAGTTTGTAGTCGCCCGTCCGAACGGCCATAATCCCCCCGTCATCGCTGACGTAGAAGTAGTCCTTTCTGGGACTCTCTTTCACCTGGCCGGTCAGATAGGGCAGAACGTTGACGCCGTCGATGTGCACGTTGAACGTCTTGTCTCCCACCTTGTAGCCGTCAAGGAGCTTCTGGTTGATGTTTGGTTCGCCTGCCGCTGCCAGCAACGTCGGCAGCATGTCCTGGTGGCTGACGATGCCGTTCAGAGTCGAATTCGCCTTGATCTTGCCTGGCCAGCGGATGAAGCACGGAACGCGCCAAGCGCCTTCCCAGTTCGTATCCTTCTGGCTGCGGAACGGTGTATTGGCGCCATCGGGCCAAGTGTCGTTCTCGGGGCCGTTGTCCGTGGAATACATGACGAAGGTGTTGTCGGCGATGCCTAGTTGATCAACCTTATTAAGGATTTCCCCGATTTGCTCGTCATGGGTGACCATCCGGTCGCTGTAATCATCCTGCCCGCTCTTGCCACGGTTCTTGGCGGCAAGGTGAGTCCTTACGTGCATCGCCGTCGCGTTGTACCAGAGGAAGAACGGCTTGTCGGCTTTGACCTGCTTCTCCATCCAGCTGATCGCGTTCGCAGTGATTTCCTCATCAACGGTTTCCATCCGCTTCTTGGTGAGCGGGCCGCTGTCCTTGATAATCTGCTTGCCTACTCTCCCGAAGCGGGGATCAACCGTAGGATCATCCTTGTCGGTTGCGGTGCAATGGAGCACGCCGCGGGGGCCGAAGTGCTCCTTGAATCCCGGCTCCTTTGGATAGTCGGGCAGTTCCGGTTCCTCTTCAGCATTCAGGTGATAGAGGTTACCGAAGAACTCGTCAAATCCGTGCACGGTCGGCAAGTATTCATTGCGATCGCCGAGATGGTTTTTGCCGAACTGACCGGTGGCGTAGCCGACCGACTTCAGGAGGTCGGCGATGGTCGGGTCTTCCGGGTGAAGTCCGACAGGAGCGCCGGGCAATCCGACTTTGGTCAAGCCCGTGCGGAGCGGGTTCTGCCCAGTGATGAAAGCTGCGCGTCCAGCCGTGCAGCTCTGCTGGCCGTAATAGTCGGTGAACTTAACGCCTTCTTCGCGGATGCGATCGATGTTCGGCGTGCGATAGCCCATCTGGCCATCGCTGAAGGCACTGATGTTCCATAGGCCGACATCGTCGCCCCAAAGGATCAGAATATTCGGTTGCTTTGTAGCCATAATTGTTCCTTTCTGTAAATTCAATTTCTATTGAAAGTTATAAATCTGTGCGACGGCGTTTGTGTCATTCAGCAGTGCACCCCTAAAGTGGATCACCGCCCGGTGTCACTAGTTACAGGGCTGTCATCAAACTGAGTCCCGCTCTCGTTGAGCCCAAAAGCCCCGCCCAAGAGGAAGGACTTGGACGAGGCTTAGGGAAGCCCTACAAAGCAACAGTGGCAGCTTAGAGAGCAGTGGGTGTCTTGGGAACTGTCAAAAGATACAGGTCGCAGGGTTGTGTTGGCACACGCCCTTGTTTTACTAGGCGGAAGTCCCGGACGGGCAGTCCGTGATTTTCTTCATCTTTGATTCGCGTTTCCAGCTCTCCCGGCAGATTGCAGCCACAACTTCGCTAGAGCATTGAAAACACCCGAACTCGGCGGTCACTTTGAGAGTTCTCGGCGAACCGGAAGTTCGCCAGTACCGGGCTGCTGGGAAAGTTGTCTGGAGCGTCTTCCACTTTCGCGACCAAGGCGTTTATCGTCCAAATGAAGGATCACTTCATATCTCCGATAGCGCGGCTTATCGGGCCAGTGGAATCACTCCCTCTGCGCAAAGGGGACATCGAATCCTTCGTTGGAGACGTGCAGCGAAAATAGGCCCTCCGCTGACGCGGCTGATCAGAAGTGAGGCAACCACTCGAACAGCAACGCAAGAGTTAGCCCTGCGACCATAATGACTATGAGCGCCCCTGCCACCGCGCGGTAACTGTCAAGATGGAATCATCGGGCGGTAGCCGTTAGTTCCTTCTTCGCTGTCACGTACTTCACTTGCACCTGCTCGATGGTGCCGTTGAACTTGAACGGTGCCCTGTCGCGGTAGTCAAGCGACACCGGCGAACCGAGGGCAATGCCGATGTCGAGGCAGTCATTGGCAGTGAAGAGTAGCGGCGCGGATATCGGGACCTGGCCTGTCGCAACCACTTGACCATTGACCCGCATGGTGACGTTGAGCGATCCACCAGGCTTAGGCACGGCGTACGCTGTCTCGACCTCAATCTTCACCTTTCCTACGGGTAGCTTCTGCTTGGCGCGAATCTTCGTGCGCTGGATGAGGAAGAGATTGTATTCATAGCAGAGCACACCGTTATCCACGTAGCAGGTTAGGCCGCCGGAGTTCGAGCCCAGCTTGTAGAGCACGCCGTTAGCGTTGGGCGGGATATCGGCGTCAATGGCAACGATGTTGGGTTTATTTCCCAGAGCTGGTGCACAGAACTCCGGCATGCGGACGGTGTCGCCGGTGAAGGCCCACTCCGCATAGGGAGGGGTGATTCGCAACTCCGGGTGTAGTAACGGAACCCAAAGGCCTCCGCCGATGGGAAGCACCTTGTTCCTCGTAGCCTCGATGAGAAAGATATCCTTCAATTGAGCCAGTTTCTCGGGCATCTTCGCGGCGAGGTCGTTCGCCTGGGTCCAGTCGTCCTCCAGGTTATAGAGCTCCCAGATGTCCTTGTCCGGCGTCCACTCCCGAATGCCTGCCGGTATGCCCGCCTCCCACGGCGCGCGCGGGCCAAAGGCGGAGGCCATCCAGCCATCGTGATAGATTGAGCGGCTGCCCATGATCTCGAAGTACTGGGTGAGCATTTGGCCTTTGGCCTTTGGGTCGTTAAAGCTGTAGGCGAAGCTCACGCCGTCGATGGGGTCCTGCGGAACGCCGTTGACCTCCACTGGTGGTGTGATCCCCAGAACATCGTAAATGGTCGGGACGATATCGTTGCAGTGATGGAACTGTGGGCGCGGTGTGGCATCGGGTTTGATCTTGGCTGGCCATCGGATGGCCATGGGGTTGCGCGTGCCGCCGAAGTGCGAAGCCAAGAGCTTAGTCCCCTTATAGGGCGTGCTGCCAGCCCAGGCCCATCCTGCGTGGTACTGGTTGTCAGTCTTGGGTGAGCCGAGCACATCGAGTCCGCCCAGTTCATCGAGGGCCTTGATGTGCTGCTTGACGGTGGTGGGAATGCCGTTCTGCGCCAGCAGTTCGCTGATTGTCCCGTTTTGTCCCTCCGACGAGGAGCCGTTGTCGCCCCAGACGTAAAAGATGAGAGTGTTGTCGCGATAGCCGAGCTTGTCGATTTCGTCGATGACCCGACCAGCCTGAGCGTCCACATGTTCAGCGTAGCCTGCGGCCACTTCCATTAAACGGCGCTGAAATGGCTTTTCGTCCTCGGGAATGCTGTCCCAGGACTGCATGGTTTCATGACGCGGCGTTAGCTGAGCATCGGTGGGAATCCAGCCCTTCTCCTTGGCGCGCTTGAACACGCGCTCACGGTAGGCGTCCCAACCGTCGTCAAACTTACCCTTATATTTGTCAGCCCACTCCTTCATGATGTGGTGCGGGCCGTGGATCGCGCCGCTCGCCCAGTACATGAAGAAGGGTTTGTCAGGCTGGAAGGCCTTGTGCTTGTGCAGCCAGCCAATGGCGTCGTCGGCCAGGTCTTCGCTGAGGTGGTAGCCCTGCTCCGGACTCTTGGGCGGCAGGACGACGGTCGTGTTTCGTACCAGGTTAGGTTCATATTGCGAGGCCTCGCCTGCCAGAAATCCGTAGAAATATTCAAAACCCATCTCGGAAGGCCAGTTATCGAAGGGACCAGCGGCAGTGGTTTCCTCGGCAGGTGTGTTGTGCCACTTGCCGAACGCGGCTGTGTTGTAGCCATAGTCTCTGAGCACCTCAGCGCCTAGGGCGCTGCTCTTGGGGATGTGGCCCGAGTATCCGTCCCAATCGTTCGCCAGTTCCGCAATCTGCCCGTTGCCCACGCGGTGATGATTCCGGCCGGTCATCATGGCGGCTCGCGTGGGGGAACACATGGCCGTAGTGTGAAAACGGTTGTACGCGATCCCTTCCTTGACTATGCGGTCCAGAGTCGGAGTTCGGACTTCGCCGCCGAACGTGGACGGCAAGCCGGGGCCAGCGTCGTCGATCAGTACGATGAGTATGTTCGGAGCGTCAGAGGGAAGGCGACGCGGCTCCACGCGCCGCTTGTAGACCGATTCCTGCATGGTGCGGCCGGCGATGCTCGCCGACGGCGTAGGTGGGAATGGCAGGGAATCCTGCTTGGCTGCTTTGTCATCCGCGCTCATCGTTTTTTCCTCTCGTTCAGGGTCCTTGAACAGACAGACTCGTGTGAATGAGCGAGTTTATGAACACCGTGCCGCGCCCGAGAACTGGCAAAAGTACCAGCCCGGCAGAGAGAAGTCCCGTTACGGGAGGCTGAAGTGAACGCATCCTCAGGGCCCTAGCCGTTTGAACGCTACCAAGTCTACTCGGTCGGAGGAACCGACGCCGTCATCCAATCACGGAGTTAAGGCGCGGCTACCCGCCCGCCGAGGGTTGAAGGAAGCGGCCACTCGCCTTCATAATCGAACATGTCGAAGGACTCCTCTGAAAGGACTTCTGCCGCATGCGGAATCCACGCTTCGCACAATCGTCACGAGCACCATTCGCGGGCATTCGCCGGACAAATGGGCCGCACGCGCGCGGGCGCGCGATCCAATGATTGCGGACAGAGTGCTGGCGCGTTTCACTCAGATTCCCGGCGTTCGGAGTTTATGGCGCCAGTTTCCGCTCGGCCAATTGAAAACGAGAGTAAGGTACGGAATTTTCGACCGGCCGCACTATGCTTACGGTGTCTATTCCGCCGCGGACCTTGCGAAGAGACTAGGCTTGAGCGCGATTTCCGTCATAGAAATGGGCGTCGCGGGCGGCAAAGGTCTGCTGGCTCTGGAAGGAATTGCGAAGAGCGTCGGCGATAACTTGGGGATACGAATTCACGTGACTGGCTTTGACAGCGGGCAGGGCATGCCCGCACCGGCCGACTATCGAGACATGCCGCACGTCTGGGGAAAGGGCTTCTATGCGATGGATGCCGAGAGGCTCAAGGCTCAACTATCACCCGGCACCGAGCTGATTCTCGGCGACGTGGAAGAAACAGTTTCCTCGTGGGTGCCTAAGGCTAGTATTGGTTTTGTGGCCTTCGATTTGGATTACTATAGTTCGACCAAAAAGGCGTTCCGCCTGTTTGAGTATGAGGATACGAACACTCGCCTGCCGCGCACTTATTGCTATTTTGACGACCTGGTCTGGCCAGAACATGCCTGTCACAACGAGTATGTAGGGGAATTGTGCGCGATCCGCGAGTTCAACGAGGAACACGAACACCAAAAAATATGCCCGATCCACATGCTTCGTCGCACCAGAGTTCACCCGGCGCGGTGGAACGAACAGATGTATGTGCATCACGATTTCCGGCATTCTCTGTACTGCCAGAACGTAACCCCATCCGGCGAGGAATACACTCAGATACCGTTGTGATATTGCACTGAGACCGCCGTCGAGTTTGCCCTCTTTGACAAAGAACAGCGCAACACACTCCGTTTAGAACTTGCGCGGGACGATTGTTTCCGTCGGGAAACCCGGAAGCTATCTGGAGCTGGAGAGCCCGGCAAAGAGCAAAACCTTGCGGATCTGTTTTAGAGTGCGTGAAAGCGCGGACATAACACTCCACGACCACTTCACGCCTACCCTGTCAACCATGCCGTTGCTCTGACGCTTAGTGTGCTCCGGAGCGAAAAAAGCCGAGCCGGGACTGCAGGTCCCGGCTCGGCTCTGTTCCTCTACAACCGTACGCGAGTGTGCCGTTAGAAGCGGATGTGTGCACCGAGCTGCAAAATGCGGCCGGGATAAGCACTGATAACCTCACCGAATGTGCCGCCAAGATCAGCGGCGCTGCTATCGATGTTTTGGAACTCTGTGTGGTTGAGGAGGTTAAACGCGTCGACGCGAAGCTCGAGCGTGACACGCTCTCGAGTAAGAGGAGTGATCTTTGCGAGCGATAAATCGAAATTGGTACGTCCAGGTCCGCGGATTAGATTGCGCGGAGCAGTACCATACCCGGTCGTAACATTTGGGTCGAAGGAGTTTGGATTGAAGAAGAAATTACCGGTTACCGGCGCTCCGCCGCTATTAATCGTTTGCGCTGAACGTGGATTGAGGTACTGGACGGGTGAAACCAAATTTGCGTTGACGAGGCTTGCATCGCCAGCGCCTGACGGTCCAGGAGAAAGGTTGGAAGTATTCAAGCCCGCGTTCACGGTGAAGGGAAAGCCAGTACGCCAAGTCACGATTGGATACAAGCTCCATCCCTTCACGAGCCGCTCGGGCCCGCGATGGAACGGCAGGTCCCAGCCTCCGGAGAAAGTAATATAGTTGCGAATATCAAAATCAGAGGAGGCCCTAAAGATGTTGGGAGTGAAGAATGGCACCGTACTATTTCCCTGCCTAAAGCCGGAAGCGTCGTCGATGCTGTGCGCCCAGGTATAACCAAGCGTGTAATACACGTTGCCGAGAATCCAGACGTTGGACGATTGCTGCGTCAGGCTAGCTTGCAATGCGTTGTAATTCGCGTTCGAAGCGTTCTCGAACTCCTGTTCCTGGCCAAAACTTCCTGCGGGCAGATTGGGATTGGCACCCGCGAGGAAATTGCCCGGGGTTTCATTGAGAATACGCTGGGGATTTCCGCTGTTTAGCGTAGCCGGATCAAACGGATTTACGTCCACCAGCGCCGTCAGTCCGTGCGATGAGCTGCCAACATAAGCGACTCGAGCAATCAATTTGTTAGAGAGTTGATGCTCGATGCTCAGATTGTATTGATAGGTGTATGGCGTCTTCAGATGCGGGTCCACGATGGTTGCGCCTGTGTTGAAGCTCGTAAACGTTCCAAAACTATTCGCAAAGTTTACGTTATGGTTGATTCCGGGAGACAGAAACGCGTTAGGATTCCCTGTCGAACCGAACGGGTCGCTCTCGAAAGTGTAGCCAGAGGTTGTTGCCGGGCGGGGTGGCGCCGGAAAGTTGAACCCGGACGCGCTCGCGAAGGGGACCTGGCCATTAAACTGGAAATTGTCTTCGGCCTTGAGCACGTCGTAGAAAATTCCCCAGCCTCCTCGGATACTCGTCTTGCCGTCATGGAACGGCTGCCAAGCAAAGCCAAAACGTGGCGCGAAATTTGTTTTATCGGGGAAGTTGACGCCCGTGGGCGCGCCTTTGTCGCCAGGAAAGAGGAGGCCAACGGGCGCTCCCGGGAAGACCGTGGATTGGTGTCCCGGGAAAAGAGAATAAAGCCGGCCTTGCGTGTCCGACTTGGGAGTGCTGTACTCGTAACGCAGACCGTAAGTCAGGGTCAAGTTAGACCTTACGTGCCACTCATCCTGTCCAAAAACATACGTCGCCTTCGTGCGAATGTTGGACGGTGCCGCGGGTCCCTGGAAGAAATCGCCGGGAAGACCGACAAGGAAATTTGCGAACGCGTCGCCCGCACCGAAAAGGTGCTTGTTGGCATCTGTCAGATTGCCGAAGAAATCCAGTCCACCATTGATCTCAAAATTAAAGACTTGGTTATCCTGGTAGGCAGAGAAAGAACCACCGAACTTCAAAGTATGCTTCCCACGAGTCCAGGAGAGTGTGTCGGTATAAGCAAAAGTGTTATCCACCAAAGTCGAGGGACCCTGGATACTGAAGCCGACAAGCAGGCCTTGCGCCGGGAAATCAATTCGAGCCGGTCCGGTCGGGTTCTCCGAGTTAATTTTAATGCCCAGCGCTGCCCCGGTGGGATCCTGGACGGCAGGCGTGGCCTGTAAGCGGTAGTTTGTCTGTGCGGTTACGCGAAACTCATTTAACAAGTTTGGAGAGATGGTGCGGATATAGGCCAAGTTCAGGAAACGGCTACTAATCTGCGTCGTGGAATCGAATCCTGGAATACCGCCAGGTCCGGGGTTCAATTGAGTATCGGCGGACCGCCCCAAAGTGACAGAAAAATGATCCTTGGAGGTTGCCTCAAAATCGAACTTTCCCGTCACCTCACCGGGCTGGAATTTTTGTGGGTTCTGGAATGCAGCCTGCCCGGAAGCAGCGGTCGGGATCAGGCCCGCCTTAATGTAGTTCTGAGCGACGGAGTCAATGGCCGTCGGATTGATGATGCCTTGGGCAGCAAGCGCCGGATTCGATTGGAAAAACGTGTTTGCCGGAAGAGGGCTCGCGGCGCCTTGGCAAGGATTGCTCGGATTAACATTCGCGGCCACGGCAGGCTGTGGCAGGCCGCTTAAAAAGCAGGCAACGTTGGCTTGATTTCCTGAAGCGGAGAAGTCCCCTTTAAGCTCGGCAGGTGTGGGTAGCTGAACCTGATTGCCCGTCGTAAGTTGGCTGGTCCGCTGCCCCTGATAAGCAAGGAAGAAAAACAGCTTATCCTTCTTGACCGGGCCACCTATCGTTCCACCATATTGATTTTGGCGGAGAACCTCCCTTGGTAGCCCGTTGAGATTGCTGAAGAAGTTGTTCGCGTCGAAAGCCGTGTTGCGGAGGAAGTCGTAGGCGCTACCGTGGAACGCATTGGCTCCCGACTTCGTGACGACGGTGACAATTCCTCCGGCGCTTCGGCCATATTCAGCGGTGAAATTGCTGGTGAGAACCTTAAATTCCTGGATGGAGTCGGGATTGGGGTTGTAGACAACGCCGTTGTCGAGCAGGTCGTTGTTTAGGCCACCGTCGAGCACGAACGTATTTGAATCGCTCCGGCCACCGCCGATGCTGAACTGCAATCCGCGGGTGCCTCCGCTTCCGTTAGCGGGATTGTCGGCCGGCAACACGCCAGGTTGCAACAATGCCAGATCCAGTGCATTGCGGCCATTGAGAGGCATGTCCTGAACCGTGCGGTCTGAAACCGTGGAGCCAAGGGTCGGATTGATGGTCTCAACAGTGCCCGCGTTGGATTCCACGGTCACCGTATCACTTGTTGCCCCGACCTCCATTTTGAGATCGATTTTCAGTGTTTGATTGATCTCCAGTTTGCTCTGAGCGGTCGTGGCGGATTTGAATCCCGGGTGTTCCACCGACACCGTGTAGTAGCCAATGGGGAGCGCGAGAACCTGATAGAAACCGGTCGAATCCGAAGTTGTTTCGCGAGAAATGTGAGTCGCAACATTCGTTACGGAAATATGCGCATCCGCGATCACCGCGCCACTCGGATCGTAGATCATACCGGTAACGCGCCCAGTGGCGTCCTGACCCGCCACGCTAGATCCGCAGAACGTGCCCAGTGCCGCCAACAATAGAAAATAAATCAATTTTTTGTTAAGCCGGTTCAAGAAAACCTCCAGAAGGACAAACTCCGAGCTCCCCAAAGGACTTCGGGCGGGCTCTGCCAGTAAACGAGCGCGACTGAAGTGCAATTCCCGGCAATCCACAGCTATTACGCTCAGCAAAAAAAGAACCGAGACATATCTGTGCATCGCCATATTCCGCTTCTTGGCGAAATGTAAGACCACATACGCTCGCGTTCTATTCCATATCGCATCTAGAAGGGCGTGACGAACGACCGAGGTTCTTCATGGTTCCTGTCGCGCGGCACGAAAGCAGCGATAAAAGCTGGGAGAATCGAGATTCCTCATTGCGCGGGACCACCGATTCGTAGGAGCAAATCGAAAAGAAAATGCGCTAGCATGCTGCGTTCGGTCCCGGAGAATTTACTGGGAAGAAAAAGGCGCAAATGGCATGGCCCGGGTTAGATGGATCAAGGCAGGGGCAGAGTGGGATGGCAGAGTCGCGTTTTGCGGCGAAGCGCGAGAAATAGAAGAGGCAAACGGAGGGCAGCCCCATCCTTTCTGCCAAAACCGCAGAGACGGATGGGGCACCCAAATTTGTCCCGGCGCTTGTGTGCTGGCAGCCAGGCGAACCGCAACTCGCCAACTTTCGGATCGCGCTGGATCAGGTCAGCTTCGGGCCGGGGCTTGGAGCCACTTGATCGCTCTGCGCCACGGGGCAGACTCTCCGCTGCTCATGGGTGTCTGCAGCCACACCGCTACGCGGTGCCGTGCAACTGCCCAGCGACTGGGACCGCTTTCCTGGGGTTCCGGTGGGGCAACAGGTGGTATTTCCGCCGGCGTAAGCCAGTAGGGGCTGGCACTTGCGAAGGACCGTTCGGCGGCGGCAATCGACGAGGGACGCTCGCTGATCGCGCCTGTGAACGACAGCTTCAGAAGTGCCCCGACCTGCTCTTGGGACGCTCTAATTGTTTTCAGGATTTTGCGCGCAAACCAAACACCGGCTGCCAGGAGGCCAAACTGAACGAGAAGGTTTCCCAGCGCATACCAATTGCTCTGTATCCAAGCGGTGAATTCGCTCATGGTCTCACCTTGATTACACCTTGGACTGGGATTAGGTTCAATCTACAGCCCGGCTCTGCGGGCGGAAACTGGTGAGAAGTCCAGAAAACGGGCAGGTGCTCCCCTGCCCGCACGGCCCATTCTCGCGGCGGTTCTTAGTTGTGCTCCCATTTAGCAGCATTTCCTTGGATAGATTGTGAGTGGCAGGAGATGGCCGGTCGTAGTTCGAATTGGGAGGCGGAGTGGACTATCCTTAGCCTAGATGAGAGTTCAGGGCTATTTCCGGATATTGAGCTTTTTTGATATTGGCGAAGCGTTTGACTTGGGGCGCTTGACGACTCTGCTAGGTTCGGGAGCTGCGCCGCACGCGCCTGGTTTCGTTCACCATACACCGGAGTATGCGCAGGCGCAGAACGTTCCGATTCGTGAGTCGCTAGGATTCGTCACGCTGCCAAGCGGAGAAAAGCTGGAAGCGGCGATCAAGTATTACTGGTTCGGGGTGGCCAGCGTCGAGCTGAGTACACCGTTTGAGTGTGATTTTGAGTCGTTCTGCCCGCAATCGTACCGCTGGATGAACGCAACGGAGGTCGAGACGGCTGCGGAAGAATTGCTGCGCGGCCGCACGGAAAAGTTTCGTCCAGCGCTCAGCAAGCCTTCGAAGAAATGGCTGGACGAAGACTTTCTGGTGATTGACATTCAGTCAGCGAAGCATGCGGACGGGCGCGCCGCGACAGCCGACGAACTGCTTGAATCGTACGGAGACCAAGTCGCGCAACTGGTGCGAGGCGAGATGGCCGCGCTGTCGAGAGCGGAACGCGAAGAGGTGCTGCGCGCGGCGCTTTCCTATTATCCCAGTGATTTAGTGGTGGTGGGTTGGGCCGCGGCGCTGGTCTACGACAAGCCCGGGGCGACATCCTCGGTGATCGACCTATTGGAATACGCGAACACCCAATTGCTCGAGTTTCGTTATTACGACGAAGTGCTTACGACCCTGCTCTCGAACGTTTACAGCTCGCTGGAAGAGGAGGAGAGCTTTCTATCCCGTTGGCGGCCGCCACGGCGTGCCGGCCGTTTGAACCGCCTTCGGCTGGACATTATGGATTTGGCGGAGAGAACAGAATATGCCGTGAAATTTATCAGCGATACGTATTACGCGCGGGTGTACCGGCTGAGCTCGGGAAAAATCGGACTGAACGACTATAGGACGCTTGTGGATGAAAAATTGAAGACGGCCGGTGAACTTTACGAGTTCATGGTGGCGCAGTTCAACGAACGGCGCATGTTTGCGTTGGAAGTGGTAGTGGCCGTGCTGGTGCTGCTCGACGTGATTCTGCTGCTGAAAGGCGGCAAATGAGGAGGGTATATGCAAAGACAGGAAAAGCGGTATGACGAGAAGTCGAAAATTCGTACAATACGGAAAACGTACGGCGTTTCACCCCAAACGCGCATCGAATACTAGCGAAAACGGCAGCTCTGTGACGGAGCTTAGGTGCGTGGTTGTTCCAACTTTACTTCAGATGAGGTGAGCGCAATGAAAGAACAGATTTCCCGCCTGACTGCACTTTTCATGGTTCTGCTTTTGTTGCCGGCGCCGGACTGGGCCACTTGCGGTGGTGGTGGCGGCGGCGGAATGGGCGGGATGAGAGGCGGCGGGCCAAGCAGCGGGGCAGGCGGCGGGGGCAATGAGCAGGTCTACCAAGTTCCCTGGAAAATGATGAAACCGGAAGAGGCGCCTGCGGCGGGCGGGCTGGTGGTGTACTGGTTTCCGTCTTCGGTGCAGGAGTTTCAGAAATCCAGCCTGCGCAATTCGCGTTCGCTCTCACTTTATGCGACGCAGTGCGTCACGATGGGCGTCGCGGACGCCGGCACGACGCTTGGGCAAAAATTTCTAAGTGGAGACAAACTTCCGGTGGTAGTACTCGCCAAATCGGACGGAACGGTTATCAATAAACTGCAGAACAACAACGGATTCCTGAAAGTGGATCAAGTGGAAAAGCTGGTGGAATCCGAGATGAAGCAGCGCGAAGAGGCCGTTAAGAATGAGCTGAAAGCGGCCAAGGAAAAGGCCAAGTCGGGTGACAAAGATGGCGCCATTTCCCTGTATCGGTCTGCGCTGGACGAGAAATGTCTATTCCCTGGGAGAGCGAAAGACGCGGCGAAAGAATTGAAAAAACTCGGCGTGGATGCTGCTGTGAAACTGTTCGACACGCCGGTTATGGATCCCGGCAAGAGCGCCAAAATCGAATCGGTCATGGAGCGCGGCCTCGCGGCGGAGATGAGCGAAAAATACGAAGAAGCGGAACGCCTTTATGGCGAAGCGCGCCGCATGGATCCCGCAGATCCCGCTCCGCTCAGATATCTCGGGGAACTTTATCGGCATCACCTGGGAGATTGGGATAAGGCGCGGGTGACGTTTCAGGCCATTCTCGATATGCCCGCCGACCCTCTCTCGAGAGCGGTGGCCCTGCATGGCATTGGGAAAATGACGATTCACGAAGGCGATTTCCTTAAGGGCTTGCACCTGATGGAAGATTCCGTGCGTGAATATCCGCTAGCGCTGGCGTACCGCAATCTGGCTGTGTATTGGAATTCGGAAGGAGACGCGGCCAAGACGGACTACTACACGCGCGAAGCCACAAAGCTCGATCCGACCGATCCGTACAATATCGTTTTCGCGGCCGCCTTCCTTGCCGGCAACGGCCATGGCAACGAAGCGCTGAAAATCGCGCAGGAAAACGAAGCGATGCTGCCTGCGTCCTACAACCTCGCGGCCATCTACGCGCAGCTCGGCCAAAAACAAAAAGCACTGGACCTGCTCAAACGGCATTTCTTTCAGTATGAGCGCTACGAGGCGGTGCGCTCGAAGGAAATGATGGAAGCGCGCGTGGACGCGGTGTTTGCTTCCCTGCGCGAAGACCCGCAATTCCTTGCGCTAACGAGCGCCGCCGACGGCAAACTTCCCGTCCCCCAAAATAACAAGATGCCCGTAGCCGCCCCCGCGAAAATGTAAGCGGCAGGGCCAGGGCGAGTCCTGCAGTCGTAATCGAGATAGTCGCTATCGAGGGCGTAGCCTTCGTGAAGGCGTCTTATGCGTCTCTGACTGTGCGGTAAGCTTCCTGGCCGGCTTCAACCGCGCCGGCGACGGTGGCTTTCACGTCGGACACGGTTTCTTGAGCGCGCCGAGTCCAACGTTTTCCCGTCGATGTAATATCATCAACCCCTTTTTTCACGGAGCTCGAGATATAGTCGCGCGTTTCTTCCCCCGAGGAGGGAGCAAAAAGCAGGGCAAGAACTGCGCCTACTCCAATCCCAACTGCAAACGTCGTGTATTTGTTGGACCATTTATTGTGGCTCATCGCATCCGTCCTCTGTATCAAGTTTTTTAACCGCTGGTACTTCGATAAGTTCTTAAATGCTGGTTCGACTCGCTCTCACAACTACGAAACAGCCAGCCATCAGGCCGTGTGAAATAAATCTATTTGCCGAGGGCTTTCTCCGCGTGGCCGACTTTATTCTGAATCTTCCCGGCTATCTTTTCGGCGATACCTTTGCCTTCCAGGTCGGGATCGTTCGTCATTTGCCCCGTCTTTTCCTTGATCTTGCCCTTCACTTCGTGGACCTTGCCTGCGATTTCATTTTTAATGCTTGGCTTCATCTTGCTGACTCCTGTGCTGAAATTCGAATGGCAGCTGGGGGCGAGAACATCCGAGAGCTCATCGTTCCGAGGTGTGCCGATGCCTGTTCGTGTGCGGGAGACATGGCGCAGACACCACATTAGTCGCAAAGAAGACTGGGGAATGTCACGTTTCGGACACTTTCAGGGTTTAATTTCACATTCCTCGGTCGGGCACGAGAGAGGCGACGAGGGCTAGTGGGGGAAGGTTTTACCGCGTTTAACTGCTTGGTGGCGTTCAGGGCTTTGGCGTGGCAGCGGCGACAGCGGCGGTCTCGGAAACCACAAGGTATTCGTATTTCTTGCCGTTTGCTTTGAACTTCATTCTGTCTTTGTCGAGCGTGAACTCGATGCTGGTGTTGACGGGAATCAGTGCCTTATCCGCGGGCTTCTCCTGGCGGACGTGGTACTCCGTGGTTTCCGTCTTGACGACATATTCCTGGCAGAGCACCTGGGCGGTCTCTTTTTTGTTTTTGATTTGCGAGCCGCAAGCTACGGAGCTTTCGGAAACAATCGTTCCTGGCTGAGGTTCTTTGGCCGCGGCTGGAATTGCCGCTAACGTCAGCGTTGCTGCCAGGATGGATAACTTTCTCATGATTCCCCCTTGAGAGCTTTTCGGAGTTGTGCGGCTAGCCCGCCGGACTGCTGACGAACCGTCGCGGAAACTGGCTTTGCAAAGCGGCCGGCCTTCCGCACGTTCGCCTGCTCGTGTCGCGCGTGCCTCTGGCCGCTACTCGGCGCGGCCTCCGAAGAGGCGCAAGACAATTCCGGCGGAAGCCGAATAATTGTTCTGATGAGCATTCGTGCCGAAAGAGGTCCTGTAATAGTCAAAGTCAAATAGGCGAATTTCCCAGCGGCGAGATGGGCGGTAATCCACGCCGCCACCGACTTTATACGAAATTGAGTTTTGCGAAATGGAGTAACCGCCGGCGCCGCTGACGGTGGTGTCGGCGCGCGAGCCGCCGACGAGGGCTTCCGCGAAAGGAGTCACCTTCCAGCGATTTAGCCCACGATAGAAGTAACGCGGGCCATAGTGATTTCCGTAAAGGACATTCTTGGTGGTGCCGACGGTCACGAAGTTGTAGCTAGAGTCTCCGACGATTTGCAACCAGGGTTTGAAGTTCCAGCCGAAGGAGCCAAGAGCGCCGTTGAAATTGGTAGCCGAGCTACCGCTACCGGTGCGCATAAAAGCGTAGCCGCCGAAGAGTTCGAGTAGAGGAGCTACGCGAACACTGGCGTTGGGTCTCTCCCAGGTGTCATGCGTATCAGCGGGCCGGATGGCCGGTGCTGCCGGTTGAGCTGGCGCGGGATCGGCCGCGGGCGGATCAGGCTGCGCTGGGCTTGCCGCTGGTTCGGGCTGCACAGCCGGCGCGGGCGTATCCGATGGAGTCCGAGTCGGAGCCGCAGCAGGCGATGCGATCTCGGGCGTAGGTGCAGAGGCCGGTTGGGCCGGTGCGGGTTGGGGCTGCGCAGGAGTTGGTTGGGCGGCCGCCGGCGTATCAGGTTGGGCGACGGGCGTTGCGGCTGCATCAGGGACGGTCGATGCCGGTGCGGGCGCTGCGGATGCAGTCGATACGGATGTGGTCGAAGCGGATGCAGGCGCTGACGAGGCCATTGCTGACGTTGGCGCCGGCTGAGCTGGTGCGGGTGGAGGTTGCGAAGGCGTGGGGAGAGCTGGTTTTACGTCTAAATTGCGCGTGCTTGGGATTTTTGTTTTTTCCGCGGCTGTTTGCAGCGAAGGAGTCTGTTGAACGGCTGCGGCGCCCCGGTCGACGGCGATCAGGCTGGAATAGATGTAGCCGATCTGACCGTCTTTGGTCTGAATGCGCGAAAAGTAAAAGCCATAGACCAAGATGGTGAAGCGTTCGCCGCAAGGCAAGGACGCGACTACCTCAGGCGTCCGCCTGGGCTTTCCAAAGACTTGAGTGGGATCCGAATGGTTGGTGCAGTCCACGTAGCCCACTTCGTCAGCCCAAGCGGCTGAGGCCACAAGAAAACATGCACCCACCAAAACCAAGAATCGATTGCGCAACATCGCCCCTCCTCGGCCCAAGAACTGCACGAGCCCCAAAAGTAAGGGTATCGAGGAGTGAGAGGTGAGCGTCAGATGGACTAAGGGTCAGGTTGTTCCAAAGTGGCACTGGCCAGAGGGGTGGGGCCTCTGGCAGTGACCACAGTTTGCGGCGGCGTCAGAAGTGGAGGACGGCGCTGACCGATACGCGGGCGTTACCGATCGTGTTTCCCGAATCGCGGATGCCGATATAGTCTACTTGTGGGCGTATGGCCAAGTGGGGCAAGACTCCTACATCAACGCCGCCGCCGACGCTGTAGGCAAAATCCGTGGTTGAAGGGCCGCCATTCCCTACGGTCAAATGCGCTGCACCCAACAGGAATTGGGCAAAAGGAGTGAACTTGGTTGGGTTGTGCATGATGATGCGCGGGCCGAAGAGAAACGTGTAAGTGTTGACCGAAACGCCGCCGGGAGAGGCGTGGTAGCCGCCGAAGTCGCCGACGATACCCAGGTAGGGAATAGGTTTATAAGCGAGAGAGCCGCTAATCCCGTTTTGGTTGAGGTCCGCTCCCCCGCCCAGGTGGAAGTAGGAGTAGCCCACGGAGGCGTCGTAGGACTGGGCGCGCGACGGAGTGGCGAACAGGAAGAGTCCCAAACTTAGCAGGAGCAGGCGTTTCATAGGATATCGATCCTTTCGAGTGTGATTGAGAATTAAGTACCGCAGCCAATCGAGGCGCGGCGAGGGCAGGGTGGGAGGCCGACCCCAACGGCTCATAGTATTTTGATGCAGGATGGGGGGAGTTGGCGAGGGGGTGCAGGAGGAGTTTCTTGGATGGCAATGGCGGTGGCGGGTAGGGAGCGCAGGTGACTATTGCTGGAGCCGTTCAGGCACAGACTTTTGCATCGAGCGTCTTCATAAAATCCAGAATCATGTTGACGACGCATTCCCCACCGATCGCGGTGTTGATCATGGCATGGTAGGCAGTACGGTCAGGCCATTCGACGTGAAAATATTTCTGGATGAACTCGACGCGCTCGCGATCAACGGTATCGACGAGTTGCTGGGCGTCCCTCTCGGTTTTGCCGCGCGCCAGCAGGCGGCGCACTTTTTCTTCCCTGGAAGCGTAGAGAAAGACACGCAGGGTGTCTTGACGGTTCCGGAGAAAGTGCTGCGATCCTCTTCCCACGATGACGGAGTTTCCGGTTTTTGCGACGTGTTGAACGACGCGTTCGGTAATTTTTAGAATGCTTTCACTGTCCACGACATTAAGCTTGTGCGCGTTGAGGCTTCCTTCGTAGCTGCCGCGCAAAAAAGATTTGAAGAGCCGGTAGTAGAGCGGATCGGTGCGCTCCTCACGAACTTCGACAACGGCTTTGGGACAATTGGCCAGCCGGGCGATTTCCTCCGTCAGGTCCTGATCCCATAGCTTCCAGCCTAGCTCCTTGGCAAGGAGTTGAGCGACCTCACCGCCGCCGCTTCCGTACTCTCGTTCAACCGTAAGTATTCTGATCATCCATGTGCCTTGAGCCCGCTCACAGCTGTTCACAATCCTACTGCATATGATTTCATTTTGCTCATTCCACGATTACTCTCCCGCCGCCGGGTTCATTCTTCTTCAGGGCAAACGCCAGTAAGAACATGATCGCAGAGCCCACACAAAGGACCATGAAGGTATCGATGTATGCCAGGGTCGCCGCTTGCGCTTGCAGACTTTGGTAGATCCTGCCGACAGCCTGAGCGTAAGCGCCGGGTCCGCTCAGTCCGGAGTGAGCCAAGCGCTGGGCAAGGCCGTTTGCCGCGTTCTGGAAATTCGGATTGTCGGGCCTGGCGTATTCGACGAGCCTGGCCTGATGCAATTGGGAGCGGCGCGCAATCAACGTGGTAACCATGGAGGTTCCCACGCTGCTTCCCATATTGCGCATGAAATTAACGATTCCTGCGACGGCGTTGTTCTTTTCCGGTGCAATACCGATGTAAGCCACCAGCGTGATTGGCACGAACAGAAACCCCAAGCCAATAACCTGGGTGATGCGCAACAAAGTGGCGGCAGTAAAGCTGATCTGCAAGTCGATCCGTTGTGTCGAGTAGTACATGGCCATGGACAATGCCAGCCAGCCAAAGGCGATCAGGTATCGCGCTTGGATCTTTGTTGTCAACTGGCCCATGATGGGCATCTCCAGCAGCAAAACAAGGCCTCCAGCCGAAAGCGCAAGACCAGCCAGCTCGGAGGTGTATCCCACAAGCGTCTGAAGGAATTGGGGCATGAGGACCAGGCTGCTGAACAACATGATTCCCAAGGTGAACATCATCAAATTGGAACTGGCGAAATTAAAACTTTTGAACATGCGGACGTCGATGATGGGAGCCTTTTGAAACCATTCCCAAATAACCAGCGAAATCAGGCAAACGGTGGCGACGACGATTAGAGTCGTGATGAATCGCGAGCCAAACCAATCATCTTCCTGGCCCTTGTCGAGCAAAATCTGCAACGCGCCGATACCCACAGTCAGAAGAGCGATGCCAACGTAGTCCAACTTGACGCCCGCCGATCTCGACCGGGCTAAATAGGGCGGATCTTCGACGAAGCGTCGTACCAAAAACCAGGTGGCCAGGCCGACCGGGATATTGATGAAAAAAATCCAGCGCCAGGAATAGTTGAAGGTGATCCAGCCGCCAAGGGTTGGACCGATCGTGGGCGCCATGATAGCGGTAATGCCATAGAGAGCAAACGCCAAGCCCCGCTGTTGAGGTGGGAAGGTGTCCGCCAGAATTGCTTGAGCCATCGGCTGCAGTCCGCCGCCGCCGGCACCTTGCAGCACGCGGAAAAAAAGAAGCAGGCCTAGACTGGGCGCAATGCCGCAAAGCAAAGAGCTCACCGTAAATACGCCCAAACAGGTCATAAAAAAACGCTTACGTCCAAAGGTCCCCGCGAGCCAACCGCTGATCGGAAGGATGATGGCGTTCGACACCAGATAGGAGGTGAGGACCCACGTGCTCTGGTCGTTGCTCGCGCCCAGATTGCCGGCCATGTACGGCAGAGCCACGTTGGCGATGCTGGTGTCGAGGACCTCCATGAACGCGGCCAGCGCCACGACAACAGCAATCAGCCAAGGATTGTATTTGGGCCGCCAAACGTCCTGGTCGACGGTGAGAGCCGCAGTGCTCATCTGAGGTAAACGTCCGGCACAACGTTCATGCCGGGCCGAAGCTGGCGATCGCGATTTTCTCCCGGCTCAAGAACGATTTTTACGGGAACGCGCTGGACAATTTTCACGTAGTTGCCGGTGGCATTTTCCGGCGGAAGCAGACTGAAGAGCGGGCCGGTTGCTCCCGCAATACTGTCGACACGGCCTTTTAGGGTTCGTCCGGTGGAATCCACGTGGATTTTCGCTTTCTGCCCAACGCGCATGCGCTTCAGCTGCGTCTCTTTGAAATTGGCGGTGACCCACACTTCATCGAGAGGCACTACGGTGAGCAGTTGCTGCCCGGCCTGCACGTTCAGCCCGACGACAACCGTCTTATTCACTTCACCAGAGACCGGCGCGACAATTTTGGTATATCCGAGGTTCAGTTCAGCTTGCTCGAGCAAGGCACGCTTCTGCTCGACGTCAGCAAGAGCCGCGCGCGCACGAGCTTGGCTCGACGACACTTGCTGGGGCCCGGTTTCCGCATAACGATGGTTGGCATCGGCTTGCACCTGGCGGCTGAGAGCTTGTTCGACGAACTGCTGCGCTGCGGATTCATTGGCGTGGGCCGCGGCAACGGCCGCGGTGCTGGATTTGGCGGCCGCCAAGGCTTGATCGTAAATCTGTTCGGCGACTTCCTTTTTATCCACCAGCAGCTTATAGCGATGGAGATCGTCTTGCGCTTTGACGTCGTTGGCCTCGGCTTCTTCGAGTTGGGCGTGGGCAGCGGTAAGCTGCCTTTGCGCGGCAATCACTCCGGCCTTGGTGTTTTCGATATCGGACGCGGTGGACTGCAGTTGGCTCGAACTGTTCACGGAAGTGATGGGCACGGTGATATTCAAGGATTGTGCGGTCGCTACAGCGTTGGAGAGATTGGCTTGCGCCTGAGCTACCGCAACCTCGTAGTCTTTCGGGTCGATCTCGACCAGAACGGCGCCCTTCTCCACCCACTGGTTGTCATCCACGTTGACCTTCACCACATAGCCGGAAATTCGTGCGCTCACCGGATAGAGGTGGACGTCCGCTTGGGCGTCGTCAGTGGATTCATAGCTGCTTAAGTAGCGCCACAATAACACGCCGCCAACAAGAACTACGAGCGTGACAATTAGAATCACGATGTTTCTGCGGCGCTTGGGATTCGGGCGCGCCGGGGGCCTATAGCCCCGGTCCGCCAGTGGCGACGGATCGCTTGTGGATTCCTCGCCTGCGTCAGGCATCGAACGGGGTGGGTTCTCGTCCGCCATGTTCATTGTCCTTTGAAATATTCCTTGACGCCCAGTTCGGCGAGGCCTAGAGCGCGGGCGAGGGAGATTTTTGCAAAATTGTAGCTGTAAAGACTAGAAATGTATTGTTCATGGGCGCTAGCTACCGATTCTTGCGATTGCACAACCTCAACGGTATCGGTCACGCCAGCGCTGAAACGGTCGCGGGACTGGGCCAGCGTCTGTTCCGCCAAATCAATATTGCTTCGCGCCACGTTGACAAGTTCCGCGGACGACTGCAGGTTCAAGAGCGCTGTGCGAACGTCGGAGTCGATCTGCGCGCGCAGATTATCCAGGCGTTCGCGGCTTTGCTCGAGTTTCGCATCGGCCTGTAAAACGTCACCGCGAACGCTGCCGCCCAGAAAGATCGGAATCGAAAGCGTTCCGCGCACGTCGAAGACCTGCGTCGCCGTGGAGGGGTGCGAACCTGCCGCCCCAACGTCCGCGTTGAGGGCAAGCGACGGGAGATAGCCGGCCACTGCAGCCTTGCGGGAATATTCCGCTGCGCGCACGTCGGTCATGGCCGCTTGGTAATCGGAGCGCGAGGCATAGGCGCGTTTCAAGGCCTCATCTACGGTTATGCCTTCGATTGGCTGGTACGGCGACTTATCCGTGAATTCAAATTCCTGCCCGGGAGCCAAGCCGATCACGCGCGCCACGGTCAGCTTCTGGATGGCGAGATTGTTCTTCGCCTGAATCAACTGCTGCTGGCGCGTCTGGAGTTCGACCTTGGCGCGCAGCCCATCAATGGCCGGCGATGTACCTGCGTTCACCTGGTCCGTGGCTTGATCGTAGAGCGCCTGCGCCGTCTTGACTTGGGCTTCCGCTGTTTCGATGCGGGCTTCGTCGGCAATCGCTTCTAGATAGGTGTAGCCTACCGCCAGCACGACAAGATCGCGCGCATCTTTATAGGAATATTCAGCAGACTTCAAGCTCTGGCCGGCCGCGCGCGTAGCGTTGATCGCTTTCCAATCAAACAGAGACTGCGTCACTGTTGCGCGCGCGTCAAAGTAAGAAAAAGGGCCTACTGACGGCGGAACTGTGATTGTGCCAAAGCTCGAAAGGCCGAGCTCGGCGAGATTGAGCTCCGAGGCTGCCACGTAAGGCGCCGCCGTCACGTGCGGCAGGAGCGCGCTCAATTGCTCCCATCGCTGTCCGCGGGCCGAGCGAATATCTGCATTCGAGAGGAGCGCTCCGAGATTTTGCTTCAATCCGCGGTCGATGGCGTCCGATAGGGAGAGTGGCATGACTCCCGGAACGAGTTTTGCCGGCACGCTGCCCGCGAACGGACTCACGCCAGCAGTTCCGGGGATGGCTTCGCCCGGCGTGCTCGGACTCTGCGTTGTGCCGGTTTGCGCAAGGGAGCAAGTTACTCCGCACAATAAGGCTCCGGCCAGCAGAAGCGTTGGGCAGGATCCGTAACTGAGCATCAAAGGAGCCTCCGGGCCTCGCATTTGGCTAAACGGCGGTGCGGGGGGAAAATATCCTAGTCCTGCTGGTAAATCCTGGCAACCTGTATCCGGCCTGTATCCGGCCGAGTCTCCAGTCGAGTCTCCAGTCGAGTCTCCAGCTGAAGCTGATTCGATGCTTTTGAGCGCGCGCGGGAGACACATCTCTGAAGAAAACGGACTGGAGGAAGAACTCGTTGGCGGTGCGATGCAGACGGTGCGATGCATCGCCATCGAGTAGATGTGTGGGAACCCGGTGTTCGTCCATGCATGCGTGGGAACGCGGTGGTTTTCGCTGCGACCAACAAATCGCGAAAAAATGGTGGAGGCGGGGGGAGTCGAACCCCCGTCCGAAAAGCGCTACGGACCGAAGCCTACATGCTTATCTCAATTCGGTGTGCGACCCGGCCCTTGCGGGATGGTCGCGCGTTCACCGGCGGCGCTCAGAATGAGCAAGAAACGCAACCAGCTAGTCCGATGGTTCTCGCCCGAGCCTTACGGACCGAAAGGCCCAGGCCAGCTCACTGTGTGACGCCTCTGACCGGGCCCATGAGCGAAGCCCGGGGAAGCGTGCGCTTAATTAATTAAGCAGCAAGTGCCAAGTTGTTGTTGGCATTTCTAGTTTCCACCAAGTTACGGGCAGGTGGGTCCCGGCATGCCTTCGGGCCGCGACAGCTTCCGTCGAAACCGTGTCGCCCCCTGAGGATAGTTTAGCATTGTTGGCAAATTGGAGTGGTCGAGCCTCCTTTGGAGTTTGGGAAGAAGCGATGTAGCGATGTAATGAGATAACGAGGTAATGAAAAGAGGGTCCCTGGAGGGGGCCCCCTCCCCGGTTTTTTTGCAAGTGTTCATTCTAAAGGGTTTTAAGTGCTGTGTTTTGGAAGTGCGGATTCTACGGGAGTTACGGGCGCGTTTTTCGTAAGTGCGGATTGTAAAGGAGATAGTGGAGAGTGGTGAGTAGTTAGTGGTTAGATTGCCGAAGGAGAAGATTTTGGTTTGAAGGAGGCGCCCCCACCCCGGGTGTTTTTGCGAAAGAGTGCGGAATCGCCTGAAAACAAAGAGGTTGTCATTTTCGTTGTGGCAAAAGAGTGCGCAAGAGTATGAAAACAAAGGGCTGGCAAGAAAGACGGTGAGTACGCGGATAGGAGAAAAGAGAAAAGCAGATCCTTCGCTACGCTCAGGATGACACCGATTGGATTGGGACGGACGGGGGAACGGGGAGCGGTTCATCGGGGAGGCGGCTGGCGAGGAGAACATGAGGAAGGGTAGCATGGATTGGCGAGGAGGTAAAGTACTTTACAGGGAATGGTCGAAATTGGGGGTTGAACGGACATTAGGAGCGTTGAACGGCGAGGGTAGTTGGGAGGAATTAGCGCCGGAGTATTGGAAAACGTCCCGTCGAGTGACCCACTCTTTGCAAAAAAAACCGCAAAGAGTAGGCCACCCTCGGAAAAAACAAAGTCAAAATCAGCTCGGCGTGTTAGTTAAGGGTCGCCCACCCGCCGGACTGCCTGCTAATCGTCGCTCCAAAGGCCAGCAGGACGCCGTGGCATAAGCCCTGCCGGCCTCACTTACACTGTTTGCGCAGAGCGTCGTCCAGCTTCCCTTGGCTCTGCTTCTTCAGCAGGTCGTCCAGGAGTTTGGACTTCGCGTCGGACTTCTGCTGGAGGATCGCGCTGTACACCTTGAGGACGCTTTCCACGGCGGCTACGTTCATCGCAGCCACGTTGCCAGCTTTAGCGGGATTCTCGATCAGGAATGCGGCGCTGGCCAGCATGTATTGTCGCGTGATCGTATGCGAGTAGGCGTACTTCATTCCGTTGAACTCGCTCAGGATCGCCGGGCACAGCGGCACATGGATGTCATGCACATCACTGAGCCGTTGCAATGCTGCCTCGCCCTGTTGGTTCACGTTATCGTCCAGTGGGGCACTCTCCAGCTTGTGCGCGATCTCGGCCCATCGCGCTCGCTCTTCCGGCGTCGATGTCCCTTGAGCGGCTGCCTTCCGTGTTGACGTGACGGAAAAAACGGCCAGCACAAGGACCAAAACCCAAGAGATGTATTTCCGATGCATAAGCGCGGCTCCCTAAGTGAGATGAGTACGATTAGGTTCCCATTATGTACATGGTTAGCAGGAACATCAAAAGAGCGACGGGAAGGGCTATCCGCCACAATTTGGCGCCAAGGACGCCAAGGACAGTCGCGATGATTGCTAGAAGTAATCCGAATGCTTCGAAGAGGGCCCACTTCCACCCCGGAAGCGCAACGATCCATCGCCATACTGGCGGCGACATGTGCAGACCGCCTAGCAAGTAGTAGAGACCAAGCGCAAGCCAAAACGCAAGGGAGCAGGCTAGACTCGCAAAGGCAAAACTGTTGGAAAGTCGTTCCTTTGTCACTGCGATGCCATCTTCTATTTGGGAACCATGTAGTTCCACCATAGAGTCCTTAGAACTTCACCCGTATGAGGCAAGAACCCGCCGGGCGTGTTGTCGTTGTGCTCCCCAAGATGCACGTCACCGTGGCCGATAGATGATTGCCAAGGAAAATTCGCCCACGGTTCGTCTACCGTGAAGTGCCCAGAGCCCGCACCGGTTCCGTCTTCGCCCGGGCTTCTGTAGTCGTATGCATAGTAAGAGAGACTAGACGGGTGAAAGATGTCGTACTCGTCGGACGCGTAATGCTGAAATCCTGCGCGCCCTAAGGCACTTTCGGCCTCTGCGTAGTTTCCATTGTAGGTGAACGTTCCGCCTGCTGTCACATTGCCAGCCCAATTGCTGTAAGTAAAATTGAACGTAAAGCCAGCCAACCCACCTGTGCCCTGAATCGTTGTTGGCGGGTGGCGCAGAGATAGTTTTTTCTTCTTGACGGTGGCGCACTGGATTAGCATACCACTTCCGCATTTCATCGAGGGTGTATGCGGGGGTGCCGCACCCTTCGGGTTTAAGGGTGCGGGTTTTAGTTTTCCTCGATGCGCAATCCTCTCAAACGTCATTACGGACAGGGCGACCTGCATTTCGTTACTTTCAGTTGTTATCGAAGGAGGCCTCTTCTTGGTGCGGCGCGGGCGCGAGACTGCTTCGTGAAAATCCTGGATGAAGTTCGCGGCCGGCATGCGTTCCGCCTCGTTGGATATGTCGTGATGCCGGAACATGTGCATCTGCTGATCAGCGAGCCCACCAAGAAAAATCCATCGAAGATATTGCAAGTACTGAAGCAGAAGGTGGCGCGGACTCTCTTGAAAAGACGAAGACGGGCGACGAGCGCACAATTGACGCTGCCGTTCGAGGGCAGTCACGCAGAAGAGGCGCATTTTTGGCAGCGGCGATTTTATGATTTCAACGTGTGGAGCGAGAAGAAACTGAAGGAAAAACTGGAGTACATGCACGCCAATCCGGTGCAAAGAAAGCTGGTGCAGCATCCGGGGGATTGGGCGTGGAGCAGTTGGACGCACTACGCCGGGCGCCGGGGGAGCAAAATTCGGATTGATTCGATTCGCGAAGACAGAGAGAGTCAAAACCCGCACCCTTAAAACCGAAGGGTGCGGCACCCCCCAAGAAAAAATCAAAACCAACTGCACGGATTCCGCCCTCGTCTCTGCGCCACCCGCCTAACCGGGGCAGTGACGCTGGATACCAACATGGTGAACGCGTGCAGCTCCGGCGGTACCACTCCCGCAGCCGGAACGGTCAAGGTAACTGGCGGTGGGCAAATCCAGGTGCCGGACATCGACTCCCCGGGGACTGCGAGCTTCGGCTTCAACGCTGGAACGGGCAATGGCGGCCACTTCAACTATGTGAATCACGTAAACGGATTGCACGTCGATGGCCCGGTTAACGAGGTCGAGGTGATCGCATTCAACCCAGACGGCTCACCGAAGACCGTTTTGTTCTCTGGCACGTGCGGCGACGGTTGCTCCTTCAGCGTGACGGTGGAAGACCACGGCGAGCCAGGCATCAACGATCAGTTTGGTGTCACCGTGACCGGCAGCGTGAGCGAGGTAAGATCACAGCGCGTAATCAGCCGCGGGAACATCCAGTTCCACCGCTAGACTTGGCTGCATGATGAAGTAGATTACACGGAGGCGCGGCTGAAGCGCGCTTCCGTGTAGTCATGGCCATACGAAAAGACGAGCTGGTAGACGCGCCATCCTGCCATTGGCCGGCTCACCTTGAACGGTGGACGCTTTGGGAAGACAACCTTGGTCGTATCGTGGCCCTGAAGCCGGGGGAAACGAAAACAGACGAAATGTTACCGCTCTTTTTGGGCGGGTGGCCCGGACTCGGAAAAATCGATATTGGCGAACACGGAAGTCTCGAAGAGAATATCACTGCGGTTCTTCACTGGAAAGTATAGACAGGCGTAGGGTGCCCCACGTTCGTTTTTTGAACCTGGGTCTTGGGTTGACGTTCTTTTCGCGGGGTTTGGGATGGCAGCCGGACTGAGGCGCTACTACGGCAGAGGTCATCTGCATTTTATTATGTTCAGTTGCTATCGGCGGCTGCCGCTATTGAAGACGATGCGCGCGCGGGACGTCTTCGTGAAAGAGTTGGGGAAGGTACGCGAGAAGATTGTTTCACCTCCGAAGGAGGTTGGGGGAAGGTTATTGTGGGGGCGCGAGCGGGAGGCCGAGGGCGTCGAAAGCATCCTTGCCGTGGACCCAGCCTTCCTTGTTATTGATACGGATGTACAGCCAGAGGTTTCGGAAGCTGCATTCGACACGTTGGTCCTGGGCTTGCCACTGCACGATAGCTATCATCTCCAGAAATTCCGCGTGTGACTCGGGACTGACAGGGACGTTGATGGAATTGTCCAAGTTTCCGTCAGGGGCCTCAAAAAGGTGCACGTAGATAGTGTCCGCGTCAGGAGGGCGAGGAGTCGGAAGGGCTTCGATGTGCATGATGCAACCCCTTTCGCGGAGCGAGCCATTATCGAGCGCATAGCATTCCTCGCCCTCGCCCCATTGGCCGTTCGCCCAGTCGAAGCGCACGGGCACGAGGGCGTAGAAATTGCCGTTCCACACGCGAAAGGCCAATACCTCGGCGGTGCTGGCCATGGGCATGACCGCGATTCCGCCTTTCATCATTACGGCAGCGACCGCTCCTCCCACGGTGATATCCGTGCCTTGGCCGAGCGGAAGCACCGGACCGAATGGAGCGAGATGCCCATTCACGATGCCGAAGACTTGCCACGACTCTGTGGGCAATTGGGGTTCGGCATCCGGAGATGGGGCGGGCCGCTCGAGAAATCGAATGACCAGGGCGTCGCCGCCGGCGCCGGGTAGAAGCGATGAGGAGGCTGTCAGTGGTTGCGCGAAACGGCGTTGCACGAGCGTATAGGGAAAGGTCTCCTGGTAGACGGAATTTCCTTGGGCGTCGAGAAATTCGAGTTGCGACAAAGTGGCTGTGAAATTGGCAGGGCTAGCGCTACGAGAGCGGGCTTCGAGGATCACCTTTTCGTGAAAGACCACGGTGTACTGCTGATTGCCGAGGGAAAACGGACCCTCGCGCGTGATGCTGTCGCTAACGCGCGGTTCTGCTTGCGCGCGTGGAGAGGATGAGGTCGATTCCTGAAGCGGCGCGGAAGCGGAAGAGGAAGAGGAAGAGGAAGAGGAAGAGGAAGAGGAAGAGGAAGAGGAAGAGGAAGAGGAAGAGGAAGAGGAAGAGAAAGAGGAAGAGGAAGAGGAAGAGGAAGAGGAAGAGGAAGAGGAAGAGGAAGAGGAAGAGAAAGCCGACGGCGGGACCGCCGGGGCTGCCCTCGTCGCGGCGATGGCTAAGACTAAAGCAGAAAGAGATTGGGCCATTCGCGAGAGCGTGAAGCCTGGACTTGTAACTTTCTGCACGGAGAGGGGCCTGCCTTCCTCACACTTGGTAATGGTCAGACAAAGAGAGCGGCTGGTGAAGGGATGGGCTTCTGGTTTTGGAAGATCGCATAGACCGAGGATAGCACTTCCCATAATGAGATATGTTAACGAGTGGCGCCCCCTACGAGCCTCGAAGGGGAGAAGGCGGAGCGGTTAAGCAACGATTGGGCACATAGGTACTGCTAGGCGGTTGACTGTAGGCGGGTTGGCTTCCAAAATCACGGAACGGGGTACATCGCCTGGTTGAAGGGGCGAAGCGGGCGGTAGAGAGCATTTGGAATAGGGAAGAGACCCCAGAAAATAGGAATGGCACAAGAGCCAAACGCCGTGGAACAAGCCGTAGTGCGCGCCTTGCGGGAGAACCTCGAACGGATTCAGCGAAATGCCGACGAGCTGCATCAGGCCGTCGGGGATATCGTGGCCGCTTGCGCCAGCTCCAAGCCGACCAATGCGCTGCCGTCGATGTTGCGGGCGCAGACCTCGGCGGCGTCATTGTCAGCGGCGCTGGAAGTATTGTCGCGATTCGTTACGATGGCGGTGCAGCCGGGGCAGCGATCTCCGCTGGAAGCGCAGATCACGCATCTAATCAGTACGGCTGCGGCGGAGCCTGCCGCCGAACAGGTGCGTCCGCACCCGGCGGTGCCTACGCCGATGGCACAGGCGCCCACGCAGGCTACTGTGCATGCGCCTGGAAAAACGCCGCCGCGAGTTGAACCGGCCGCTGCTCCGCCGATTGCGCCCTCGCGTTTCGAGCCGGAGCCATTGATTGAGCTGGAGGCCGAGCCGGAATCGATTGAGTTGATCGAGCCGACGGCACCGACGGCTGAATTCGAAGGCGACTTTGACGTCAACCAGCTGACGCCGGAGGAGCAAGAACTGCACAGGCGAGCAAATCGGGTGGCGAAAGTTTCGATGCAAGATATTAAAATGCTGAGGCCGGAGCAAGTGCGGCTTGGGCGCGAAAAAAAGGATCTCTGCATTCGATTGAAAGATGACATTGAAAAAGCTCATCGAGAATACGACCGGCGTTTCAAACCCATCATGGACCACCCAGTGGATTATTTTTATCGCTGGATGGTGGAAATCCTCGCGGAGGGCGACGCCCACGCTCTCGGCGAATACCCGTACGCCACGCCCGCGCGGCATCGTTAAGACTGCGGCCAGAAATGGGGCTGCGGCAGGTTCGTGGGCCGCGGCGGCGCGAAGCGTGTGTGCGGTGGTATTGATTTTCGCGCTTATCGCCGGCAGCGCACCGGAAGCGCTTGCGCAATCGTCGCGCAAAAAGAAAAAAGTAAAAAAGCCTGCGCCCGTTCCTTGCCGCGTGGGCTGCAGGCCGGACACGGCAGCGCCCGGCGTCACAGAAGACACTCCGGAAGACCAGGCACTCCGGAAAGAACTGTCGGGGCTGGCGCGTGATGTTCACAGCGGCGCGCCCGGAGCCTACGGCAGTCTTTCTGCGTTTGCGGCGAAGAATACTGCGAACGTTTGGGGTGCGCGTGCGGCGCTGGCTCTCGGTTACGAAGATAATTCGCAGAAGCACTACCAGCAGGCACTGGCGTGGTTTAACAAGGCTAGCGCAGATACGGTGCTGCGCGAGTACGTGCTCTACTGGACGGCGCAGGCGAAACACGGGCTGGGCCGCTCGAAGGATGCGCTCGCTGATTTGGAGACCGTCGAGCACGACTATCCGAATACGGCGATGAAGGAGCAGTTGCTCGAAAGTCTGGCGCCGCTGGCCATCGAATTGGGCCGGGCGCAGGACGCCATCGACGCGCTGAATTCATATCCGGCCACGGGCAGCCGGCCTACGCTGCTTCTCGAGAGGGCTCAGGCTTACCAGGCGTTGCATCAGCTTCCCAAAGCAGCCAGGGATTACCAGGCGATTTACTACAAGAGTTCGCAAAGCGATGAGGCGAAAGCAGCGGACGTTGCGCTAAAGAGAATTTTGCACGAGATGGGCCAAGAGTATCCCTACCCCGGAGTAGAACTGCAGCAGCAGCGGGCGCAGGCTTTCTACGATGTTCATAAGTGGAAAGAAGCGCGGGCGGAGTTTGAAAAGCTTCTGGGAATGCTGCACGATCCGCTGAACCCCAACCGGCAGCTGGCTGAACTTCGCGTCGCGCAGACGCGAGTGCAACTGAAAGGTTCGCCGAAACTAGTGGCTTCGTTGAAGACTCCGGATTTCGAAGTGGACGCCGAGCGGCTCTATGTGCTGTCGCAATTCTATCGCTCGGACAAGAAGTTCGACGAGATGTTTGCGACGCTCAATGAGCTCACACAAAAATATCCGCTGAGCAAATGGAACGAAGAAGGATTCATGGCGGCGGGGAATTATTATTGGGTGGACCTCGACCGCGCTAAAGCCGCCAGCTACTACCAGCGGGTTTTGGACACTTTTCCAAGCGGAAGAAATGCGTTCAATGCAGAATGGCGTGTTGCGTGGGTGGCTTATCTAAATCGGCAGCCCGATGCAGATGACAAGATCAAAAATTTTCTTCTGAAATATCCGGCATCGGGTAACACCTCCGACGCGGTCTACTGGCTTGGGCGCGATGCCGAGCGTGGCGGGAAACTTGCCGAAGCGCGCAGCTTCTACAGGAAGGACGTAGATCGCTTTCCGCAAACGTATTTTGGGCACGCCGCTGCGATGCGCTTAAGCAAGCTGGAACCGGCCGAAGGCGGAGATCCGCCGGACATTTTGGACAAAATTCCGCCGCCGCCGTCGCTTCGGCCTTTCGACGAGCCGATTCCTCCAGCTGCGACGGACCGCTGGGCGCGCGCGCAGGCACTGCGCACGATTGCGTTCGATGCGAGCGCGGAGCTCGAGTTGAAGAACGCGTATTTCGCCACTTCCTCGCCGCGCTTTTTATATGAAGCGGCGCAAGCTGCCTTCGACCAGGGGCATTTCGCAGCGGGCATGGCTTATGGGCGCATCATCGTCCCCAATTTCGATGCGCGCAAGATTGACGATCTGCCGATTGATGTCTGGAAAGTGCTGTACCCGCTGCCCTACGAATCCGTGATCCGGCGCGAAGCCGCGAAGAACAATTTCGATCCCATGCTGGCTGCCGGGCTGATGCGGCAAGAATCCACTTTCCAGGCCGATGCGCTTTCGCCGCAAAACGCGATCGGTCTAATGCAAGTGATTCCGAAGACCGGGAAGCTGCTCGCCAAACAGCTGCGCGTGCGCTTCTCACCGGACAAGCTTTTCCAGCCGGAGTACAACATCCAGCTCGGCATGCTGTACATTTCCGGGCTGGTGAAGTTGACCGGAGCGCCCGAATATGCGCTGGCGGCCTTTGATGCCGGCGAAGACCGCATCGCCGCCTGGAAAGCCGAGCGCAACTACGACGAAATCCCCGAGCTTGTGGAATCCATTCCATTCAGCGAAACCCGCGATTACGTGCAAATCGTCTTGCGGAATTCCGAAGTCTACCGGATGATTTATGGTCAGTCCGGCGCGGCGCCTTCATCGGCGGCTGGGCCGGGCCGGTAGATTTTCGTGAAGGCCCGTTTCGCTGGGCCGATGGCACTGACAATCCAGATCGTCTGGCAGGCTAAATGACTTCTTCCGATTCCGCCATGGCGCAAGCGGCGCGCCGGATGCTTTCCGCGAAAGCGGAACAATTCACCGAATCCGTGATTCGCGAGATGACTCGCCTTGCGATGAAGCATGGCGCGGTCAATCTGTCACAGGGCTTCCCCGATTTCGCGGCGCCCGCGGAAATCAAGGAAGCGGCGCGCCAAGCCATCTCCGACGACATCAATCAATACGCGATAACCTGGGGCGCGAAACCGCTGCGCGATGCGATTGTAGAGAAATTCGAACGGACGCAGGGTGTGCGTGTCGATCCCGAACGCGAGATCACCATTTGCTGCGGCTCGACGGAAGCGATGATGTCCACCATGCTGGCCATCATCAATCCCGGTGATGAGATCGTCGTGTTCGAACCGTTTTACGAAAATTACGGCCCGGACGCCATTTTGAGCGGCGCAAAGCCCCGCTTCGTGAAAATGCGGCCTCCGGAAAGTGAGAAGTCGGTCTGGACTTTCGACGAAAAGGAATTGACTGCGGCGTTTGGCCCGCACACCAAGGCCATCATCCTGAACACGCCCAACAACCCCACCGGAAAAGTCTTCACTCGGGCGGAACTCGAATTTATTCGGGACCTCTGCGTCCGCTGGAATGCGTTCTGCATCACCGACGAAATCTACGAGCACATTCTGTACGATGGCGCGGAGCATATTTCGATGGCGTGCATCGATGGCATGCGCGACCGCACCATCGTGATCAACGGCATGTCCAAGACCTATAGCGTCACAGGCTGGCGGGTGGGCTGGGCCATCGCTCCGCCGGAACCGACGGCGGCCATCCGCAAAGTGCACGATTTTCTTACGGTGGGGGCCGCAGCGCCTCTGCAGCAGGCCGGCGCGATCGCGCTCAAATCTCCGCAATCTTATTACGACAAACTCGCGGCGGATTACGCAGTACGCCGCGAGCGCTTGCTCGAAATTCTTACCGCCGCCGGCTTCACCGTTTTCAAGCCTCACGGCGCGTACTACATCATGACCGATATCGCGCACTTTGAATTTCCTTCGGGCCAATACCCGGCTGGCTCGCGAGACGTCTCGTTCGCCAAATATCTCGTCGAGAAAATCGGGGTTGCGGTTGTGCCTGGATCCAGCTTTTACAATGATCCCCACGACGGCGACTCTCAGGTTCGCTTCACGTTTTGTAAGAAGGAAAGCACCTTTGCCGCCGCCGAGGAACGGTTGTCGAGCCTGCCCCGGCACATCGCCGAACGGTGACCGGGAAACGAATTCGTTAGGGTTTATGCCGCTTCGCATACCACTTGGGCCCTTTACGAGTGCACTGCGCAGGGGTAGCATGGGGCTGTATCGGAACCCCTCGAAGGAAGGCGATATGAAATATACGGTTGTCCTGCAGCGCGAGAATGACGGAGGCTATGTGGCCACCGTGCCCGCTCTACCTGGCTGCGTTTCTCAAGGGGACACGCGCGAGGAAGCTCTTAGGAATATCGAAGAAGCCATCGACCTATATTTAGAGGACGTCAAGGCTGCCGGCGAACCGATCCCTGTTGAGGATGGAAGGGAATACGTCGAGGTTTCAGCTGGCACTTGATGACCAAGCTGCCGACCGATCTTTCGGGACGTGACCTGATCAAAGCACTTCAAAGGATTGGCTTCGTTGTGCAGAGGCAGCGAGGTAGCCACGTAATTCTCCGGCGAGAGTCTCCATTTGGCCGCGTGAGCGTGCCAAACCATAAGATCTTGCGCATCGGCACGCTACGCACGATTCTTCAAGAAGCCCAACTCACCGTCGAGAAATTGCTGGAAATTCTTTAAAGTTCCCTGCGGCTCCGGGAAAAGACGAGAGAATTCTAAAAGCTATGTAAATTAATGAAGGAAACCGCATCCAGAGTATTTAGGGGTAGGAGACTGACGGTCGGTTGCCCTGTGGTGGTTAGCCCCCTACCCCGCGAGTGGTCTTGTATGTATAGACGACGGCAGCACGATATTAGTTTCCTGATTCCTCAAAAATATTTCTAGAACCCATCCGCCTTACAAATCAACGGTATCCAGGTACCGGGCGACGGCGGCCTTCCATTTGAACTTCTCTTCAATGGCCCCTTGCAAGGCCTGGGCCGCTTGCGGTTCGCCGTGGGTCAAATAAGTCTGCCTCGGGGGTGCAGGCAGACCGCTCAGCCAACGCAGCAGTTCACTTTTCCCGGCATGCGCGGAAAATTGGCCCAGCTCTACGATCTCCGCGCAAACGGGAACCTGTTGACCGTAGATATTTAACATTTTCGCGCCGTCTTGCAACGCGCGGCCGCGCGTCCCCTGGGCCTGAAACCCTCCAAGAATCACGGCATTTCGCGCATCCGGCAGCCGCTGGGCCAAATGGTGCAGCACGCGGCCTCCCGCAGCCATTCCGCTCGCGGAGATGATGATGCAAGGAGTTTTAACATTGTTGATGGCCTTCGATTCCTCCACCGAGCGCGTCAGATGAAATTCGTGGACGTCTAATGGGTCGCCCTTCCCGCCGCTTTCCTCACGCGAATAGTCCAGATCGTGGTCTTCCTTGTATTTCAAGTACAAATCCGTCGCGCTGAGCGCCATGGGGCTATCGACGTACACGGGCAAGCGAGGGATGCGCTGTTGATCCTCGAGCTGGCGCAGGTAATACATAAACGTCTGCGTTCGCCCGATGGCGAAAGCGGGAATGACGATCAATCCGCCGCGCTTCGCAACGCGATTGACGATACCAGCCAGCAGCTCTGCAGCGTCACCGGTCGCATGCTCGCGGTCGCCGTAGGTGGACTCGCAAAGCAGAACGTCGGCTGTCGATGGCGGCGTTACAGGATCATTCAAAATCGGCTGGTCGTATCGGCCGATATCCCCGGAAAACACCACCACGGTCTTCTTTCCGCTTTCCGTGATAATTAGTTCCAAGCTGGTCGAGCCCAGGATATGTCCGGCGTCAAATGCGGTGACATGAAACTCCGGGCTGATATCGAAAGACCCAGTGCGCGTGACTGGTTTCAGCAGCTTCAGCACGGGTTCGACGTCGTCCGCCCCATAGAGAGGCTCGCGGATTTCGTGATTGTTGTGCTTATCCGGCTTGGCGTGACGCGCATCTTCTTCCTGAAGATGCGCCGAATCCTTGAGCAAAATCCCGGTGAGGTCGATAGTCGCCGGATTGGCGAAGATGGGCCCTCGATACCCGTCCTTTACAAGCACCGGGAGCCATCCGGTGTGATCCAGGTGCGCGTGCGTCAGCACCAGGTAGTCGATCGTTTTCGGATCAACGGACAGTGGTTTGAAATTCCGTGCACCGAGTTCCTGCGAGCCCTGAAAAATGCCGCAATCGACGAGCAGCCGCTTGCCTGCGGCTTCGACGAGATATTTTGAACCGGTAACGGTTCCTGCCGCGCCAAGAAAAGTCAGTTTTGCCATAAGCCTCGCCGTCGCGTTGCTCTAAATGCCGCGATACACCTTACCCCAAACCAGCGCGTCAGAACAAAGCGCGCCGGCCAAAAGGTGTACCAAAACACAACGAGGCGAACCGGATCGGCTCGCCCCGTCGATGTTCGTATTGCTCGTTTGTTAGAGACGGGTTGCTGAAAACAGAAGACTGACGTCTTACAACTGTCTTCAGTCCGCTGCGCTGGCCTGCTTCTTTGCGATGATGGCGTCGATGTTCAAACCGAGTCCCTTCGCAACACCGCTTCCGTAAGCGGGATCGGCTTTGTAGAAGTGCTGAATCTGCAGCTCTTGAATCCGCTGGGGGACGCCGTTACCGAGGCTGGAGACGATGTTATCGATCAGCCGCTGCTTGGCATCCGCGGGCATAAGCCGGAAGAGATTTCCCGGCTGGGAGTAGTAATCGGCATCGCTGCGATGATCGTGCCTCGCCACTGTGCCGCTGACCATCTTGGGCCGCTCTGTGTATCTCGGATCCTGCGTGGGCCCGCCGAAGCTGTTCGGCTCGTAATTTACAGCGGAGCCGCCATTGCCATCGAAACGCATTGCGCCATCCTTGTTGTAGGTGTGATAGGGGCACTGCGGCTTGTTCACCGGCAGGGAATCGTAGTTCACGCCGAGGCGATAGCGGTGCGCATCTGGATAAGAAATCAGGCGCGCTTGCAGCATTTTATCCGGCGAAAAACCCATGCCAGGCACCACATTTCTGGGTTCGAACGCCGCTTGCTCCACTTCCGCGAAGTAATTCTCGGGATTGCGGTTGAGCTCGAGTTCACCCACTTCATGCAGCGGGTAATCTTTGTGCGGCCACACCTTGGTGAGATCGAACGGGTTTAGGTGATACGTCTCCGCATCTTTTTCCGGCATAATCTGGACGCACACGCGCCATTTCGGGAAATTGCCGGCTTTGATGGCGTGGAAGAGATCGCGCTGTGAGTAGTCCGGATCGGTGCCTTCCAACGCGCCCGCTTGCTCGCGGAAGAAATTCTTGATGCCTTGCTTGGTCTTGAAGTGCCACTTCGCATAGAAGAGTTCGTTCTTCGCGTTGATCAGGCTGAAGGTGTGGCTGCTGTAGCCGTTCATGTGACGGTAGCCGTCAGGGGTGCCGCGATCGGAGAAGAGAATCGTCACCTGGTGCAGCGATTCCGGCGAGAGCGACCAGAAATCCCACATCATGGTCGGCGATTTCAGGTTTGTCTCCGGGTCGCGCTTCTGTGTGTGAATGAAGTCGCCGAACTTCAGCGGATCGCGGATGAAAAAGACGGGCGTGTTGTTCCCCGTCATGTCCCAGTTGCCTTCTTCCGTATAAAACTTCAGCGCAAAGCCGCGCGGATCGCGTGCCGTATCCGCCGAACCTTTTTCGCCGCCCACGGTCGAGAAGCGGATGAACGTCGGCGTTTTCTTACCCACAGTATTGAACAGTTTTGCCGTCGTGTACTTGGTGATCTCCGAACTTGTGCAGACAAAATGCCCGTGCGCTCCCGAGCCCTTCGCGTGCACAACGCGCTCCGGAATGCGCTCCCGGTTGAAGTGCGCCATTTTCTCGAACAACAGGAAATCTTCAAAAACCACCGGCCCGCGCGGCCCCACCGTCAGCGAATTCTGATTGTCGCCCACCGGCCGGCCTGCGTCGGTCGTCATTATCTTTTTCTCTTCCGCCATGATTCCTCCTCAGTTCGCTTGCAGCACCTGCCCTTCGGGGCAGAATCCTGCACGCTCCATAGAAGGTACGCGGCCTGCCGCTATACTTCCAATATATAGTTCGGATACGATGGATAGGCATAGCCTATGGAGCTTCATCAACTACGCTACTTCTGCGCGGTCGCCGAAGCCGGCTCTTTCAGCCGCGCGGCCGAACAATCTCACGTTTCGCAGCCTTCTCTTTCGCAGCAGATTATGAAGCTGGAGGATGAACTCGGCGCGAGACTATTCGACCGTCTGGGCCGTTCCGTCCGCCTCACGGAAACCGGGCAAACGTTTCTGCCGCGCGCGCGTGCCGTCCTCCGCGAACTCGAAGCGGCTCGCGGCGATGTCGCTGAACAAAGGGACTCCGTCGGCGGCTCCGTCACCGTTGCGGTCATCCCCACCGTTGCACCCTATTTTCTTCCAGAGCGCCTGACGTGGTTTTCGCGAAAATTCCCCCAGGTGCGGCTCACGGTAGTCGAAGAAATCACTCCGGTTCTTTTGGACCACCTGCGCGCCAGCAAAGTCGATCTAGCAATCCTGGCGCTGCCCATCCGCGGCCACGAATTCGAAACGTTTCCGTTGCTCACCGAGCGCCTCTTTGCCGCACTACCTCCAGGGCACAAGTTAGCCAAGCGCCGCGCGCTCTCTCTCAAAGACCTGCGTGCCCAGCCATTTTTGCTGCTGCGAGATGGCCACTGTTTCCGCGATACCGCCGTCGCCGCTTGCGACCGTGCCCGGCTACATCCGCAAATTATTTTTGAAAGCGGCCAGTTCAGCAGTCTGCTCAGCTTGGTGGGAGCCGGAATGGGCGTCTCCATCGTTCCGGAAATGGCCATCGACAAGAAATCGCCGTGTCGGTTCGTGCGCATCGACGATCCCGCCGCCGCGCGCACCATCGGCGCCGTCATTCTCCGCGGGCGCTCTCTCTCGAGGGCGCACCACGCCTTTCTCTCTCACCTGCGCGAAGCCCCTAGTCAGCACCGTTCGTAGGTCACACTTCGCGCCTTCGTACCGGCGATCCTGTTCTTACGTTTTTAGATTGAATTTCTTGTGAGCGCCAGTGGCGCCACTCGTGGCAGCGCAACATGAGTTCAGAATCAGTGTTTTTCCACGGAAATCGTCATGTCATGGAAATTCAGTGTTACCGCCGCCTCGTAAAACAACTCCAACCCCACGGTTGCATCGAAGAGTCCGTCCGGCTCGTGCACGTCAGGAGTAGGGAAGTACACCAGCGGCGCGGGCCCGCTCAAGGTCAAGCCGCGAAAACTTTCTTTCCCCGCCGGTGCTTCTTTCATCTTCACGCCGCCGTCTGTAAACGGAAAATCCCGGGATTTTGTAGTCTTCGCCGCCTCTGCAAGCTGCAATTTCTCGATCGACGCCGTATAGACCAGCAGCGTCCCGCTGTACATCGTGTCAATTTGCGCCGACACTTTCTTTCCATTAATTTCAAATCCATCGGCCACCACGATCGGTGGTCCTCCTTTGCCGAACTTAATCAGCGAGATTTTGTCGCAGGCTCCCGTGCAGGCGGCCGGCCCGGTCAATACCTCCGAAATGCGCACCTTGCGCGCCGCGAAATCAATCTGCAGGATGCGATCCTTAAAAGCTGTGTACGCCAGCGTCCCATCCACGTGCGGCACCTGGTTTTGCGAGATCATATCCGAGAGAACCATCGCCAAGGTCCTCACATTCGCAAGCTTTACGCTCCCAACGCTTATCGAGGGAATCTCCGTCTTGTACATGCCCGGAGGCGCTCCCGCTGGCAACGGTGCTGTCTGCTTCAACCCCGCCGCTTCGGCGTAGGCTGTATCCAGGACAGAGTCCGCGTCCCCGATATCAATTCCCATTTTCAGGTTAGGGCCGCTCCCCATACGGGCTTCGACGCACGGCATCCCGTCGCAATCCAGCAACGGCACCTCGGTTGCAAATTTCACATCCCCCGAGCGCTGTGCTTGCGCTGGCGCCAGGGAGAGAGTTAGAAGCATGGGAAAACAAGACAGAGGTAGAAGTATTCGGCGCTTGAGCATAAGTGGTCCCCGCGAGCAAGAATCTGGATTCGTAGCTATTCGAAGTGTGACGGTTCGCATCGGCGATTGTTAGCTTACATCAGTGGGAGCTTCGCTTGAGTCGCCTGCGTCAAATAAATTGCTCTTGAGTACAATGAGCCACCCATTTTGTGCAGCTCGCTCTCCGCGGCGCTTCTTCTTTCGCCTATTCATTCCTCCTTGAAATGAATCTGAAAACTCCGCGGCCGTCACTGCGAGTGCTTCCTTGAAGACAATCTGCCGTCTGAGATTTAGCGTGCCTCCCGAACCGCAGCGCGTTTCTCTGTGCGCGCCACGGCCACGATCGCGCTCCTGCCCTATTTTGGCGGCGGAGCAGCGGACGAAGGCACGGGCTTACCATCCAATGTATTTGGCTCCATCAACTCGACCCGAGTGCCATCCGGATCAAACAAATTAGCCTGACGCTTGCCATTGACGCCCACTTTAATCTCAATCGGCAGGGTATAGCTCTTTGCCGCTGCGCGGGCTTTGAGGGTGGCAACCGCTTTTTCAACATCGGATGTGAGCAGGCAAATATGGTTCTTGCCTCCCATCTCTCTCGCATCGGGCGGCTTCGAGTAGAGCATGAATTCAAGATAATCCTGCCCGTCCGGAACTCGCATATTCACCCAGCTGAGCACCTTGCCGGATGAGCTGCCTCTCCAGAATTCCTGGAAGCCGAGAATGCCGCCATAAAATTTCGCCGAAGGGTCAAGCGCGCCGACGGTAACGCCCTCGTGGGCCATGTGCGCCGAGATCCGTGTATCTGGCAAGTATTCTCCCTCTGCGCGCCTCGTCCAGCTATCCGGCTCGTACTCCACGATCTCGACCGTATGGCCGTCGGGGTCGGTAATGTTGAAGTTCAAATTTCCAATCTTGCCTGTGCCGACTTTTTCCGGCACCTTGACGCCCTGCGAAGCAAGGTATGCCCGCAGACCTTCAGCCGAGTCGGTGTAGAAAGCGATGTGATTCAGTTGGCCTTCCTGTTTTGGAGCGTCCGTAAACAGCTCGATGTACTGGTCCTCGTTGATTTTGATGAACGCGATCCGGACCGATCCGTCGTCGCGCTTCAGATTGTAAGGCTCTGCGTATCCGAGAAAGTCCTCATAGAACCAACGCGACTTCTGCAAGTCGCTCACAAACAACGCCATGTGGGAGATGCCGAGTATCCGCGGGCGCTTTATTTCATCCCCGGGCCGCGCCGCCACAATCAGGCCCGATAAGAGAAGAAGAATCGCAGTTCGGTTGATCAATTTGAGCTTCCCTCCTTTGGTAGAGCGCACCTGTGAGCATAGCTCTCGGATGGCCCATTGTTGCACTCGGACCCCAAAAGATCAGTCAGTTCTTTGTACGGTTTTAACGTGTAGGTTCTTTGGATTCTGGGCGGCCCAAAGTTGTTACCTGTGTAGCCGGTACGTTCTGTTACCTATGTCTCCGGGCCGGACCTTCTTCAAATGGTGGAGCCGATGGGATTCGAACCCACGACCTCCTCGATGCCATCGAGGCGCGCTCCCAACTGCGCCACGGCCCCACCGGGGGATACTCCAAAAGTTTATCACACCCCGCCGGGAACGGACCTTCTCTTGTGCGGCGCGCAAATCTCGGACTGACTTGCGCCTGCTTCTGGACGGGAAGCCACCTCGGCGCTATCCTGAAACTCATAACTCTGAGGCCGCTGCACGCATCGAAAGGAATTGGGATGTAATGCAACACACTGTCGAGCCGCCAATGAAGCCAATGAAAAAAATCTTCGCACCGACTACCCTGATTTGCACATTGTTTTCAGCCGCGCTGTTTCTGTCGCTCCCGCTTGCCGCGCAGCAAACGGGCCCTCTGCCGCCGCCTCCGTCCTACTCCGCACCTACACCCACTCCTTTGCCGCATCCGGGTTCCGCGCCCGCAACCGCGCCTCATCAGACGACGACCGAGTCCCCGCTTTCCACGGATGCGCCTAAGATCCCTCCCGATCAGATTGTTCAGAGGTTCGCCGAGCGCGAGCTCGAATTCAAAAAAGAGCGCGACAATTACACTTACACGCAGACCTTTGTGATTCAAACCATCGACGAATATTCCGGCCGGCCCGACGGCGAATATCGCATGACGAGTGACATTGTCTTCACACCCGCCGGCAAGCGCACGGAGCACGTGACCGACGCTCCCGCGCCGTCCCTCCAGCGCATACAAATGTCGCAGCAGGACTTCGACGACCTCGAGCACGTCCAGCCGTTCGTGCTAACCACCGACGAAATACAGAAGTACGACGTCAAATACGTCGGCCAGCAGCAACTCGATGAAATCAATGCGTATGTCTTCGACGTCGGTCCGAAAAAAATCGAAAAAAATCAGCGCTATTTCCAGGGCCGCATTTGGGTGGACCAAACGGATTTCGGCATCGTCAAAACCGATGGCAAAGCCGTTCCCGACATCAAGAAGCATGGACAGGAGAACGTCTTCCCCCGTTTCGAGACCTTCCGCGAAAATATTGAAGGCCACTACTGGTTTCCGACGTATACCCATTCCGAAGATACCCTGCAATTCAGCAGCGGCGGCGTCCGCATACGCATGACGGTGCGCTACGAAAATTACAAGCGCTTCGGATCGACGATTAAGATCGGCCAGGCCACCGAGGTTCCCAAGGACAAGCAGCCTTAGGGGTCCCTGAAAATAGGCTGGCGAATGCCCCTCGTGTGTTGTCTACTTACCGATGACCGGGAGGAATCGTTCGTTTGCCACCAGCCCGCACAATCGCCAAACGCATTCTCATCGCACTCGTCGCCATAGTTGCAATCGTTTACGCCTGCGACTTCGCATCGGTTCGCGCGCGCATGATGCACGCAAAACCCACCGACCCATTCGAGACCATCACCGCGCTGCGCATCCTGGCCATCGGCGAAAAAGGGAACAAGACCGAATATGACATCGACCCGGTCCAGCCCCAGCAAACCGCGGTGTGCGTCCACGCGCTTTTCCCGCACAGCGGCGACCTGCCGTGCTGGTATCTCAAACGAAAATTCGCGCAACCCATTCCCATGGTCATTTTTCCTTTAGCCAAATCGGGAACGTGACCGCGGAGTGTCAAAGAAGTGCAAGGGCGCTCTTTTACAAATGTCGTTTCACTTCGCTTACTCGTGACGCAACGCCACCATAGGGTCCACACGCATTGCACGGCGCGCCGGGATGTAACACGCCGCCAGAGCCACGATCAGGAGCAGAGCGGCGATGACCGCAATAGTCAACGCCTCCGCGCTGCTCGTGCCGAAGAGAACGACGGACACAAATCGCGTGAGTGCTGAAGAAAAGAGAATTCCCGCCACGATTCCCCAGATTGCCAGGCCGGCTCCATAACCCAGAGTCAAACGCACCACGTCCCGCGGCTGCGCGCCGAGCGTCATGCGGATCCCGATCTCCCGCGTCCGTTGGCCCATCCACTGCGAGACCACGGCGTAAAGACCCACCGCCGCGAGTATCAGGGCAAAAATGCTGAAACTTCCCAGTATTCCTGCCGCCATACGAGGCTGCCAGAGAGAATCCCCCATCTGTTCAGCCATCGTTTTCACGGCGAAGACGGGCAAATTCCGGTCCACAGAATTCACAGCGCTACGCACTGCTCCGACGAGATCCTCAGGATTTACCGCGGTGTGAACGACGAGGGTCTGCGTTCCGCTGTAGTTCTGAGATTCAGGCACGTAAAGCAGGAGGGGGACATCAGCGATGAGCGAACGATATCGGGCGTCAGCAGAAACGCCGACAATCTCGATCGGCGGCCGAGGCGCTCCCACCCACGAGGGCCACTCAATGCGCTTGCCTACTGCATCCTGATCCGGCCAAAGGCGTTGCGCGAGCCTCTGACTCACGATCCCTACCAGCGGTGCTCCGGGCTTGTCCAGTTCCGTAAAATCCCTGCCCCGCAGAATTGGAATTTCCAGGGTCCTGAAGTAGTTCGGGGCGACAGTATTCATGTCGACTCGAATGCCCACCTCGAACTCGTGCCCGCGAACGTAATCCAGTGGCGGCACCTGGCCTTCGTAAAATATCGAGACCCGCGTGCTCCAGTCCTCCGGTGGAACAGTGACGGCCAAGCTAGCGGACTCAACTCCGGGAATCCGTTCGGCTCGCGCGAGGAGTTCTCCGTACAAGCGTTCTCCCTGCGTTTCCGAATATCCCTGAACGCTAGGGGAAATGGACATCATCAGAATGCGGCTGGTCGTGAATCCGGGGTTCTGATTCACGATCTGCTGCATTCTGCGGACAGTTACGCCTGCCACGACGAGCAGAACTAATGAGAGCGCGACCTGCGATGAAACTAGCACGCTCCTCAGACGCGAACGCCGTCCCGCTCCTGGTGTGTTGTCCTTCAGCGTGACGACCAGGTCGGGCTTTGAGGACTGCAGCGCCGGTGTCAGAGAGAACAGGACTCCCGTCAACAAGGCCTCCAAAAGCGCGAATGCCAGGACGCGTCCATCAGGCATCGTGTCCACGTTATGCAGTGCGTAGAGCGGTTGGCGGAAAGCAAGAATCAGGTTTCCCGCCCAGGGTGCCAGCAGAAGTCCGAGTGCACCCGCCAGCAAAGAAAGCAGCAATCCCTCCGTTAGCAATTGCCGAACCAGCCGCCCACGGCCCGCTCCCAGGGCCAACCGCACCGCAATTTCCCTGCGCCTCGAGTCCGCACGCGACAGCAACAAATTCGCAACGTTGCTGCAGGAGATCAGCAATAGAATACCCACCGAACCGATCAGCAGCCCAAGAAACTTTTCAAGTGCAGCGCGGTCGTCAGGATCCATGCCAAAACTAGGGATCACATCCACGCTGCGATGCTCGTTGGATTCTGGGTAGGCCGCCGCAAGGCGTCCCGCGATGATTTGCAGTTCGTTGCGCGCCTCCGCGAGGCGGACGCTGCGTTTCAGCCTGCCAAAGATCTCAATCCATCCCGCATTCCGATTGTGCAGCACCCCCCGCGACATACGCGGAATGGCCGTCGGTTGCATGGTCAGCGGCAGCCAGACGTCTGTGGGCGACCCAACGGTAGTTCCCGCGAATTGTCTCGCCGCGACTCCTATGACGGTAAACCTGTGCGCGTTCAGCAAAATACTCTTCCCAGCGACTTCGGGATCCGAACCAAACACTCTCTGCCAGATCCCATAGCTCAGTACAGCGACCGGCGCCTCGTCCTCCGTTTGCACATCTTGCGCAGCGATCAACCTGCCAAGAACAGGGTTCACCCCCAGCACCGAAAAGTAGTTGCTCGAGACCAACTCGCCAACAATTCGCTCGGTCGTTCCGTGGCTTAAGGTGAGAGCCGTCCGGCAGCGCGCCGCAAGTCCCGTGAAAGACTGACTCTGGTTCCGGTAATCGAGGTAATCAGGATATCCAAACGCAAAATCAGGATTGTTTTTCTGCAGCCGTTCCAAGATGACCAGCCCGCCTGGATTCATCACGCCGGGCACTGGCCGAATCAAAACCGCATTGATAACAGTGAACATCGCGGTGTTCGCGCCAATGCCTAGCGCCAAGGTCAGGATGCACACGCTCGCAAATCCCGGATTTTTCCGTAGTCCTCGCAGCGCGTAATGAATGTCCTGAAAGAGTGTTTCGATCATTGGCAATCGCGTCAGCTCCCCGAACTATTCGTGGCGCAATGCTACTATAGGGTCCACCCCCATCGCGCGGCGCGCCGGAATGTAAGACGCTGCCAAAGCCACGAGTGTTAACAAGCCAGCGGTTCCTACAAAGGTCAGCGGATCCGTGGCGCTCACACCAAACAACAGGCTCGTCATCAGCCGGGTGAGTCCCAGCGTCGCCGCAATCCCAATCAAGATTCCTAGAAGCGCAACTTTCGAGCGAACTCGCGCGCCTAGCAATCTCCGCCAGTCAAACACGTGCTCACCCGCGCTCCGCAATCCGTAGCACCCGTCCGATCACCCCGCTAATCCGCTCCCAATTTTCCGCTTCAGAAGCCAGCCGCTTCCGGCCTGCTCGCGTGATGGAATAAAACTTGGCTTTGCGGTTGTTCTCCGACGCCCCCCACGCGCCGGAAATCCACCCGCGCTGCAGCAGGCGCACCAGCGAAGCGTAAATTGTCCCTTGATTGATCTGCAGAGCCTCTTCGCTGATCTGCTCGATCCGTCGTGCGATCCCGTAGCCATGCAGCGGCCCCATCGCCGCCAACGTCTTCAGCACCATCAAATCCAGTGTCCCCTGCAAAATTTCTGATTTTCCTTCCGCCATTCTTCCTCCTGTGGCTCGCCCACAGGAGTATGCCAGCCCTCCTGTGGCATGTCAACACGAAAAGCCCGCTCACGGCGCTTCTCCCCTCGCGCTCTTTGTTCTCATCGTCAGCACCTCATGCGCAAAAAATGGTCTTACGACTTGGAACTATCCGCGGATTGAAATAACATTGTTCTCAGGTCCAAAGTTTTTTTATGTTTCAGCGGAGGCTTCGCCACGTAGCTTATTCAATCGTGCGAAGCGGAGAGTGATGCGCCCAGGTCGCGGAGTTCAGCTTGCTGTGTGTTTGTTTGCCGCCGGTGCCATGTTCTTAGTGGCCCGCGCGGCCATGGCGCACGCTATCCTCTTGGATTCCAGCCCCGCCATCAACAGCACCGTCGTCGGCCCAGGCTTCCCCATCAAACTTCGTTTCAATGTTCGCATCGACGCCACCCGTTCCCGCTTAACGCTCGTCAAGCCCGACGCTTCCACACAATTGCTCGCCATCACCAAAGACGCCCCCGCCGACACCCTCTCATCGCAAGCCCAAGGCTTGATCCCCGGCGAATACCGCATCCGCTGGCAAGTCCTGGCTTCTGATGGCCACATCACTCGCGGCGAAATCCCCTTTCAAGTCACGCAGCCCTGATACCCGCTCATGGCTCGTCTCCTGCAAATCTTCGGCTTTCTCTCTGTCCTCTTCCGCGGCGCGACATTAAGCTTTGAATCGCTCACGATTGGCGGCATCGTTTTTCTCAACTTCGTCGCGCGCAGGTCAAGCACGCGATCCGAAGCAATCGACCAAGCCTGCCTTCGCTGGATTCGCCGCGCAGCCGTAGCCTTGGCCGTCATGCAACTAGCGTACATTTTGGCCAGCACTTTGATCCTCATGCAGTCCGCGGATATGACTCTCAGCGACGTCAGCGGCGCCAATTTCGTCCTCGCCGGCATTCTTGCCATCGTCTCAGCGCTGACCATCGCCTCCCTCGCCGGAAGTGCGCGACCTTCAAAAAGCTACGCCGTCCTCCTCGTTCCAGCCGTCCTAATCCTGGTCTCCTCGGTAATGACCAGCCACTCTATGGCTCGCCTCGATTACCGTTTTCCACTCGCCGTCGTCACCGCGCTCCATCAAGGCGCCACGGCCACGTGGCTCGGCGGTCTCTTCTATCTTCTAATCGCCATCCCGCGCTCGCCGGATAATCAGTTCGCGCGCCAACTCATCGCTCGTTTTTCAAAGCTCGCGCTAATCAGCGTGGCCGTTCTCGCCGCCGCGGGCTTCACGCTGGGATTTGCCTACGTCGGTTCCATCGACGCCATCTACGGCACTTCCTACGGCATCATGGTCGCCACAAAAGTCGTCCTCTTCGGCACGCTGCTACTTCTCGGCGCCCTGAACTTCCAAATTGCCCGCGCACCCTCCGGCGGCGCCGTCATTGCCAGCCTAAAGCGCTTCGGCGAAGCAGAAATCGGCATCGGCATCACCGTAATTCTAACCGCCGCCTCGCTAACTTCTCTTCCGCCAGCCGTCGATCTGAAAATGGACCGCGTCTCCGTCCAGCAAATTTCCGCTCGCCTGTCGCCACATTTTCCGCGCCTGGAAAGCCCGGCCGTGCAAGATCTTCCGGAAGACGTCTACGCCGCCGAAGTGAAAGCCTTCGACGCCGGCACTCTTTCTTCCGCATCTTTCGTTCCCGGCCAAGCCGGAACGCGCCCCAACACGCCCGCCGAAAAATCCTGGTCCGAGTACAACCACCATTGGGCAGGCTTGATCGTTCTCGCAATCGGTCTCCTCGCCTTTCTCGCCCAAACAAAGCATTTCCCCTGGGCGCGAAACTGGCCCCTGCTCTTTCTCGGACTATCCCTGTTTCTTTTCTTGAGAAGCGATCCCGAGACTTGGCCCCTCGGTCCCAACGGTTTTTGGGTCACGCTCCAGGATCCAGAAGTCCTGCTTCACCGAATCTTCGCGCTCCTCGTCATCGCCCTGGCGATCTTTGAATGGCGCGTGCAAACCGGCCGCGTCGCCACTGAACGCGCCCGCCTCATTTTCCCCGCGCTGGTCGCCGTCGCCAGCGCTCTCCTTCTCACCCACTCGCACAGTCTGGGCAACATAAAAGAAGAAGTCCTCGCCGAGCTAAGCCACGCCCCCCTAGCAGTCTTGGGAATCGTAGCCGGCTGGTCGCGTTGGCTCGAACTTCGTCTCCCCACGGACGACAAAGTGCGCGACAAAATCGCCTGGCTCTGGCCAACCTGCCTGGTTCTTATCGGTCTTCTGCTCTTGAATTACCGCGAGATGTAATCGCGACTGCGTGGAGAATCAATTCCGCTACGCGTCTTTGCCATCTTCTCAATTCAATGTGTCAAAGCGCTTCTTCAGTTTGCAATTCACCTTCCCACCGCGCAATCACCACGCAAGCCACGCAATTGCCCAGGACTGTCACAACAGTCCGCCCCATGTCCATCAGCTGATCGATGGCAAAAAGTAAAAACAACGGCTCCATCGGCAAATGAAACGAAGTCGCCGCTCCGAAAACGATCAGCAACGAACCCCGCGCCACGCCCGCCGTCCCTTTGCTGCTGATGATCAGTGTGAGCATCATCATCACTTGCTGCCCAGCCGAAAGGTGCATCCCCGCCGCCTGCGCCACAAAAATCAGTGCCAGCGACTGATAAATGGCCGCTCCATCCATATTAAAGCTGTATCCCGTGGGCAAAACAAAGGCCACCGTTTCCCGCGGCACGCCGAACAATTCCATCTCCTCCATCGCGCGCGGCAAAGTCGCTTCGGAACTGGCAGTCGCGAACGCAACCGTCAGTGGCTCGGTCACCGCGTGCAGAAATCTCTTAATAGGTATGCGCGCCATCAACGCAATGGGAAGCAGCACGCACACCACAAAAAAAAGCAGCGCCGCATACATGGTCCCCAACAGCTTGAGCAGCGGCAGCATCACTCCCAATCCGAGGTGCCCGATCGTGTATGCCACCGACCCAAACACGCCAATCGGCGCCACATACATCACCAAATTTGTGAACTTGAACATCGTCTCCGAAAGGCTTCCGGCGAAGTCCAGCATCGGCCGCCGCTTCGGCTCCGGAACCAGAATCAGCGCCATGGCAAAAAGCACGCTAAACACCACCACCTGCAGCAACTGCCCTTCCGCCACAGACTTCGCGATGCTCTCGGGAAAAATGTCGATAATAATTTGCGTCGCTGTGTGCGGCACGACGTTGATCGTTTCGGGGGTCGTGGCCGCCGGCAAGATCACGCCATAGCCCGCGCGGCTCAGGTTGATCGCCGCCAACCCGATGAGTATCGCAATCGTCGAGACCACTTCGAAATAGACCAGCGACTTGACCGCCAGCCGTCCCACTTTCTTCAAATCCGCGTGCCCCGCAATCCCCACCACCAGCGTCCCAAATAGCAGAGGCGCAATAATCACCTTGATCAACCGCAGGAAAATCGTGCCCAGCAGTTGTAGTTTGATCGCCACGCCCGGCCAGTCGTGCCCCAGTTCCGCGCCCGCCAACAATCCAACAAAAATCCATCCCGTTAGCGAACGCCGCGACGTGGAATACGCCGCAATCAACAAAATCGCCACCCAACGCAAAATCATCGGCGCCAGCGCAGGCATCGACACCACATCCCAGCTCTGAAGGAGTGAGGCGCCAATTGCCACCGTCCCCGCAACCAGCATCAGCCCTATAAGTTTGTTCTTCATTTGTTCTTCACTAGCCCCATTTCAACTCTCTCATTGGCCGCGAACGGTATGCCGGATAGCACTGCCTGTCAATGCCCATCCCTCGGTAAGTCGGCTGCTGTCCATCCTGTATACTATTCACTCCCCAGGAGGGCAGGTCATGTTGCGCATAAACGACGAAGCTCCCAATTTCACCGCTGAAACTTCGCAGGGCACCATTAACTTTCACGAATGGATCGGCAACGGCTGGGCCGTCTTGTTCTCGCATCCCAAGGACTTTACGCCCGTGTGCACCACGGAACTCGGCTATATGGCCGGGCTCCAGCCGGATTTCGAGAAGCGCAATTGCAAAATCATCGGGCTGAGCGTGGATCCGGTGAGCAGTCACAGCAAGTGGATGGTAGACATCGAAGAGACGCAAGGCCACAAGGTGAAATATCCCATGATCGGCGACCCTGAACTCAAGGTGGCCAAGCTCTACGACATGCTCCCCGCAGACGCCGGCAATACTTCCGAAGGCCGCACTGCGGCTACGAACGCTACCGTGCGTACCGTATTCGTGATCGGTCCGGATAAGAAGATCAAGTTGATGCTCAGCTACCCCATGAGCACCGGCCGCAACTTCGACGAAGTGCTCCGCGTGCTCGATTCGATCCAACTCACGGCCAAGCACAAAGTGGCCACGCCGGTGAACTGGAAGCAAGGCGACGACGTGATCATCCTCACTTCCGTGTCTGAGGAAGAAGCCAAACAAAAGTACCCCGGCGGCTGGAAGGCCCCCCGCCCCTACCTGCGGATTGTTCCACAGCCGAAGTAGAAGTAGCAGATCCTGTTTCGAGTCTAGTGGAAACGGTTCGGGTCGTACTCGAAATCGACCAGATTGTCCCGATAGTCGAGCTTTATATCCAGCAAGTACAGCATGGCAAAGCCCAGCGCGCCCGATACTTCCGTTCCGATGTGGTTGCTCATATTGCTCAGGTCGAACGCCACCAGATCGCTCCGCTTTTGCCGGAACCTGCCAAACGTCAGCATGACTTCCCCCGTGGTATACACCGTCTGAACCTCTCCGCTCAGCCCCTTCACTTTTAGATCGTAGTCCTTGTGAAGTTTCGACGCTTCTCTCGCCGCCGCGGGTGAGAGAGTGTTATCCCACGCTCCAGTATCCAGCAGGAACAGCCGGTACGGCGCCTTGTTCAGCTGCACGGGCAGAAGCAGCATGTGCCCGAAGCGGTACACGGTTTCAAAGTCTTTGTATTGCGGCGGAACCCATCGGTCATGCAAGCCTGCGCTTACCGTCTGCTCCGATTCCAACGAAGTCTGTTCCCCGGTTTGATCCGGATACGGCGGCAACTGAGAAAGCCTCAGCATGGAGTTCGGAAAATCAATATCAATCAGGTAGTTCTCGAAAACGTCCGCTCCGATCAACCCATCAACGTCCAACGCACGCTTCTTGTCCACCACGTCCACATAACAGTTCTGAAACTCCAACTCCCCGATTTGCAGTTTATCGGCGAACGCGACGTAGCCCTTTGCCGCGCCCTTGTCTCCGATCCCCCCGATGAGGTTATCCGCAACTTTTGCCAGGCCTGCTTTCTCTGCGATCCGTGAACTCACTAGAATCCCGCCCGCTCCCGTGTCCAGCTCTAGCTGGGCATTGACGCCGTTCAATTTCACGCCGAGGTCATAGCTGCTGTATCTGTGCGGATCCAGCATGTGCTGCACCAGCTTTGTTTGCGTCGCGTTCAGTTTGTTCAACAGCTTGCAGGATCGGTTCTCGTTCTTCCGTCGGTCTTCCGCCACTGCAATTCCCGCGGCGAGTCCTTGCCGCTCCTGGTCGTCCTCGTATTTGCCCTCCGCCAGTCTTCTTTTCCATTCCTCCACACGCTCTCGCGGAGTCAGGGATCGCATCCAGGACTCACGGATATCCGGATCGCTAGTGTCGTCCTTGTGCGCAAGCTCGATCAGCGTCCGCGCACTTTTGTAATTGGCCGTCGCCCAATGAATGTTGGCTAGTCCCAGGTACGTACGAGGCGTCGCACTCTGGTTTTTCACCAGGCCCAGAAGCACGTGTTCGGCCTCTGCCATCTTTCCTTCGCGAAAATAAACCTCTGCCAGCGCCGTTTGAGCGTTCGCCAGTTCCTTACCGGTATCTACCGCCTTTTGCGATGCGTCTTCGGCATCGGAAACCCGGTGCAAGTGCAGGTACGTGCGTGCCAGCCACGCGTATGCATGGGCCGTTGGCGGTCCCGATGCGTGCACGGCTACTGCCGTTTCTAAACTCAATGCCGCGGCTTTGAAGTTTTCCGCTCGAAAGTTCTTGATGCCCTCCTGCAGCGCCCGCATACAGATTGTGCCTGCGTCGCTGCTCCCGCTGACACCAGAACTGGCTCCCGGCGCGGTCGCGCCCGCGGTCTTCGTGGGGGGCTCTTGACCCATCAGCAGCAGGGAAGGAATAGCGCGGCCGAACACCATAGCCGCACAACAAATCAGCAAGGCCGACCAAATAGTTTTCACGTGATTCCTGTCGGCTGGAACGTAGCCGTTCAAGCAGCGATATTCTCGCCGTCGATACTCACTTTGTCAATTATTATGGACCTACCGCGTCCACTAGCCGCCACTAGGTCGCATTGGACCCAGGCAACCCGCCCGCGCTCCTCTGATTCTGAATGCCATAACAGCTGTCCCTTAAGGATTTGTAACAAGGGTTTGTCACAAGGTGCATTCGGGCCAAGGGAACTGCGCGATCGGTGCGTCGCCACCCTTACAACGCTTTGCGAGCGAGGTGTCCTCATGCGGCGCATGTGCTGGACGATTCTTCCCGGTCTTCTCGCGTTCGGATTTCTTCTCACCGCAAACTCCGCCGTCGCGCAGGATCAGCAGCCATCTCAGAGCGCTCCTGCCAAACCGCAAACCGCGAAAGACCGCAAACAGCAAGCCCGCAAGCTAGCCAAGGAAAGCGCTCCCTTCACCATCTGGCTCACAGAGGAAGTGATCTACATCATCACCAAGGAAGAACGCGAAGCCTTCCTGCATCTCACCACCAACGAAGAGCGCGAACAATTCATCGAGGAATTCTGGCGCCGCCGCAATCCCGATCCCGATTCTTCCGATAACGCTGCGCGCGAAGAGCACTACCGGCGCATCGCCTACGCCAACGAACGCTTCTCCTCCGGCATCCCCGGCTGGAAAACCGATCGCGGCCGCACCTACATCCTCTGGGGCCCGCCCGACGAAATCGAGTCGCACCCCGCAGGCGGCACCTATGATCGTCCGCCCGAGCAAGGCGGCGGAACGACCACCACCTATCCCTGGGAACTCTGGCGCTACCGCCACCTCGAAGACATCGGCGAAAATATCGAAATCGAATTCGTCGACCCCAGCGGTTCCGGTGAATATCACCAAACCATGGACCCGGGCGAGAAGGATGCCCTAGCCAAGGTCCCCGGCGCCGGCCTGAGCACCTGCGAACAACTCGGCCTTTGCTCCAAAGCCCAGCGCTTCACCAACACCAACGGCACCACTCTCCCCGCCCCTCTCGGCGGCCTCTCCGCCGGCATGGATGAGTTCGACAACCTCGAGCGCTATTTCAAAGTCCAGCGCCCGCCCGAACATTTCAAAGATCTCGCCGAAATGGTCAGCGTCCGCATCCTTCGCAACCAAATTCACATGGACTACCGCTTCGACTTCCTCCGCGTCACCCACGACTCCGTTCTCGTCCCCATCACCCTGCAAGTCGCCAATCGCGATCTCAGCTTCCAAGGCAAAGACGGCGTCCAATCCGCGAAACTGAATCTCTACGGTCGCATCACCACTCTCAGCGGCCGCGTCGTCCAAACTTTCGAAGATGTCGTTGTCCGCGATTTCCCCGACTCTCTCTTCCACTCCTCCGTAAACCTGTCCTCCATCTACCAGAAATCCGTCCCCCTCCGGTCCGGCCTCTATCGCCTTGATGTCGTCCTCAAAGACGCGCAAAGCGGCAACGTCGGCGTTATCGACGCCGCCCTCCGCGTCCCTCTCTACGAAGAAGTATCCCTCGACGCCAGCTCCCTAATCCTTGCCGACCAAATCCGCCCCGTGCCCACCACCCAAATCGGCCAGGGCCCCTTCGTCCTCGGCAACTACAAAGTCCGCCCCCGCATCAACCCCGAATTCTCCCCCGTCGACAAAATGGGCATCTTCCTCCAGCTCTACAACCTCAAGCTCGACGCCCAGTCCCACAAAACAAACATCTCAGTCGCCTATCGCATCCTAAAAGGCCACCAGCAAGTCTGGCAGCAAGACGAATCCTCCGAGCAACTCCAGCAATCCCGCGAACAAATCACCCTCGAACGCAACCTCCCCCTTTCCTCCCTTGCCCCCGGCCACTACTCCCTCGAAATCTACGTCCTCGACCTCCTCACCAATCAAACCGTCACCCGCACAGCCGACTTCACTATCGTCTCCCCGCCAACCTCCAAACCCACCACGTAGACATATAGTTTTAAGATTGCACCAAAGCCCAAGCTTCAAAACGCGGTTGCCCCGTCCTCTATTTTGTCGGTCCTGCGGCTAGTTTGAAGGCATTTGCAAAAGTAAAGCCTTCTGTAAGGAGCACCGAGGTACCAGAAAACTAGCTCACTCCCAATCTCCGTAACAACTCGCACATTGCACCGCAAATCGTCTAAAGTGTTTCTGAAATTCCATGACCACGGAAACCACATGAACCGCACTCGCATATTCTTTATCGCTGTTTGCCTAATTTGCTCAGCATCATTTCTATCTACCGCACCAGCCCGAGCCTCAAAGACCATCGTCTACAAGGTCGGCGTCATGCACCGCCAATTCACTCCTCCCGAGCCTTACGACTGGCGCGGCGCAAAAACTCACGCTCTCGTCACCGACATCTGGTACCCCGCCGATCCCGCCGCCGTCGAGCAGATGCAATGGATTGGCTCCCCGGACGCTCCCTTCGCCAAGGTGGCAAAAGCCGCACCGGATGCTCCCATCATCGCAGGCCCAGAAAAATTTCCGCTGATCTTGCTTTCGCACGGTATCGGCGGCTCGTCTTCCATGATGGCCTGGCTCGGCGCTGCGCTGGCCTCGCATGGCTACATCGGCGCCGCCGTAAATCATCCGGGCAATAACGCGCTCGAAGACTACACCATTCCCGGCGCCGTCTTCTGGGGCCAACGCGCTCACGACATGAGCGCCCTCCTCGATCTACTCCTTGCCGACCAAACCTTCGGGACCCGCATTGACCCCAAGCGTGTCGGCGCAGCCGGCTTTTCTCTCGGAGGCCTCACCGTCATCGAACTCGCCGGCGGCATCACAGAGTTCTCCCGCTATCAAGACTTTTGCAAATCGCCCAGGGCCGACGGGATGTGTGCCGATACCATCGAATACCCCGGCCTTCTCGCTAAAGTCACAGCTCTCGCCCAAACCGATCCCGCTATCCAGGCCGCGTTTGCCGAAAACTCCAAATCGCATCGCGACCCGCGCATCCGCGCCATCTTTGCCATGGCGCCCGCGCTCGGTCCAGCCTTCGATCCGGACTCTCTGGCAAGAATTTCCATTCCCACGCAAATCGTTGCCGGTGCCGTGGACACCACAGTCCCGATCGACTCCAGCGCCAAATTTTTCGCCGCACGCATTCCCGGCGCCAAGCTCACCATCTACCAAGCCGTCGGCCACTACACATTCCTCGCTACTTGCGCCGAGCTCGGCGACCGCACCCGTCCCCAACTCTGCATCGACCAGGCCGGCATCCTCCGCGACGAGATCCACGCGCAAACCGCCATTATGGCCTACCACTTCTTCGACGCCAATCTGAAGTGAATCTAGTGAATCCCGCATAAGGTTGCGAGGAAGCGATTTGGAGTGCGGCAGCCCTGCTGCCGCTTTTCTCAACGACTCGCACGACTCTCTATTTGCCGAGGCTCAATAATTTGAAGTGAATCTGATTTGAAGCGAACTTGAATGGAACCCCAAGGCAAGCGCCTTCCAATCTGAAAGGCTCGATCAACTAGGCAGCAAAAATCTTTTCTTCGGAACACCCTTTTCGCGATACAGGTCGCGGTCCGCCGCGCCCAAAATCTCGTTCACGGTTTCCCCATCGTCGGGATAGATCGCCGTACCTATGCTCACGGAAATCTTCGGCTCTTCACCATCTTCCGCCAAGCGCTTGGAAATCCTTTGCGCCACCAGCCGCGCCGCCTCCAGATCCGTCTCCGGCAAAATCAGCACAAACTCGTCCCCGCCGTACCGCCCCGCCGTATCCATCTCTCGCGAATACAGCCGAAGCATATCGGCCAAGCGGCAAAGCGCACGGCTCCCCACAATATGCCCATGCGCATCATTAATTTTTTTAAGTCCATCCAGATCCAGCAGCAAAACCACAAACGGCCGCTCGTTTCTCCCAAACCTTTTGATCTCCGTCTCCAGCGCTTCGACGAGTTGCCGGTAATTTGCCAGCCCCGTCAACGGATCGCTCACCGCCAGATTCCGCACGCGTTCTTGGGCCCTCTTGTGTTCCGTAACTTCCGCCGCCAGCGCCATCGTCGTGACGGCCATGATCCCCATGAACGCTTGCAGCAACAACAACGAAGTGTTCCGCGATTCCCGGGCAAATGGTCCAAATCCATGCAGCGTGCCCCAGGTCGCAATCACCGCCAGTGCGCCCAGCGCGGTCGCTGCCTTGCGTCGTCCAAATCGGTACGCCGCCCAAACTAGAAATGGAATACAGAGATATTCGAGAGGATAGTTCTTCAGCTCCGAATGGAAAGGCTCGCCAAACACGCTCCAGGCTGCGGTAAAAAGCCCAATAAACAGGAAGGCCAATTCCGTAATCTGCTCGCTCGTCCATTTGAGGCGCGGATTCTCCCACCAGAGGAGCAACAGCGGAGTCACTAGTACGGCGCCGATGGCGTCGCCTAGCCACCATGTGCACCAAATCGAACCGAACGCCGACCAATCCGCGAGCCCGCTGACAGCAAGCGTTGCCACCCCAATCGTCGCGCTTACTGCAGTTGCAACCATTCCCGCAAGCAGAGCAAACTTAAAAACATCCTGCGCTCGCGCAAACGCTTCCTTGCCGTGCGCAAATCGGCTGACCAGATAGCACCCCGCCAACGCCTCGAGCGCGTTTCCACCCGCGATCGCGATCGACGTAGCCACCGTGCCGGCCGTCGTCAAATTAACCAGGAACGCGCCAATCAAAATCCCCGGCCAAACTCTGTACCCAAAGACCAGTAGTGCGGCGATTGCAATTCCCGTGCAGGGCCACACCGCCGTCGCGCTGGCGTGCACATACGCCAGCTGCAATCCCAGTTTCCCCGCGACGAAATACACCACGCCCAGCCCCGCCGCCGTCGCCAAATTTTTCGTCACTTCCGACCGGTTCATTCTCTCGTCTCCGGCTGACCCCGAATCCCTTTTCCCAGAACTTTCTGGAGAAGGGAATTAGGCACTGAGCATACACACAAGCAGCGTCCCGTCTGAGGCCTGTCCTTCAGACCAGTACGCCACACTCATCTATCATAAACTACCATTTTACTAAAGCTTTCAGACTAACGCGAACCTAACTACCTAAGTTTTTCAACTTAAGCAATCCTCTAATTCCGCCGCTCTCTCGGTTCCTGGCGCTCGTCCTACTTCCACTCCAACAACTTTCACTCCGGCTCCTATTCCATAATCTTAGCGCGAATTCTCATTCTCCTGCGTCTTGCGCGAAAGCCCTTCTCGCCCAGCCAGCCAGGCTCCCAGATACCCGCGCCCCAGTCCGTGCAACGTCTGAAACAATATCCCGGCCATCCCCTCCGAATTGGTCCAGGCCACTTGCCCCTTCCCGCTAATCTCCACCCCTAACGACAGTTCTAGCGCAAACTCCATCGCCGTCCGTTGCTTCAGACCTCGCGCCGCGCGTACCGCCATTCCACCTTCGCTAACGTTGACGATCCGCCCGCGTTGTTCTCCTTCTCCATCCTTCAGCGTCACGGCCAGGTTCACCGCGTGGCGAAAATATCGCCGCTTCTCCTTCAACATAATCTCTTTCGCGATGGTGATGTGCAGCGCCACGCTATCCACGTTCAAAGGCGCGTGCAACACAAAATTTGCGCCGGCATTCAGCGTCGCCGTCGTCTCGCCCGCGCTTTGCACGCAAGCGAAAATCGCCGCCTTTGCATTCGATGTCCCCTTTCGCACCGCTTCAATCAACTGCAGCGCCCCGGAAACCTGCATGTCCACAAACAAGCCGTCTATCCGCTTCCGTTCCAGGAAATCCCGCGCCGCCTCCGCCGTCGGCACCAAGCCAAACTTGGCCCCATATTTTTTCATGCCGCCGGAAACCGCGGTCAGCGTCGCGTAGTCGTTGGACACCAGCAGGAATTCGAGCTCGGTGAGCATGGACATAGTTCTAGTAATTTCCCGTCCGCGTGCGAGGGGCTTCTGAATTGGCCGTGATAAATGCTGCCACTATCTTTATCTTTGCAAGCCAGCTCCTGTCGAGACTTTCCACGCGGTATCCGTCCAATCTGCAAACAGTTCGGCGCCTCAATTCCCAATGTAGTAAGTCATGCGCCGAACTCTCGGTGCTCTTCATAGCACAATATCTCGAAGCGAGATGGTTGGAGTAGAAAGAGCCGCGGTCTAAGAGCGCTACTTGCTCATCAGCGGCCCGCCCCAGAAGGCGGCGCTACAATCGGGCAAAGTGCCGGACGCACTAAAGTAGCGAAACAAGTGTCAGCGCGATCGCTCTGGGGCGAATCTGCGGCGAATTCGCGGGCTACCAGCGTGACGCACGTTATGCGGCCCTAATTCCACGCGCCGGGAGCACAAGACAATCTTCAACACGGTTGTCGTAAATGCATCGTATTTAGGTGCGCACAGCTATTGCGAGTGTGAATTGATTTGCTTAGAAACCGCACCGTATTCTCAAAAGGCAAACGCAAGGCTTCGGGGGATCACCGCGGACGTGGTGACTCCATACACAAATCGTTGAGAAACCAGTTCGGGCCCCGGCACGGTCGATTCCAGTGCAGCAGGGTAAGGCGAACGGGCTTCAAATTCTGTCGAAGCCTTTAGTGGCGAGGAAGCCAAGGAGAGAACCTATTTATGAAAGCCGCCCTAAAGCCTTTCTTTTTTCTGCACTTGATGGTGATTTTGGTGTTGGTGGTTGGTTGCAGTTCGATACCGAAGGGCACGGGTGGCGGCGGTACCGGCGGGAACGGTGGCGGCGGTGCCGGCGGTCCCTTCACCATCGGCGGGACAGTCACCGGGCTGGTGGGAACTGGCTTGATCCTGCAGGACAACGCAGGCGACAACCTCACGATCTCCGGGAACGCGGCTTTCACGTTTAAGACCACCGTCGCCAAGAATGGGGTTTACAATGTTACGGTTTTTGCCTCGCCAACGGCACCGGCGCAAACCTGCACGGTGTCAGCCGGCAGTGGTACAGCCACTGCCAATGTTACCAGCGTGCTGGTAACATGCACCACCGGCACCGTGGCCGTTGGAGTCACCGTTGGCGGTCTTAGTGGCACCGGCTTGGTTCTGCAAGACAATGGTGCTGATAATCTTACGATCACCGGGGCCAATACCACCGCCCAGTTCAAAACCGCCGTCACCATCGGTCAACCCTATAATGTAACTGTTTTTACCCAGCCAACCGGGCCGGCACAGACCTGCTCCGTCACCAACGGTATGGGCACAGCCGCGTCGGGTGTCGCCATCAATGTTCAGATCACCTGCTCTCTTGGGACGCTTTCCGTCGGTGGGTCGGTTTCCGGCTATGCTGGAGGTACTGGCTTCGTTTTGCAAGACAACGGCGGCGATAATTTGTCGATCACCAAGAATGGCGCGTTCACTTTTGCGACGCTTATCCCAGTCAACGGCACTTATAAGGTTACTGTTTTTACGCAGCCTGCCGGCCCCAACCAAACCTGCTCGGTGAGCCAAGGCACGGGGACGGCCGCATCCAATGTCACCAACGTTTCGGTGGTATGCCCCGCTGTTTTTCATCCCATCGACGTGAATGTCGTGGGAGTCTTGGGTATCACTGGCGCAATGCAGTTACTGGATAACGGCGGCGACAATCTGATGACTCCCAAAAATGGCCCCTATACCTTTGCCACGCCCATCGCCCATGGCAGCGCATATGACGTCACCGAGTTCGTTGCGCCAGGCACGCAGGCCGAAGGCTGCATCATTTGGGGTTTCAGCGGCGTCGCCCTATCCACCCCCGTTAACCCCATCCCGGTTATTGACTGCGGCCATAATGACTGGACGTGGATGGATGGCACCAATCAGGTCGATCAATTTGGCAATACTCCAGCGCCTCCCGCGGCACCGACGCTACCTCCACCGCCATCGCCTGGCATCCAAAGTCTGTCCCCCTTCTCAGGTTTTCCAGGGACACCGGTGACGATCACCGGCGTAAACTTTGGAGCGATCCAGGGGACGAGCACGGTCACTTTCAATGGGATCGCTGGGGTACCGACAAATTGGAGCGCCACTAGCATTACAGTACCGGTGCCCAACGGAGCAACGAGTGGAAACGTTGTGGTTACCGTTGGCACGATGAATAGCAACGCAGTGAGCTTCACGATACCGACATGTCCTCCGCCGATTACCAATACCCCAGGAGGGACCGAGGGTTCGTCCAGTTGGACCGATATCAACGGTAACCTATGGCTGTTAACTGGCATTGGGTTTACAAGCACGACTCCGCATCCTTCGACCTTGCCGGGATATTTCAGCGAGCTGTGGGAATTTACCGGAACTGCAAACTACCGCGGCGGTTGCGGCAATCTTTGGACGCTGGTGACGACTGTCGGCGGCAATCCTCCAGGGCGCTGGGGAGCGGTCACCTGGACAGACCCGACTACTGGCCACCTCGTGCTATTCGGCGGCCAGGACCCTTCTTTGGCGTTCCTGAACGATACATGGCAATTCGACATTCCGACGAAAACCTGGACGAAGCTTGGTGGTGCCGGCAACGTGCCAGGGGTCTATGGTACGCAGGGCACAGCCGCAGCCAGCAACTTGCCTGGTGGTCGTTGGGGAGCTAGCGGCAGACTCGATGCCTCCGGTACTCTTTGGCTGTTTGGAGGATTTGGTTGCGACTCGACCGTTCCGTGTTCGAATCTGTTGCTGAACGACCTCTGGAAGTTCAGCGCCGGGCAGTGGACCTGGGTGAGTGGCGCGAATACTGGGAATTCTGCCGGCTCTTACGGCACGCAGGGCGTGGCCGCAACGACCAATGAACCTCCGGGACGCCAGGCGTCCGTCGCCTGGATCGACAACTCGGGGAATTTCTGGATGTTCGGCGGGTTTACCAGCGGCACGAACGGGTTCAATGACCTGTGGAAGTTCGACACTACGGCCACGGAATGGACTTGGGTCAATGGGTCGAAGGGAGCAACAAGTACGCCAGGAAACTACGGTACTCAGGGCGTTGCGGCTGTTAGCAACGTGCCCGGGGCGCGGTGGCTCTCGGCAGCCTGGAGCGACACGCACGGTAACCTGTGGCTCTTTGGCGGACAAGGGTTCGATTCCACCGGAAATGGCTCGCTCGGCGACCTTTGGGAGTATACCCTCAGTGCGACAACCGATCCCGGAAACCCGGCCACAATAGCGGTGGGCCAGTGGACTTGGATTAAGGGACCCGACGCGGTTAGCCAACCAGGCATCTACGGCCTCCAAGCCGACCCGGCGGTCTGGCCCCATGTGACGAGCGATCCTGGGACGCGCTGGGCGCCCGCCTATTGGAAGACCACTCCAGCGCAAACTGGGGAACAGGAGTTCTGGATGTTTGGCGGTGAAGGCTTCGACGCAACGGGATCGAATGGCACGGGCTTCAGACTGCTTAATGACTTGTGGAGGTATTTGCCGTATCCATGATCCGGCCCTGAAAGATCGCGGGTTCCGGAGCGATACCGGGCCCAGTGATTCTGGATGAGCTATAAAAATTGCCCGCGGCTGCAGCACGCCGCGGGCGATTTGCTTTTGGAGGAGGCCCAGCTGTACGGCACCCCCTCCCCTGTTTTTTTGTAAATGTTCATTCTAAAGGGTTTTTTAACCCCACAGCCGACGGGCAGTTGGCGCAACGAGCGTGCCTAAAGGGCGCGGAGGATGACGAGGGTCATGTCGTCGCTTTGGGGGGCGCCGGAGGCGAAGGCGTCGGCGGCTTGCATGATTTTGGCGATGGAATCTTTTGCGGGAAGACCGTTGCAGGCGGTGATCGCGCCGATCAATCGTTCTTCGCCCCATTCTTCTAGGTTGGGATTCATGGCTTCGCTGAAGCCGTCGGTGTAGATCACAAGTAAATCGCCTGGCGATAAGCTGACCTCAGCCTGTTCGTAGGCGCATTCCGGTAGTAAACCCACAACCGTTCCGCCAGCTTGATCGAGACGATATACAGAGCTGTCCTTTGACGCGGCGCTGCGCAGCAAGATCGGCGGACAGTGGCCGGCGTTTACGTAGCTTAAGTGGTGGGTGGCGGGGTCGTACTGCGCGTAAAAGAGGGTGGCGTAGCGGTCCTCGGTGGAGGCGTCGTAGAGCATAGCGTTGACGCGGGTGATTAGGCCGGCGAGGTCGTTACCGGCGCGCATGGCGTCGGCGCGGAGGGAAGCCTGGAGGCTGGCCATGGTGAGGGCGGCGGCGATGCCTTTGCCGGAGACGTCGCCGAGGGCGACGCCGAGCTTGCCGTCAGGCAGGGCTAGAAAGTCGTAGTAGTCGCCGCCGACACCGAGAGCGGTGCGGCAGCGGCCGAAATAATCGAGTCCGGCGATTTCGGGAAGGTGCTGGGGGAAGAGACGCTCTTGCACTTCTCGGGCGATTTCGATCTCGCGATTTAACTTTTCGCGGCGGCTGATTTCCACGGCGATGGCGGAAGTCAGCTCGGCGTTGGAGAGGGCCAGGGCGGTTTGCGACGCGACGGATTTCAGGAGACGCAGATCGGTGCTGGAGTAGGGGGCTTCGGAGCGTTTTTCGCCCAGGCTGATGATGCCGAGGAGATTTTGTTTCGTGATGAGAGGCAAGAGCAATTGCGGGTGGAGAGAGGCGAGGTTGCGGCGTTCGTCCTCCGACATCGCCAGAGTGTTCACCCAGGATTTTTCGTCATCGAAGTAAACGCGCTCGGGGCCAGCCTCTTGTTTGAGGCGGAGAACCGTGGCGCCGGAATTTGCTAAATGCACGTCCAGTCCTCCCGCGAAGCCAAGAGCAAACGCCGGCCGATAGCAGCCGGTGTCTTCGAGAAGCACAGCTACGAGAGGAATATGGAGTGACTCGGCGATTTTTGTCGCCACTCTCTCGAGTAGCGGCCGCTTCTCGACGATCGAGCGCACCTCATCACTCAGCGCTTCGAGAATTTGCTCGGCGTTATAGGCGTCGCGGAAGAAGCGGCGGTCCGTCCACTTTCGCAGGCGATCGGCACCTTTGCGCAGCCAGAGAACAGCCACAAGCAGGAACGCGATGGTGGTGATTTCGTTTGCGAGGCTCAGGTGGCGGCTGCGGGAATAAATGACTCCGGTAATCAGGATGGCGGCGGTTAGGATAATTTGCAGGATGCGAATACCGCTTGTCGCGAGCGCATATTGCAGGCCCTGGCGGATCACGACGCGGACGTCCATGGCGCGGTGGACGACGATGACGTAGGCGAGCGTGACGGGGAACAGAAGCATCAGGGAGAGCGCCGACAAGACTAACCAGCGCGGAAAGATTCCTTCGAACGGGCTACCCTTGATCGCCTGGAGCACGAAGAGAATGCACGCGGGGCCCATGCTGACGGTGGAACCATAGTAGAGCAGTCTCAATCTACGCTTGGCGTCAGGCGTGACGGCCATGTGCATCTTGACGGAAATGGCCGCGAAAAATGCCCCGGTAGCAACGAAACTGAGAATGAACTGAAGCTTGCCGAGGCGCTCCATCAACCCGGCCAGGGAGGCGACTGCGGAAAAGTTCTCAATCTCGCCGAGCTGAACGACGACGCTCAAAACGCAGAAGGCAATGAGAACGGAAATGATGATGCGCTTCGACCACCTAACCCATGGCCATTCCTTGCCAGGAAACGGCTCGGGGAAGTACACGCCAAAGAGCAACATGAAGATCGGCCAGGCAGTGCCGACCGCGGTGCGATAAGCCCCAGCGACATCACGAACAATCGGCCCCCAACGCTCCACGCCCACCCAGTAGAATACGGAAAAAAACAGCATGATGAGACAAAGAAACCAAGCAGAGGGATCGCGTGGGCGCACCGCTGCGACCCAGAAACCCATCAGGATGCAGAGCGTGGGCATGACCAGCTTCAAGGCGAGAATGGAGGCGCCGGTCCAATTGAAAGGTGGCGAAGAGACTGGCTCAAGCAGGATGGTGGCGGGACGCGGCGCTGTGTCTCCGGGAGTGAGGACCTCGACCGTAACCGAATCGCCCGGGTTGGCACGGCGCATGGCTTCGCCGAAAACGGCAAGCCCGCGAAACGGCCGTCCGTTTACGGCGAGCAGGATATCGCCCTCCTTTACGCCGACGCGCTGCGCGGATAGGCCGACAAACTGCGCGACCGGGTGGCCCTTGTCATAGTTGGGAATGAAGGGATTAGCTGCGGCCTGACGATGAAAATAAGCCGGGAAGTTGAAGAGCACAGAGCGAGCTTGATAGCCTGCGGCGAGGACGAACAGAAGCACGAGGCAGACGTATTGGAGGATAGGAGGACTCTTTGCTCGCATGGCCAGCGGCTCACAAAACCGCAATTCTTGTTAAGCAAGGTAACACTCCCCGGCGTTGACTTGGAAGTAGGTGGACCCTAGAATCACGCCACTATGACGGACGCGCCCTCTCTGGCCGGCCGGACGATTGCCCACTATCGTGTTTTGGAAGTTCTGGGCAGCGGCGGGATGGGTGTGGTCTACCGGGCGCACGACGAACAGCTCGACCGCGACATTGCTCTGAAAGTGCTTCCGCCGGGCCTCTTGGCCGATGAGGCAGCTAGAAAGCGATTCCGCAACGAGGCCATGGCTCTGGCGAAGCTGAATCACCCTTGCATCGGAACGGTCCATGATTTCGGCAGTGAAGGAGGGCTGGACTTTCTCGTGATGGAGCTGGTTCAGGGCGTTCCCTTGAGCCGCAGACTGCGAGACGGACCGCTCGACGAAGCGCAAACGCGGCGGTTGGGCGCACAACTCGCCGAAGGGCTGGCGGCGGCTCACGCCCAGGGCGTAATCCATCGCGACCTCAAGCCAGACAATCTGCACATCACGCCAGACGGCAGGCTGAAAATTCTCGACTTCGGATTGGCAAAACTTTTTCGGCCTCAAACGGAAATTGACCAGACGCAAAGCCTCGATGACACGCATTCCGTCTCTGGGACACTTCCGTACATGTCGCCTGAGCAACTCCGGGCGGATGCAGTGGACTCGCGCACAGATATTTACGGAGCTGGGGCAGTGCTTTACGAGATGGCAACCGCTCAGCGGCCTTTTCCAGAGAACCAACCCACTCGCCTGATTGATGCCATTCTCCACGGCTCGCCGAAGCCGCTAAGTTCCAGGGGATCATCCGCGTCCGTCGCGCTGGAATCGATTATTTTCAAGGCGCTTGAGAAGGAACCGGCGCAGCGGTACCAATCCGCGCGCGAGCTTCTCGTAGCTTTGGAATCTGGAGGCGTTGCCGTTGGACCCGCGCCTCGCCCGAAATGGCCGCTGGCGGCGATTTCGCTCGGTTTGTTGGTGACCGTAGGAGCGGCGATCGGAATGAATCTTGGGAAAGTTCGTTACCGCCTGGGAGGATGGATCCATTCTGGAACGGCCGGGGTCCAGCCCAAAGTCTCGACAATTCCGGTGCGCCGGTCTGTCGCAGTGCTGGGCTTCAAGAACACTTCAGGCCGGGCGGAGGCTGCCTGGTTGTCTACTGGCTTATCCGAGATGCTGACGACTGAGTTAGGGGCGGGCGAGAAACTCCGCACCGTGGCGGAGGAAAATGTCGCGCGGGCGAAGCTGGATTTATCGCTATCGAACGCCGATAGCCTTGCGAAAGATACGCTAACGCGAGTACGAAATAATCTGGGCACGGACTATGTGGTTCTTGGGTCGTTTGTGGACCTCGGCAAGGATGCAGGCGGGCAAGTTCGCGTGGACATGCGGCTACAGGACGCGCGTACCGGCGAAACCATCGGAATCGTTTCCGAAACAGGTAAAGAAAATGAATTGTTCGACCTAGTTTCGCGCGCGGGCGGCGACCTGCGAAGCAAGCTCGGCATAGGTAACATTTCGGATGCCGAAGCCGGCAGCGTGCGCGCGGCGATTTCAACGAGTCCGGAGGCATCGCGGCTTTACGCCCAAGGGCTCGAAAAGCTGCGTTTGTTTGATGCCCCGGGAGCGCGCGACCTGCTGGAGCAGGCGGTCGCCGCCGATCCTAAGTATGCTTTGGTGCACTCTGCGCTGTCGGCAGCGTGGTCAGCGATGGGGTACGACGCGAAGGCCGCGGAAGAGGCCAAAAAGGCCTTCGACTTATCGGGTGGCTTGCCGCGCGAGGAGCATCTTGCGATTGAGGGGCGGTACTACGAGGCCGCGAGGAATTGGCCGAAGGCGATAGAGGTCTACAAGACGCTGTGGACGTTCGAGCCGGACAATCTGGACTACGGATTGCGGCTCGCACAAGTGCAGACGTTCGGGAGCCAAGGCAAGGATGCTTTGGCGAGCGTCGAGGCGCTGCGCAGCTTGCCGGAACCGGCGTCCGACGATCCGCGCATTGATCTCTCGGAGGAAAATGCCGCCCGAAGCCAATCCGATTTTAAGCGCGAGCTGGCAGCAGCGGTGCGGGCGACGGAAAAGGGGCAAAAACTTGGTGCGCGGCTGCTCGTTGCGCGTGCCGAGCTCGCACAGGGCCGCGCTTATTACAGCCTCGGCGACTATCCAAATTTCCAGGCAGCCGCGGAAGCTGCGCGGCGGATTTACGCCGAAACGGGCGACCACAGCGGCGAAGCCAACGCGCTGCACAATCTGGGAACCGGGATGTACGATCACGGAGACCGCGCCAACGCGCAAAAGCTTCAACAAGAGAGCCTCGACACGTGCCGCAAGATCGGCAACAAGCGCTGCCAGGCCGACGCGTTTAACAGCATCGGCGTCGCCTTAAAGGATCAGGCGGACTTCGACGGCGCGAGAAAATCTTATGAAGCATCGATTGCCATTCATCGGGAGACAGGCGACAAGATCGGTGAAGCGGTCGGGGTAAATAATGTGGCGGTCCTGCTTTACGAGCAGGGTAAGCTTGCAGCGGCGAAGAAAAAGTACGAAGAGTCTTTGGCGATCACGCGCGAAATCGGCGAAAAGCGCGGTATCGCCCGCGCGCTGACGAATCTGGCGATCGTGCTTCACGAACAGGGGCAGCTTGTGGAATCGCGCAAACTACATGAGCAATCCCTGGCGATGCGCCGCGAGATCGGAGACAAAACCGGGATAGGTCTCGCGCTGAATAATCTTGCCGTAGTGCTTCTAGATCAAGGAGATCTTGCCGCCACACAGAAAGCGCTCGACGAGCAAATGCCTATCTTCCAGCAGGCCGGGGTGCAGCGGGGAGTGGCGTACGCCACGTTCCTTCAGGCTGAAGTCCAGAAAGAAGAGGGAAAGCTCGAAGAGGCGCGGAAGAATCACGAACAAGTGCTGGCTATGCGAAATAAACTTGGAGAAAAGACGACGGCCGAAGACAGTCTCTTGGCGCTAGCGCAGCTCTCGATCGAACAGGGCCATGCAGCTGATGCGGAGCAACCTGCGAGACAAGTGTTGAGCCAGGCGCAAACGGAGAAAGCGGCCGGAAACGAAATAAACGCCAGAGTGACACTCGCGCTTTCCTTGCTCGAGCAAGGAAAGCCAGCAGAAGCAGAAAAAGAAATTCGCGCCGCTGAAAATGCGGTGGCAACAGCGGAAGGCCGTTTGTTGGCCGTGGGCGTCGCAATAACGGCGGGTCGCATTCACGCCGCGAATGGCAAAGCCGGAGAGGCTTCGAGAAGCCTACAGGGCGCGCTGGCGGAAGCCGCAAGGCTCGACTGTGGCAGGTGCCTGCTTGAGGCGCGATTGGCCCTCGGGGAAACGGAAATGAAACAGGGGAAGAAGGCAGCGGCCCAAGAGCACCTGGCAACTCTTGAGAAAGATGCCAAGGCGAAGGGTTTTCAGTTGATCGCGCGCAAGGCCGATGCGGCTGCGGCTGGCAAGTAAAGTCAGCCTCCGACGGACTCCAACGTCTATCGCGTTGCGAAGATCTTCCGCGGTTTGGCCGTTAGGCGGAACTATCTGTGGTTTCTCCGGCGGTGCGGCGGAGGCGGAACCAGAAGTAGAGGACGGCGAAGGCGAAGAAGGCGCCGATGGAATCGAGAAGGGAATCGTAGGGCGAGGCGGTGCGGCTGGCGATGAATGCTTGATGGATTTCGTCCATGATGGAGTAGCCTGCGGCTGCGGCGAGAGCGGAGATACCCCAGGTCCAGCGCCACCCTTGGCGATCGCCGCGGACGCCGCGGTAGAGCAAAAGACAAAACACAAAATATTCGGTGAAGTGCGCGCTTTTGCGGATGATGTGGTGAATGAGATTGAATTGTGCTTCGGTGAGATGAGGGTAAAGCCACTTCACGACAACGGAGAGAACCGTCGCGGTGTGGTCGGAAGAGAAGGAGTCGGTCGAGAGAGTGAAAATGACGCAAGCCCAGGCGATGGCAGGCCACCAGGCGCGAATCCAGGCGGGGATTAGCAGCTTGTGCAGGTGGGGCTGCATCTCGGGGAGTTGCGGCGCGGGGCGTGGGTTGCGCCAAGGTTGCGGGTCAGACAAGTTTAGGTCTCCCGTTACATTTTTTAGTTTAGCTTATCAACTGTTATTTTCCCGAGACGAGTTGGTCGCGGCGCGAAAATTCGTAAACTGCCGAAAAATCGGGAGCGGGGCTCCCGCACTCCATGTTCATTCCATGCGATAGTTCGGGGCTTCGCGAGTGATGATGACGTCGTGGACGTGGCTCTCGCGGAGGCCCGCGGCGGTGATGCGGACGAACCGGGCTTTTTCGGTGAGTTCTCGCAGCGTGGGAGCGCCGACATAACCCATGCCGCTTTTTAGGCCGCCGACGAGTTGATCGGTCAGCCCGCCGAGGGAACCTTTGTAGGGCACACGGCCTTCGACGCCCTCCGGAACGGACTTGCCCCGTTCGTCGGTGTCCTGGACGGTAGCATAACGGTCGGAACCTGCGTCCATCGCGCCCATCGAGCCCATGCCGCGGTAGGACTTGAAGGTGCGGCCCTGGTAGAGAATCGTTTCGCCGGGGGATTCTTCCGTGCCGGCGAAGAGGCTGCCAATCATCACGCAGGAAGCGCCGGCGGCGATGGCTTTGGTGATGTCGCCGGAATACTTGATGCCGCCATCGGCGATGATGGGGATGCCGGTGCCTTGCGCGGCGCGCGCGGCTTCCATGATGGCGGTGATTTGTGGCACGCCTGCGCCGGTGACGACGCGCGTGGTGCAGATCGAGCCGGGGCCGATGCCGACTTTCAGGCCATCGATGCCGAGCGCGATGAGATCTTTCGCGGCTTCGTAGGTGGCGACGTTGCCGGCGATGATTTGTACTTCGGGAAGACGTTGACGAATAGCTTTGATGGCGTCCATGACGCGGGTGGTGTGGCCGTGGGCGGTGTCGATGGCCAGGACGTCGGCTTTGGCTTTGGACATTTCGATGGCGCGCTCGAGGTAGTCGCCGGTGGCGCCAACCGCGGCGCCAACGCGGAGGCGGCCTTGATCGTCTTTGGCGGCGCGCGGATATTCGCGCTTTTTCTGTATGTCTTTTACGGTGATGAGGCCTTTGAGATTGAAATCCTGGTCGACGACGAGGAGTTTTTCGATGCGGTGCTTTTGCAAGATGCGTTCGGCTTCGTCGAGCGTGGTGCCGACGGCCACGGTGACGAGATTTTCCTTGGTCATCACCGAGCCGACGAGCTGGGAGTGATTTTTTTCAAAGCGCAGGTCGCGGTTGGTGAGGATTCCGGCGAGACGGGTGCCGCGCGTAACGGGAAGGCCGGAGATGTGGTACTTGGTCATGATTTCGAGGGCTTGGCGAAGGGTGATGTCCGGGGAGATGGTGACGGGGTCGACGATCATGCCGCTTTCGGAGCGTTTTACGCGGTCGACTTCTTCGCCTTGGCGGTCAATGGGCATGTTGCGGTGTACGAGGCCGATGCCGCCCTGGCGAGCGATGGCGATGGCCAGGCGCGATTCGGTTACGGTGTCCATGGCGGCGGAGGCCAGGGGAATGTCCAGGGAAAGTTTGCGGGTGAAGCAGGTGCGCGTGTCGACTTCGGCCGGGAGCACGGAAGATTTGCCGGGGAGAAGCAACACGTCGTCGAAAGTAAGACCTTCTGGAATCGGACCTTCAATCATTACAACCTCGGTTCTGAAGAGTAGCGCCCTAAAACAGCGCAGCCCAGCGGGTGCCCGCTGGGCCGAGAAATGAATTCATCAGATTGCAAAAATCCATCACTGTGAAACTTCTATTCTAGGGGGCAATGGGATTGGGGTCAAGTTGGTGGAGCGGCTGGTAGTGGGTCAGTTTCCGGTAACGCGACTACTCAAGGACTTGAACGAGAGTATCTGGCCTAGTACGGCACAGGTCGCTCTATTTCTGATGGAATAATTCAAGTGAAACGAATTTCATGTGGGTCGTAACGCTCACTTCTTCCTTCTTCGTGTACCAGCCCCGGCCAAGTCCAGAGACATACGCCGTATATCGACCTGGAAGCACGTTCTCAAACTTAAAGTATTTGACCGTGGGAAGAGCAGATGAACCTTCGAAGTCGATTCGTTGCTGATACTGGGCTCGGAACGAACCGCCGTCTAAGCTGACCAAGGTGACGTACGTTACGTGTGCGCCGACTCTTGAACTGTCATAGATGGAGAGGACTCCTCGCACCGAATGCGTTTCCTGAACGGGCACCTTGAACGCAATGCCGGACTGCGCCTGTCCGGCATTGACTTCGATGATCGTTGCCTTCTCCTTTTCTGCCACTCCCGGGTAGTACACCGCCGATGTCAGGCCATTCTCCGACTCTCTCGTAAAATACAAATAATATTTCCCCGGGCCCAGTCTCCTGGAGCAAAATGAACCGTCCGAACGGACATACGCCGTTGGATGGGCAGCTGGCGAAAAACCAGCAGTGGAAAGAAATGAGACAATTCCGGTGCCTTCGTCCTTCGATTTCTCCGATGCAACCGTGCCGCAGATTTCCCCCGTGACAGCCGCGTACCGCTTGGCGTCTTCCTCGTAAACGCGCCGTCTTCGTTCTTCCTGCGTCGCGTATTCCTTCTCGGTCCATCTTCTGATGGGCTCCAAATCGCTTCCGACCGGGCGATCTTTCCTCAGGTACCGCAATTCGGCCTGTGCGCTGCTGCCTCCCACCCAACTCCCTGGGCTGCACATGTTCACGCTCAGAACTTTTGCCTCCGACTTTATCGCGAAGACTAAGTACGTCATCCCAGGCGAGAATACTGCTCCGCAATCTCCCCCTCCCAGCCCTGTCCTGACTTGGATTTCCGCGCCTATTTCGCCCTTATATACTCTTTGCACTCGAAAAGTCACAACCATACGCGGCCAATCGCCGGGACCAGCAGTGGCATTTTCGGTCGGGACCAGTTCGCCCACTTTCGCGTTCAATAAGTGCCATTCCACTTCGAAATGTTCCGGCGTCCCTTCGAAAACCACGGTGGCCCCCTCGGTCTCTTGCTTGGCCAACTCCCAAGCATCCTTCCCCTGAAAGCCGCTGGAGCATTGACATGCCAGAGCGTGCGAGCTTGCAATCGCCGCAATGAAGGCAATCGCAACTAGTCTGAAAACGAAAAGGAGCTTCACAGTCAAATAGACACCCCTCCATGCTGGTTGGTTCCCTACTATAACTACGGTAGTCAGCATCCGAGGAAGAAACCAGACGATTCGCGCGGCGCGGTAATGACGACGATAACATGTGGAATAGCATCTCCAGCGGACCAACGTTGCAGGAAATAAGCAATCCTGGGGGATGACGATGCTTGGGCACAATCCACTTTGACGATAAACGCCGTAATCGGAAACTGGCCCACTACTGAGCGGTTTGGCGGACAGATTTATTGCAACGTGTTTTGGGTGATTTGTGTGTTGTAAGCGTTGTTCAGATACTCAGAGAGCTGCGCTTTTTTGCCCGAGTTTTTTTCATTGGCGATCATATTCTCGAGGATGGGGACGAGAAAGCGGCCGTAACGTGTGAGTGTTGTTTGGTCGTGAGTGGCGAGGGCTTGCTCGACGGCGCGTTGCGTGGCGGGCGTGACTAGTTCGAGGCGGCCGATGAAGACGCGCACGATTTCCGCGGGCGAGGGATTGATCGAGAGCGGCAGAACGCTGTCCACGAACTGGCGCGGCACAATGTAGAGCAAGCGGCTGCCCTCTTCAAACCAGGAATCGCGCCAGGTTTCAAACATCGCTTGGGCTTCGTCTTGATAGAGGCCCTGGGCGATGAGCAGGTCTTCGACGGCTTGCTTTAGAGAATCCATGGTGGCGTTAAGCTCGGGAGGATCGAGAGTTGGCGCAGCCGCGTAGGCGTCCGCGATGCGGAAGCCCAGCTTTTCGCCGCGGCGTTCGAACACGAGCATGGCCGGGATTTCTTCCGCGGTGAGATTTTCAGCGAGGATCTTGCCGTCGTGAGCCAGCCTTGCGGAAACGGGAACGGACAAACTGGAAACTCCGCGATAGAAGAGGAATTTCTCGATCTGGTCACCCGTTTGAGTTTTGATTCGCAGCGGTGTGGACGAGGTTTGCCGGGCGGCGTAGTAGTGGTTCGCGCGGCCCTCGCGCGGAAGAGTGGCGGAGCCGCTGGGTTCGAGCGCGACGGAATCCCAGGAAATGCTGCTGTCGGGCTGCTTCTGTTGGCGGCTCCATTCATTGAGATAGGCGACCATGCGCGCTTGCGTCTGGAGACCGACGGGCTCGACGCGGTCTGCGTGCGGATACCATTCGGTGATGAGGCCTTGGGAGAAGGAGACGTGCACGGAGAGGGTAGTTGGGTGGTTGGAGTAGAAATAGAGAACCGGCGTTTCCATGCGCACCGTGCCGCGCAGACCGAGCTTGAAATTGGCGCCCTGGAAATGCTCGACGAACGTCGGAAGATCCGTTGAACCTGTCAACGGCAGCCACTCGGCGGCGTGGCCGTCTTTGCCGGCGATCGAAGTGAACGTGCCCCATTCGTGAGCGGTGAGGGCGGGATCGGACGGCGGAGTTTGCGCGCGGAAGAGAAGCGGCAAAGCGGCTGAAGTGAAAGTGAGAAATGCGCAGGCAAGAATGCGAAATTTCATTGTGCTATCCCCCTGTTTCCCCATCGGCTAGATTGACGCGAAAAGAAGGGCGAGTGTTAACAACGCGTCGGCGGAAGAAAGCGCCGCGGTGAGAAGTGCTGCGAGGGTTACGGTGTCGTCAGCTTGCCTGGCGTATGGCGCTGCTCTACAGTGCATTCATGGCTTGGGAGATGGAGGAATTTGAGCCGCATCGGTTGCTGAGAAATGGGCACGCCATGACGATTGCGGCGGCGTTTGTGCGGCGCAAGTTTGACCTGCCGCAGGCGGAAGATCGGTTATTTCAAGTAGAGCCGGAGTCGCGGATTCTTGGGCGTTGCCATTGGCAGCCGGGAAAAGCACGCGAAGTCCCGGTCATCGCGATTCTGCACGGGCTTGAGGGCTCGAGCGATTCGAACTATGTGCGCGGCATCGCAGAAAAGGCGTACCGCCTGGGTTATCACGCGGTGCGATTGAACCAGCGGAATTGTGGGGGCACGGAAGCGCTCACTCCGACGCTGTACAACTCCGGGATGAGCGGGGATTACCGGGCGGTGTTGGAAGAATTGTCGAGCGGGGATGGATTCGAGCAGATTTTCTTCGCCGGGTACTCGATGGGCGGAAATTTGATGACGAAGATGGCGGGCGAGTTTGGGGATGCTGCGCCGAAAGCGCTGCGTGGCGTGTGCGTGGTTTGCCCGGCGATGGATCTTGGGGCGTGCGCCGACGCGCTGGAGCTTCGCGAGAATTATTTCTACCAGCGGCATTTTGTGAAAGGTCTGATGGCGCGCTACGGCCGAAAGACTGAGCTGTTCCCGAAACGCTATCCTAAGCATGGATTCGGACAGGTGCGTTCGGTGCGGGAGTTCGACGACAAGATTACGGCGCCGCAATTCGGCTTTCGAGACGCGCAGGATTATTACGATGCGGTGGGGGCGAAGAAAGTCGTGGCGCAAGTGCGCGTGCCGATGCTGATGATTACGGCGCAGGATGATCCTTTTGTCCCATTCGAGCTGTTTCGGCGCGCAAGCCCGGGGCAGAACCCGGCGATTAAATTTGTTACGCCGGAACACGGCGGACATTGCGGCTTCATTTCGAAACGAAGCGGCGCGGAGCGATTCTGGGCGGAGCAGAGAATCATCGAGTTTTGCGAAGCGATTCGGGGTGCGTGAAATCAGCCCAATGGTTTTTCGAGTGATACCTGGAAGTTTGCCGTCAAGAGTTGCGCGGGGCCGTCGGGCATGATGACCATGTCGTCTTCGCATCGGATGCCGAATTCGCCGGGAACGTAGATCCCCGGTTCATTGGAAAAAGTCATGCCGGGTTCGAGAACGGTTTTGCTGCCGCGGACTAGATAAGGATGCTCGTGGCCGTCTAGGCCTATCCCATGGCCGAGACGATGGGTGAAGAATTTGTAGTCGGGACCGTAGCCGGCGCCAGTGATGACGGCACGTGCCGCGTCATCGACCGTGCCAGAGAGCCTGCCAGCGCGTGCCGCGTCCAATGCGGCGTCTTGAGCTTTCCGCGTAAGCTCGTAAGCTTTCGCGATTTTTTCGGAAGGCTTGCCGAGAATACCCATGCGTGTAACGTCCGAAGCATAACCATCGACGGCGCAGCCTCCATCGATCAAAACCACGTCGCCTTCCTTGAGCTTTTGCGGCTGCTTGGTGCCGTGTGGGAGGGCGGCTGAGGGTCCGAGAAGAACGAGCGCGCCGCCGCGCAATCCCATTTTTGAAAAGCCACTTTCGACGAGATGAGCAATATCTTCCTGCGACATGCCTTCGCGCAACGCGGCGAAGACGGCGCGGTATACATCGAATGTGGCTTCGCAAGCGAGGCGCATCAATTCAAGTTCGTGAGGGGATTTTCGCCCGCGGCAGGCGATGGTAACGGGATCAGCGGAGACATATTCAAATCCGGGGGCCGCCGCGCGAAGGTGATCGGAGTAAGTAAAATAGGCGGTTTCTTCCACGCCTAGGCGGCCGGTGCGAACGCCTTGATCGGCCAGAGCGGCGGCAGCGAGCTTTGTGGGACTTTCATCTTCCTGCCAAACGCGAATCTCGATAGGGAAACGCAATTGTTCCCGAAGGCGGCCTTCCTCAAAACCCGGGCAGACGAGAACAGGCTTGCCCGCGCGAGGCAGGACGAGCCCGACCAGCCGCTCGCTCAATCCCCAGCGAATCCCCGCAAAATAATAGAGCGAAGTGCCGGGCGCAAAAAACAAAGCGTCAAAGCTCGGTTTGAGCTCGGACATGAGCTGCTGCGCGCGGGTCAAGCGGGCGCGGAATTCCTCCGCCGTGATGGGTTTCAGCCGAGCGCCGAACGGCTTTAAACCGGAGAAGTCCGCCGCGGGAGTGTCTTGCGAAGTTGCAGCGGCGGTTTTAGAGCCGGGCATAAGCGCAAGTGAGGAAGCCGCCGCGGCGCTTTGCAGGAAGCGGCGGCGAGTGGGGCCGAGATTTGTGAGCATCAAAGTTTTCTCCAGTGTGGGGAAGACGTTTAGCTGGCGGAGCCCCAGCTTGTCAAGCGGCATAAAAAATATCTTGAAGGAAAGTGGAAGGGGTAAGTTCGAAGGAAATTACGCGGGAATTACTCCATGCGAACAGCCTGAATAGTTTTTCCCTGAACTTTCAGTTCTATGCCAAGCGGCGGCCGCAGGTCCGACCCTTGAACGATCGCGCCACGCACCCAGACATTGCCGGGGAGATTGGTGAGCTTCGTGGGGTCATAAAGCGTGCGGCTGCAAGGGTTGCCAACCATGGGATGCTTGGCGGCCTTGAAGTCATAGTCGCTCTTCAGTTTTTGCAGGTCGGTTATGTATTCGAGCTGGCAATTGCCGAAAGGAGCGTTCATCGTAAAGGCCCAATACCCGCTTTCCTGGGACGCGGAGCTGGCAGGCAAGCGAATCAGAAGACCCGCGACGTTTTCTCCCGTGAGACCATTGCGGATGAAGAACTGCTTGGAGGACCAGGGCTGGGCCATCTCCGCGAGACTGGCGATGCCAGGGTTCTGTTGCGTAGCGTGTGGAAGCGCCGCAGCCGGATCGGGAGCAGGCGAGGGAACTTCGATCTGAGGAGGAGGTTCAGCGGGTGGGGCTTCTGAATGCTGGGGGCGAAGTATCCATCGTGCGCCGAAAAAAACGACCAACAACACCGCGAGCAGCACGCCGACCATGCGGAGGGTAGGATTGTCTAAGGGGCTACGCCGCGCACCCTGCGAGGCAACGCCGGGTATCTCCGGCATATCTGCCTTGTAGCGGTCAGGTGGGGACTGGTCCGACATATAAATTTGTCGTGCTCTAAGTTTTAGCCGTGTACGCACCCAGCAAGGGGATGCTTTCGGCGCTGAAAAGGCGAAGGAGCCAAAGCACGTGTATTGTAGAACGAGTGACAATACCGGGCAACACAGGGTAGTCCGGAAGCGGGGTAAGACGCAACCGTGCCGCGCGGTTGGAGCGCCCGAGTTCTTGCCCTTCTCGCCAACACTCTGTTATTGAGAAGGTGACAAGAAAAGCCGTGAGACTTGTCTCTAGCGCGCTAGGCTTTTAGTGTAGTAGGTAGCATGGGGAGGACCGGCTTCCTCGCCGGATAGCATGAGTCCCGAATCACGCGGGGGCGCGCGGGCTTTCGTCCGCAGCCTGAATATTTTATTGAAGTTCGCACGGCTATATGAATTTGGCCACGTGCGGACTGGAGCGCAGTTTGAAACTGCGTGGAAAGAGCTCCGGGGCGCGCTCGATGAGAGCGGCGGGAGCGGGCTCTTGCTTGGAGCCTCCGGAAATCAGATCTTATTGGATGGCGTGCCACTGGGCGCATCCGCCGGCGAAAAAAGCTTCGCGCAAATGCTGATGGGCTCGGGAATTGCCAGCATCCATTTCTCTCCCACTTTGACGCAACCGCAATTCGCCCGGTTCGTGCGCGCCTTTCCGAGCGGCAACGCAAAGCCTTCCTCTCTCGCGGAACAACTAAAGTCCGCGCTCGCCGGTGAAACCAGCATCAAGGTCAATGAGATTCGTTACGTTGCCGAAGATTCTTCCATTGCGGGGATCAAAGTAGCTGCACAACTCACCGCGAAAGCTCTCGGCGCCCAAGGCGATAAGTTCAAGGATTTCTTCGAAGATCCCAACAAGCTTCTGCAAATGATTCTTGCCGCGGAAAGTGCGCGCGGAGGCGGCGGGGGCGGAGGAGGAACCGGCCCAGGCTTCGGTCCGGGGGGTGGCGGTCCGGGTGGGGTACCGGGAGGCGGTGGCACCGGCGCTGGAGGATCTGGCTCTGGTGGAGGGTCAGGTTCCGCAAGCCAATCTGGCAGTTTGTGGGGAAGTGGCGGCGGTGGTTCAGGCGCGGGAGGCGGTCCAGGAACCGGTGGTGATTGGGGCAGCGGCCCAGGCGGCGGTTCGGGCTCAGGCGGAGGTGGAGTTGGAGGCGGTGGAACGGGGTCCGGTGGGAGCGGAACCGGGACCGGTGGTGGAACAGGGTCCGGAGGCGGCGGAACCGGAGTCGGCGGTGGAACAGGGTCCGGTAGCGGCTCAGGCCCAGGAGGTGGGGGTGGTGCAGGCGTTGGCGGTGGAAGTGGCGTTGGAGGAGGAGCCGCAGGCAGCGGAGGATTCGGTGTCTCTGGCGGAGGCGGGGGAACTGGCACCGGGGGTGGAGTAGGCATAGGCGGGGGTAGTTCGGGTATCGGCGGAGGGACAGGGACTGGCGGAAGCGGGACTGGTGGTGGGGGAGGAGACGCGGCGCCTGGGAAGTGGCTCACAGCGTCGGCGCTACTTCGCGGCAACATTCCCGGGGGGGGCGGCTCTGTGCCTGGTGGACCAGGCATAGCGTCCGGCGGCGGTGGAGCCGGTTTCAATGTTGCCGAGGAAGATGTCCGAGCGATGTTAGGGCTCTTCGCACAACTAGGAAAGTCCCGCAAAGATCCGGAAGCAAAAATGGATGTTCCGACATTTCAGTCGCGCTTGAGCGCGATGCCTGTGCGCGCACAGTTCACCTTGCAACAGGCTCTGGCAGGCCTGGCGGCGCAGGCGCCATCGGAAAAGGCCGACAAGCCCATGCTGTTAAAGTTGGCGGAACACGTGGCCATCCGCTTTGCGTTGGATAGTTACGAGCGCGGCGAGCTGCGCGTGAACGCCGTGAAACAACTCCTGGATCGCATGAATTCCGAGATCGACGCTCTCCGCAAGATTCTGGGCTCGCAGGAAGAGATGATGGCCCAGGCGGGTCTGTCGGTGCAGTCCTACACCGAGCTGCTCGATCAAGAGTTTTGGGAACAAGTGCCGGAAGAGAACAAGAAGGAAGTGCTGACCTCGGACGAGGCCTGGTGCGTTCCGCCGCGCAATGTGCGAGTGTTCCTGGAAGAAATGCTCCGGCGCGGCGAATTGAAGACCGTCAATGAAATTTTGATGAAGTACGCCGCATGCATTTCGCTGGAAGCGCCTGAGGCGCGCCGCACCACCGCGATTGGGCTTTCCGATCTCGCCGAGCTCTATGGCAGCGGCGACGGCAGCGCGCTGATGGACTCCATCCGCCGGCTAGGTAATCAGCTGGCACTCGAGCGGGAGCCGGAGTTGCAAACGCTGATCAGCGCGGCGTTCGTGCGCATGAGCCAGGAAGCAGCTTCTAAGCGTTGTTATCCGGCGATGCAGCAGGCCCTCTCTTCCCTCGATAGCATAGAACAACAGCGGCCAGGATCGACACAGAGCCTGCGTCCGCGCATCGGCGCCGAGGAACGTTTGCCGGAATTCATCGAAGAGGCGTTGCGCGGCGGACATATCGCCGATGGCATGACCGAAATCCTGGGACTGATGCCCAAGGCCACGCTGCACTACGTGACGAACCGGTTCGGCCACTGTGGTTTTCGCGAAGATTGCGAAGTGCTCGGCCAAATCGTTCGGGGGCTCGGCGAGGATTCCACTCAGCGCCTGGTGGAGACTCTCCAAACTGCGCCACCGCAAGAGGCTGCGGAGACGATCGGCTTGCTGAGCCATTTCGCTCCGGATGCGGTTCAGAAAATACTTCCTGTGCGGCTAAGCCAGTGGCCCCGCTCTTCTCATGACCGGGCGGTGCGTCAACTCTCCTCGGCTCCGCCCGAGCAACGGGCCATACTTCTCGTCTCGCTGTACGATTCGCTCGACGCGCTGATTCGACCGCTGGCTCTCGACGAGATGGGCATGAGCGGCCAGCCCGAGTGCATCACCAAGCTCGTGGAATTGGCTCAGAGCGATCACACCCCTCCCTTTCACCGGCTGAAAGCCCTGGAAGCGATTGGCCGGTTGCGAGCTTCCGCCGCCAGCCCCACGCTGCAACACATCATGGATGCCCGGCAGGTGTGGCGCTGGGTCTACCCCAGCGAATTGCGAATCGCGGCCGCCCAGGCGCTCATGCGGCTCGATCCCACGATGGCCCTGGAAAAACTCAACGCCAGCGGACTCGAGCGCAAGGATTTGGGGCTGGAGCCGATGGATCCCGAGCCCAACGCCTCCGTGATGCGCCAGCGGCGCTATGCCCGCTTGAAACTCTCAAGGAATCTGACCGCCGTGACCACGAACTTGCGAGAGAATTTCCGGCTGTCCATCCCGGAACTTAACTTAGGTGGCGGAATCGGCTCCGGCGAGCGTCACCTTGCGCCGGGTTCGCTTCTGTCACTGAAATTCTCACAGGGAGTGCGGCACATCAAAGCCCAGGCTATCGTGCGCGGCGCGCGTCCGCAGGCCATGGCGTTTGAATTTGTGGACATGGACATGGAAGACCGCTCGAGGCTCCGGAAAGTGTTGTTAGAGTTGGGCGGTGTTCCGCAAGTATCAGCAGTGGTCAACCGCAGCAAGAGGCGCGGCCGCGTGGCGCTCAACAAGTAGCGTTAATAACGACCCCCATCCGTTCCTACCTGTCCTCGCCTGGAGCTGACCCGTCCCGGTGATCAGGTCACGCACCCGTCCTTGCGACGGCTTGACACCAGCGACACATAGAACCTCTGTACCATTGCCGCGAGCGGGCCATAACCCTACGGTACTAGATAGGTAGTCCTAGTAAAGGACGGGCATGGCGGCGAATGATAGCAAACGCTAAATCGACTTCGGGGAGGGCTTTCGTAAGAAGCCTAAACATTCTCCTGAAGTTTGCCCGCTTATACGGTTTCGAACACGCCCGCACCACCGAACAGTTGGATATCGCCTGGCACGAACTTCGAGCGTCGATGCCCACGGGAACGGAGAACGGGCTGATGCTCGGGGCGACTGGTTCCCAGTTGCTGCTGGATGGCGTTCCCCTGGAAGGCGCTCCCGCCGAAAAACAATTTGCGCAATTGCTCTCCGCCGCCGGACTGGCCAGCATTCAGTTTTTTCCCTCCGTCACCCAGGAGGAAATTGTCAGGTTTGCCCGCGCATTCCCAACGGGCAAAGCAAAGCCCACCGAACTCGCCATTCAACTGAAAGCCGCGCTCGAAGGCGCCCAGGGCATCCGCTTGAACGAGATTTGTTTCGTCGCGACCGACTCGCGCCTCAAGGATGCCAGCATGGCGGCGCAACTCGCGGCCGCCTCGTTTGGAGAAGACCAGAACGAGTTCAAAAAGTGGCTCAATGACCCGCAGAAATTGCTTGAGCTGATTGCCGCGGCCCAGGGTTCGAAGGGAGGCGGGCAGGTCGGCGCGGGAACGGGATCTGGCGGCTCTGGATCTGGTGGCTCGGGTATGGGGTCTGGCGGTTCAGGCTTCGGAAGTGGCGACGCTGCTGGGACCGGTGGCAGCGGTATCGGTGGCGGCGGAGGAATAAGTGGAGGCACAGGTGCTTCCGGTGAATTCAGCGTTACTGGATCAAGTACGGGCGGGACGCTCACAGGCGGACCCTATGCGGCTGGAAGCAGCGTCGCCGGTCTTGCAGGCGTGTCTGGAGCGGGATTGGGTGCGGGCCTCGGAGTGGGTCTCGGTGCAGGGCTGGGGGGCGCAGGTGGCGGCACCGGAAGCGGACCTTGGCGGGGAACCGGGCAGAGCGGTGGCCCAAGCGAGGATGAAATCTATGGAATTCTGGGCGCGCTAACCAGTTTCGGCAAAGTTGGCGCTGGTCAGAGTGGTGCCGCTGGGGCTGTTCAATTCCAGGAGCAGATGTCTGAATTGCCGGAGACGGCGCAAGACACTTTGAAGAGGGCCATTGCCGCGCTTGCGGCGCAGGCGCCAGCAGGCCAGCCCGATGAATCCGTGCTTGTGAAGCTGGCCGAACATCTGGCGATTCGCTTTGCGCTGGAGCGATTCGAGAGCGGCGAAGTGAAAGTAAATGCCGTGCGGCAAATGCTCGACCGCATGAACCAGGAGATCGAAAATCTCCGCAAGATTCTCGGCGCGCACGAAGACAAGATGACGGACGCGGGAATGTTGGTCGAATCTCACCGCGAGATTCTCGACCGGCAGTTTTGGGCCGCGGTCCCCGACAGCGGCAAGCAAGCCGTTCTGCTTTCGGGAGATGCGTGGTGCATCCCGCCGAAAAACGTTCAGTCTTACGTGGCGCATCTGATTGAAACTGGAGAAGTCGCGCAAGCCATCAGCATTCTCCAGAACTACGCATCGTGCGCGGAGAGCGACGAGGCCGATGCGCGGAAGAAAACCGCGATGGGCTTGTCCGAAATGGCCGGGCTTTACGCCAAGGCCGACCCCAAGCTGCTCGGAGAGGCGCTGCGCCATCTGGGCTTGCGTCTGAACGTTGAGCAAGACGCCGACCTGCAGACGCTGGTGAGCGCCGCTTTCGTCAGGCTTAGCCAGGAGGCTGCCACCAGCCGGTGCTTCCCGGTGATGGAACAAGCCCTGGATTTGATTTCCGGTGTGGAAGCGCAGCGTCCAGGTGTTGGCCGCAGCTTGCGTCCGAAAATGGGTATCGAGGAGCGCATTCCGGAGTTTGTCGATGAGGCCCTGCGCGCGCGGCAAGCCGCCGCCGGCATGACCAACGTTTTGAAAATGCTTCCGCAAACATCTATGGAGCAACTCTCGACGCGCTTCAACCGCTGCAGTATGCGCGAAGATGCCGAGCATGTCTCCAACTTGGCCGCCGATCTCGGCGAAGAAGGATTGCAATACTTGCGGAGCACTTTGAGAGGCGGGCCCATCAACGAGGCCGTTGAAATGGTCGGGCTCTTGAGCAAGCTCGATCCCGAAGCGGTGGAAGTGTTCTTGCCCGCGCGAATGAAGGATTTTCCAAGAACGTCGCAGGACCGCATCGTCCGTCAAATTTCTGCATGTGGCGCTCCCGGACGCTGCCGAATTCTTCTCGAACTGCTCGACCACGTCGATCCTTTAATCATGCCTTTGGTGATTGACGAGATTGGCGTGACTTCCGACCGCGAAGCGCTGGGCCGCTTGCTGACGATCGTTGACGGCGACTTGCCCGCGAGCGGCGGACCTTATTTGCAAGTGAAATCCATCGAGGCGCTGGGCCGCATCCATGCGCCCGAATCGATAAACACGCTCAAGCGTATTGTTGAGGCGAAGAGAATGTTTGGCTGGCAGCATCCCCAGGAACTTCGCATCGCCGCGCTGCAGGCCCTGATGCAACTCGAGCCGGACTGGGCTCGCGAGTTTGTGGCCAAGAGCGGGATCGACCGGGAAGAATTGGCTTTGGCACCGCTGGATATCGCTGCGAACTCAAAGTTTGTCCGGCAACGTCGACATACGCGCGTGCGCCTGCACAAACCGGTCACAGCCTTAAGCACAAACCTCAAGGAAACTTGCCGGCTCGAGATTAAAACCGCTAGTCTTTCCGGCGGCATTGCGACCATCAGCAGGCACCTGGCTCCTGGGACGCACGTTCAACTGAAGCTGCAGCTCGGTCTGCGCAACGTGCAAGCCACAGCCCTCATGCGCGACTACCGCGCTCAGGATATGGCATTCGAGATCGTGGATATGAGCCTGGATGAACGCAGCAAGTACCGCCGCCTCTTGGCCGACAATCAGTCACAGTCGACCCCTGTGGCGAGCTCTAAGAGCCAGACCCCAGTCGCAGTCGTCGAGACCCCGGTGCCACCCTCCTAGAGTGTTTTCCTGCCGTGTCGACGTTCTTGGCGCTGACGCATCCAAGCAGTTAGAATAGAATGTTTGTACTGGCCGCCGCAGAGCGGCCAATGCGTTTACTCTCGCGGAGCACCGCCAGGAGACGGCGAAACCCTTCATGGATGTTGCCAAGGCAGTTGACACAGTTGTCGCTCGATTTATCGGCACCAAGCACGAGCGCGACATCAAAAAATTGCAACCGCACGTCGCCGCTATCAACGCGCGAGAAGCCGAAGTGCGCGCTCTCAGCGACGATGAGCTAAAGGCTCGCTTCGCCGAACTTAAGGCGGAGGTGCAAGAGCAGCTCAAGGACGCGGATCCCAGCGAACCAAGCTACAAAGAACTTTTGAAGAATGTGCTCGATCCAGCGATTGTGCCGGCGTTCGCTTTGGTCCGTGAAGCGGGCCGCCGTTTTCTGAACATGCGCCACTTCGACGTGCAGTTGATCGGCGGAATGGTGCTGCACGACGGCAAAATCGCCGAAATGAAAACCGGCGAGGGCAAAACGCTCGTTGCCACTTTGCCCGCGGCGTTGAATGCACTGGCGGGGCGCGGCGTGCACGTCGTCACCGTGAACGACTACCTGGCGCGGCGCGACGCCGAATGGATGAGCCCTCTCTATCGCGGCTTGGGCCTTTCTGTCGGCGTAATCGTGCACGATCTGGACGATGAGCAGCGCAAGGCAGCCTACGGCGCGGATCTCACGTACGGCACGAACAACGAATTCGGCTTCGACTACCTGCGCGACAACATGAAGTACGATTTGGCGCAATGCGTTCAGCGCGGGCACCAATTCGCCATCGTTGACGAAGTGGACTCGATCCTTATTGACGAGGCCCGCACGCCGCTGATCATTTCCGGTCCCTCGGAAGAATCCACCGACAAATACGCCAAGATCGACAAGATTATTCCCAAGCTTATCCAGGACATCGACTACACGCTGGACGAAAAGCATCGCACCGCGACGCTCACCGAAGAAGGCTTCAGCAAGTGTGAACGGCTGCTCGGCCTCAGCAATATGTCCGATCCCGTCAACATCGAAATCATGCACCACGTGTACCAGGCGTTGCGCGCCCACGCCTTGTACAAAATCGATGTCGACTATGTGAACAAAGACGGTGAGATCGTCATTGTCGACGAATTCACCGGCCGCCAAATGCCTGGCCGCCGCTGGTCGGATGGCTTGCATCAAGCTGTCGAAGCCAAGGAAGGCGTCAAGATTGAGCGGGAAAACCAAACGCTCGCGACGATCACCTTCCAGAATTATTTTCGCATGTACAAAAAGCTTTCCGGCATGACCGGCACGGCGGAAACGGAAGCCGCTGAGTTCGGCAAAATCTATAATCTCGATGTTGTCGTGATTCCAACGAATCGCGCGCTGATTCGCGAAGAGCACCGCGACGTCGTCTACCGCACCGAAAAAGAAAAGTTCGAAGCGGTGGTAAATGGAATTCTGCAGGAAGACAATTCGCTGGCTAACGGCATCCGCCACTATCACGAACGCGGCCAGCCGGTGCTCGTGGGAACCATCTCCATCGAAAAATCGGAAGCCATCGCTGAATTATTGAAAAAAGCCCGCGTCCCGCATGAAGTGCTCAACGCCAAGCAGCACGAGCGCGAGTCGCGCATCGTCGCGCAGGCCGGGCGCAAAGGTGCAGTGACCGTGGCGACCAACATGGCCGGCCGCGGCACGGACATTCTTCTCGGCGGCAATCCCGAGCAGATGACGCGCGACCATTTCCTGAAAAACAAATTGGCCATGCCTTACGCCGCTGCGCCCGCCGTAATTCCCGCCGAAGCCGGCAAGGACGCACAACCCGCCGTGCCAATGGTTCTTTTTCAGCATGAAGGAAAAATCTTCCAGGTGCCCGCAGACCAGTGGAAGCCCGTCTACGAACAGTTCGCGCAGCAATGCAAAGCCGAGCACGACGAAGTCGTGGCCCTTGGCGGCTTGCACATCCTCGGCACCGAACGCCACGAAGCCCGCCGCATCGATAACCAGTTGCGCGGACGCGCCGGCCGCCAGGGCGATCCCGGCTCCTCGCGATTTTTCCTCTCTCTCGAAGACGATCTCATGCGCATCTTCGGCGGCGAGCGTATGAAAGCCTTGATGTTCCGCCTGGGCATGACCGAGGGCGTCCCCATCGAATCGAAAATGATTTCGAGTCGCATCGAAAACGCCCAAAAAGGCGTCGAAGCGCAGAACTTCGACGCCCGCAAACACCTCCTCGAATACGACGACGTGATGAACAAGCAGCGCGAGGCGATTTACGCCATTCGCCGCTCCGCGCTCGAAGGAAAAGACCAGCGCGACTACGTTCTCGGCGTTGCGGAAGACGTGGCGCGCGAGTTGGTCGATAATTTTTGTCCGCGTGACCAACATCCCGATCAATGGAACGCCACGCAGTTCCTTGCCGAAGTAAACGCCCAGTTCGGCGTCGACGCCAAAGCTGCAGGCGCCGATCCCGCCACACTGAGCCACGACGAGCTTGCCGACGCCACGGTCAAAGCCGTCACCACACGCTACGAGGAAAAGGAAAAACAGTTCACCGCCGACCTGATGCGCTGGCTCGAACGCCGCATCATCCTCGATGTCGTCGATTCGCAGTGGAAAGACCATCTTCTCTCGCTCGACCACTTGAAAGAGGGCATCGGCCTCCGCGGCTACGGCCAAAAAGATCCGCTCGTCGAGTTCAAGAAAGAAGCCTTCGTCCTGTTCGAAGACATGATGGCGCGCATCGACAACGAAACGATCCGCTATCTTTTCCACATTCAGGTCCAGCAAAACGAGCAGCCTCCGCAAGGCGCGCCAGGAGCGCCGGGCCAGCCGCCCGCGCCTCCGCAGCCGCCCCGCCAGCGCGCAGGCGCCGCCGCTGCCAGCGCCGCAGCCCGCGCCAGCGAGCCTCCTCCGCAGCGCCTCCCCGCATTCGCGCGCGAAATGGAACGCAAGCAAGAACGCCAACAAAAAGAGCTGCAATATCAAACTGGTCCCGCGCAAGCCGAAGCGCCAAAACCCGTCCGCGCGGGCGCAAAAGTAGGCCGCAACGATCCCTGCCCCTGCGGCTCCGGCAAAAAATACAAAAAATGCCACGGCGCCAACGCATGATCGCGTCCCTCTGTAGGGGCGGGGCTTGCCCCGCCCGCGGCGAGCTACAAGTGGCACAGACTTCAGTCTGTGCAGGTCTAAACCTTGGCGTGCTTGATCAGGTCGCACGCACGGGTCTCAAGTCGCGTTCCGCGAATTTCGAGTTTCGTATTTCGTATTTCGCATTGCGAATTTCGTATTTCGACCATTGCTCTACAGCGGAGAAATCCTAATCCCATGCCGCCAGCACCCATGCCCCAACCCGAACGCCATCCCATCCCCGGCGTAAAGAATCTAGTCGCCGTCGCCAGCGGCAAAGGCGGCGTCGGCAAAACCACCGTCGCCGTCAATCTCGCGCTCGCTCTCGTAAAGCTCGGCCACAAAGTCGGCCTCATGGATGCCGACGTCTATGGCCCCAACGTCCCCATCATGCTCGGCACTCTGCAAGAGCCGCAAGCCACCGCCGAAAAGCGCATCATCCCCGTGCAAGTCGCCGGCATGAAAATGATCTCCATGGGCCTGCTCAACCCCGGCGACAAGCCCATGGTCTGGCGCGGCCCCATGTTGCATAGCGTCATCACGCAATTCCTGCGCAGCGTCGAGTGGGGCGAGCTCGATTACCTCATCATCGACCTCCCGCCCGGCACCGGCGACGTCCAGCTCACGCTCATCCAAACGGTCGCTGTCACCGGTGCGGTCGTCGTCACCACCCCTTCCACCGTCGCGCTCGCCGACGTCCGCAAAGCCATCGAAATGTTTCGCCAGGTCAACGTGGAAGTCCTCGGCGTCGTCGAAAACATGAGCACGTTCCGCTGCCCGCATTGCGACAAGCCCATTGACATTTTCGGCCACGGCGAAGGCGCCAAAACCGCCGTAGCCTACGGCGTGCCCGTCCTCGGAGAAATCGAAATCGATCCCCGCATCCGTATCGGCGGCGACACCGGCAAACCCGTCGCCGGCCTCGGCGAATCCGCCCCAGGCACCCAAAGCCTCTACGCCCTGGCCCGCGCCGTCACCGCCCGCCTAGCCGAAGTCAGCGCCACCTCCTCCGGCCCCACCGTCTCCATCGATTAAGGGTTGACGAGAATGGCAAACACCCTTGTGATCGTCGCTTGGGGCTGCTGCGCAGCATTGGGAGGGACACTTGTCAGCATTGCAACTGAACTCTCTGCGGGCTATAACAACTGGACAACGAGTCTCCGCGCGCGTCATTCAGCTTCCGGTCCGCCATCTTCCAAGTGGCGCGAACGAAACACCCTGATCATGACCTGGGTCATCCGGTTCGTTGGTGGAGTGCTAATGTTAGTCTCAGCTTTGTGGTTGGTTAGTCTGCTCAGGTGATCGCCCATCGGTCGCTCAACCCGTTCATTTCGGGTTTGAAGAAAACGTCGATTGGTTTATACTTCGCGGTGGACGCAATAAGTATCCAGAGCCTGCGGCAACCCGGTTGCCGCATTTTTATTTCTGACTCACGCGGAATATGACCAAAGGGAATGGCGACGGACATGATTGAGGTATCCGAAAAATACGCGTTGGAAGTTGGCGCACCGACAGCGATTTCCTCGGAACGCCAGCATCAGGAGTACCTTGCTGTGCTCGACAAACTGGCCAGCAAGGAGCGGCCGACGAGCGAGGAGGAAAAGTACGCGGAAGTGCTGATCACCTTGATCGAGGCGTACGAGGAAGAGCATCACGGCATTCCGGACGCTTCCCCGGTGGAAGTGTTGCGGGCCTTAATCGAGGCGAATGACCTGCGACAGAAAGATTTGGCGCCGATTTTGGGTACGGAAAGCATTGTGTCGGAGATTTTGCATGGGAAACGCGAGTTGAATAAAGGGCAGATCGAGAAGTTGAGCAAGAGGTTTCACGTTTCGCCTGCAGTGTTTTTCTAGAAGTCCGGACCCCAGTCCTTAGCCTGCTCTTTGCCGAGGGTTTCTCTGGGCACTCATTTCGGTCTCGATCGTGATGACCGCAGTATGTGAGCTTAAGTCCTTTAGATGCAATGCTTCCAAGCCGTCTCGTAAGTGGCGCATCTAAAAGACTTACAGGAAGGCTAAGCCGTTTAGATGCAACATTTACAAAAAACAGGGGGGAGGGTAAAGCACAATGTCTAATCCAAACTCCGGCGCAAACCCCGTGCGCGGCTCGCTAGAGCTGGGCCGCCAACCCGACATACGCCCCTACCGCGGCAAGCACCCGCAAATCGCCGCCTCTGCCTACATTGACCCCGCCGCCGTCATCATCGGGGACGTCGTCATCGGCGAAGACTCCAGCGTCTGGCCCTGCACCGTGATTCGCGGCGACGTCCACCACATCCGCATCGGCGCGCGCACCAACATTCAAGACGGCTGCGTCCTTCACGTCATGCGCGACGAGCATCCGCTCGTCCTCGGCGACGACGTAACCATCGGCCACTCCGTCACGCTGCACGGCTGCACCATCGAGTCGCGCTGCCTAGTCGGCATGGGCGCCATCATTCTGAACGGCGTGCACGTCGGCGCCGGCAGCGTCGTCGCCGCCGGCACGCTCCTCCTCGAAGGCGCCAAAATTCCCCCCGGCAGCCTCGTCGTAGGCCACCCCGGCAAAGTCAAGCGCCCCCTAACCGGCATCGACCAAGCCAGCATCGACGCCTACGCCCAGCGCTACGTCGAGTACAAGAATATCTATCGCGAGGATTCCGGCTCATAATGCTTGGCTTGATCGATCGGACCACCACACCGTCATTCCGAACGGAGCAAGCCGACGCTTTTTCCTTCCGCTTCGCTCCTGCGAAGCGGTCGGCTTGCGCAGAGAGGAATCTCTCTTAGGTTTTTCATGGCGAACAAATCCAAATTCCAAGCCATCCGCGGCACCCGCGACCTGCTCCCCCCAGAAACCGCCCTCTGGAACCGCGTCGAACAAACCGCCCACGAAGTCTTCTCCACCTTCGGCTTCGGCGAAATCCGCCCGCCCATTTTCGAAGAAACGGAATTGTTCGGTCGAGCTGTCGGCGGTGACACGGACATAGTTTCTAAGGAGATGTATAGGTTTGACCTCTACGACTCGGGTTCGATCAGGCATTGGAGGAATGAAGTTCTCCACTCCGTGATACCAGCACAACATCTTCAACGCCTCAAGAGTTTCATAGAAAGCGCAGAATCTCTCTGGGAGTCGGGCCGGATTGACAATACGGACTCAAACAAGCGAGCTTTGTCCGAACTAAAAGAAGTACGAAGCCAACTCGAATCTCAAAATCCAGATCCGACACAATCTGCAAGTCTCTTGGCTCGGAGCGCGGCCGCTGTAATTCAGCTCGACATCGGGCAGGAAGTAGTACTAAGGCCGGAAGCGACTGCGAGTGTGTGCCGGGCCTACATCGAGCACAACATACAGCAGCTGCCGCAGCCGGTGAAGCTGTATTACATGGGTCCGATGTTCCGACGCGAGCGGCCGCAGAAGGGGCGCTATCGGCAGTTCTATCAGATTGGCGCGGAAATTCTTGGCGGACCTGACGCTCCTGCTATCGATGCGGAACTGATCGAAATGTTGATGACGTTTTTCGACAAGTGTGGCTTGCAGGGAACGGAATTGAGCATCAATTCGATCGGCCACGCTGCCGACAACTGCCGGCGCGGCTATGTTGCGAAGCTGCGCGAAGAACTTCTCAAGGTGAAAGACAAGCTCGGCGCGGATTCGCAGCGGCGGATCGAGACGAATCCGCTGCGTGTGCTCGACTCGAAGCTGGAACACGAGCAGGCCATCATCGCCACGCTGCCGCACATTGCCGATCACCTTTGCGACGAATGCAAAACGCATTACGCCGCGGTGAAACACGAGCTTGAGTTGCGCGGCGTGATCTATCGTGAAAATTGGCGCCTCGTCCGTGGCCTTGACTACTACATGCGCACCACGTTTGAAATCACTGCGCAGGGCCTCGGCTCGCAAAACGCCGTCTGCGGCGGAGGCCGCTACGACGGCCTCGTCGAACTCCTCGGCGGCCCGCCCACAAAAGGCATCGGTTTCGCCATCGGCGAAGACCGCCTGATCTTGTCGCTGCAAGAAAGTGGAAAAGGTGCCGCGCCGCAAGGCCGCGACGTCTACATCGCCTGGATGGGTGAACGCGCTTACGCTACCGCGATCCGCGCCGCCAAAGATCTGCGCAACGCAGGCTTCCGCGTCGAGCTGCCTCCCACCGAACTGAAATTCGGCAAAGCCCTCGAGCGTGCCAGCAAGCTCGGCTCGCGCTTCGCTCTCATCCTCGGCGACAACGAAGTGCAGAGCGGCGAGTGGACCCTCAAAAACCTGGCAACCAGCGAGCAACAGAAACTCACCGAACAAGCTCTGCTAGAATATCTGCACGGCCTGTAGCCGCGGTCTTCAGACCGCGGGGTTTTCCATGTGGTTTTGAGGATGCGCGTCCTGTCGGCTAAGGCTGCGGAAAACCCGCCCTCTGAAGAGGGCGGCTACAGAGGGCGGCTACGATTCACCTCATAGGAGAAGCCTACTTGCTCGATTTTCTAGGCAATCTGCAACGAACACATTACTGTGGGGCGCTGCGCGCTTCGGACGAAGGACGCGACGCTATCGTCATGGGCTGGGTCTCGGGGCGGCGCGATTTGGGCAACTTGCTGTTTCTCGATATTCGCGACCGCACCGGCATCGTGCAGGTTGTCTTCAACAAGGAATCGCAGCCCGCCGCGCACGCCAAAGCGGAGCAAGCTCGCAGCGAATTTGTCGTTGCGGTCGAAGGCAAAGTGATCAAGCGGCAAAAAGCGAATCCCGAAATCGCCACCGGCGAAGTCGAGTTGCTCGCCACGAAGCTGCACATTTTAAACAACGCCAAAACGCCGCCGTTTCCTACCGAAGACGAAATCAACGCCGCCGAAGAAACGCGCCTGCGCTACCGCTATCTCGACCTGCGGCGCCCCAAGCCGCACCGCAACCTCGCGCTGCGCCACAAAATCGTCCTCGAAATGCGCAAGACCATGGACGAAATGGGCTTCCTCGAAATCGAAACGCCCATGCTCACGCGCTCGACGCCCGAAGGCGCGCGCGACTATCTCGTTCCGAGCCGCGTGCATCACGGCCAGTTTTATGCGCTGCCGCAGTCGCCGCAAATCTTCAAGCAAATCCTGATGATTGGCGGCATGGATCGCTACTTTCAGATCGTGAAATGTTTTCGCGACGAAGATTTGCGCGCCGACCGCCAGCCCGAATTCACGCAGCTCGACGTCGAGATGTCTTTCCCGCGCCAGGAAGATATTTTTCACGTCATCGAAACGGTGATGGTGCGCGCGTGCGCCGTCGCGGGCATTAAGACGCAAGGCCCGTTTCCGCACATGCTCTACAAGGACGCGATTCGCAAGTACGGCAGCGACAAGCCCGACCTGCGCTTTGGCATGGAGCTGCACAACGTCACGGACTGCTTTCCGGAAGAAGCGAAAACGAAACTAGGGATCGAAGGCAGCGTGTTTGCGCTCGCTGCTCCGGGCGCGGCAGGCTATTCGCGCAAGCAACTCGACGAGCTAACCGAAAAAGCAAAGTCCAACGGTGCGCGCGGCGCGTATTTCGTGAAGTGCGCTTCTGAAGGCCCAGCCTCCACGAGTCTCGGCGATTTTTTCGCGTTGTCCACCCTCGAGAAATTAATCGGGGATGAAAATGTGAAGAAGCTGGCGGCGGCCTGCGAAGCAAAAACTGGCGATCTCGTCGTCGCCGTTTCAGCGAAGCAGCAAATCAAAGGCACGGAAGCCGCGGCGCTCGTTGCCGGGCAGGCGCGCTTGCAACTCGGCGAAGCACTTGGTCTGATCGACCGCACGCAATGGAAATTTCTCTGGATCACCGGCTTCCCGCTCTTTGAATGGAGCGAGAACGACAAAACCTGGGTCAGCGCCCAGCATCCGTTCACCGGCATCGTGGATGAAGATTTGGAAAAGCTCGAATCCGCGCCGTGGGAAGTGCGCTCGAAAGGCTACGACCTCGTCCTCAATGGCAACGAGCTCGGCTCCGGCAGCATCCGTATTCACCGGCAGGACATTCAGGAGCGCCTCTTCCGCGCGCTTGGCCTTTCGGAAGAGCAACTGCGCCGCCGCTTCGGCTTCTTCCTCGACGCGTTAACCTACGGCACGCCGCCCCACGGCGGCATCGCCCTCGGCATCGACCGCATCGCCATGCTCCTAGCCGGCGAAAAATCCCTGCGCGAAGTCATCGCCTTCGCGAAAACCACCGCCGCCGTCGATCTCATGGCCGAATCGCCGTCGTCGGTGGATCAGGATCAGCTCGATCAGCTGGGCATCGCGATCAATCGCGAAGTCAAGAAAGCCGCCGAATGAGATGAGCTGGCTCCGGAGCCAAAAGGGAACGACCGTGAGTGAAAGCGGGACTGACCATCCTTCGCAGCATGGCACCGGACTTCCCTCGGTCAAACGAGAATATAAAGTTGGACCCGCAACATATTTTGACCCAATTTATGGAATCACTAGATTCGTAGGTGTCCCAGCGACGAGCTACCGCTGCCCACATTGTGGCCACCTCTTGCACGCAGACTTTTGGTCAGGGAATATCAGACTTGGTCCCGGGGTCCGACATTGTGTGCAATGCGGCGAACTGTATGACGATGGCTCGCGAGAGTGGCCGCAACTGACTACAGGAAAAAAGTTGCGCTTTTGTTGCCCGCCAATTCTTGCCGGTATTACCGGAGGTATGGCTTTTGCGGCTTTCGCCGTGCTGCTACTACCCCAACCGGATTGGCGGGTGACGGTTGCTGGACTCATACTGCGTGTGACGGTTGCTGGACGCATACTTGCATTCGGTCCTATGTTTTTATTTTTTCTCGTCCGTCTCCCCTGGGTACTCCTCTCGGTTCGCCGCTATAATGGACTGTCATCTCGATTGTAATGAGCCGAATACGCATACTGCCGGAAGCTGTTGCAAATAAAATCGCAGCGGGCGAAGTTGTCGAGCGTCCCGCTTCGGTAGTGAAAGAGCTGTTGGAAAACGCGTTGGACGCTGGCGCGAAGACCATTCGCGTCGAAACAGAAGTCGGCGGCAAGCGGATGATTCGCGTCATCGACGACGGCCACGGCATGACGCACGACGATGCGCTGCTGGCCTTCGAGCGCCACGCTACCAGCAAATTAAAATCCGCCGACGATTTGCTTTCCATCTCGACGCTCGGCTTTCGCGGTGAGGCGCTTCCGACGATTGCCGCGGTCTCGCGGCTGCTCCTTGAAACGCGCGACGAATCGGAGGCCGAAGGCACGCGCATCGAGTTTGCTGGCGGCAGACTTGTCAACGTGAAGCCCGCAGGCCTGCCCGCTGGCACGACCATCAGTGTCGCCGATCTTTTCTACTGCGTTCCTGCACGGCGAAAGTTTCTCAAGTCGGACACCACCGAACTTGGCCACATTGCTTCGCTCGTTACGCACTACGCGCTGGCCAATCCCGACAAACATTTCGTCTTGACCACGCCGACGCAGGAAATCGTAAACAGTCCGCCCGCGGAAAAGCTCGCCGACCGCATCTATCAACTCTTCGGCCGCCAAGCGATGGAAGAGCTGGTCGAAATTCCTCCATCGTCGTCGGCGTTTCGCGCCGCCATCACTGAACCGGAACTCGAAGCCGGCGAAGAGAGCGCAACGCTCACTGTCCGCGGCTTCACTTCACGTCCCGACGTGCAGCGCCCGAACCGCAACGGCATCTACATTTTCGTGAATCGCCGCCTCGTGCGCGACCGCCTGATCCTGCACGCGATTCACGAAGCCTATCGCAACATTCTCCCGCCCGCAGTTTTTCCCGCCACACTGTTGTTCCTCGAAATGCCCTACGACGAAGTGGACGTCAACGTGCATCCCGCGAAAATTGAAGTGCGCTTCCGCCGCTCGCAATTCGTTCACGATTTTGCGCGAGACTCGATCCGTCAAGCGCTCATGAGTGTCCGACCAGTTCCGAGCTTCGCCGCTGCAGCGGTTAGCGCCGCCCCGCAAGCGCCGCTCGCAGCCACCGCGAACGTGTTCGGCAACGGTTCGGAAGCTGCACCTTCTCTTGGCAGCGCCGCAGCGAGCGGCGTTCCGCGCGCCATCATTCCTGCGATGGAGGAAATTGGCGTTGGTTCTGGCGTTGGTTCCGATGGCGGCTTCGATCTAACCTCCGACGCGCTGCGGCCTGTCGAACAACGGTTTGCCTTTCCGTCTGGTCTGGAATCTTCCATCGATCCCGCAACATCCTTCGCCGCAACAGCGGCTGCTCCGGCGTTGGCCGCGTCGAACTGGGCTGGAAATCTCGCTTCGCCAAGCGCGAGCGCGCCCGCGACGCTTCCTCGGCCCGACCAGATCGCTGACCTCAAACCGCTCGGCCAGGTGAGTTCAAGCTTTATTGTTGCGGTGAACGGCGAAGGCCTTTGGCTTGTGGATCAGCACGTGGCGCACGAGCGCGTGCTGTTCGAGCAGCACCTCGATGCGCGACGCGCCGGAAAAGTAGAAGCGCAGCGCATGCTGATGCCCCTGGTGATTGAGCTTTCGCCACGGCAGATTGTGATTTACGAAAAAATTGCGGAAGAGCTCAGCGCGAATGGATTCGAGGTCGAGCCGATGGGGCCGCGCAGCGTTGCGATTCAAGCCGTGCCTGCAGGAATCGCGCCGGGAGACGGAGAAAAACTTCTGACGGAAATTCTCGATGGCATCGAGCGGGAGAACGCGGCGATTTCGATTGATACGCTTCAAGCGAAAATCGCGGCTTCAACCGCTTGCCACGCGGCGATCAAAGTAAATATGCCGCTCGATCAAACGAAAATGGAATGGCTGCTCGGCGCTCTCGCGAAGACGGATTGTCCGATGAGTTGTCCGCATGGACGGCCGGTTGTGTTGCGATATTCCGTAAAGGAAATCGAGAAAGCGTTTCACAGAATTTAGCTTCAGCTTTAGCGTGAACGAACGCGGGCGGGGCAAGCCCCGCCCATACAGAGCGAGCAAGCCATCATGGAGGCAGAGGAAGCGATGACGGAGATGCAGGGTGCGACGACCGAGACGCAGAAGACAGCCGTGATTTTTGGGCTGGCGAATAAACGCAGTATCGCTTGGGCGATTGCGCAGAAGCTTTCGCAAGCGGGCTGGCGATTGGGAATTGCGTATATGAACGAACGGCTCGGTCTGGAGGCGAAGGATCTGATCGCGGAACTGCCGGGCGCTGATGGATTCATGTGCGACCTAACGCAGGATGATCAGGTTGCGCGAGTATTCGATGTAATCAAGACGAAGTATGGAGTCCTCCACGGATTGGTGCACAGCGTGGGGTTCGCTCCGCCCGATGAATTGAAGAAACCGTTCGTTGAGACTTCTCGCGAAGGATTCCGGATTGCGCACGACATCAGCGTGTATTCGTTGATTGCCGTGGCGCGCGGCGCCGCTCCGCTGATGGCGTCGGGCGGAGGAATCGTTACGCTTACCTATTACGGGGCGGAAAAAGTGGTGCCGAATTACAACGTGATGGGCGTGGCCAAGGCGGCGCTCGAAGCGACGGTGCGGTATCTGGCGTATGATTTGGGGCCGAAGGCTATCCGCGTCAACGCCATTTCCGCGGGGCCCATCAAGTCGCTAGCGGCGCGCGGGATCGCAAATTTTAGCGAAATGCTGAAGACGCAGACAGAACGCGCGCCGTTGAAGCGCAACGTCGATCCAGGCGAAGTCGGTTCGACCGCAGCGTTTCTACTTTCGGATGCGGGTTCCGGAATTACCGGCGAAACGATTTACGTGGATTGCGGCTATAACATCATGGGGTTCTGAGGAAGTCGACAGTTCACAGCTAACAGTTCAGAACGGCGAGAGGCTTGCGAGTCGCAGGTATAAATTGTTTTTTTGTTCCACGACCAGAGTATGTCCAAACTGACGATTGCTATTGACGGACCAGCGGGCTCAGGGAAGAGCAGCCTGGCCAAGCGGGTGGCGCACATTCTTGGGTATTTGTATCTCGACAGCGGCGCGATGTATCGCGCGCTCGCACTGAAGGCTCTGAGATGCAAAATCGCGCTGGAAAATGTTCCGGCTCTGGAAGAGCTTGCCCGCGGCACACACATTCGGTTGACGCCGCCAACGCCCGAGCAGGAAGCGGCGGGATCGAAGAATTGTGTTTTTCTCGACGGCGAAGAGGTGACACAGGCGATCCGGACCGCCGAAGTGGCGCAAGCCGCATCGCGGCTCGCTACGATCGCGGGAGTGCGCGAAATCCTTGTGGCCGAGCAACAGCGTGCCGGAGCCGGCGGTGGTGTGGTGATGGAAGGGCGCGACATCGGCACGGTTGTTTTCCCACGCGCGGAGCTGAAGATTTTTCTGGAGGCCTCGCCGGAAGTTCGGGCGGAGCGCCGCTGGAAAGAACACCGGGAAAAAGGCGAGACGATGACGCTCGCCCAAGTCCTCGAAGAAGTTCGCGAGCGCGACCGACGCGACCGCGAGCGAAAAGTTTCGCCGCTGGTGCGCGCGTCCGATGCCGTGCTGGTGGACAACACCGCGATGGATGTCGAGGAGACCACGCGGCTCGTCGTGATGCTGGCGCGCGAGCGTGAAAAAGAATTGTCGAAAGCAGCGGGCAGGGAAGCGTAAGCCGGGGTTCGTCGATACGATGATGAAAGCCCTGTCCTGGCGCGATCTCACGCACTCCTAAAAAAACAAATTTGCACGGCAAAACTCCACAAGCGCAATTCCTACAAAGCATGCGGCCCGGCACAAAACTCTGCGAGGCGGTGTCTATTGAGTACGCGCAGGGTAAAACGAGAGGGCCGCATGGGCGACTGGAACCTGCTGGAATTGTGGCGTTCCATGGGAACGCTGTGTCATGGAGTGGTGATTGTGCTGGCGATTATGTTTGTGCGATCGGTAGGCGTGAGCGCGAGCCGCGCTTTGCGCTATCGCTTGGCGCGCGAGCAATCGAAGGCGTACATCGTCGAGACGGTGGAGTCCTTTCGCGACGGCAAACTGGACCAGGCGATTGTGGCGGCGGAAGGGAACAAGCGGAGCCACATAGCAAGCATCGTTGCGGCGGGTTTGCTGGATTTTCAGGCGGCGCCACACGGGATGCCCGAACAGCAGGTGATCGAAGGTGTGGAGCGGAGCCTGGAGCGTTCGAGCGCGGAAACCACTGAGGAATTAAAGCGCGGCTTGAGTGGGCTGGCGACCATCGCGGCGACGGCGCCGTTTGTGGGATTGTTTGGAACGGTCATTGGAATTTTGAATGCGTTTCGCAGTATTGATATCGCTCACGCAACGGCTATCAAAGTGATTGCGGGCTCGATTTCAGAGGCGCTGCTGACGACGGCAATTGGATTGTCGGTCGCGGTGCCGGCCGTGTGGTGCTACAACCTGCTGACCAGCCAGATGGATGCGTTTGGGGTGGAAATGCAAAACTGCTCGCTCGAGCTGGTGACGTATCTCCGCGCGCGTCAGGTGGGTCTGCACAAAGATATGCGAGCGCCGATTATTTCTGAGTGAAGAATAGCTTGGCTTCGCGCAGTTCGGCAATGGGTGGACGCACGTCGACGGATGGTCGGAGCGGATCGTGGACTACATCGCAGCGGCGGAGGCGGAAGCCGCGGCTTGACGTAGTAGACCACGAAAACTAAAAACAAAGGCCTCAGGCTGAGAGCCTGAGCTACAAAAAACGGCGCAACCGTAAAAACCGGCTGCGCCGTTTTTTATTAGGCCGTTTTTTATACGCCATTTTTTGTTTAACAAACTTCCAAAGGGGATGTCCTGTTGAGCCTCGCAAATATAGAGTCATGCGAGTCACAAAGAAAAGCGCCAGCGGGGCTGCCGCTTTTCAAGTCGCGTCTTCGCAATATTATGCGGGACTCAGTAGGTTCGTTCGGTTACGCCGGGGCGGACATCGAGCCGAGGAATTCTGAGTTGGACTTTGTTTTGGTAAGGCGGCTGAGCAAAAGCTCCATCGCTTCGACGGTGGAGAGAGGGCTCAATACCTTGCGCAGGACCCAAACGCGGCTGAGTTCGTCCGGGGGAAGAAGCAATTCGTCCTTACGCGTGCCGGAACGCTGAATGTCGATAGCCGGGAAGACGCGCTTATCGGCGAGGCGGCGGTCGAGATAAATTTCCATGTTGCCGGTGCCTTTGAACTCTTCGAAGATGACGTCGTCCATGCGGCTGCCGGTGTCGATGAGCGCGGTGGCGATGATAGTAAGCGAACCGCCTTCTTCGACGTTGCGAGCGGCGGCAAAGAAGCGGCGCGGACGCTGCAAAGCATTGGCGTCAATACCGCCGGAGAGGACTTTGCCGGAGGGCGGCGTGACGGCGTTGTAAGCGCGCGCGAGACGCGTAATGGAATCCAGGAGAACGACAACGTCGCGCTTGTGCTCGACGAGGCGCTTGGCTTTCTCGAGAACCATTTCCGCAACCTGGATGTGGCGCTGCGGCGGTTCGTCAAACGTCGAGCTGATGACTTCGCCCTTCACGGTGCGCTGCATGTCCGTGACTTCTTCCGGACGCTCGTCGATGAGGAGAACGATGAGCGCGACTTCCGGATGATTGGTGGTGATGGAATTAGCCATGGACTGCAGGATCATGGTTTTGCCGGTGCGCGGAGGAGCATTGACAAGACCGCGCTGGCCTTTGCCGACGGGGCAGAGAAGATCGAGCACGCGGCCCGTCATGTTCTCCTTGGTTGTTTCCATTTTGAGGCGGCCCTGGGGATAGAGCGGCGTCAGGTTATCGAAGAAGATTTTGTTGCGCGCCACTTCGGGATCTTCGAAGTTGACGGCTTCGACTTTGATGAGCGCAAAGTAGCGCTCGCCATCTTTCGGCGGGCGGACCTGGCCGGAGACGGTGTCTCCGGTGCGAAGATCGAATTTGCGGATTTGCGACGGCGAAACGTAAATGTCGTCGGGGCCGGGGAGATAGTTGTATTCCGGCGCGCGGAGAAAGCCGAATCCGTCGGGGAGACATTCGAGGACGCCTTCAGAGAAGATCAAACCATTTTTCTCCGTTTGGGCGCGGAGAATCTGGAAGATCAGCTCCTGTTTGCGCATGCCGCTGGCGCCGGGAATATTCAATTCCTTGGCGATCTTGGCGAGGTCGGTGATGTTTTTTTCTTTTAACTCGGCGAGGCTAATGCTCATCTGATTGGTTCCTTCAACGCTTGTTTCTTTCATATATCCTTAACTTTGATTGTGTAAATTGACCTTCTTTTTTGCGTGGCCGCGGTGCGGTCAACAAAATCCCGGATTGTTAGTGAGGTGGCGCACCGCACTGGCGGACAAACGAAAACATGCCAGGATGGGCAAACCAGACTTTCTGTAACCGGCGGCAGCGCGGAGCCACGACATGCAGGGAAAATCTCGCAGGGCGGGCCCAAAACCACGCTGCTTACTTAGTTGGTCAAACTCTTGTCTTTCTCGGCGCTGGCGACGAAAGGTTCCGCAACGGGCGCAACCTCGGGATGTTCGAGCGGCACGATCAGCCGTTCGAGCGCAACCTGCAGCACTTCATCCATGGTTTCTACAAAATGAACTTTGAGACAGGAGAGGATCTCCTGCGGGATATCCGCTAGGTCCTTCTCATTGTCCTTCGGAAGCAGTACCGTATGCAAGCCCATTCGGTGGGCGGCCAGGAGCTTTTCCTTGACGCCTCCGATGGGGAGAACTTTGCCGCGCAGAGTGATTTCGCCGGTCATGGTGACGTCGCGGCGCACCGGGATTCTGGTGAGCGCGCTGACGATCGAAGTGCAGATGGTGATTCCGGCGGAGGGGCCGTCCTTGGGGATGGCGCCTTCTGGCACGTGGACGTGGATGTCGAGCGTGCGATAGAAATCTCGCGCGAGGCCGAGTTGCGCGGAGCGCGAGCGCACATAGCTCATGGCGGCTTGCGCGGATTCCTGCATGACGTCGCCCAGTTTTCCGGTAAGCGTGAGGCGGCCTTTGCCTTCCATGAGGGTGGCTTCGGTGGCGAGCACGGAGCCGCCGACTTCGGTCCAGGCGAGGCCGGTGGTCAGGCCGATTTCGTTGTGCTTCTCGAGCCAGTATTCGCGATATTTCAGGATGCCGAGGAAGTCGTTCGCATTGGCTGGACTGATTTCGACGCCAACGGCGGTCCCTTCGGTGACGACTTTGCGCGCCATCTTGCGCGCGATGTTTTGGATTTCGCGTTCGAGGCTGCGCACGCCGGCTTCATGCGTATAGTGCCGGATGATGTGCAGCAGGCCTTCGTCGGTAAATTTCAGATGTTGCTCGTTGAGGCCGGTGGCTTCGCGGGCGCGCTTTACGAGGAAGCGCTTGGCGATCTCCAGTTTTTCCTGCTCGGTGTAACCTGGAAGGCGCAGAATCTCCATGCGGTCCTGCAAGGGCTGGGGGATCGTGTGCAGCACGTTGGCGGTGCAGACGAACATCACCTTGGAAAGATCGTACTCGACGTCGAGATAGTGGTCCGTGAAGCTGTGATTCAATTCGGGGTCGAGTACTTCCATCAGGGCGGCGGACGGGTCGCCGCGGAAGTCGGTGGACATTTTGTCGACTTCGTCGAGGACGAAAATAGGGTTCACCGTGCCGGCCTTCTTCATCATTTGAATGATCTGGCCGGGCAGCGCGCCGATGTACGTGCGGCGATGGCCGCGAATTTCGGCTTCGTCGCGGACGCCGCCGAGCGAAACGCGTACGAATTTGCGGCCGGTGGCATGGCCGATGGACATGGCCAAAGATGTTTTGCCGACGCCCGGAGGACCGACGAAGCAAAGGATCGAGCCTTTGGGGTTCTTCACGAGCTGACGGACGGCTAGGAATTCCAGAATGCGCTCTTTGATTTTCTCGAGGCCGTAGTGCTCTTCGTTGAGGATTTTTTCGGCGGCCAGAATATCGCGAATTTCTTTGGACTTCTTCTTCCAGGGCACAGCGAGAAGCCAATCGAGATAATTGCGGCTGACGGTCGACTCCGCCGACATGGGCGGCATCAACTCCAGACGCTTCAGCTCCTGGATCGCTTTTTCGTGAACTTCCTTGCTCATTCCAGCGGCGTCGATTTTCTTCTTGAGCTCGTCGATCTCGCTCTTTTCGCCGCGGCCCAGTTCCTTTTGGATAGCTTTGAGCTTCTCGTTGAGGTAGTACTCTTTTTGCGCGCGTTCCATCTGCCGCTTTACGCGGGTGTTGATGTTGCGGTCGACGTTCAGCTTTTCGAGTTCGATTTCGAGGATGTCGCCGATGCGATTGAGGCGCTCGATGGGATCGACCGTTTCGAGAAGATCCTGCTTTTCGTCGACAGGAAGCTGCAAGTTGGCAGCGATAGTATCCGAAAGGCGCGCCGGGTCATCTCCGCGCGCTGCCGCGATCATGGTGTCGTAATTCAGGCTCTGCGAGAGCTTGATGAATTGTTCGTAGAGGCCGGTGACCTTCTGCACGGTCTGATCGACGGCCGGCGACGGCTCGACGCGCGCGTTCAACAGCCGCACGGTGGCCCGGAAGAAGCCTTCTTCTGATGCGATGGAGAGAGCGCGAGCCCGCTCGACACCTTCGACCAAGACCTTGATATTGCCGTCCGGCAGCTTGACGCTTTGCACGATGTTCGCGAGCGTGCCGACGGCGTAGATTTCTTCAGGCTTCGGGTCATCGACCGAAGCGTCGTGCTGCGTGGACAGAAAAATCTTCTTGTCGCCGGCCAGCGCCTCTTCGAGAGCGCGGACACTGGCTTCGCGGCCGACGATGAAAGGAGTCATCTGCTGCGGAAAGATGACCATGTCGCGCACCGGCATCATGGGTACGCGCTTCAAATCTTGTTTTTCGCGAGTAAACATTAGGGCCCCTGAAAATCGTTCGAAATCCCAAAGCGGCCTATCCGGCCTTTTCGAGCAAACTCCAGTTAATCTCCCGTCCGCGGACCATCTCCGCAGTGACGACGAAGTCGCGCACCTTGCGCTGCATCGGGAGGTGGTACATGAGTTCGAGCATGAGGTCTTCGAGAATCATACGCAAGCCGCGAGCGCCGACTTTGCGCTGCATGGCGAGTTCCGCAACGGTTTCGAGCGCGTCGTCCGTGAAACGCAGACGTACATTTTCGAACTCGAACAGGCGCTGGTATTGCTTGAGCAGCGCGTTCTTCGGTTCGGTCAGGATGCGCACGAGAACATTCTTGTCCAAGTCGTTCATCACGCCTGCGACAGGCAAGCGGCCTACAAATTCGGGAATCAGACCGTAGCGGATCAGATCGCCGGGCTGCACTTGCTCGAGCAATTCGGTATTGCGGCGGCTGGGCGTCGAGGGCGCGGCGTCGGTATGAAAACCGAGCGAATGGCGGCCGGCGCGCTTCTCGATAATTTTTTCGAGGCCAACGAAAGCGCCTCCGCACACGAACAAGATGTTCGTGGTGTCCACAGGAGTGAATTCCTGGTGCGGGTGCTTACGTCCGCCCTGAGGCGGCACGTTGGCGATAGTGCCTTCAAGAATTTTCAGCAACGCTTGCTGGACGCCTTCGCCGCTCACGTCGCGCGTAATCGAAGGATTTTCGTCCTTCTTGGCAATCTTGTCGATTTCGTCGATATAGATGATGCCTTGCTGGGCCTTCTGAACATCTCCATCGGCGGCCTGCAGCAGCTTGAGGATGATGTTTTCGACGTCCTCGCCGACGTAGCCGGCTTCGGTCAGCGTCGTGGCATCCACGATAGCGAACGGAACGTCTAGCATGCGCGAAAGCGTCTGCGCCAAAAGCGTTTTGCCCGTGCCCGTGGGGCCGATCAAAAGAATGTTGGACTTGCTCAGCTCGACGTCGCCCGGCTGCTTATTCAAAAAGATTCGCTTGTAATGATTATAGACGGCCACGGCGAGTTTCTTTTTCGTGCGATCCTGCCCAATGACGTACCCATCGAGAAATTGCTTGATCTCCGGCGGACGCGGAAGCCTGCGCGCGGGCGCGGCGGCCTGTTCGCGCTTTTCATCCTCGAGAATGGTCTGGCAAACGCCGACGCATTCGTTGCAGATGTAGGCACGCGGATAGTCCGAGGGAGAGCTGATCAACTTTTCGACCTGTTCCTGAGTCTTGTGGCAGAAGGAACAGCGCAGCGGCTCGTCTGGGTTGAATTTTTTCACTGGTGTGAAGGCCTCGTCTCCGCTGGGCTTCGACGGAGTCTCTACCCCTTATTCTAGGCCGATTTGTCCCTGGAGCAAAAGAGAAACTCGAAACGCTACTAACTTTTAAGAACCAGCTAGGAACGGCCGCCGCCCCTTGCGGCGTCCGTCCGCTAGCGGTGCTTGTAAATGATCTCGTCGATCATGCCATATTCTTTGGCTTGTTCGGGGTTCATAATGAAATCCCGCTCGACGTCTTTCTCAATCTTATCTATGGTCTGACCGCTGTGCTGCGAAAGCAACTGATTAATGACTGTGCGCATGCGCAGAATCTCTTTTGCGTGGAGGTCAATGTCAGTGGCTTGGCCGCCGAGGCCGGACATCCACGGCTGGTGTATCAGAATGCGTGCGTGCGGAAGCGCGAATCGCTTTTTGGGCGAGCCGCCGGCGAGTAGAACCGCGGCAATCGAAGCCGCCTGGCCCACACAGGTCGTTACGACATCCGGTTTGACAAATTGCATGGTGTCATAAATTGCAAAACCGGCCGTAATCGAGCCGCCCGGCGAATTGATATACAGCTGAATGTCTTTTTCCGGGTCTTCGGCTTGCAGAAAGAGCATTTGCGCGGTGGCCAGATTCGCGACATGGTCATCAATCGGCGTACCGATAAAAATGATGTGCTCCTTCAGGAGCCGGGAATAAATGTCGTAGGCGCGTTCGCCGCGGCTGGTCTGTTCGACCACCATCGGAACGAGCGTTGTGCCGCGATACTCTGGTTCTTCGAAATTTTTCATGGAGATGGTGGAACCGCCGGAATGTTTCACTTTGAATCTGTCGCAGCGCTTGCAGCCGCGACGGTTTTGATCTGAGCGTTCTGCGCGAGCCAGTCGAGAGTTTTGTCACTCCTCAACTTAGCTTTCATCCTATCGAGCGCACCTTGCTTTGTCAAACCAGCGCGCACAACTTCCGCGGATTCGCCACTATGGCTGGCCATGTGCTCCAACTCGTGATCCACTTCCTCTTCAGTCACGTCGATGTTCTCCGCGGTCGCGATGCGGTCGATGATGAGTTCGGCTTTTACGTCATCCGCGGCGCGTTCCTGTTGCCGCTTCCGCAGTGTGACCCAGTCGACGTTTACCGCTCGCGGATCAACGCCTTGAGCCGCAAGCGAGCGAACCACCCGTTCCAGGCGCACATCCATTTGATGCTCGACGAGCGCTTCTGGTACAGGGAAGTCGTGCAGTTTCACCAACTCTGTGATGACCTTCTCCCTTTGCAATTCCTTCTGCCGGTGGTCGCGCTGATGTTCCAGGCTTTCCGAGACTTTCTTTTTCAGTTCGTCCAGGGTGGCCGCATCGCTTACGTCTTTTGCAAACTCATCGTTCAGCTCCGGCAGCTTTTTGTTCTTGATGCCAAGAACTTCGACGGCATAGTTATACGTTTTCCCGGCGAGCTTGGCGTCAGGATAATCGGCCGGATAGGCGACTTCAAAATTCTTGTGGTCGCCGATATTCGCGCCGCGCAAGTTTTCGTTGAAGGGCTCCATCGTCTCTTCCGCGCCGATGTGGCAGAGGACGCTGTCCGCTTGCAGTGGCTCGCCGCCGCCCGCCGGAGTTCCCATCAACTTCAATTGCACATAGTCGCCGTTTTCGACGGCGCGCCCTTCGACTGGCGCAAACGCCGCCGCCCGCTCGCGCATTTCCTCGAGGGCTTTTGCAACGTCGGCTTCGGTGATGTCCATCGCGGGCATTTCAATCGCCAGGCCTTTGTAATTCCCAAGCTCAAATTCCGGAAGAACTTCGAACACGGCGCGGAACTTCAGCGGCTGGCCTTCGGCAAAATCGAGCTTTTCCACTTGTGGCTGCGAAACCGGCGTCAGCTTTTGTTCCGAGACGGCCTTTTCCACGCGTTCGGGAACGAGCGATTGCAGTACTTCGCCCTTGATGTCCTCGGCGAACCGCCTGCGGATGAGCGAGACAGGCGCTTTGCCCGGCCGGAATCCCGGCACGCGCGCGACGCGCGCAAATTCCTTGGCCACACTTTCAATCTTTTTCGTTACTTCTTCCGCGGGAATCTCGAGGTCCAGCTCGCGGCGGCAGGTTGCTTCAGCCATGGAACAATCCTCTCCTAAATAAATGATGCGGCAACAATCGGGTCTTCGTGAAAATTCTCGCTGGTCTGGACGGCATGCGCCCCAGTCACTTCTGGAAAGCCAAGCATGTCGGCCGCTTGGCGGCCGCACGTGAACTCAGATGAAGCCAGACAGGAAGAACTTAGCCTGCAACGCAAAGTAAGAGTATAGGCGACGCTGCGGAGAGCGTCAATTGAGGCGACTGCAAGTTTGGCGCATCGCGGAGCGAATTTTGCTCGGCGACAAGCACTATGTAATGTTGACGAGATTCCTTTGGCTGAGTCCCCTATGCGGATTTGTCAGTCAGCTGCAGCGGGGCGGCTCAGAGCGGTGGTGAAGTCGGCGTGCAGCAAACGGTGGAAGAGGTGCTCGCCGGCTTCGCGGCGGACAGACAGCCGTCCAGCGAAATAGGCGCGCGAGCCGAGCCCGCGCTGCACGGCGTCGCAAATGGCCATGTCTTCGTCTTGTACCTTTTCACTGACGGCGATGCTTTCTCTGTGGCGGGCTTCGGCGGCCGCGCTGGTGTCGGCGAAGTAGTAGTCGAACACCACGGCGCAACGGTTGACACCGAGCGGGAGGACCAGATTCGTGTCCATCACGCCTTCGTAGGCGTTGATCATGAAATTGGGATAGAGCCAGAGATAAAAGGCGCGGCCCTGCCTGGTGGCGGCAACGCCGGCCTCCGAGGACGAGTCTGATGACAGCGGACTGGACTGCAAGCACGCTCGCTCAAAATTCTCGATCGTGTATTTGGTGTATTCGATGACGCTGCTCAGGCCTTTGTGCGCGTGCGGTACGTGATAGCCGCCGTCGAGGTAGTTGTCGACGTAGACCTTCCAGTTGCAATTGAGCGTGTAGACGCGCCGGTCAAAGAAGTGCAGCTTTTTTGCCAGCTCAAGCGGCGCCACGAGTTCCGGCACTATGCCTAGAAAATCGCGCAGCGGCGCGGCGCGTCCATCCAGGTTTACAAACACAAAGTTCTCCCAGGTGTCCACGCGGACGGGCACCAACCCATTTTTTGCCCGGTCGAAGTTGCACACGCCGTCAAACTCGACCATCCCTTTTAGCGTGCCGTCGGTTCCGTATGTCCATCCGTGGTAAGGGCAGCGAAACTGTTTTGCGCAACCTTGCGCCTCGGTGACCACGGCAGCGGCGTGATGGCGGCATACATTGTAGAAGGCCCGCAACTGTCCATCTTCGCCGCGCGCCACAATGAGCGGTTCACCGGCCAGCTCCGCCGTGAAAAACTGCCCGTTTTCGCGCACCTGACCCACGCGGCCCACGGCCTGCCACGTTGCGCTGAAAACGCTCGCGCGCTCCAACTCCGCGATTCCCGTGTCGAAGTACCACGGTGCGGGAATCGTCCAGGCCTCCTCCAACGGATCGTGCGGGTTGTAGAGTTCTACCACATCGCGGACGCTGCGCTCCATGCATGCTCCTTTCAGTAGACCAGCTTCAGCGAAAACTGAATTTGCCTGGAAGATCCGGCAGTATGGCTGATGATACCGAATCCGCTGCCCAGCACGGTGTTCGAAGGCAAGCCGAAATTCACGATGTTAAATATGTTGAAGAACTCGGCGCGAAATTCGAGGTTGGCCAGTTCACGATTGCCTCTTTTCCCAAACGGTGTGTCCTTGATCAAGGCCATATCGAAATTGTGAAAGCCGGGACCGCGAAACGTGTCGCGTCCCAGCGTTCCGAAAACTCCCTGGTTCGGGCCCGTCCCGCCGGGAACGTTGATGGGAATAAGAAAGAACGAAGCGTTGTTAGCGCCGCGGCCGAAATAATCTTCTCGGGTCGTGCGGCTCGTCGAAAAGTCAGGCATCGTTACCAGATCGGGCCGATCCGCCCCGCCCGCGCCTACTCCTGTCTGTTGTATCCCGGAATAAACTGTAAACGGGGGGCCGGTCGTCAGCGTCGTGATGTTCAGAAACTGCCAGCCTTTCGTCAGCCGACTTCCGAGCGGTTGCAGAACACTCACGCGGTCCAAGGGCAGAGACTGAAACAAGCTGAAGGTGAAGACGTGCGTCTCATCAAAGGTGGAGGGCCCTTTATCGGCGCTTTGGTTCAACGGATTTTGCGGAAGCGTTTGCAGAGTAACGCCGCCGCTGGACGGAATTCCGCCCGGCACGGCGCTGGTGTCATCGAGCGATTTTGAATAGGCATAGCTGGCCTGGAAGCTCAAGCCAATGCGCGAATAGTTTTCGGTGGCGCTGATTTGCAGCGCGTTGTAGCTGGAGTGTGCGGAGCTGGTCATGATCGTTTCCGGCCCAAAGCCGCCAATAGCATGCCCCGAGGTATTGAACTGCGTGAACGGCGCAAATTGCGGAGAGGCGCCCGCGTAACCATTCGGCACAACCACATTGGCAAGATGAATTCCCGCGGTGCCCACATACGACGCGCTTACCTTGACGATTCCAAAGTCCTGATCGACGCCTGCGGTATAGGTTCCGATGTAGCCATTACCGAGGTGCCTGTCGATCGCCCCAACCACAAAGAGTTGCACTTCGTTGCCGGGGGTGCTGGCCGCCAAATCGTTCTGAAATCGCTGCAGATCGAGCGGAATATTAGCCGGCAAATTGGCGCTGGTCCCTGAGCCGAAAAGCGGCTGACCTTGTGTGGTGTAGACCGGGGGCAGCGTTTCCGGCATGACCGCGTTCTGAAAAGGAATTGGAACGCTGGGCATGGCCGTAACGATCGGCTGAAAAACGAGAGGAAATCCGCCCGTAACATAATTCTGGAGCCACAAATTCGGCAGAATTGTGGTAATCGCGCCGCCTGCATGAAGGGTGGTGTGTTTCGCGGCAGCAAAGTCGACCGAGACGCGCGGACCCCAGCCATTCAGGTCCAGCGGATAAATGGGTTGGGGATTGTACAAAAAGATTTGTTGGGCGCCAGGCGCGAAAAACGACGTGGGGTTGCCGTGGGCATCGACGGGCTCGGTGACGGAGGTTCGGTGTTTGGCTTCCTTGATGCGGCTGTTCAAGTCATAGCGCAAGCCATAACTTACGGTGAGGCGCGACGTGGCCTTCCACGTGTCCTGAAAATAAAAGTTGTAAGCCTCGCGCCGCACGCCGGCCTCGTCAAACTTGTTCCCGACTGGCGTCAAACTCGCTGCCGCTGTAATTCCATAGGAATAGGGCGTGGCCGTCAGCAGACCCGTCAACGAATCCGGCAAAGGCTGGCCCGGCAGAATGTCATGCAGGCCGCTCGCCGAGGGAATCAGTGCCGGCGAATACGCTGGACCCCCTCCAAACGTATAGATGCCGTTGGGATTCGTCCCGAAAATCGTGGCGTCGCGATTAGAACGCAGCTCAACTCCCCACTTAAAACTGTGCGCTCCGTGCGTGTACGTCATGTCGTGCTTCAGTTGATAGAGATTTCCGTACGATCCAAAGATCGAGCCGTCCGCGGAATTAAAGTTGTCATACAGCCCATCGGCGAACGCGATTTCCGGCTGGGTCGTATTTTTGGTCGGAAAAGTCGGCGTGCTTCGGATGTAACCCAGAGACGTGACAGAAACCAAATTCGGGGAAATTGTCCGCGAGTAGCGGATCGCCGCGCTTCGTTGATGATCGAAAAAATTCACGCCGAAACTTGGGGCAATCGCCGTCTGATCCGGGTTCGTCGTCGGGCCGTTCACCTGGTTCAAGCTGAATCGCCCGAAGAGATTCGCTTTATCCGAAATGCGGTGATCGATGCGCATGGAGAACTGGTCCGTATCCGTCACCACTTTTGAAGAAACCGCATACGTGCGCGCGCCAAACGGTCCTTGCGGCTCGTTTGGCAACGGATACCCAGCCAGCACGGAAGCTATGGCTGGGCTGACGGGCACGTACAACGTATCACCCGGAAAAGCCGTCGTATCGATTCCTTGGCGTTCCTGAGCGGTCGGAACCGGAAACACCTGCGTGGTTCCCAGAACCTGCCGGAAACCCTGATATTCAACGAAATAATAGGTCTTGTCGCGGCCGCTATAAATGCCCGGAAGAACCACGGGCCCGCCATTGGTTACCCCAAATTCGTTGCGGGCAAACGGCGGGATTCGCCGTGGGTTTACGGCACTTTTGTGATCGAAGAAATTTCGCGCGTCGAATGCCGCGTTGCGCACAAATTCAAAGGCGCTCCCGTGTACTTCATTCGCGCCAGACTTGGTTACTACATTGTTGAAACCGGCCGCGCCATGTCCGATTTCTGCGGGCATTACGCCGGAACTCGATTGCACCTCTTGAATCGCATCAACATTGAAATTGGAGAAGGTGGCTCCGCCGAGTTCCGGATCGGTCGTATCGGCGCCGTCCATGGCAAACACAGAAGCCGATCCGCGCTGGCCATTCACGGCAAACTGTTGCGTGAAATTCGCGGCGCCGTTGGTGTCCGTCATGGTCCCCGCCGCCAACAGCAACAGCTTGCTGAAGTCGCGCTCGTTCAGGGGCAGGCTAGACACTTCTCCGCTAGAGAGGTGCCCTCCGCCGCTTGCCTGAGCGGAGGTTGGCGCTTGGGCCGCTGAAACAAGGACCGTCCCATCTTGCGGAGACAGTTCAAGTGTTGCGCGGAGGGCTTTGCCAGCTTCAATTGCCAAAGGATTAACCGCGGTGTAAGTCTTGCCTGCCAGAGTCACCGTGAGCTGGTAGCTGCCCGGCTCGATTGTCTCGAACGAAAACTCACCAACTGCTGAGGTCTTCGCAGTAAAGCGCACGTCATCCAATTGAGCGCGCAGGTTTACAACCGCGTCTGCGACAGGCTTTCCATTTTTGTCGCGCACGACCCCTGTCCAGGAAGGCGCCGGAGAAGTGTTTCCCGTGGGAGCCACCAGCAGAAAAACTACAAGGAAGAACAACATGGTAATAATAAAGACGCGCGCGGTGGGAAAAGGAATGGCAACGGGCCGCTCGCTGCGTTGTCGACAATCTTGTTCCAGGACATCCCTCGCCATTATGGGGGATTCAACAAAAACTCGACCAACGCCGGAAACCCAATGCTTTCATGCGACTTCGAAGTGCTGGTGCGGAAGGAGGGATTTGAACCCCCACGGCCTTTCGGCCACAAGATCCTAAGTCTTGCGCGTCTGCCAGTTCCGCCACTCCCGCAGTGGTATTACCAATATACCGGGAATGGGCCCTGCCCCGCTACCTTCGCCAACGGGCACGATGGGACTGGATTGTGGCTGTGTCTCAGGAGCATAATAGGCTAGTATCAAGTGTTTCGTTTGGCCATCCCCGCGGCCGAAGCTGACGCCGTCGCCCCAACAGGCGTCATCGCGAGGCCCCGCTGCGAAAGAGGGCAGCGCCATGATCATTCAAGAGCAGCACGATCAGCTCCTTCTGATCCGGCAGACGGACCATGCTATGTTGGCAGGGTTTTTTGCGCGCGCGCTGGGGAACAAGGTCTTCAACCGCCCCGAGCCTTTTGAATCCTTTTGTTTAGCCGCTGCGGAGCACGACAACGGCTGGAACGAATGGGAGCTTCTTCCGCAGATCGATCCCAAGACCTTCACGCCCTATAACTTCATGAGCATTCCCACCGAGGAGCACATCGCTCTCTACCAACGCGGTATCGAGCGTGTGGTCCGAGCTGATCGTTACGCGGGGCTTCTCGTCAGTATGCACTGCGCTGGTCTTTATGACCGGACTCGTGCGACGATGCCCGGCTTCTCCGCGAAGTACGTCAAGTCCAACGAAACGCCCCTCGTGTCGGACTTCTTGCAGCGGCTAAGGCTCCAGCAACTGCGCCTCAAAGTTGATCTTCGCGCCGATCCCGTCATGAAAGCCTATGCGGACGACCATTCTCTGCAGGCGAATCTGCAGCGCCTCGAAGCGCTCGATCGTCTTTCTCTTTATTTCTGTCTCGCGCCCCTGGAAGGCTCTACGATTGATGCCGTCCCCGTGAATGGCAACGGCAGTGAAGCCGATTGGGATCTGCAGCCCGCGGGAAACAATTACGTCACATTAGAGCCCTATCCGTTTATGAAGGATCCTTTAGAGATCAGCATTCTGGCGCGCCGCGTTCCCAAGCGGGCCTACGCCGACGAAAATGAGTTCCAGAAAATCCTGGCGCAGGCTCCTTATTTCGCGATGAACTTCACAGTGAGCGCGGATGGCGCGCGAATTCAGTCCCGGTCTGCCGTTGCCTAGTTCGTTCGCCTGGTAAGCCCGCCTGTTCAATTTCCTATTCACCGCCATCAATCCAAGGTCTGTCCGCGCGTCTCGGGCAAAGCCAGCGCAAGCAGCGCCGCCACTAAAAACGCTCCCGCCTGCAGGAAAAACGCCGGCCCGATCCCATACCGTAATGCCAGCGCTCCGACGGCAAACGGTGCGACTGCGGAAAGTCCCCTGCCGATGTTGTAACTCAATCCCATGGCTGCGGCGCGAATTTCGCCAGGGAAGAGCTCGCTCGCGATCGCCGCGTACCCGGAAAAATAGCCTGTACCGAAAAATGCGACTAGCGGCCCAAGGGCAAGCAACCAGAACGCGCTTCTAGACATTCCGTAAATCGGCACGAGCGCAGCCGCGATGATCAGATAGAGGAAGTAAGGTTTTCTACGGCCAAACGCATCCGAAAAAAATCCAAACACTGCGTAGCCGAGCCATTTTCCAAAACAAAGCACCAGAAAAAACGCGGTGGTCGTGACGAGGCTTAGTCCACGTCCACCTTTCTCGGGCGGCAAGGACAAATACGCGGGAATCCAGGTGAACAATCCCCAATAGCCAAACATGCTGCACGCGTTCATCGTTGTTGCCAAGATCCCGTTGCGCAACACGCCTTTCTCGAGAAGCCCATGCAGGGAGACTTTTTCTTTGCGCGCCGCTCGTTGTTTCCACAATTCCGGCTCCGGCACTTTGCGCTGAATCCAGAACACGAGAAAGGCCGGCAAAACACCGACAAAAAACACCGGCCGCCATCCGAAGTGCGGATAAACGAGAAGCACAACAATCGCGGCAATCGCTTCTCCGATCGCGTACGCCGATTGCATCAATCCCAGCGCTTTTCCGCGATGTTCCGCGCGCCACGTCTCCGCAATCAGCGCCGCAGCGGCAGTCCACTCCCCGCCCATGCCCAGCCCTAGCACAAACCGGCACGTCGCGAGCTGCGGCATAGTATGCGTGAAGCCGCAGGCGGCGCTTGCCAGCGCGTACACAAGAATGGATGCCATGAGCGCACGCGTCCGCCCAATGCGATCGGCGACCACTCCAAACAGAAGGCCGCCTATGCCCGACGCAACCAGCGTCAACGAATTGAGCAGCCCCGCCGTTCGCGTGTCCATCCTGATCTCGCGAATCAGGTAAGTCAGCACAATCGAGTACAACATCACATCCATGGCATCAAGCATCCAGCCAAGCCCGCCCGCGATCAGCGAACTCCGCTCCGGCAAGGTTGCGCGACGAAGCCAGTCGAAAGTAATCACTCGCTGAGGTTTGGTTGGTCCCGCAGACGCATCCGGCGAAGGCGGAGATGGGCGCGGAACCGGAGGTTTTGTCACGCCGGGATTGTACCCAATAGCGGTTCGCAGCGCGTCAGGAACTATGCAACAAATATCTATCCACAGTTTCTGGCGCGATTGCGGCACAGGGTGTATTATTCCGCTCCGCGCATGACAATCAGCCGTACTAAAGCTGCAACAAATGTTTCTCTGGGGGCGAAAACGATGAGTGGTCTGAAACGTTTGACGAGTCTTTCTTCCGTGTTTCTCGCGATGCTTCTTCTCGGGCTCTACGGCACGCCTCTCCGTGCGCAAACGCTCGATGAGAACGCGTTAAAGGGCATGAAGTGGCGCCAGGTCGGTCCGTTCCGCGGCGGACGCGCCCTCGCTGTAACGGGAGTCGCGGGTGACCCGCTGACTTATTACTTCGGCTCCGTCGCCGGCGGCGTTTGGAAAACGACGAATGGCGGCGGCACCTGGACGCCGATGACCGACAAGACCGGAATCATGTCGGTCGGCGCGATTGCGGTGGCACCTTCCGATCCGAACGTCGTTTACGTCGGCACCGGCGAATCCTGCTGGCGAGGAAATATTTCCTACGGCGACGGCATGTACAAGTCCGTCGACGGCGGCAAGACCTGGACGCACATCGGACTCGAGGACACGCGCCACATCTCCAGAGTCATCGTCCACCCGACAAATCCTGACGTGCTCTTCGTCGCCGCGATGGGCCACGCCTACGGCCCCAACGAAACGCGCGGCGTTTTCCGTTCGGCCGATGGCGGCAAGACCTGGCAAAAAGTTCTTTTCAAGGACAACAAGACCGGAGCCATTGACCTCACCTTCGACCCCGCAAATCCGCACATCTTGTTCGCCGCTCTCTACGAAGCGCAGCGCTATCCCTGGACCGCTGTTAGCGGCGGCCCCGGCAGCGGTCTCTATAAATCCGTCGACGACGGCGCAACTTGGAAACGCCTCGAAGGCCACGGCCTTCCCTCCGGCGTTCTGGGCCGCATCGGCGTGTCCGTCTCCGGCGCCGACGGCAATCGCGTCTACGCCATCATCGAAGCTGAAAAAGGCGGGATTTACCGCAGCGACGACGCTGGCGATTCCTGGCAACTGCTGAATCCCGATCACCGCTTCACGCAGCGCGCCTGGTATTTCCATCACATTTTCGCCGATCCCAAAAACTTCGACACCGTCTATGTGCTGAACACCGCCGTCTACCGTTCGACCGACGGCGGCCACACGTTCAATTTCGTTCGCTCGCCTCACGGAGATAATCACGGTCTCTGGATCGATCCCACTCATCCGGAATGGATGATCAACTCGAACGATGGCGGCGCCACCATTTCCCATGACAACGGCAAGACCTGGACCACTCAGGGCAATCAGCCAACCGCGCAGTTCTATCACGTCGCTACCGACAACGATTTTCCCTATCGCATCTACGGCGCTCAGCAGGACAATTCCACGGTCGCCATCGCCAGCCGCAGCGATGAGGGCGTGATCGACCGCCCCGATTGGTACGAGGTCGGCGGCGGCGAAGCAGGCTTCGTCGTCCCTGACCCCACGAATGCCGACGTCGTCTACGCAGGTTCCTACGACGGCCTCATCACGCGCTTCGACAAAAAGACGCATCAGGTGCAGGACATTACTTCCTGGCCGCTCAATCCGATGGGCGCTGGCGCCGCAGACTTGAAGCACCGCTTCCAGTGGACCGCGCCGATCATGGTTTCTCCCAACGACCCCAAGGTCGTATATCACGGCGGCGAGGCGGTATTTAAGACCACCGACGGCGGCATGAATTGGACTCCGATTAGCAAAGACCTGACGCGCAACGACAAAACGAAGCAACAATCCTCCGGTGGCCCGCTCACGCAAGACAACACCAGCGTCGAGTATTACGACACCGTCTTCGCTCTCGCCGAATCTCCCGTCGAGAAAGGCCTCATATGGGCCGGCACCGATGACGGGCTACTCCACGTCACCCGCGATGGCGGCACGAATTGGGCTAATGTCACCTCCAAAGAATTCGGAGATTGGAGCAAGGTGAGCATCATCGACGCTTCGCCCCATTCCGCGGGCACCGCCTACGTGGCCATCGATCGGCACCTGCTCGATGACTACCGCCCGTACCTTTTCAAAACCGCCGACTTCGGCAAGACCTGGACAAAAATCATCACCGGCTTGCCCGACAATAGCTACGCGCACGCCATCCGCGAAGATCCGAAACGCAAAGGCCTGCTCTATGCCGGCACGGAAAACGGCATCTACATTTCCTTCGACGATGGCGCGCGCTGGCAATCTCTGAAGCTCAATCTACCGACCACTCCCATTCACGACCTCACGATAAAGGACGATGACCTGATCGTGGCCACGCACGGCCGCGCCTTCTGGATTCTCGACGGCATCGCTCCTCTCCGCCAAATGAACGCCGCCACCGCAACGGACGAGGCGCATCTCTATCAACCGTCGAAAACCATCCGCTTCCGCGGCCCGGGCTTCACGCTCCCAGCCAGCATTCCGGTCGGGGCTAATCCGCCTGCTGGCGCGGTCATCACTTACTCGCTGAAGTCTGCTCCCAAGGAGCAGATCACTCTCGAAATTCTCGACGCCGGCGGTAAGCTCGTTCGCAAATATTCCAGCAAGAAAACCGCCGAGGGTGCTTCTCCCGACGAGGAGGAATTCGGCATCAGCAGGCCCGGCGAAGAACTTCCCGTCGAAGTGGGTATGAACCGCTTCGTCTGGGATCTGCACTTCGAGCCTCCAACCAAGGTTCCCGGCGCCGTAGGCTGGGGAGGCCGCCCGGAAGGCCCGCTGGTAGTCCCGGCCACGTACCAGATCAAGCTGACCGTCGCTGGGAAATCGTCAACGGCCAGCCTCGAGCTTATCAAAGATCCCCGCGTCACCGCGTCGCAAGACGATCTCGAGAAGCAGCAAGAACTCGCGTTGCGTATCCGCGATCGCGTCACTGCCGGCCACCAAGCCGTGAATCAAATTCGCAGCGTGCGCAGCCAGCTCGATGCTCTAAAAAAGCGTCTCTCCGCCGACCCGAGCGCCAAGCCCGTTCTCGACGCAGCCGACGCCCTCACCAAGAAAATGAACGCCGTCGAAGAAAAAATCATCCAGCCCAAGTCCAAGAGCGGAGAAGACCCGCTGAACTTTCCAATTCAGGTGGCCGATCAATTCGTGGCCCTGCAGGAAACCGTGGAAAGCGCCGACACTGCCCCGACCGCCGCATCCACTGCTGTGTACGAAGAACTGAACACGCGCCTCGAAGCGCAATTGGCCGCCTGGCACGAAATCCAATCCAAGGATCTCGTCGCGCTGAACGCCGCCGTCCAGAAAGCCAATATCCCCGCGATTGCTCCCGCAGCGGAGAAGCAGGAAAAAACCGAGAAATAAGTCGGCGCAAAAGCAGCTTCAACGCTTGAAACGATTGAAAAGCTCGAAGAGGAGGGCGCTCCGGCGCCCTCCTCTTCGGCATCCTTCGGGTAAGTTTCGCGGCATTCAGAAAATTCATTGCTCTCGTATCCACCTTTTGTTACTCTCCGCGCACAGTCGTGCCCCCCGGAGGTGTGTTCATGGCATTTTGCAAAGCGTGTGGTCAGGATGTCGGAGTGGCATCATTTTGTCCCAAGTGTGGCGCCGCTCAGGGTGCCTCGCCAGTCGGTGGAGCGCAGGGCGCGGCGGTCGCTGCTCCTGCTGCTGCGGCATCCGCTACCGAGGGATTAGAAGAAAATGTAGCAGCTCTGGTCTCCTATATTTTTGGATGGCTTACGGGCCTGATCTTCTTGCTAATCGACAAGCGACCATTCGTTAAATTCCATGCTGCCCAGTCGATTGCGTTCAACATATGCATCATTCCCATTTGGATCGGGTTGTGGATCGTATATTTTATCATCGCTCACATACCACTCATCGGTCTCCTCGGCTTGATCATTTTCCCTGTCTTTGGTCTGGCTGTCTTCGCGACCTGGATATTTCTTATGTACAAAGCCTACAACCACGAAATGTTCAAGCTCCCGATCATCGGAGACATGGTCGAGAAGATGGTCAACAAGTAGGAACCGCCGAAACCTCACGTTTTTCGGGAGCCGTCCGGTTCCGCCGGTGGCTCTTTTTTTGGTCCTTCCTATCCACGCTTTCCACTTGACTTCTTTTTCGTGTCCCTCCACCCTAAAAGGCTTTGTCCCTGCTTTTCCAAGGCAGGAAAAACCGAAAGGCCCACCGCTACGACATGACCCGCGTCCGGCTCTGCTTCCACGACCGCTGTTTTGATGGGACCGCCTCCGCCGCTCTTTTCTACCGTTTCTACAAGGAAAAATTCGATCCCGCCGCCGAATTCGGCTTCACCGGCATGACCCATCGCGCTCAGCAGCCCTGGACTCCGGGCCTTTTCGACGGCAACGAAAATGCCATTGTCGATTTCAAGTACTCGAATTCTCCCAAGGTGACCTGGTGGTTCGACCACCATCAAAGTGCGTTCCTCACGCCCGCGGACGCCGAACATTTCCGCAATCATCCCGGCGCGCACATGTTTTACGAGCCGGACTACAAATCCTGCACGAAACTTATCGCCACGGTTGCCAAGGAAAAATTCGGCTTCGATACCAAGCCGCTCGAGGAACTGATCCACTGGGGCGACATCATCGATGGTGCGCAATATCCCACGCCGGAATCCGCCGTCGAGCTCGTCGAGCCGGCCACGCAGCTCGCCCTGGTCATCGAAGCCGCTCCCGAGGACGGCCTGCCCGCGCGCATCATTCCCGAGCTTGCCTATCGTCCGCTCGCCGAAATGGTCAAGCTTCCCCTGGTCGCCAAACACCTGGGCCCATTGCTTGAACGCCACCGCAAATCCATCGAAATTCTTCGCCAGCGCGCCGAAGCCGTCGACGGCGTGATTTTCTTCGATGTCAGCGACCTCGACCTCGAGGGCTACAACAAATTCATCCCTTATCTCCTGCATCCCGAATGCGTCTATTCCGTAAGCGTCAGCTCTTCCGCCGTCCGCGCCAAAATTTCCCTCGGCACCAACCCCTGGAATCAAGCCACCGCCGACAAAAATCTCGCTTCGCTCGCCGAAAAATTCGGCGGCGGCGGACATCCCCGTGTCTCCGCCATCTCCTTCGACCCCGCCGACCTCCCGCGCGCTCGCCAAGTCGCCCGCGACCTGGCCGCCCAACTCCGCGCCAAGTAAGCCAATGGCACGCCATGATGCACGCAACTCAGTCTGAGGAGGGGTCGGCTCTCGCTGGTCACCGGTTCTCTTTGCTCTTCGTCTTTCTTTTGGCGACGCTGATTCTATTTCCCTATGCCGAAGCCAGCGGTTTCGGTTCCTATGCATTTCGCGTTATCGGGAGTTTAACCATTGTAATCAGCGTGTACGCCGCCAACATTCACCGCAGCCTGCTTGTCTTTGCCATCGTGCTCGCGGTTCCCGCCTTATTCCAGCGCCTCCTGCTTCCCAAAATCAGTGTCAGCGCATTTTCCATATTCAACATTGCCCTGGGCTTTGTTTTTGACGTAGTGATCGTCGTGCTTATTTTTCGGCGCATGTTCGCTTCGAAAGCGCCGACCCCGGAAACCATTTTTGCAGCCCTCTGCATTTATCTGTTGGTGGGCTTCAGTTTTGCCAATGTCTACGGAATGGTAGCCGCGCTCCAGCCAAACGCCTTCTATCTGGATCCAAGCGCGAACCTTCATAAAGTTCCCGACCGCTTCGATTGCCTTTACTATAGTTTCGGCACCATGACTTCGCTTGGCGCTCCTGGAATTACGCCTGTCTCGTCTCAAGCACGTTCCTTTTCCATCGTCGAAGCTATCATTGGCGTCCTATATCTTGCCGTCCTGATCGCCAGGTTGATAGCAGCCTACCGCCCCAACTCCAACGCGTGAGCATGGTCTCTGCCGGAATGCATCGGGGACATGCAGGACAAGAAGAACTTCTTCCTCTGACGTCCCGATCTCGCGTTATAATCGGCTCACTCGACATGCTTGTCGACATCGGCGTTCCCGCCGAGAAGGAGGTGATCCAGTGAGGTACGGTTTACGTTGACGTAGTAAGAGAGGCGCTTGTGAGGTTACCGAGCGCCTCTCTCTTTTCCGCCACTCCGAATTATTCCGCGACTCATCGTCAAGTCTGCCCGGTGCAGTTATAAACGCTCCAAAGACTCCAGCCGCTGGGCCGAAGCCCAACAGTTAGCGCGGAACGGAGCCCGATTGCGCGCTGGGGTCGCTCATGTTTCTGACGAGTTCGTCCAACTGGGTTTCGAGCGCGTTAAGCTTCTCCTTCTCGGTTCGCAATTGCAGCTCGGCCTCGGTTTCTATCGCCTGACGCTGCTGCTCAAGGTTTGTCGCGGATTCCATATCAGACCTGGCGCGTTTGACCGCTTCTTCGATCTGCGCCGGGGTCTCGTTGGCGTTCGGCGCCTCGTCTTCCCAATGCTTGATTTCAGCCGCTTCACTCTTCAGGGCGAGTTGCACTTCGGCAAGCCTAGATCGAGCGTCATCCAGGTGTTGCGACGCGCGCGTTACGGCCACCTCTTGGATTTGCAAGCGAGATAGCAGGATCTGGGCGCTTTGCATTTTGGCGATCGAAACCAGCAAGACTTTACGAAGCTCGCGGACTTCCGTTAACAGAGCTTGCAGTGTCTGCGAGTCTGACGAACTTGCCTGGCCGAAAGCCGCCAGCGCCATTCCGAAAAACAAAAGGATGAAGAAATACACTCGTCGCATTGCGAACCTCCTGACTCCTGACGGTAAGATACGCTACAACTTGCGTCGTCACCCGGGAAATTGGACCCCAACATGCCCCGGTTCAGGCGCCAACGGATACAGATGGGTATTTGGGATTAACCGTGTTCCGGCAGACCAGCATCAGGCGAAGGGTGAACACTTTAATGAGAAAGGGAACCAGCGTCTATTCGCAACGTTCGACAAAAATGCGCGTCCAATGTAAAATTCTAAATCATCCGTGGACCGGTAGCTCAATGGTAGAGCAGTTGACTCTTAATCAACGGGTTGGAGGTTCGAGTCCTCCCCGGTTCACCACTCCTTCAGACTAACTTCCTGAATTCGAACTACTTGGCACTTCTTTACTTTCTGGACCATCTTCTGATTTGGGAACATCTGGGAACAAAACCCCTGCGACTCGCTCGACCGCACGCCGCTGCGAGTCGGGAATGGCGTGCATGTAGGTGTTGAGTGTGGTTTCTAGGTCTGAATGGCCCAGAATCGATTGGGCCGTCTTTATGGATTCCCCGACCTCGCCCATTAGTGTCGCATTTGCGTGACGGAACGAATGCCACGAGACGCGCGGCAGGCTTAGGCTGTCACCGGCTGGCGCTAATGCGCGGTTGTATAGGTTCTTGGGACTCAACGGGGTGCCCTTGCTCGTGCAGAAAACGAGATCCGCGGGCTCCTTGTGACTGCAAGTGATTCGATGTGATTCGAGAACCTTGCACAAGGCCGAGCTCATCGGGGTCACCTGCCTGCTGCTTCGGGTCTTGGGACTCCCAAATTGGCCGTCAGAGTATGTCTCTGACACCTCGATGTTTCCGCGTAGGAAATCTATGCGGTTCCACCGCAGTGCGAGAATCTCCCCAATCCGCATTCCAGTGAGCACTGCCGTTGAGACAACAGTACGACAGGGCTCCGTAAGCTTCGCCAGCGAGCTTTTCACTTGCGATGGTGTGAGGAAAATACGAGTCGTACTGGGTTGTCGCCCGCCAATCACTCGAATGGCGTGTAATGTTGACGCTGAATACCCTGTGAGAAGAGAGTGCTGAATAGCCTCCCGGTTTACGTCGCACAGCCGCAAATGGGCCGAGCGTAGGTATCGCGTATTTGTCGAGGTTGAACTGGTAAATTCGCGCACTGCTCGGCTTCAAAGCCAACAGCGTGCAAGGTTGCCAATGCTCCTTCGCAAACTTCTCGAAGGTCATTTACAGGTCGGGGGCGATGTCGCCCTTGGTTGATTTAGAGACTCGTTTCTGTAAGAGCGAGCGGGCCTCACGTCGCGAAAGATCGGCTACTGACCCGAGTACGACGGTTCGCTGCGTGCGGTGCAGAGAACCATTCTCCCGAATCAAGTCTTCCCTCCAACGTGCCACCCAAACTTTGATGCGCTTGCCTCGAATAAACAGAGTTCCATCTTGGTAACGCGGCCGTGCCATAGCGTCCTTTCTGTTGGCTCGTCCGCATTTCCTTGCGTCACTTCTGAGTGTAGCGCCGGTGTCAAGCAGCACGATGGCCTCCGCGTTGACTCTCCACCCAGGCGTGAATTTCTTCTTCACGAAAGCGCCAGTATTTGCCCAGGCGAATGCCGGGCAGGCGCTCTATCGAACGCTTGCGCGTCCTTCCATAGACCCAAGAAACCGGAACATGCAATAAGTCGGCTACCTGTTGGATCGTTAGGAGTTTTTCGTTGTCTCTCCCCCCTGTGGCCCCGTTGTGCTTCCGCCGAAATGCGTTTGATTCCGAATGGTCTTCCGCTTCATAGGAGGCTGCCTGGGGGCGCTCGCTCATGCTTTCCATCGGACGCGAGCCATGTCGTCGTGAAGACGCTGTATTCTCGCGCATGTCGAATCGTGTCGGTACGTCTTTCATTGTGTTACGCGGTCTCTTTGAGTTCGCCTCCCGTAAGCTGGTGGACTCTTACATTGCTTGGCTTTCATCCAAGCAACGGACAAGAATACAAGGGAGTTCGGCTGACTCATACATTTGGGATTGTTTCCCTCAGCGCGAATAGCAGGATTGGGAGTCGAAGCGCATTGCGTCAAGTTAACTGATGGTCTTCTCGTTTTCCTCAGTCGTCCGCATGCGCACAAGGAGATTCAGAAGCCAGTGGAAGAGACAATCAGTTGAATCAAGGAATTGGAGTCAAGGGAATACCTGAATCCAGGACGAACAGGACGTTGGTGAGGAACTGTGAATGGGCAACTCCTTGGAAATTCTTTGACTTGCGATTCCTTGAGATCTGTCGGGATTTGTCCGCCCCATATTTAGGGTTAAGACCGGATTGTGAAGGGTTTCGGCATCCGTTACGCTTTCGCACGGGCCAAGTTTTCCCCTCGTCAGTGGAGCTGACAGATGCGTTCGAGGGGACCCAGGGCCTCCGCTGATTCCTGGGAATTCTGGGACTCCAACGGCGGTAGCTTCTCTAGGGGAGTCACAATGGGAGATCGCAATCAACAGTGGCCGTGGTTCGCAATTCTGGCCAGAACAGGCAGAGAGAAGACAGCGAACTTATTGCTAGAAAATGCCGGTTACGAGTGCTTTTTGCCCATCAGCAAAGACATGCGACGCTGGTCCGATCGAATGAAGGAAGTCGAAGTGCCGTTGTTCCCTGGATATTTTTTCTGCCGGATGAACCCGCACAATCGCTTGCCGGTGCTAATCACGCCGGGGGTGATACAGATCGCGGGCGCCGGCAAAACGCCGATTCCTGTCGGGGAAGAAGAGATTGCTGCCATACAGTGCGTAGAAAAGAGCGGTCTTTCGACAATGCCTTGGCCGTACCTGGAAGTCGGCCATGTAGCCCGGATCGAGGATGGGCCTCTGCGTGGTATAAGCGGAATCGTAATCAAAATCAAGTCGGGATTGAAACTCGTACTGTCTGTTAATTTGTTGCAGCGCTCGGTTGCTGTCGAAATTGATCGTAGCTGGATCCGTGCGGAACATCCAAACAGGGCTGCGGAAGATCATCGGTCCACGATGGAATTGTTTGATCCCGCAACCCGTTGAACGATTGAAAACGGGGTTCGCCCAGAGCTCCGCCAAGAACGTAATGGAACAAGTTGAAACCCAAGGGTAGGCGGATCTACCCCACCAGCGCCGACCCACACGCACTCCATTCTTGCCAGGGAAGATCGAGAAGGCCATGCAATTTCTTGTATTTGTCGCCGCACTTCTACTCTCGGCAGTTTTTACGCGCATGGTCCGCGATTTTGCGAACCGGCATGGCTGGGCCACTCCTCCGGCTTCGGATCGCCATATCCATACGCGACCCATCCCGCGGTTGGGCGGCGTGGCAATTTTCCTGACGCTCTGGTGCCTCGCGCTGCTGGGGCACTGGGTGCCGGAACATTTTGGGATGAGCGAATTTCCGTTGTCGCAGCTGACAGTGAAGATATTGGGGCCGGCGACGATTATTTTCCTGCTCGGGCTGATTGACGATTTTTGTGAGCTCAGCGCGTATATCAAATTTTCCGTTCAAGCAGTCGCCGCGGTGCTGCTGTATTGCAACGGCATTGGGATTTCCAAACTGACGATCCTTGCCGGCCACCCACATCTCGGATGGCTTGTGGGGCTCCCGCTGACTGTACTTTGGGTTCTATGGATTACAAACGCATTCAATCTGATTGATGGCCTTGATGGGCTGGCGGCGGGGTCGGCGTTGCTTTCGACTTTGGTGAGCTGCATTGTGGCAATGGTGGGCCACAATGAAGTTGTGCTGATTCTCACGCTCGCCCTGGCCGGCGCGATCAGCGGGTTTCTGCGCTACAACTTCAATCCGGCTTCGATTTTCCTTGGCGATTGCGGCAGCCTTCTGATTGGGTTCCTGATCAGTGCGATTGCCATCGCCGGCTCGCACAAATCTCCGACGATGGTTGCGGTGGCTATCCCCGTCGTTTCCCTGGGGCTACCGATACTGGACGTGGCGTTCGCGGTGCTGCGGCGTTTCCTGAGTTATAAGCGCTTGTTTGCGCCCGATCGCGAGCATATTCACCACAAATTGCTTGGCCGGGGCATTTCGCACCGGCAAACCGTGCTGTTGCTGTACAGCGTGAGCGCGTGCTTTTGCCTCTTCAGCCTGTTGCTCCTGAATCCTGGCGGCGCGGCGCTGGCAGCGGTCCTTGTGGTGGTGGGAATTGGAGTGCTGATTGGAGTGCAGCAGCTAAAGTATCACGAGTTTCTGGAACTCGGACGCGTTGCCGGCCGCACCTTGAATCAACGGCACGCGATCGCCAATGGCATCAGCGTTCGGCGGACGGCAGAGAGTCTCGAGACTTGCACCAGCTTGCCGCAGTTTTGCCAGATTTTACGGGATTGCCTGGAACCGATCGGATTCGATGGCTTCGGTGTTTACCTGTTGACGAGATTGCCGGTCGAGGCGGATCTCGGTCCGTTCAGGATGGTGAGCAGGTCCAAAGTTCAATACTTCTGGGACAAACTGCCGGAACCGTGCGATGCAAATTGGAGCCTGACCTTCGGCCTGACGAAACGGAATGGGAAATCACTTGGCGGATTTACTTTGTACCGAAAAAACACTGCCTCGCAGCTTTGGATGGATCTCGATGCGTTTACGACGACTGGATTTTCGAAGGCGATCGCGGCCTGCGTTGAGAATATTCAAAATGCCTGGCCGACTCAAAGCGAAGAAGAAAAGAGCCAGAGGCCCATCTACGAACCAACCGGCACCGCGGTTCGTTCCGGGTTCCGGCAATCCATCCCAGTTCGAAGCTCTGGTTAGAAGTTGAAGGTCGATTAAGCTTGCGGCAAAGACAGGGCCGCCCAAATGAGTAGGGAACACAAAACGCGGATATTGATAAACCGGCAGCATCGTGGACAACAACAGGGTCTTTATGGCATGGCCACCTCTAAACTCACTCGGCTGCCAGCTTGCCCGTTGTTCATCTCAAGACTTCTGGCGCTTGGTTTGGCCGGCATCTTCTTGATCGCTGGCGCAGACGCGCAAAATCCGACTGCAAGCGCGTCTGGCGAGCAGAAGGCCAAATGCGATAGCCAGATTCGCTCAACGTACCTGCTAGGACCCGACGACCAATTGGAGATTTCCGGGCCAGAGCTGACGGATGTGTCCAACAAGCCGGTTCGCATTGATGGCGAGGGCGACATTGCGGTGCCCTTGGCCGGAGCAGTCCATGTGGCCGGAATGACCGTGCAGCAGACCGAGCAGGAACTCGACAAAGCGCTGAGCAAATACATTCGCCAACCGCAAGTTGTTGTGAATGTCGTGGAGGTTCGCAGCCAGCCAGTCTCTGTGCTGGGAGCTGTGAATTCTCCGGGCGTTCACCAGGTGCAAGGGCACAAGACGGTGCTGGAAATGTTGGCGATGGCCGGCGGGATCCGCCAGGATGCCGGGTACAGCATTCGAATCACCCGGCAACTGGAGTGGGGCTGCATTCCCTTGCCCGGCGCGCAGCTTGATGCTTCCGGTAAGTACAGCGTGGCGGAGGTGAATCTGCAAAAAATCATGGACGCCAAAACGCCGGAAGAAAACATCCAGATTTTTCCGCACGATGTTATTTCCGTGCCTAAGGCAGAAATGGTTTACGTGATCGGCGAGGTCAAGCGCTCAGGCGGATTCGTTTTGGGCGAGCACCAGTCCATCTCCGTGCTGCAGGCGCTTTCGATGGCTGAGGGGCTGAATCCGGGAGCTGACCCGCGGCACGCCAAGATTCTGCGGCTGAAGCCCGACGAAGATCAACGCGTGGAAGTAGCCGTAGACGTGAAGGATGCGCTGAACGGAAAGAAGCCGGACATGCCCCTGCAGGGAGAAGATATTTTGTTCATTCCAGGCAGCACGGGCAAGAAAGCGGCGTTGCGGGGGCTGGAAGCCGCGATTCAGACGGGAACCGGCCTAGCAATCTGGCGCATGCCTTGAGACCAAGTTTAAGGGGCTGAGATGAGAGCTTCGGAATTTCCAATTCAGAGAAAAAGTGGGCGCTCGATGGAGATTGATCTGTGGAACGAGCAGCGTCCTACGCCGTACAAGCACATGGACGCGCCCTCGCCGGAGGCGGGTGCGTCTGGGGGCTACGACAGCCTGCTGGATCACTGGCAGATTCTTTTCCGCCATCGAAAGACGCTTCTCGCCTTTGTCGTTGCGGGCTTGGCTGCGGCGATCTTAATCAGCCTGATCCAGACACCGATCTACCTAGTGCGCACTTCCCTGGAAATTCAAGGCACGAGTTTTCTAGAGCCGAAGGGCCCGAACGACACCGGCGGCAACTACGCTTCCCCTGAGTCGTACGTTGAGACGCAGGTGAAATTGCTGCAGAGCGAATCGTTGCTGGAGCACGTGATTGACAAACTGAAGCTGCAGAACGAACAGCCGAAATCCGGGTTGCGGGCATTTACGTGGCGCATCCACCGGATGTTCCAATTCTCCGACCCTTCGGGCCTTCCGGAACGCGAAAAATTGATGCGAGAGATCGAACGCAATTTGACGGTGCGTACATCCGGCAACTCTCGTTTGCTGGAGGTGACATATGAATCGCCGGATGCCAAGGGCGCGGCGGATTTCGCGAACACACTGGTCAGCCAATTCATCGAATTGAGCCAGGAAGAGCGCTGGAAGTCCGCGCAGGGCACGGCCGAATGGCTGACCAGCCATCTGGACAAGATGAAGGCGCAGTTGGAGCAGTCCGAGACGGAGATGCAGGAGTATGCGCGCACCGCTGGATTGTCTTTCACCTCGGAAAAAGAAAATCTTGCCGAGAGCCGGCTGAAAGAGTTACAGGACGATCTTTCGAAGGCCCAGGCTGACCGCATCACCAACCAGGCGAAATTGGAAGGGGCGAAGAGCAAGCCAGCGGATACTTTGCCGGAAGTGCTGGACGACACGACGATGCGCGAGTATCGCCAGCGGCTGACGGATTTGCAGCGGCAGTACGCCGAACTGAGCGCGACACTGACGCCGGAGCACTACAAGGTGCAACGCGTGCAGGCGCAGATTGACGAGCTAAAGTCCGCGATGCAGCGAGAACGCGGGAACGTGGTTCGCCGCATCGGCAACGAATATTCGGCTGCGCTTCGCCGCGAGACTCTATTGAGTAAGGCGCGCGACGTTCAGGCGAAGGTGGTGGCGGACCAGTCCGAGAAGGCCATCCATTACGACACGCTGAAACGGGACGTCGATTCCAACCGGCACCTCTATGAGGTGATGCTACAACGCGTGAAGGAAGCCAGCCTGGTTTCCGCCATGCGCGACAGCAATGTGATGGTGGTTGACCGCGCCAGGCCGCCGTTGCTTCCTTACCGTCCGAGCCTACCGATGAACTCGGCGATCGGATTGTGCAGCGGTGTGCTCTTCGGATTTGGATTTGTTCTGCTGCGCGAGCGCGTGAATCGCAGAATTAGCGTTCCGGGCGACGCGCAGGTTTATCTGGATTTACCGGAGCTGGGCGTTATTCCGCTGGACGATTCGGCCATCCCCCGGCAGATTTCCAATGGTCCGCACCCCCGGCGCCCAGTTCCGGCTCTTCGCGCCTGGAAGACGGATTGCCCGGAGCTGGCCACCTGGAAACGCAAGCCATCCATGGTGGCGGAGTGCGCCCGGACGACGCTGACTTCGATTCTGTTGTCCAACGAAGATGGAGAAGGTCCGCAGGTGATCGTGATTACCAGTCCGTGCCCAGGCGATGGCAAGACGACTGTGGCTTGCAACCTGAGCATCGCGGTGGCGGAGATTGGCCGCAAGGTACTGCTGATTGAGGGCGATTTGCGCCGCCCAAGATTGAACAGCGTATTTGGCGTGGGTAACCACTGGGGCTTGAGCGACGTCCTGCGAGGCGATGGCACGCTGGAAAATGTTTCCGTGTCGCACCTGGTGCGCGAGACGGAAGTGGCGGGGCTTTACCTGCTGCCCGGAGGGAGCTGCGGCGTCACACCGTCGAATCTTTTCTATTCACCGCGCATGTCCACGCTGTTGAAGAGGCTGCGAGCGGAGTTCGACATGATCTTGATGGACGCGCCGCCGATGATCCACTTGGCGGATGCACGCGTACTGGGCCACCTTTCGGACGGCGTGGTGCTGGTGATCCGCGCGGGGCAGACCACGACAGAAAGCGCCCGCTCTGCGTGCCAGCGATTCGCGGAAGATGGCACGCGAGTGCTGGGCACCATTCTGAACAGTTGGGATCCCAAAACGGCAGGCGCGTACGGCTATGGAAGTTACGCTGATTATCACGCGACCGCGAGATAGTAATTTCGCAGGATGAGATGCGAATCTCTCGATCGGCATTAATAGGAAGCCTTATCTCTCACCATGCTCTTTGATTCCCCAGCGTATTTTGTCTTTCTCATTCCCGTTGTGCTGATTTATTGGCGCCTGAATCACCGCGAGCAGAATATTTTCCTTCTGTTCGCCAGTTATTTCTTCTACGGCTGGTGGGATTGGCGATTCCTTGCGCTGATGATCTGCAGCACGACCGCGGATTTCCTGATCGCCCAGAAGATCGATCCTGAAAAGGCAGATAACAACCGGAGGAAGTGGTTCATTTTTTCGTTGATTTTGAATTTTTCCATTCTTGGCACGTTCAAGTATTTCAATTTCTTCGTGGATTCTTTCTCGGTGGCGCTGGGCACCATGGGTGTTCACAATATCCCTATGCCGCTGATCCGCATCCTGCTTCCACCGGGGATTTCGTTCTACACATTCCAAGAAGTGGCCTACATCGTGGACGTTTACAAGGGGCGGCTGCAGCCGGCGAAGTCGTTTGTGGAGTACGGCATCTTCGTCAGTTTGTTTCCTCACCTGATCGCCGGGCCGATTCAAAGACCGGGGCACTTGCTCCCACAGGTGCAGCGGGAGCGTTCCTTTGACCCGGACCGGATTTTTGACGGTATCATGCTGATTTTTTCGGGGCTCATCCGCAAGTGCGTGGTCGCAGACAATTGCGCTGTGCTGGCGAATGCGGCGTTTGGCGGGCAATTCGGGAAACCGACGTTGTGGGTTGTGCTGCTGGGGACGTATGCGTTCGCCTGGCAGGTTTATGGGGATTTCAGCGGCTATAGTGACATCGCGCGGGGCAGCGCCCAATTGATGGGATTCCATTTCATGGTCAACTTCCGGCAGCCGTATCTTTCACAGCGGCTGCAGGAATTCTGGCGGCGCTGGCACATCAGCCTAAGCAGTTGGCTGCGCGATTATCTCTACATTCCGCTTGGAGGCAGCAGCGGAGGTAAATGGAAAACCTCGCTGAACCTGATTACCACGATGGTTCTGGCCGGGCTGTGGCACGGCGCAAACTGGACATTCGTTATTTTCGGCGCAATTCACGGCGTGGTGCTTTCCCTGGAGCGGCTGATTTTTCCGGCTGCGAAGGGCGCCGCCGATGCGGTCCAACCTCGAGGCTTTGCGAATTTCCTCTCTATCTGGGGCCAGCGCGTTCTTACGTTCAACGTGTTTTGCCTGAGCCTGGCCTACTTCCGCGCGACTTCGCTGGCGGCGGCGACGCAATTCCTGGGTGGGCTTTCTGATTTCGCCTGGCGGAGCGAGTACGGAACTGCGTTTCTTATGCTGAGTCTTTTTTCCGTCCCCTTGTTTGTCGTGGACCTGCTGATGGAAGCCGGCAAGGAGGAGTATCCGTTCGCGAATACTTCTTATGCATTTCGAACAGCGTTGGCTACCACCGCGTTCGTTGTGCTGGCACTTTTTTCGGGGAGCAACCTCAATGCCTTCGTCTATTTCCGGTTCTAAGTCCAAGGCCATTGCGTATGCGAAGGCCCTCGCTGCGATCTGCGCGCTGCTGATACTAGTGTTCGAGATTGCGTCGGTTTATTTGCTGAAACATCGTTCGGGCACGTACGCGCGGATATCACAGCAGTACGCTGAAGCGCTGACGATACGACCCGCCGGGGTCGGTGAACCGCCGAGCGTGCTGATGGTCGGCAATTCGCTACTGCTGCATGGAGTGCAATTGGACCGCCTGCGGGAGATTACTTCATCCAGGATGCGGGTTTACCCCATTTTCCTGGAGGCAACGGGCTACTACGACTGGCTGTACGCGCTGCACGGGCTATTTCTTCGCGGAGCCCGGCCCCAGGTGGTGGTTCTCGGCGTCGGCGTGAACTATTTTCTGGAAAATGGCGTGCGTCAGGACTATGCGCCGATGCTGTTTTTTAATACGCGAGACACGCTCGCCGTGGCTTCCGATTTGCAATTGGATCGCACCGCAACCAGCAATCTGCTGCTGGCCCATTCGAGCACATTCTGGGATACGCGCAGCGCCATTCGAACGCAGGTTTTGAATCACATGGTTCCGCACCTGGAAAATCTTTTTTCGCTCGTGAATCAGAGACCCGCCGTGCCAGAGGGCAGGGAATTCGCGGAGATGTCGATTGCGCGTCTGCAAAGGTTGCGGGAATTGTGCGAAGCGAACGGCGCCAGACTGATTCTGCTGGTGCCGCCGACGTTGGCTTCTGAGGACGCCGTCAGTCGGATGGCCGCCGCGGCGCAGGCCGCGGGTGTGGAAGTTTCCGTGCCGGTCGATCCGGCGGCGCTTTCGGCGAAATTTTACCAGCCGGACGGAATGCACTTGAATCCGGATGGGGCGATGATTTTTACATCGGCGCTGGCAAAGGATCTTCCTGAAAAGGTGAAGGCACGCGAAACACTGGCGGCACAAAAGTAGGGTCTGCCAAGGCGCTTGAAGTTGGGGCAGAGGGCGAAGATGAATTCGGCAAGCGCAAAAAGAAAAGCGAGTCAGACACGTGAGCACTGAAGTTACCAATGTATTCGCCCTGGAGCAAGGAGGGCGTTCCTCGCTGACCGCGGATTTCAGTTGGACGTTTGTGGGAAACGCCATCTATGCCGCGGGCCAGTTCGCGATTCTGATGCTGCTGGCGAAGTTGGTGCGGCCGGAACTCGTCGGGCAATACGCGCTCGGCCTTGCGCTGGTCTACCCCGTGATGATGCTGGCGAACATGCAGCTGCGGTCGGTGATGAACTCGAGCGGACGCGACCGCACCCAGTTTGGCCATTATCTGAGCCTCCGCCTGCTCACGACTTTCGCGGCATTCGCGGCTATTTTCTGTATCACGCGGCTGCTGCGGTACGACTGGGAGCTAACCGAAGTGGTTTTGACGGTGGGCGTGGCCTACGGAATCGAAACGATCAGCGATGTGTACTATGCCCGGCTGCAGTTGCACGACAGAATGGCCGAGATCTCCAAATCGTTGATGGCGCGATCGGTGTTATCCGTCCTGGCGTTGGCGGCGGTTACGTACGTCACGAGAAGCGTGGTCTGGGGAATCGCCAGCGTCGCAGCGGCGCGCACGATCGTGCTCTTTGGGTATGACACTCGGGAACGGACGCACATTCTGCGTTCGCGAACCAAATGGTATTTGCTGAACGAGGAGCTGGCCCCGCGATTCAATGCAAGCGAGCAACGACAACTGCTGTGGCGGAGCCTTCCGCTGGGAATCGTCGTGCTGTTGACTACGCTGAATTCCAGCATTCCCAGCTTTTTCATAAAGCATGGGATTGGAGAACGCGACCTGGGCATCTTCTCCGCGCTTGGATTGACGATCTCGGTGGGAAACATGGCGGTTGTCTCACTCGGGCAGTCCGCGTTCACTCGCTTGTCCAGAGCCTATGCGGCTGGAAATATCGCGGCCTTCGGCTCGCTGCTGGTGGTGCTGCTCACTTGTGGCGCGGGTCTCGGCGTTTGCGGCATGCTCATCTCCAAATTCGCGGGACGCGAGATTCTCACTTTGCTTTTCCGGCCGGAGTACGCGGAGCGGGCGGATCTTCTTCCCTGGATCATGGCCACCGGAGCCGTTCTGTTTATGGCGCAATTTTTGGGATTTGGGATGACGGCGGCCGGTTTCTATCACTCCCAGGTGTACCTGAACATTTTGGCGAACGTCAGCCTGGTGGCGGCGTGCTACTGGCTGGTGGCCGGCAAGGGTTTGCTTGGCGCGATCCTGGCGATGCTGATCGCCGCAATCGTGCAGCTCGTGGCGAGTGGGGTGATTCTGGCCACCGACATGCGAACGAAGACCAGCGTGCAAACAGAAACCTTTGAAGCAGCATGATGCCGGCAATGAGCATCCGTATGCAAGTCGAAGAGAGTGACTCGTGATGGAGCAAGGACACAGCGGCGCATTTCCGTGGCATCAGGGCGTGATTATTCCCGAAACGCTGCCAAGGGTTGCACCAGGGCAGGGACGAGCGCCAGGACGGAATGTACGCCAGCAGAAGACCTTCCGCCATCCCCTCAGCCGCGGATTCAACCGGCTATTTGCCGGGACCGAACAGCTTTCGACACTGGGCAAGATTGCGTTTGGATCGCTGTGGCTGCTGGTGTTCGCGATGCCGTGGGAAGACGCCATCACGATTTCGGGATTCGGCACCAGCGTGCGACTGATCGGGATGGTGACCCTGGGGCTGGGAGTGCTGGCTGTCGTCGAACGCGGAAGAGTGAGGCGGCCGGCGCTTGGCCACATCGTCATGGCGCTGTTCGTCCTGCTGGCGGTGCTGAGCTATTTGTGGAGCCTGTATCCGGAAGGGACGCTGATCGAAGCATTCTCCTACGTCCAACTGCTCACAATGGTGTGGCTCATTTGGGAATTGTCCCCGGGTGTAGAGGAGCAGATGCATCTGATGCGGGCCTATGTTTTCGGAACCTTCGTCTCCGGGATAGACACCTTCTACCTTTTTCTTTCTCACCACGAGTCCGTCTATCAGCGTTATGCCGGCGCAAAATTAGATGCCAATGACTTGGGTCTGATCATGGCATTGAGCATTCCGATGTCGTATTACCTGTTGATTCAGAATCAGGGGCGGATGGTCTGGGTCTACAGGGTGCACCTGATCCTTGCGGGAACGACCATTTTGCTAACGGCCTCGAGGGGAGCCACGCTGGCAACCGTGGTGGCGCTGGCGATTGTTCCGCTGACTCAAGCGCGCCTGGGCGGGCGGCAAAGAGTGGCGCTGGTGCTGACCGTGATTCTACTCATCGGGGGCATTCTTTTCTTTGTTCCCGAAACATCGTGGGAACGCCTGGCAACGGTGCCCACAGAATTCGAGCAAGGGACGTTCACCGGCCGCACGATCATTTGGAAAGCGGGTTGGGAGATTTTCCGCGCGCATCCATTCGTAGGCATTGGAGCGAATGCGTTTCGGGTCATCGTCAGCCGCGAACTGGCGGAGCCCATTCGCATGGGCGAAGCGGATCCCGCGCCGCCCGCGCACAATACTTTTTTGTCGGTGCTTGTCGAGCAAGGCGTGCTGGGTTTCGCGGTGTTTTGCTGCATGCTGGGCGCCCTGGCGGTGTCGCTCAGAGGCATGCCGCCTTTCCCGCAGCGGCTGTGGATTGTGTCTCTTGCGGTTTGGGTGGTCGGCGTCTCCAGCCTGACTTGGGAAATGCGCAAACCAACCTGGTTTTTCTTCGGTCTCTTGATGGCGCAATGCGGAAGCATCGCTCAGATGCGCCGCGATGCGCGAGCGTTTGCCCGCCCGCGGCTGAGCGCAGCTCCCAATTCCGCCCGAATTATGGGACTTGGAGTTTCTGGACGGAAACAGGGATGGTCGCTTTTGTCCTGAATATTGTCCTGGTCCGGACTGGCGAACTGAAATCATGAACAAAATCAAGGTAGTCCAAATCGTTCCCCTGTTGAGTCCCGGCGGCGCCGAGCGCGTTGCCGTTCATCTCGCAAGGGGATTGAACCGCCGGCGATACGAAACGCAACTCATTTCGTTCTCGGGACGCGTGGGATGCGACCTCGACCACATGCTGCAGGATGCGGGCATAGAGGCGCGCTATCTGGGCAAGCACCCGGGATTCGATTATCGCGTGTACAGCCGGTTGGGCAGCGTTCTGAAGGAATACGAGCCGGATGTGATCCACACGCACCTGCACGTGCTTCGCTATGCCCTGCCTCCAATGCTGCTGATGAAACGCGCGGCAATGGTGCATACCGTTCACAATCTTGCGGAGCGCGAGATCGAACCGCGGGCGCGCCTGATTCAGAGGTATGCGCTGACTCACGGAGTAAAGCCGGTTGCGGTTGCGGAGGAAGTGGCGGCCAGCCTTGAGGACCTCTATGGAATTCACCGCTGCCGCGTGATTTCGAATTGCATTCCAACGGACCTTTATGCGAATCCCCAGACTTCCCGGAAGGACTGGCGTGCGAAGGAGGGATTCAAGGACAGCGATGTGCTTTTTGTGTGCGTGGCGCGATTCGCTCCGCAGAAAAATCAGACGTTGCTGCTGGAATCGTTCGCCCAGGGCCCGGCAGCCGATCCACGCGCGCGCCTGGTGCTGGTGGGAGAGGGGGAGTTGCGGGCGAATCTGGAAGAGCAGGTGAGGGAGCTCAACCTGGCAGGAAAAGTTCATTTTCTAGGGCTGCGCAGCGATATTCCGGACATCCTAGGTGCAATGGACGCGTTCGTTCTTAGCTCGGACTATGAGGGTAACCCGCTATCTGTTCTTGAGGCCATGGCATCTGGCCTGCCCGTTGTAAGCACTGCGGCGGGTGGTGTGCCGAATCTGTTGGAAGCAGGGAAAGAAGGATTCCTGGTGGCCCCGGGAGATCTTCAGGGGCTCGCCAAGTCAATGAACACTCTCTTGAAATATGACGCGGTGCGCAGCTCCATGGGAGCGGCCGCCGCCAGCCGCGCAAGAAAACACTACGACCTGTCGAATATGGTCCGGGCCTACGAGGAAGTGTACGAGGAGCTCCTGGCGCTTTCGCAACGCCGGAATGTGCGGAGCATGTTTCGCGGGCCCGCGATTCCAGCCGAAGAGGGAATTGGAAGCCACCAACGATGAATGTCCTGGGAGAGGATGAAGGTGAACATGATCAAGGTGATGCACATCATCACGACGCTCGGCCCGGCGGGAGCGGAAAACATGTTGTGCCGGATCGCCGCGGGGATGGACGGGGCGCGGTTTGAAAATGAAATCGTTTCGCTGACCGGGATCCTGGACCTGGCGGAGAAAATGCAGTCCATCGGTGTACGAGTGCGCACACTCGGCATGAAGAAGGCTATCCCCAATCCATTGCTGGTAAGGCGACTGGCGCAGTGGATCCGCGAATCCAAGCCGGACGTTATTCACACCTGGATGTATCACGCGAATCTGATTGGCAGCTTCGCGGCGCGCCTGGCGGGCAATGTGCCTGTGGTATGGGCGATTCACCACAATGCGTATGACCCCCGCGTGGACAAGCGGCGGACAATGCTGGTGAACCGAGCCTGCGCTCTTTTATCGCGAAAGTTTGCCGCCCATATCGTCTTTTGCTCGGAGGCCTCGCTTCGCACACACAAAAAACTGAGCTACGCCGCCGAAAAACTGCAAGTTATACCCAACGGCTTCGACCTGGAACAAGTGAAGCCGGATCCCACGGCCCGCGAATCGTTGCGACAGGAACTAGGCATTCCGGCCGACACGATTTTGATCGGATTCGCAGCTCGCTTTCATCCGCACAAGGACCACCGAAATTTCATTCAAGCCGCCGAGCGTTTGCACAAACTGAAGCCCGAGGTTCACTTCCTGCTTTTCGGGATGGGGATTACCTGGGAAAACGCGCAGTTGGCGGGATGGATCGATTCGGCTGCAATTCGCGAGCGCTGCCATCTGCTGGGTTTGCGCCAGGATATCTCCCGCCTTTTTTCTGGAATGGATATCGCCACCACGGCCTCGCGCAGCGAAGCGTTTCCGATTGTGATCGGCGAGGCCATGGCTTGCGGAACGCCTTGCGTCGTAACCGACGTCGGAGACTCCGCATTGATCGTGGAAAACACGGGTAGCGTCGTGGCACCCGAAAATCCACACGCCCTGGCCGAAGCCTGGCGGGCGCTGATTGACGCGGGGCCTGCCGTGCGGCGGCGCCTCGGAATCGCGGCCCGGGAGCGGGTGCAGCAGCATTTCGCGCTGCCAGCGATCGTGGACAGTTATCAGAAAATTTACGCTCAGGTCGCGGCCCGTCCGCAGCGTGAAATGCCATCCGCCGAACTTTCGCAGTTTGCCCGGTAAATCTCCGCGCGTAGCGAAATCATGAAACCTAATTCAAATCGCCCGCGGTTGGTCATCGCGGTGAATTCTTACATCGCCCTCGGATTCCTGCAGGGTCAACCGGAATATTTTCAGAATTCGGGGTTTGATGTGACGGTTCTCTGCCCTGAAAAACGCTCGGGTGAATGGGAAGTGGCGCGGCCGGAGAACGTCCAAGTCCTGGAAGTTCCCATGGAACGGGAGATCGCTCCGTTGCAAGACCTCCGCTCCGCGTGGCATTTGTGGGGCATCCTGCGGAAGCTGCGTCCTACGGTCACAAACGTGGGCACACCCAAGGCGGGACTTCTGGGCGGTTTTGTGTCGTGGTTGACTCGCGTTCCTTGCCGCTTTTACACGCTTCACGGCTTGCGCTTCGAAACCACAACGGGTTTAAGACGCAAACTGCTGATTTTTGCCGAGCGTCTTGCGTGCCGCTTTGCCCATCGTGTCGTCTGCGTCAGCCACAGCGTTCTGGAGAAAGCGGTTGCTTGCCGCTTGGTCGACCGAGAGAGAGCCGTGGTGTTCGGCGCTGGTAGCTGCAATGGCGTGGATGTTTCGCGTTTCGCGCCTACACCCGAAAGGATAAGGCGCGCCGGCGAATTGCGGAGTCAGTTCAGAATCCCCGGCGATGCGCCAGTGGCGATGTTCGTCGGGCGGCTGACCAGCGACAAAGGCATTTGTGAACTTCTGCAAGCCTTTCTACAAATCGAAGATCGATTCCCTCAGCTTCGCCTGTTCTTGGTGGGAAGCTTCGAAGACGGTGACCCTCTTCCAGCAGAGATTCGCAAACGCCTCGAAACTCATGAGCGCGTGATTCTGGCCGGACCTGTGAACGACCCGGCTCCTTACTACGCGATCGCGGATGTTCTGATCCTGCCGAGCCACCGCGAAGGCCTGCCCACGGTGGTTCTGGAAGGACACGCGGCGGGAAAGCCGGTGATCGGCGCATCAGCGACCGGGATTGTCGACCTCGTGGTGGATGGCGAGACCGGGTTGCTTTTTCCAGTGGGTAACGTTTCCGCCCTCGCTGATGCGATTGGCAGGATGATCGAAGACAAAGCGTTGGCGAGCAAACTCGCGCTCGCGGGCCAGGAACAAGTGAAACGCAAATTTCGACAAGAGTTGATCTGGGCGGCGCTGCACCGGGAATATCTCAAAGTCTTGCAAGGTGCAGAGATGCCGCAGTCCTCCGTTCTTCCCCAGCACGAAAATTAGTCACCGGAAAAATGATGCTCAGGAACATCAACTTTAACTTTCTCCAACGGAGGGGTTATGGACAGTGGATTTTTAAAACTGGGAAGGTGCCGTTGTTGGTAGCAGTAGCCTTCGTGGTCGTTGTGATTTTCATAAAAGCAAATAAGTCATCCGCCGCGGCTTTTCCTGTTTGGGTAGCCTCAGGTCTGGTCCGAGTAGGAAAGGTAGAAGCGCCGGGGATGGTATCTGCAATTGACCTCTTCGGAGCGCGCGGAGAGACCGTGGATGCTCAGATCATCGTGCACGCGCCTACCAGCGGCCTTACCAACGTTAATCTGAGCGCATCGGATCTTGCCGCTCCCGGCGGCGGGACGATTCCGGCGTCGAACATTATGCTGTACCGCGAATATTATGTGACCGTCACCGGTACCGCGAATTACGGAGGCGGAAGCAATCCGCCGCTTGGCTCGGGAACTTATCCGGAGCCGCTCATCCCGTTTAACGATCCGGAAACCGGCGCAGCCCTCTGCGGCAGTTCGGCGTCTCTCAAAGCCTGCAACGCGAACATCAACGCGGGGGAGAACCAATCTTACTGGATTGATATCTCCATCCCGCGCGAAACCGCCACCAGTCCCTCAGGAAGCTATACCGGCAACATCTCCGTCACGTCTAACCAGGGTACGGTAACGGTCCCTGTCGCGCTGACGGTCTGGAATTTCGAACTACCCACGCAGTCTTCCGAACTTTCTCTCTGGACGCTTTGGCCGCCTGCAGCGGGGAATACGACTGCCAGCGTTGCTCGCGCGCTGATGCGGAACAAGGTGATGAGCTGGTTCGATGAAGCTGCAAATGCATCGGCGGACAAAGCGGATGCCGGATTGAATCGCTCCGGCATCGACCGCTATCAGCATTTCCAGGTCAAGTGCAACGGTTCCCACACTAACTTACCAACCACGAAAGAGATCGATGCTGCTGCGGCAAATTTTCCGGAAACCCTGGCACTTGATCTTTACGTTGGCGACGAACTGAATGACTGCCCTGACGGGTATGCGGTGCTGAAAACCGTCGCTTCAAATGTGCATGCAGCGAATCGCACAGTGAAAACCATTCTGACAGTCAACGCTCCCGACGCCAAACTTTTCAATGATGGCCATGGGCACAGTGTAATTGACCACTGGGTGTTGCTCGATTCCGTAGAAAAGTGGCCCGCGTTGCCGTTCACTAGTGGAGGCGACCTCTGGAGCTATACGAGTTGCAACACCGGCTACGGCAACACACCGGAGTGGTTGGTGGACTATCCCCCGATCAACGAACGCATCCAGGCGGGCTTCCTGAATTGGACGCAAGGTGCCACCGGGATTCTTTACTACCGCGCCGACGGGTGGACCGCCGGAAACACGATCGGCAGTTGGAACAACCTCGACACCAACGCTTGTGGGCCTGGCATTGGCAGGCCAGGCGACGGGATTTTCCTTTATCCGCCGGGGCCGATTGCCTCCAGCGAGCCTGCCCCAGGCATACGCCTGAAGGCCATTCGCGACGGAATTCAGGACTACGAATACGCGCAGTTGCTCAAAAATCAGGGGCAAGCGTCGTACGTGGATTTCGTCCTGAAGCCGATCGCCACAAGTTGGACCAAGTGGACCCACGACACAGGTGATCTCGAAAGTGTCCGGCAGAAATTCGGGCAACAACTTCAACAACTTTCGCATCCCTAGCGCTTTTCTTCCCTAGGCAAATTCCGGAGTTTTCGAAAGATTTCTCAAGACCATAAAGACCATTGCAGGAAAAATCAAACTTCATTTCGAAGAGGAGCGAAAAATGACAGGGTGTGACATTGCGATTATTGGCGCGGGGCCTTATGGAATTTCCGCCTCGGCTCACTTGCGCACGATCAAAGGCCTGGACGTGCACACGTTCGGCGAACCCATGGTTTTCTGGCAGCACAATATGCCAAAGGGCATGTTGCTGCGCTCGGGTTGGGAGGCCAGCCATATTGCGGACCCGAACCAGTCCCTGACCCTGGATATTTTCCGCAAGGAAAGCTGCAACCATTTTTCGAGTCCCGTGCCGCTCGACCGTTTCGTGAACTATGGACTGTGGCACCAGCAGCATTCCGTTCCGGACCTCGACCGGCGAAAGATTGTCCATGTCGAACCTGGCACGCGCGGATTCCGGCTAATCCTCGAAGATGGCGAGTCGGTGATGGCCAACCGCGTCGTGATTGCCGCGGGGATTTCTTCCTTTACATGGCGCCCGGCGGAATTTGACAACCTGCCTGCCGCATTGGCGACGCACACTTCGGAACATGTCGATTTCGCGAGGTTCGCGGGGAAAGAAGTACTCGTGGTTGGAGGTGGCCAAAGCGCGCTGGAATCCGCGGCGCTTCTGCACGAAGCCGGGGCTGTTGTCGAAATCGTTGCGCGCGCTCGCGAGATCCGGTGGCTCGGTGGCGTCGTGTCGCGGACGATTCATCGCGGCTTCGGACCGAGGATTTCGAAGCTTCTTTACGCCCCAACGGACGTTGGTCCTGCAGGCATCAGCCAGATTGTGGCGCGGCCCGACCTCGTCCGGCGCTTCTCGCGCCCGATTCAGGACTGGCTGAAAAAGAGATCGATTCGGCCGGCCGGCGCGCGATGGCTGGTCAATCGGCTAAAAGACGTCCCGATGCATCTCGGACGCACGGTGATGTCCGCTACATCGAAGGGTGAACGCGTCAGAATCCGGCTGGATGACGGAAGCGAAAGAGACTTCGAGCACATTTTCTTGGGAACCGGATATCGCGTGGACGTTTCCAAGTACGATTTCCTCGCCCCCAAACTTGTGGGTTCCATCATCCGTCACCAAGGATACCCACGACTCACCGATGGCTTCGAGACATCGGTTCCGGGATTGCACATTTTGGGCGCGCCGGCTGTTTGGAGCTTCGGCCCGCTGATGCAGTTCGTCGTCGGCACACACTATTCTTCACGCGCGCTGATGCAGTACGTCGCCGGAAAGGCCGTTGGCAATCGCGCCCGAGTCGGCGAACCGCTCGTTGCAGAACTGGAATTATCGCGTCCTCATGATTAACCCACGTTTCGATCACGGTCGTCCGGTGCTTCGCACTTCGAAGGAAATTCCATTCATGAATAAAACGACAGGCGCATTGGTTCTTGGTGGAAATCTCAACGGTCTTTCGATCGCGCGAAGCCTGGGCCGTCATGGCGTCCCGGTTTGGGTGGTGTCCCCACCCAACATCAGGTTAGCCAGTTTCTCCCGCTACACGCGACGAACCTTGCCGTGGCCTGTAGGTGATGACGAAACACAGGTCGAACACCTGTTGGAAATTGCCGCGCGCAACAACCTGGACCAGTGGGTGCTGTTTCCAACCAGCGATGAATCGGCCGCATTGCTGGCGCGTTTCCACTCCAAACTCTCGAGCCGCTTCCGCGTGTCGACTCCAACCTGGAACGTTTTGCGCTGGGCTTATGACAAGCGGCTCACCTATCGATTGGCAGCCGATCAAAAAGTCGACTGCCCGGCAACCTTTTATCCGCTCGCGGACGCCGATCTTGAGGGCGTGAACTGCGAATTTCCGGCGATTCTCAAACCTGCCACCCATTCATCGATCAACCGTCTTACCGAAGACAAGGCATGGCGCGTGGCGAATCACGAAGAGCTCTTGGCAAGGTATCGCGAAGCCCGGGATTTGTTGCCACCGGATCTGATTCTTGTCCAGGAAATGATTCCCGGCAGCGGTGGGTCGCAATTTTCGTTTGCGGCGCTCTGCTCTGAAGGAAAAACGATTGCCTCTCTCACCGCGCGCCGCACCAGGCAGTACCCGATTGATTTCGGGTATTCGAGTTCATTTGTCGAGACGATGGATGTTCCGGAAATTGTCGCACCTTCAGAACGCTTGCTCGCCGCCATCGGGTATACCGGAATTGTTGAAGTCGAATACAAATTCGACCTGCGGGACGGACGCTACAAACTGCTCGATATCAATCCCAGGCTTTGGACTTGGTCACCGCTGGGCGGCCGCGCCGGGATAGATTTTCCCTATCTGCTCTGGAAAATGATGCAGGGCATGCCGCTGGCGGAGCAGAAAGCGCCGGCGGGCGTCCGATGGGTGCGCATGAGTACGGATATTCCGGCGGCGTTTCAGGAAATCCTTCGCGGCAGGCTGAATTTGCACTCATATCTGCGATCCTTGCGCGGCCCGCTGCAATTCGCGCTGGTCAGTGCGGACGATCCGTTGCCCGGATTGATGGACCTGCCCATCTTTGCGTTCAAGCACATTTACAACGCGTACGCGGGTCTGCGAAAAAATGCCGCCGCTTCGCGGAGATGCCCCGTCAAGAGTTGAGCAGTGGAAGCGAAACTCCGGCCCGATTCTCCATAGATAAGGATGCTGCCATGTGCCGCAAGCCAAACTCGAATATGAAACTTCCGCAGGCAATGCACTACAAAATCCCCCGCCGCGAACCATGGGGAAAGGATCGATCAGCGAATCAGGCTTTCTGTCAGGCACAGCGTGCGTTCCGGAAACATAATTGGCGTCTCGCTCGCGTGATCCCCGCGATTAAAATTGGAGAGTAAATGACCCGACCAACGGTTGTCATCAGCCTGGACCTGGAACTCAGTTGGGGAACCTTCGATCTTTCCTATGGCGACGAGCTGCTCCGGATGGGCCGGTGGACTCACGACGTTGGCGCGCCCAATTTATTGAGGCACCTGACGCGGAACAGGCTCTCCGCGACGTGGGCGATTGTCGGCGCGATGATGCGGGATTCTTTGCCGGACGTTTCCAGTCTGCCCGAAGTCCGCTATCCGCACTTCGCAAAATCCTGGTTTAGCTATATTCCGAAGGATGGCGACGAACATACTCACCCCGAGTGGTTCGGCGCAAGCCTAGTGGAAATGATTCGAAACGCAAAACCTGAACAGGAAATCGGCTTCCATTCCTTTTCTCACGTCCCTTTTGGAGAACGCGGCATGACACGGGAACGCGCCATCGCCGAGTATTGGTATTGCGCCCAGCTCGCGCAGGAACTTGGCATTACAAAATCATCCTTCGTTTTCCCGCGGAATTCAGTGGGCTATCTCCCGGAACTTCGCGACGCGGGATTCACCTGTTTTCGTGATGTGGATCGGCTGCGGATGCGATTTGCTAACGCCGCTCTCAACTCCCTCGGCATGATCTGGGCTGACTTCGTTGGGACCGCTCCGTGCATGGTCGAGCCTTCGCTGAAGGAGGGAATTATTTCGATTCCCGGTTCGCTCTTGATCCGTTACGCGGCCGGATGGCGCAAATTTATTCCAGATTCGATCCGGCTGCGGCGCCTGCGAAAAGGATTGGAGCTTGCTCGCCGAAGCCGGGGAGTTTTCCACGTGTGGTTTCATCCGGAGAATCTTTATGCGGGATGGCCGCGAGTGGAAAATGTTGTGGCCCGTTTTCTCGACGAGCTTGGTGTTCTGGTGCGGAATGGCGACGTGCGGTGTTTGACGATGGGCCAGCTGGCCGCGGAATTCCGTTCCCATTCAGCGGCGAAACAGAATCCGCGTCAGCCAGCTGCTTTCACGCCGGCCGCTCAAGGGAATTCCCACGCTGACGGCAACCGTCGCCGCGCTGGTGAGGCGATTTCCGCATAGTCGGACTCGGCCGGATCATTTCCGGAGTCCTCCAACCTTCTTGAAACGAAGAATCGGGCTTCGAAATCTCTGTGGGACCCCTTTACCAGTGCACAACAGAGACGCCTCAGCCCGATCTGTACTCAACTTCAATCAGTCGCAGACTGAGAGAAGCCGAATCTTCATGCGATGATCACGGGGCGAGTTGATGCAGCAGTTGCCCCAGTTGTGTGCGCGCGTTTTGGAGCGCGTTCGGGTCGTGATTCCAATTGCTCCAGCTCGTCGCAATCGGAAGAAGAGTGCTGTCCACGACGCTGAGTTGCCCCAGGTTCTTGAGCATCTGCGCGTATTCGTAATCCTGAATACCATCGCGGATCGCCTTCAAACGAATGCCCGGTGCGGACTCGGTCGAAGCGATCGGCGCCGGCGGATACAGGAAAATTCCGTCGCCCGGCCGGCCCAAGCCGCCGCCGCAAGCGGTTGTGTCCACGTTATCCCAGCTGCCGATGGCGTTGCCGGCCGTCCAGCCGTCCGCGCGATAGTAGAGCAGCCCCGTCGCCCCCTGCGCGAAGTTCAGGAATCCCGCCTGGATGCGTTCGTTGATTGGCGGATAGTCCACCATCCACTCCGGAGTGTTGCCGTAGCCGGCGTTGCAGCTCGTATAGCTCCAGAGGTCGCCTCCGCCGGTAAATGGCAAGGCGGGCCACTGTTGCATGGAATCGAGCAGCACCCAATGATCGACAGAACCGTACAGATTCGGGTCCGTCGCGTTGAGCGTCATCATCGTCTTCACGCTACGATTCGCCGCGTGCGCGTTTGCGCCGAGGGTTTGGATGTCGGAGTAGTCGCCGGTGCAGCCGTTCAATTCGTCGGCCATGTAGAAATCCAAACCAAGCCCGGCGGGGAAATTGGCCGCGGCGGTGTTAATTTGGCTGGTCGAAGGAATGCTGCTATAGCCACCGCTACACTGGATGCCGATGTAGTAGTAGTTGTCCAGGCCGGAGCGGTTCAGCCCCATGTTGGTCACGTCGGAAGAGGCGTTACCCGCCACGTCGTACCAGCTCATCACCTTGTTGCGCATGAGTGCGCGCGCCAAAGTAGTGGTGGTATTTCCCGATGCGGGTGGCCAGAGCGTCCACAGAGAAAGCTCCGAAGGCTGCATCGGCAATTCGAAGTTCCACACGGTCAGCGAAACAGGAATCGTTGCCGTTCCCTGCGAGGAAGAAATCGTTACGCTGCCGGTGTAGGTTCCCGCCGGACTGTTCGCCACGCCGTGCGGAATGGAAATGTCGATCCAGTAAGGCTGATTTTGCCCCGCGCTGACGCTAGCGTTGCAGGCTTTGAGAGACGCCGAACTTCCGCACAGCGCCGCGCCTGTTTCCGGATCATTGAACGGAATCAGCGGTTCAGCATACGTTCCCGAACCAAGCGGTGGATTGCTGCCGCCGCCGTAGCTCGCCGTGCCGGTGACCGCGAGGTAGTACTCACGATAGAGCGTCACGTTCGACGCCGAGAGGGTAACTCCGTTGGGTCCCGTGAGAGCCGTCGCGCTCACATTGACGTTCGTCAACCCGCCGGCCGGGCCTTGCACCACAACCTGCGTATCCACCGTTTCCCCACGCGCACCAAACAGTGCGATGGAAGAAAGTGTTCCGGGGGCGTCCGTCTGCCCTACCCTGTCGAGACTGGGCGCTACCCAAGCCGGGAACGCCGATGGAGAGGTTGAGTCGACCGTGAGGGTCGCCGCGCTGCTGCTGGAACTGCCAACTGCGTTGCTGACCACCACAGTAAACTGCGTGCCACTGTCGGCACTGCTCGTCACTGGAGTAGTGTAGCTGGCTGCAGTCGCACTGTTGATGGCTGCACCGTTTTTCTGCCATTGATAGCTGAGCGGCGCGGTGCCTGTAGCGGCGACTGAGAAGGTTGCGGTTTGTCCTGCGGTAATCGTTTGGTTCGCAGGCTGCGCCGTGATCGAAGGCGCAACCGTTGCCGCGTTAACCGTAAGCGTAGCTGCACTGCTGGTAATGCTTCCAGCCGTGTTGCTCACCGCCACGGTAAACTGCGCCCCGCTGTCGGAACTGGTCGTCGCGGGCGTGGTGTAGCCGGACGAAGTCGCGCCACTAATCGCCGTGCCGTTTTTCTTCCATTGATAGGTGAGTGGAGCAGTGCCTGTTACAGTCACTGAGAAAGATGCCGTCTGCCCCGCCGTTACCGTTTGGCTCGCAGGCTGCGCCGTGATCGAGGGCGCAACCGTTGCCGCGTTGACCGTAAGCGCAGCTGCACTGCTGGTGACGCTCCCAACCGTGTTGCTGACCACGGCCGAGAATTGTGCGCCATTGTCCGCAATTGTTTCGGCCGGCGTTGTGTAGCTTGTGGAAGTCGCACCGCTAATCGCCGTTCCGTTCTTTTGCCACTGGTACGAAAGTGGAGCACTGCCAGTCGCGGTAACTGCGAATGTTGCGCTTTGACCTGCCGTCACGGTCTTGCTGGTGGGTTGCGCGGTAATCGACGGGGCACTGTTGACCGTCAGCGTTGCGGAACTGCTCGTAACTTTGCCGACGTTATTGCTGACCACAACCGCGAACTGCGCACCGTTATCAGTGCTAGTAGTCGCGGGCGTTGTGTAACTGGAGGAGGTCGCGCCGCTGATCGCCGCGCCGTTTTTCTGCCATTGGTAACTCAGCGGAGTCGTGCCCGTTGCGGTCACAGAGAAAGAGGCTGTCTGGCCGAGGATAACCGTTTTGCTCGCGGGTTGTGAACTGATCGACGGAGCGGTCGAGGAAGTAGCCTTGAAGACTACGTCTACCCAATAATTCGCTGCCTGGTGCGTGGACACGGGATGAGTGCCGAGAGTCCCATAGACCCCGTTCGGAGTCTGCAAAGCATGCAACGGCGCGTTGTTGTATCCCGCGCTCGTGAAATAGCCCCAGTTGGCACTGAAATGTCCGATCGTCAACCCATACGAAGCCACGTACACATTGTTTGCAGTGATGACCACCGGTGTGGAAAAGTTGGCCTGTTGCCAGCCCGAAGCGGTCTCCCCTGTAAAGGTTACCGATGCGAGGAGAGCGCCTTTGGGGCCCCAGAGGCGGCCCACATGTGTGCCGGTGTTGGCCGAGCTCTTGTAAAAGCGGACGCCGGTGATGGTCCCGCTGACATCCGACTTGAACGAAACCCCCAGCTCCAACGGACCGCTGGCGCCGTTATCAATCGCCGCTGGCACGATGGTGCTCGGCCAGATCGTTTGCTGTGCTGCTGCATTGCCGCAGCACACCAGGGTAAACAATAGGCCCAATAGCGCCGCTCCGGCGTGTCTCAGCAACCCTAAATAACAACGAATCGAACAGCTTTGTATTCTGTTTTTCAAAGGAATTTCCCCTAAATAAAGTTCGCGGGCATCTCGAGGCCGGCGTCTCGACGGGGCTGGGGGGGCTGGGCAAGCTAACGCAATTTGGGGGGCAGGTCGCTGAGATTTACGAATGACCCGGATTTCTCAGCCACTCGCGCCCGCGCCGAGAGGCAAATGCGCTCCAAACGTTGCGCCCACGGTAGAGAGCTTAGTTCGCGCGGAGTTTTCGGTATGTCGGCAGGGCAATGATTTTCGTGTCAGACGATTGTTTCAGAGATGTTTCACGGAGTCTTACAGGGGGACAGCTGTACCTTTACCGATTGGGAGCCTTCCAGGCTTCCTCGGCGCAAATGTTTTATAGTTGATTTGAGTACCCCAGCCCACCTCGGGCCATTTCCCGCCCGAAACCCCAGCCACCTGGCAACATTCGAGAGAAATTCTATGAAAACCCGCAGGTTTGCCGGTTTTTCTATCCAGGAAGAGCATTCGGGTTTCCCGCTCCCCAGCCAGAGAGTGCTCAGTTTATATCCTGAACTTCTTCGGGGGCTGCCGGTTGGCGTGGTCCTTTTATTGTTGGAAGATCCCTCGGACTCCGAATCATTCAGGATCGTGGATGCCAATCGCGCCGCTGCGGAAATTACCCGGCCGGCTTCGCCCAAGCTGCTTGGCAGAAGCCTGGCCGATTTTCCAAAGCTGCTGGAAACGCCAATCCCCGGCCAGTTGCTCGCTACGCTACGCAGTGGAGAGGCTCGAAATCTGGGGGAGCTTTTCTATGGAGACGACATCATCCGAGAAGGCTTTTACTTCGTGCGTGCTTTTCCCTTGTCCAATAATTTCTTGGCCGTTGTTATTGAGGATGTCACCGATCGAATTCATGCGGAACGCGCGCTACGCGAAAGCGAGGAACGTTCTCGTCTGCTCATCGAAGGTGTCCAGGAGTACGCTATTTTCCAATTGGACCCGGAGGGCAATGTGATGAGCTGGAATGCCGGCGCGCAGCGTCTGAAGGGCTACGATTCGGCGCAAATCATCGGCCACCACTTCTCCATCTTCTATCCCGAGGAAGATCTGATAAACAATAAGCCGCGCGATATTCTTGCCCGCGCGACTCGGGACGGGCAGACCCAAGACGAAGGCTGGCGTATCCGCAAGGATGGCTCCCGATTTTGGGCCAACGTTATCGTCACGGCCCTCAGGGATTCGGACGGAAATCTCCTTGGTTTCGCGAAGCTCACTCGGGACACCACAGAAAACCGGGAACGAGCGCAAACCCTGACCAGGGCCAATGAACTTCTGGAGCTTCGTGTCGAACAGCGGACCGCCGTTCTGACCCGTGTAAACCACGAGATGCGTACAGAGATCGCGGAACGCCAACACGCTGAGGAGGAACTCAGGAAATCGCGTGACCAACTCCGCGCGCTTGCGGCCCGCTTGCAAAGCGTGCGTGAAGAGGAGCGCACCTACATCGCGCGCGAAATCCATGATGAACTCGGGCAGGCTTGCACGGCGATCAAGATGGACCTCGCATTGATCGGCCGAAAGCTGACCAAGCGGCAGAACGCGCTTCGGGCCAAGGTGAAGTCATCCGTTCAATTGGTGGATGGTACGATTGTCACACTGCGCCGGATTGCTTCGGAGCTTCGTCCGAGGACGCTGGACGATCTCGGTCTTCCCGCCGCGCTGGAGGCGCAGGCTCAGGAATTCGAGAGCCGCACCGGGATACACTGTAGCGTAACATTGCCGCCCGAACCCTTGACGCTTGATACCGACCGCTCCACGGCGATCTTTCGAATTTTTCAGGAGTCGCTGACCAATGTGGCGCGCCACGCTCATGCCACCCGCGTCGAAGCCCGCCTCCGGCGCGAAACTGATCGCATTATTTTCCAGGTATTCGATAACGGCACCGGGTTCGATCCTCAGGTGGTGAAAGCGCGCAAATCGCTCGGCCTGGTCGGGATGCAAGAGCGCGCGTTATTGCTCAACGGAGATTTCAAAACGGAGGGAGTGCCTGGTTCGGGAACAACAATGACGCTCACGATTCCCCTACCTCCCCCGATCGCTGCAGAAAGCGTGCGCCATGAGGATTCTGATCGCTGACGACCACGCCATGTTTCGCCGGGGCTTGAGAGAGACGCTGGCGGAAGCATTCTCTCGAGTGATCTTTGGGGAGGCGAAAACAGCCTTGGAAACACTGGAGTTCGTGCGCCGCCACCACTGGGACGTCGTCATTCTGGATATCAGTATGCCCGGAAAAAGCGGTCTCGACATTCTTGATGAAGTGAAGCGTTTGCGCCCCAGGACTCCGGTGCTTCTTTTGACTATGCATCCCGAACAGCAATATGCCCGCCGCGCCCTCAAAGCTGGCGCCGCGGGCTACTTGACCAAGGACAGCGTCCCGGACGAACTGAAGACCGCGATCCAAAAAATCGTCTCAGGCGGCCGCTATGTTAGCGCGACCCTGGCGGAAAAGTTGGCCGTTGATCTCAGAAAAGGCGCCGATCTCCCGCTCCACGAACTTCTCTCCGACCGCGAATTTCAGGTATTGCGGATGCTCGCGTCTGGGAAAACCGTAAAGGAAATGGCCGAAGAGCTTTCGCTCAGCGTAAAGACCGTCAGCACCTACCGCGGCCGGATTCTCGAGAAAACCGGCATGAAGACGAACGCGGATCTAATTCGCTACGCGCTAGAAGCGCAACTGGTGGACTAACCGTGCGCTTCGTAGGACACTCGCGGTCAACACACCTTCTCATTGTCCTACGTGAGATTCGTGCATCCACCGGATGTATTTCCGTGTGAATTTGTCATTCTCTCTTATTGGGCTCTGCATTTTGGCGAGCGCTGTTCATGAAGGATGGAATATGAAAGTCTTTATCGCTGACGACTCAAGGATAGTCGTGGAACGCCTGGCGGGCCTCCTCGAGGAGGTCCCCGGCGCACGGCTTGTGGGACAAGCAGGCGACGTGCCTGCCGCGGTAAACGGCATCCAGCAGATGAAGCCAGATGCGGTAATTCTCGATCTGCACATGCCTGGTGGCAGCGGACTCGACGTGCTTCGCGCGGTCCGCACCGATCGCCCCGACCTTTATATCCTGATCTGCACCAACTATCCTTACCCCGAATATCGCGAGGAATGTCTGGCCGCCGGCGCCAATCTGTTCCTGGACAAGTCCGCCGATTTCGAAAAGATTCCCTCCATCCTTCGTGAATTGGTCCAGAAAGATGCAAAAATTTCTCCCAGCGTACGCTGAGGGAAATCCCCGCCGATCGTTCGTGTTCGCACTCCCATTCTTCTCTCTATCTTCGCCCTTCGCGCTTCGGGCGATTCCCACCCCCGTTTTTGCTGTATTCACCCGATTGTCCACTGCCTGCTGCAGAGGCATAAATACGATAGCGCCGAGTGATCGGCAGGTCGGTAAAAACGGAAAGTGGCTGAACGACCTGAGTGTATCCCTTCACGCCGCGGGCTATTTTTAAGACGTAAGTGTTCTCGCCAAAGAACACTTCTGCTCCACGGTTCGCTTCGAATCGTCTCCGCGCGGCCGCTTAATAAATGAGGAGAGGATAAATGAGAAAGTTGCAGATTCTTGGGATCGCGTGCCTGGCACTGTTTTCAGCCGGCACGATCCGGGCACAGGGCACGGCCGGAGTGAACAACGCCGAACTGAAAGGCGATTACGCATTTACGTTCAACGGAATGACCACCGGCGGCAGTGGCGGATCAACGCCGTTTGCCGCTGTGGGTAGATTTACGTCGGACGGCGCCGGAAATTTGACGAATGGAGTATTGGACACCAACGGTGTCGGCGTGCCGGAGAAATTAATCGACCAGGCTTTCACCGGAACTTACTCGATCGGCGCGGACAACCGCGGCGTGATGAATCTGAATATCCCCGGCGGTGGCAAGCTGGCATTCGTGATGATGGCCGATGGTACCGCGAAGTTTGTCGAGATTGACGCCTCGGGCGGCAACGGAACAGTCGGCTCGGGATCCATGGAAAAGGCGGACACGACTGCATACAGCACTTCCAAAATCGTCGGCGACTATGCCTTCGGAGTTGCAGGCTTCGACCTTTCGAACAATCGTACCGCCATCGCTGGCCGTATGACCGCCAACGGCGCGGGAACCTTCACCAGCGGCGCTGCGGACACCAACCAATCCGGCACATTCACCACTTTAAGCATCTTCGCGTCGAGTTACATCGTGACCGACACATCCAGCGGGCGTGGCATGCTGGACCTGCCTCCACTCGCCGGCGGAATTCCGCAAAACCTCAACTTCGTCTTTTATGTCGCGAACTCTGGAAAAATCTTTGCGATGGAGTCAGACGCTCCCTCGCCAGCGACGCCACTCTTGAATGGGACTTTCCTACAGCAGCAAACGCCGCTTGGAGGTTTCTCCAACTCCTCCCTGAACGGCGGCATGGTCATGTACTTGACCGGACGTGTCGGCTCCGGGTGTGGCAACAATAGCGGTGCCGCTCCCAATGTCCTGGCCGGTCTGCTCACGGGCAACGCGGCCGGCGCGCTCACCCTGACTTACGACCAGAACTGTGGCGGGGCCGCTACATCTGTCACCGCTCTCGCCGGAACGTCCGCCGTCGATAGCAATGGGCGAACTGGAATTCACCTCGGCGGTAGTTATCTGGTTGCTTACCTCGTCAGTTCTAATCAGGCCTTCTTCGTTGTCCCGGACAGTTCTGTGTTGTTCGGATTCGGCGATCCGCAGACCGCGACAGCTCTCTCCGATAGCTCGATCAGTGGCGCGTATACCGGCTTGGCTACTGCCCCGATGACGCTTGGCGTAACGATTTTCTCCGGCGAGTTCACCGCGAACGGTGCCAGCCCCACTGGCACCATTACTGGCACCGAGGATACCGGTTCCCCTAGCGGACCGAATTTAGGCGTCGCGGTAAATGCCACATACTCCGTATCCTCATCCCCAACGAATGGGAGAGGAACCATGATGGTCACTTCCGGGTCGGGAGGAAGTGCCGTCCTATATGTTGTCTCCCCTTCGAAGTTTGTGGTGGTCTCGTTGAGCGATCCGAATCCTGCAGTATTGATGTTCGAGCACTAGTCTTCACCCACTCGAATCCTCACTCCTCGCTGCGCCCGAACCGCTCGAGCGTGCCGGTGGTCTTTTTTCCACCGGCACGGTGACGCTGAGTGGCCGGTTCGCGCTGTTAGGTGGAGCACTCGCGCCTGCCAGCTGACAATTCGATTACGGCCCTAAGCGGTTCCACACCTGCCTGTAATTCCACGTGCGGAATCGAATTTCGGGCAGGCAAATACGCGCGTTGGCCGGCCTCTCCTAAGACCATAGATAAGTGTTCAGTATTTCGACGTGGCTTTAATAGTGAAGGTACGAAGATTCCGCGTGGTTGCCGTTCCATCGGCGCCGCCTGCCATCGAGCCTTCTGACCAGCTGACGGTTTGTCCTTGGAACTGTAATCCGACACCAAAACGTCCATCTGGTAGCCGCTCACAGTAAACAACGCGACCGAGGGTTCGCTGATCACCCATAACCGAGCTGATCATCAGTCGCTCGTTCAAATCTCTCGCTCGCTGGGTCAAAATGCGTATTCCCAGCGAGCATACGTTTTCCGTGTTCGTCCGCTCTGTCGCGGCCGGGTCCAGCAGGCTGGAGATCTGCACCGGGACCGCCAGCGGAATTCGTTTCTCAAGTCGTCCAGACCGCACAGGCATTTGTGAGATAACCTTCCAGGCTGGGTTCCATCAGCATGCACCGGGCTGGGCGGCGCCAAAAAATTGCGGGAACCAACAAGAACGTCAGCGATGATGCTTTATTTGCACATTCTTAATCTGAGGACGCTCCTCCGCTGCGACCTTTTCTTCTTTTGACAATGTCTCTCGCACGGGCATAGCTGCGGCGGTCCGGATTTAGTGGACTGCCTGCATCTGGTGCGCCGCGTGCTTGCAAATCCGCTGCAATTCCTCGTAGGTGAAGTAGGTTTCTTCCTCGCTCCCGGCACGTTCTACATGGCCCAATCCAGATTCCTTCGCAATGCGGCGGAATTCTGTTTCCGGTATGCCGAGAAGGAAAGAAGCTCTTCCCTGCGTAACATATTTCGGGACTTGATTGTTCATGACCTCTTCCTGTGGCGTGACGATGACCATGTCAGCTTCTTCGACACCAGCTATCGTCCTCTTGCAAATATCAGTGCTAGACGCTCTGTCCATATACATGAACCTCCACCAACTTGAGTTCGGCCCGCCTCCGTGTCAGCGCAGTTCGGTAGTTGGGGTGTTTGAGGTGGGAGCCCTGATCACAGAGGCGGCCCACTCCTCTCCTGGCAACATAGCCGTTTACCAAACGATTTCAATCCGGTGAATCCCCCATTTCGATGGAGTGAAATCACCCAGAACGGTGGCGGGGGAAGCCCTCCCCGGGGGCGCGGTCAGGCCTGGATCAAACCGTGAAGGATGGCGTAGCGCACAAAACTGGCTGTTTCGTGGATATCAAGTTTCTTCATGAGTCTTGCTCCGTGTGATTCGGCAGTTTTTGCACTAATCCCCAGTTGAACTGCGATGTCTTTCGTGGACTTTCCTTCACCAACTAGTTGAAGAACCTGGCGCTCGCGCCCAGAAAGGGGATCGCCGAGTCATGCGTCTTGGATAGATAAGCATCAACAACGGCGCGCGAAATGTTTGGGCTAAGATATATGGACCCGCGACAGACTTCTTGTACCGCATGCACGAGGTCGTCCGCCGCTTGGCTCTTCAGCACATATCCCCTGACGCCGGCGCGCAGAGACTCGGTCACATACTGATCCTCGTCGTGCCGTGTGAGAACTACGACTTTGGTCCTCGGAGAGGATTTCTTTAGTTCGCGAGCAGCGTCGACACCGTTCAAAACGGGCATGCTGATGTCGATGATGGTGACGTCAGGTTCGGTCTTCTCCACCGAGCGTAGTGTTTCTTGTCCGTCCGAGACCTCGGCGACAACTTGAAATCCTTGTTTTTCCAGTAATGCCTTCAGTCCCTGGCGGACCAGGGCATGATCGTCGGCAAGCAAAATGCGTGTGGGCATCGTTCGCTGGCAGGTTAAGAAATCCCTCCAACTTGGACAATCGGGTAGTTTCCTCTATTCCTCTGGAGTAAAGACCCGATCGATGTCTATGCTAACGCAAGAGATGATCTGGCAGAAGATTCTTATCCTCTTGGTAGTGACGCATTCTTCAAAATGAGTCACTACCATCCTCTTGCAACCGCTCCATTTGCGGCTTTGCCTCCCCCTGCCGCATATTCACGGGAAGGAAGTGCCGTACTCATCTTCAAGAGCCGCGCACGGCACGTTTGGGAAGCCGCTTGGAGCAAATAATGTATAGGTTTCGGAATCGCCGGGGTGGGGGCTTAACTCCCTCCATTTTAAGGTAGACACCCGATTGACCTTAAGTGCTTGTCTTAGTCCAATACCAACTCGAAATGAAAGCAACCAGCCATTTCCCTGGCCATCGTGCGTGACATAGGGTTGTTGTTTTCGGTCTATACTGCCCTGCGACATAACCTGCGAAAACGACCTCGTTGCGCTAGAGAATCTGGGAACAGGTTTGAGCACAAAACCCTGCCGAACACCGTGCAAAACCGTGATGTAGGACGCAAAGAAATGCTTGAAGAGCCAACTACATAGCATTTCTGGATACAACAACGGGTTGGAGGTTCGAGTCCTTCCCGGTTCACCATTCCCTTGAATTTGTTCTTTCTTTTCAACCAACTAGCTCTCGCTGCTCTTCTTGTGCCTGCCCTTGCGAGGGAACAGAAGCAAACAATAAGGCTGCAACGTTCGCTAGAGCCCGTCGTTTCGAGTCCGGCACAAAGTGCGTGTAGACTCGAAGCGTCGTTTCCATATCCGACTGCCCAAGTATGTCCTGGGCAGCTCGAAACTGGAGAATTGCCGTGTTGCATGAAACCCGGTGTCTGTGAACAATGACAGCATCTGAATGTGGTGGAGAGTCGAGGCGGAATGCTGTTAGTCAATTTACGAGAACAAGTCCTCGAGGCGAATCTGGAGCTGGTCCGAAGAGGACTTGTGCTTGCGACCTTCGGAAACGCCAGTGGACTGGCTCGCGAGGAAGGCTTGATCGTCATCAAGCCGAGTGGTGTCCCCTACGAAGGGATGAAGCCAGCGGACCTCGTTGTGACGGACCTGCACGGAAAAGTCGTCGAGGGAAGCCTGCGCCCGTCTTCCGATCTTCCAACGCATGCCGCCTTGTATCGCGCATTCCCGGCCATCGGCGGAATCGCACACACGCATTCCGAATACGCCACGGCGTGGGCCCAGGCCCGCCAGCCTATTCCTTGCTTCGGCACCACACACGCCGACTATTTTCACGGCCCGATTCCTGTGACCGAACTCATGACGGACGACGAAATCAACGGCGAGTACGAAGCAAATGCCGGAGCGGCCATCATTCGCGCCTTCGAAAGAATAGATCCTATGGCGATTCCCGCAGCGCTCGTCGCGAACCATGGTCCTTTTGCCTGGGGTGCGGACGCGCGGAAAGCCGCGGAAAACGCCTGGATGCTTGAGGCCGTTGCGCGCATGGCGTATTTAACCGTTGCGTTAGATGCGAATGCCGGCTCTCTCGGCAAAACGCTGCATGACCGGCATTTTCTGCGGAAGCACGGCAAACAGGCTTACTACGGGCAAGCAGGGAAAAAAGAATGACGGCATCTTTTGCTTGGTTGTCATGTTTGCGGTGTACGATGCGTTAGCAGAACAGGGCGCGCTTGCCGCTTGCATCCGGGCATTTAATGAGTGGCACGTGAAACTCCAAGTGATTGAACAGCAACATCGCGAAGGAAAATGCGGCGCGTGAGAGAGAAAGCGACATAACGGACCATGGCCAACAAGAGAAAAATGACGATGGGAGTGATTGTGGGGAACAGGGGATTCTTCCCGGCTCATTTGGCGAAGACCGGAAGGGAGGAGATGACACAGGCTTTGCAAAAGGCGGGCATCGATGTGGTTGTGCTCGGGCCGGAGGAGAGCAAACACGGGGCGGTCGAGACTTACGAGGAAGCAAAGCGCTGTGCTGAGCTTTTTAGATCGAAAGCGGATGCCATTGATGGCGTGATTGTGACTTTGCCGAATTTCGGAGACGAGCGCGCCATCGCCGATACGCTGCGGCTGGCGCGGCTGGATGTTCCGATTCTGGTGCAGGCCACGCCGGATACGCCTTCGAAAATGACCATCACGCACCGGCGCGACAGTTTTTGCGGCAAAATGTCCGCCTGCAATAATTTGAAGCAGTATGGCATTCCTTATTCGCTCACCACGCTTCATACCGAAACGCCGGATTCGGCGGAGTTCACGAAGGATCTCGAATGGTTCGCGGCTGTTTGCCGGGTCGTGGAAGGGCTGCGGAATTTGCGCATTGGCGCTCTAGGCGCTCGCCCCACGGCGTTCAACACGGTGCGCTACAGCGAGAAGTTGCTTGAAGCCAGCGGTATCTCCGTCGAAACACTTGATCTATCTGAAGTTCTTGGGCGCATCAGTCGGATGAAGGACACCGACGAAGCAGCGGTGCAGAAGCTGCAATCGATCCAGAAATATGTGACGACGACCGACATTCCCCAAGCTGCGTTGCTAAAGATGGCAAAGCTCGGAGTAGTGATCGATCAGTGGATGAAGTCTACCGACCTGCAAATCAGCGCCGTGCAGTGCTGGACTTCGCTGGAGGAAAACCTCGGCGTGGTGCCATGCACGGTCATGAGCATGATGAGCGACTCGCTGCTTTCGAGCGCCTGCGAAGTGGACGTGTGCGGCGTGCTGGGGATGCACGCTTTGCAACTGGCTTCGGAAACGCCGAGCGCTCTGCTTGACTGGAATAACAATTACGGAAACGATCCGAACAAAGCCGTGTGTTTCCATTGCAGCAATTTGCCGAAGCATTTTTTCAAGAGTGTCAAGATGGATTACCAGGAGATTATCGCGGGCACCGTAGGCAAGGAAAATACATTTGGAACTTGCGTGGGACAAGTGAAATCAGGAGCAATGTGCTTCGCGCGCTTCTCGACCGACGACACTTCCGGCCGAATCCGCGGTTATACCGGCAGCGGCAGGTTCACGGATGATCCTCTCGAAACGTTTGGCGGCGCCGGCGTAGTGGAAATTCCGGGGCTGCAGAAGTTGCTGCGCTACATCTGCGAAAGCGGATTCGAGCATCACGTCGCAGCCAACTTTTCCTCCGTGGCCCCCGCTGTGCATGAGGCCACCATGCGTTACCTCGGTTGGGAAATGTACGCCCACGCGGGGTAACTGTTCATTCGCAGGGAGCGAGTCCAAATCCCATGGCCATCGTGGCGGGAGTAGATTTTGGAACTTTGAGCGTTCGCGTTTCCATCGTGGATAGCGAACGCGGACTGCTCGCGACGGCGCTCGCGGAATATCCGCTCCACCGCAAACGCGAAGACCCGGAATATGCCACGCAATCGCACGACGATCAGATGCGCGCATTGGCAAGCGCTACCCGCGAGGCGGTGCAGAAATCGCACATCTCCGGCGATCAAGTGCAAGCACTCGCGGTGGACACCACAGGATCCTCGGTGATTCACGTGGGGAAGAATCTCGAGCCGCTCGATGAATATTATCTCTGGTGCGATCACCGGGCGAAAGCCGAAGCCGCGGAAATCACGGAAGCGGCGCATCGCGAAGGACTTGCAGCCATTCAGTGGTGCGGCGGAGTGTACTCGTCCGAGTGGGGCTTCTCGAAGTTGTTGCACTGGCTGCGACACAATCCAGAAAAGCGCGCGCAATTTGTTTCCGCCTTCGAGCATTGCGACATGGCGGCGGCTACGCTGTGCGGGATCACCGACCCGCGCAAAGTGAAGCGCAGCGTTTGTGCCATGGGGCATAAGTGGCTGTGGAATCCGGAGCTGGGCGGCCTGCCTTCGGAGGAATTTCTCGTCAAAGTGGATCCGCTGTTTGCGGGAGTTCGGAAAAAACTTCTGGGCGAATATGTCACTTCGGACCACATCGCCGGAAGGCTTTCCGCGTACTGGGCGGAAAAGCTGGGGTTGAAAGCGGGCATTCCCATACCCGTCGGTGCGTTCGACGCGCATTGGGACGCGATCGGGGCGGGCTGCCGCACCGAAGACATGGTGAATGTCGTTGGCACTTCGACTTGCATCATTGGCATTACGCCGTCGGTCAATCTGGTGCCGGGAGTTTGCGGAGTCGTGCAAGGGAGCGTGCATCCGCGGCGCACCGGAATTGAAGCTGGGCTTTCCGCCGTGGGAGATATTTTCAACGCCATTGCCACTCGCGCGGGAACCGATGTCGCGACGCTGAGCGAGGGACTTGAAAAATATCGCGCGGGACAGACCGGTCTTCTGCGCATGACCTGGGACAACGGCGACCGAACGGTGCTGGTGAACCCTAATTTGCGGGGCATCACGCTCGGTTGGAACTTGCAGAGCACTCCGCAAGACGAGCTCTTCGCCGCTGTCGAAGGCACAGCGTTCCATACACGAATTATTCTGGATCGAATGGCGGAGCATGGTGTCGATATCAAGCGTGTGATCAATGCAGGCGGCATCCCGCAAAAAAACAACGTGCTCAATCAAATCTATGCCAACGTTTTAGGCAGGCCGGTTCTGGTGCCGAGCAAAAGCGTCACGAGTCTAGGTTCCGCGATTTTCGCTTTTCTCGCGGCCGGGACGTTCCAGACGGTGGAAGAGGCGCAGGATAAGATTTGTCCGGAGCATGCGGTCTTCACACCCGAGCCGGTGGCGCAGAAAGTCTACAACTCGCTGTATGCGCTCTATCAAAAGCTCTACTTCGCTTTTGGGCAGTCGCATGGCACGCAGTTCGGTGATGTCCTCCCTACATTGATCACGGTTGCTGAGAAGGCCAACGCGCGTGGTTGAAGAGGCTGTTTGGCCCCCGACCGGCGGCTCCGAGCGACTGGAAATCGAGACCTAATCTTGTACGCCACAGGGCGAGGTCAGAATTAGGAGGCAGGTAGCTCTCAAGGCTAGTGCGGTCGTCTCGCCCCTAGGCCCCCGGTTTTTTTGTAAATGTTGATTCTAAACAATTTAGCTTTTCTCTAAGTCTATTAGAATCAGCGTTTATGGGCGCCTACGTAAGTGTTGATTCTAAAGGATTTGGAAGTAAGCATAACTCTTGCAGCGAATTTGCTGTTTTGAGTTTCAGGGACGCTGAGACTCGAAGCATAACGGTCTCTATCCTCCATGCGAGGAAAATAGCCGCAGGGCTCGGCTCTACATGCAGAGGGACTGTGCGCGTGCAGTCGCTAGCGAAACGACTGAGAAGAGCACGGCCACGAGTGGCTGTGCTACTTTGCGGCTTTCCTAAAATAAAAATAGCGGCTGAGGCGCCGCCGCGGTGAGAGCTCGCAAAACTACCTAGCTTTAGAATACCGTTTTAGAGGCTTTTGTCAAGAAGGGAGTGGGTCAGTTCCGACTTACCAGGCAAAGTTCCCTCCTTTTATTACTTAGTCGTTTTGGTAGAGTCGCATACGCTAACTCTGGCGTACTTCGCTAAAAACTCCCCATGCGCGGTTGAGGCTCACACATACCTGGTGAAAGCTCTGACAGATTCTTGAATGGGCCGCCCGGCTATGCCTTCATCGAGGTCAGACTGGCGCTTTGCCAAGCGTGCGACTAAGACTGCATTTCAGGTCTTAAAGGACATTTCCTTGACGGGTTTGGGAGTAGCACCCGATTCTGCAGGGCGCGTGGAGGGCGCTGGTTTCTGTGCATCACGCCGCGGGAGAAAGCGCTCCGGGGCATCGATGGAGCCCGCAGGTACGGTGAGCGTCATCTGAGGATTCACCAGCGTCACGGTTGTCATGGAGCCACCGGCCAAATTAATCAATTTGCCCATCGATCCCGGAACTCTGCCGCCTATCACCTGTGGGGAGAATCCCGTTCGGCGCGCTAATTGGCGGACGCCGAATTCAGCGGCGGCCATCGTTTCGACATCAGCGATCGCGGTCCAGGGAATTAACAGGGGTGGGTGCATGAAGTGCCACGGCATCCGTTTTAGGTGTAGTCCCTTAGCGTCGACGGCCGCGTATGCCTGGGGGAACAGCCGGATGTGCGCTGACAATTGGTTATTGCCGTAGCTCGCGCGGTATATCGTGTTTCCTGCTTTCACCTCGGTCTGCAGATATACGCATCTGCGCCAGGGCAACGTCGGTGAGGAGGTCCCGCGGTACCTGGTCGAGAGTTCGCTCCAACGGCTTTTGCTGGACATAATCTTCTCACTCAGGACGAAAAATACCGCCATGGCTAGCGGAAAGATAAGGAATGTCAGCACGGTCGACTCCTTCTTTAGATATCGAGAAGAGGTTAGCTCCGTCTTGCCGAGATAAGCCGAAACAGGGCAAGTGGCTCATAGTACCCACTTTCGGATCACCCGGCGTACCGAGACTTGAAGTTGGCGGCACGCGTAGGGCTTCAATGCCCGCGTCCGAGCTACGGGTACCGCAGCAGCTTAATTCGGTTTTGCCGCGTCGCCCGTCGCCGCGGATTTTTGGCTTGTCTCGATCAACTGGCAATTCGCTACGCACTTTACCACCTGCATCTCGATTTCAGACTTTTTCTTATGGGGCACGTTCGCCGTATCTTCCGGCACCACAATCAATGATTGCGGCCCATCGCTCACGTTAAAAACGCACTGAAAATTCGTGTTCTCGACGCCGCGCTGCTGGCACGAACTGTTTCCCAGCGCACTCTCCAGCGCGTCAGGCCTCGCATGGAGTTGGTTCGCCACATTCGACGGCAGAATCGCCACGGCCATCGGCACCGGCGCCTTAATCTTTATGCTCACCTGCGTCTGGTCGTGGTCCGCCACAAACCCGCCATACACCTTCAAGAACGATGTCAGATCGTATTTTTCCTTGAGCTGTTGCATCCACTGAAATTCCGGCTGAATGCAATTCTGTACGCAGTCCCATCGGTAATATTGAATGTGAACGTCGTTTGGCGCGAAAAACCTCCGCTCTGCCAGCCTTTCGCCGATTCGCGCGGCGTCTACGCCGGTTTCTAAAGCGTGATCGGCCCTTTCCTCAGGCCTTAACACCGCCGCGAACCCAGCGAATGCCGCTCCTTCCGGGTTCCGCCGCTCATCGTGAACCACCAGCGTCATCGGTACTCCTGGCAAATTGCAAACATACGTGGTCTGCACTACATGTTCTTGTGTGCAACTCGTCCGCAGGCTGGGAATGTTTTCAGGATGTTGCAGCGCCAGTTCCCAACTCATCGCGTCAGTCATAAAGACCGTCACTGGCCTTTCCGCCGTAATGTCCACGTGGATGTTGCCGCCACTCGCCACGGGACGATATGTCTGGGCCGCATAATAGTTTGCCGGATCCATACGCACCTTCTCGTCATTCGCCGGTTGCCAATCAAAAATCTTGGACTGCTGTGCCGCGCATGTGGCGCATACACCAAGGGCCGAAATCACCAGGGCGAGTTTCAGGCTTCTCATGGCTTCTCCATCTAGGCCGATCTTACGAATCGGCGCGGGGTTAAGACGTTCTGTCTCTCATTGGAAACCTTCACTTTGCAGGCCGCAAGCGGCTTGCGACGCGCTGTGCTATTAGGCGCACCTGTCCGTTCGGGCAGTCGGTAGCGATCCGCGGCAAGGACCACCCGCGAACTGAAATTTACGTGTGCATGAAGCGCATGAATCCTACCAGCGCAGATAAATCCGCAGAGGTGTCCAAATTTCCACGCAGATTCTTCCTTCTAGCAGCTCAACGTCCTGATTAACGCGGTTACCGGAAAAGTAGCTTTGCTAGACGTTTTCTATTTCGCAGATGATTTAGTTTCACTCTTCTCTTTGCCCAGTTCTCCACAACCCCGTACGGTAAACCAATCAACAAAAAAATGCCTAGGAACCGCCAGCGCGACAAATGGTGTTCGGCAGTCCACCAGATGAGGAAACCTCCCCCAAACAGAATCACAACCCAATTGATGACATGGATGGCGATTGAAGACCAGGGCCAAGTTCCCGTTTGGCGTTTGTATAAGGCCCACCAGTGAACAGTCTTGCGACTCTCCCTGTACATAGATTTGATTGTGGAAGGTGTTGTAGTCCATTCACGTTTTGCCTTCCGCACGCGTGTATCCGATTCAGAAAGTGATTGCACCAAATCCACGTCACAGTCGGAGCAGCGGGTAAATCCAGGACGGTACTCGGCTGTGCATTCGGGGCAGATCATGGGGGAATGATATACCGCATGCGATTTTCCCTGTCAGTGTCTGATTAACGCGGTTACCGGAAAAGTAAAGGAATGGTACGGGACTTGGCAGGATTTGGCTCTGTTTGTTGTTAACTGACTTGCTTGAGGGCCGCTTGGTGCATACACTGAGTTCTCCGAAGCCCACATATTTACAACTACATGTCTATCTCTCTTGTTAACCTTAAGACTGAGCCCCCCATTCGTGGTTTCCTGCACGTGCCTCCGCAGCCGAGTCGGAACGCCATTGTGCTCACGCACGGCGCTGGCGCAGACTGCCAGTCTAAACTGTTGGTGGAGATCTCCGACGCGCTGGCCGTGTCGGGGTTCACCGTTTTGCGGTTCGACCTGCCATTCCGCCTCGCACGACCGCATGGACCACCTCCTCCCGGCAGCGCGATCCGGGATCGAGACGGTCTCCGCCACGCTGTCGCGGTCATGAGAGACAAAACGAAGGGCCGGATGTTTATGGGTGGCCATTCCTACGGCGGACGACAGGCTAGCATGCTCGCGTCTGAAGAGCCGCAACTGGTGGATGGCTTGCTCCTGCTCTCCTACCCACTTCATCCTCCCAGAAAACCGAATGAACTTCGCACTGGACATTTCCCGAAGCTGGCCACGCCCACGTTCTTCGTTCACGGCACTCGCGATCCCTTCGGCACGACTGCGGAAATGAAATCCGCTCTAGAACTGATCCCCGCCTCACACGCACTCTTTGAAGTGCCAAGCGCTGGCCATGAGATTCTCTCCAAGAGAGCTGTCGGTGAATTGCCCGTTCAAATTGTGGGCGGCTTTGAAGCGTTCCTGAAAACGCTCACACAAAAAGGCTGAGTCCTGGTTAACGGGTTACCGGAAACTGACCCCCTACCAAGATTGTGCCAAATTGGACAGAATGTGTTCGGTTTCGGTGCGAGACTGTGAGGAGGGGACTCTTATGAAGGGTGAGGAAGAAGAGTTCCGCGAAACCAGCTTAGGCGACGTCAAGAAGGAAATGGCGATGCCGCGAATGGCACGATCCGCGCGGCGTGCAATATGCCAGCAGAATCGAAGGCCCGATCAACCCATGAGTTCCAACACAGAGACCCTCCCCAAAATTTCAGTCAATTTGGCCGGAGTGGCCACACTGAATGAAAGGTTCGCAACAGGAGGAACGATCTTCGCTCAAGGCGATATCGCGGAGACGCTCATGTACATTCAAAAAGGCCGCGTGAAACTCTCCGTGGCCTCGAAGACTGGCAAGGTGGCCATTGTCGCCATTCTGGGGCCTGGCGATTTTCTTGGTGAAATGTGCCTTGGAAGTCAGAATATTCGTATGAGAACCGCCACCGCGATTACGCCCACGGCGCTACTGGTCATTGAAAGAAACGAGATGATCCGAGCGCTCCACACCGACCATGCGCTCTCCTACTCCTTCCTGTCTTATCTGCTTTCGCGCAATATTCGACTCGAGGAGGATTTCGTCGACCAGGTTTCTGAGTGCAGCGAGAGGCGACTGGCCCGCGCGCTTCTGCTGCTCGCAGGGAAGGGAAGTCGGCGCCAGTTGCACAGATTTGCGGGAATATCGCAAGCGACCCTGGCCACGATGATCGGCGCGACACGCGCGCACGTCAACTTTTTTATGAATAAGTTCAGAAAGCTTGGCTTCATTAAATACCGTGGCCCTCTCGACGCGAACGGCGGGATACACATCAACACCTCGCTTTTAGCTAAGACTCTGCTCAAATAGTTTCGGCATCCCCGCATTTGTGTTCCGACTATCGGAAAATCCTTGCAGGCCGCTTCCATATTCATCCTTGAATGGTGATTGCTTTCCATGAACAAGCGAATCAAACGGCATTTGGTCCGTGAGTGATATGGCTAACGGGGATTTTTTGTGGCTCTCGGGTGCTCGGCACAGGCATGAGCTGCGAACTCCTTGTCGCGCTGCTGTCCGAAGTTCGTCTTCATCTCGTCAATGGAATTGCCAACGAGCGGCCATGAAGGGTTGAACACCCATGCGCATTCCGAGCAACACCAGCCTTGAAAGTTCGTTCGTTCGGCCCATACCAGTTTGCGACCCATCGACTCCATGGCCACCTCGCGATTTGGTGCGGCTATGCTCTTGTGAAGGACGGTGTCGCATTGGTCTTCGACATGACTGCGGCGACAAAAGCTGCTTTTTCCCTTGCCTGAGCGAGGTTCTGCTTAAATCACCGCTCTTGAACCCACCTCAAACCGAGGTGAATTCAAAAGGTCCGAAGATTACAGATAACGAAGGCCTGCTGTCTGTGGGGTATCCAACACTGACTGTTAAACGCGCGAGCGGATTCCATTTCCGTCAAACCAGAGGATGAACGAGATGTTTGATCCGGTAGGGTGAACAGCGAAACAGTCTGCTCGGATCGTCGCGAGGCGGAGTCGTTATGACATCCATCGGTGAAGCGAATTTAATGGCAACTCTGACGCATAGATGTCCGGCTGCGACTCACGGGAGTTAGGCGTTCGACACCCTTTTGCGGTTAGAATCCACCTGCGTGGAGGGAGGCGAGATTCTGTGAAAAGGCGCAACTTTGCTAGTTTCTCTTTCTGCTGGCTGTTTATCGTAGTCCTTCCGATCGCAACGCTGGCCCAAACGCCGGACACAGCTGTTACTTCGCCAGCGCCTCTCGGTAAGCTCATCGACGTTGGTGGTTATCGAGTCCATCTTTATTGCAGTGGGGCGGGGAGCCCAACCGTCGTCATCCTGGGTGCGGGTTATTCCTTCGATTGGGGGCTCGTGCAACCCCAAGTCGCCGGATTCACGCAGGTATGCGCGTACGACCACTCGGGAACTGCGTGGAGCGATCCTGGCCCGAAAGACTCTTGCCTGCTTCGGGTCAGCGAGGTGCACACGGCATTGAAAAATGCCGGAATCGCGGGACCTTATATTCTCGTTGGGCACTCACTCGGTGGGTTGATCGCGCGAATCTATGCCGGGCAATACCCGAACGAGGTAGCGGGGGTGATCTTTGTCGATCACGCGCTTGCGATGTTATCCCGCCGTCCGCCGTCTGACGCCGCGGTAGCCCCAGCGCCGCCGCCTACATCGCCTCCCGGTGGCGCAAAGATTGTCACGATGGGAATGGAGGACGATCCGAACTTCAGCAAGCTGCCACTCCAGGACCGCGAACTTCATCATTGGGCGACAACACAGGCCAGCAACCAAGGGGCTTCAACGGGCAACTTTGACATGTTGTTCGATTGTATGGCGCAGGCTGATGCGATGATCAAGGACCAAAGTCATTCGCTCGGTGACAAGCCGCTAGTAGACGTCACTGCGGGTACGGGTCCATCAATGCCTCCGCAGGCGGCGGAGAAATGGCGCGATAAATACGCGGAGCTGCAAGCCAAGCTGTTGTCCCTCTCTGCAAATAGCAAGCAGCTCATTGCGGAGAACAGCGGCCATTTCATCATCATCGACAGGCCTGACGTAGTTATCGACGCCATCAGGCAAGTGGTGCAGTCGATTCGCAATAACACTAAACTCTGACGCGCGACTATCTGAGTTGGCTAACGATTTCCGTTAGCCATGTTTCTAGCAGGGACCGCTGGTCGGACATCATGTCTGTAAAGGCGAGGCCCATTCCGAAAGTCGGGTCGCAGTAAACTACTTTGGCCTTGGTTTCGAATGTGCCCTGATCCCTGAGGATCTTCAATTGGACGAGCGTTCCCTCGGGAAACGGATTTAGGGAGTCGACATAGCAGCCTCCAAGGCCCAGTTCCGAGGTGCGCCCTGAAAGTTGGGTTCCGGAACTCAGCTCTATCGCCTCCGCAGAAGCGACGAACGGGCAGCGCCGAACAGAACGGCGTTTAGCTTCTTGCAAGGGCTTGTTTCTTCGCACCATCGGTTATCACTTGCCGCCAATATGAAATTGATACCTGGACAGATGTCCGCTAACGCAACTATCTCGGAGTTTGCCGCGCAGCAGATTCGTTATCGAGCGCGGTGAGAACCCACTTCTGCAAAACGTCTCGAAAGTGAGGCTTTATTTCGCGAAATACCAGCCCGATGCCCGGGGGATGGAGATAGAGGACGGATGCCTCGGCCTCGAAATATTCTTCGGAGTGATGGATTTTCAGCATAACAGGGTGTTGAAGTTCAAACGCAGCGGAAGTCTCCAGGAAACAACCGCGCAAGCTTAGCTCGGTCACACGTGCGGGAGCAAAAGCAGTGGGCGAGCTTTCGGGAGCGATCTCGGCCCTGGCGCTGAACGCAAACCTTAAACCACGATGTTCTTTGTCCACGTTTCAAGACTATTTCATTGAAAAACTGGTGTCGAGTCGCTTGATGAACGCGCGACACGAATTGTCTACTACCGGTATTGGATACGGGAGGTGTCCTGTTACGCCGACTTGCCAGGAAGACCAGGGGCACTGCTCGGGGTTTTGCAGGGGAAAGTAGATGTGATGGGGAGAGTGCCCAACGGGAAAAGTGATTGCAGGCATCCATCGGGATGATCTATTGTGCGCGGCGTGTGAACGTTTGCTCTGGAACGGGCGTAATGCCTCTCATGGGGATCGAAGGGGAGGCTCTGAGGAGGCCAAAATGTCGAGGCGATCGCAATTGTCGCGCCGGGAATTTGTGGGCGCTGCCATTACCGCGGCTACAATGAGTTCGGCGCCTATCCAAAATCTCCTCGCTTCGTCGTGGGGAAACAGTGCGAGCGCGTCAAATCCTGATTGGAAAGAGGAGGGCGTGCTTTTTGTGGATAAGTCGCCGTACGCGAAGTTGCACAACATTCCTGTGCACGCAGTGACGATTACGCAGGGATTCTGGGGAGCGCGGCGGGAGACGAACGTCGACAAGAGTATTCCGTCTATGGAGAAATTGCTCGAGGCGAATGGGCGGATGACCAATTTTTTGCGGCTTGCGGGCAAGAGCGACGCCGCGCAGCGGGGACCGGTTTACTCGGACTCGGATGTTTACAAGTGGACGGAGGCGGTAGGGTTTGCGCTGCAGTCCGAAGATCGGCCTGAGCTGCACGCGCTTACGGACAAGATCATTAAGGAAGTTGTGGCGGTTCAAGCGCCGAGCGGATATTTGAATACGTACTACGCCGGGGACAAGGCGAAGGATCGGATGGAGCCTGATGTACAGCGGTGGGGCCATGAGCTTTACAACATCGGACATATGATCCAAGGCGCGATTGCGTATTACCGCGCGACGGGCGACCGGACTTTGCTGGACGCGGGGATTCATTTTGTCGATGGCTACTTGTTGCCGAATTTCGGGCCGGGGCCCGATAAGAAGCCGATTCTCTCCGGGCATCCGGAAATGGAGATGGCGCTGATCGAGTTGTACCGCACGACCGGCGATAAGCGCCACCTTGATCTCGCAGGCTATATTCTTCAGGGAGACGAGCGGATTAAGCTGCCGCAGCACGGGTACGTTTATCACTTCTGCGGGATCCCGTTTACGACGCGCACGCATCTCGAGGGGCACGCAGTGCGCGCGATGTATGCCTGCTGCGGAGCGACTGACTATTATTTGGAAACCGGCGACCAAGCTTATTGGAAGACACTGAATGTGCTTTGGGACGATCTAGTGTCGGCGCAAATGTACGTGACGGGCGGAGTTGGGGCGCGCAGCGAGGGCGAAGCTTTCGGCGACCCTTATGAGCTGCCGAATTTCACGGCGTATGGGGAGAGCTGCGCGGCCATCGGCAACATGATGTGGAACTGGCGGATGCTGGCGGCTAGCGGCGACGCGAAGTTTGCGGATGTGATCGAGCGCGCGCTTTACAACGGCATCAATTCGGGCATGTCGCTGGACGGGACCATGTATTGTTACCGCAATCCGCTGGGATTTGATCCGTCGGGCGGCGACCAGATTCGCAATCCGTGGTACGACACAACGTGCTGCCCGCCGAACCTAGAGCGCACGTTTGCCTCCTTGCCCGGGTATTTTTACAGCACGAGCAAGGATGGACTTTATTTGCATCTTTACGACAATTCGCAACTGGATTGGCATCTCGAAGACGGAACTGGGTTGAAGGTCGCGCAAAAGACAAATTATCCGTGGGAAGGGGCCGCGGAAATTAGCGTCGCGCCGGCAAAGCCTGCTGAGTTCACATTTTATTTGCGTATTCCAGGATGGTCGGACGGAACGCAGGTTGCGGTGAACGGCAAGCCTGTTTCGGGAGCGACTGCCGGGCAATACCTCGCGTTGCGGCGCCGTTGGGCGTCCGGCGACGTTATTAATGTGAAGTTTGGGATGACGCCGCAAGTGATTGAAGCAAATGCCCGCGTCGTGGACGACTACGGGCGTGTGGCGGTGCAGCGAGGCCCGCTGGTTTATTGTCTCGAACAACTGGATCAGCCGGATGGCGTTGCGTTATTTGATGTTGCTTTGGATGTGCGGCAAAAAAGCGCTTCCGCGTTCCACGAGGAGTTTCGCAGCGATCTGCTTGGTGGAATCGTAGTGCTGAAACATACTGGGGCGGTTAGCGAGAAGTCCAATTCGCATAGCGCGCTCTATCGCGCGTACACGGCTGAAGCATCCAAAGCGCGGCAGGTGGAACTGAGCTTTGTCCCTTATTACGCGTGGGCGAATCGGGCGGCCACGCCAATGCAGGTTTGGACGCCAGTTCTGAAGGCGTAGGAAAGGTGCATTACTCGTGGCATCAGCAAACGTTTGCAGCGGCGAACGCACACAGTACGGCTTCCTGCCCTCGCCGTGCAAGAGGCGCGGCACGTTCGTACGCGGCCGCGTCGCACACATTGACCTTTCGCCCAGCGAGTCGAACCTGCTTCGAAAGGGGCCGGCTATCTATCCGATCGCTTATTGCGGCGGAAAATGGACTGTGAGGTTGGCGTTCACCGCATTGGGCTTGCCGTTGCACGTAGCTGGTATGAAAACCCATCCGGAGACAATTTGAATCGCCTGCTCTTCTAAGTCGGGTCTTCCAGCCGAAAGTACCGAAGCTTGGCGAACGCGGCCATCCGTCCCGATAACGGCTTGCACCTTCACGTCATACCAGGGACCTGGCCCTGCTGACGCCGGCTGCGGCGTGGATTGCGCAATAGCACGCCTCGCCTCGCTGCACCTGGTCAGGAAGGTCGCGTTGGGAGGCGTAACTGCGGCCCAATCAATCGGACCGTCCATCACGCTGAACGTCTGCTCAACCTCCATGCGCAGCTTTCCATTAATATAGTGACGAATATGCGTGGGAAGCCAAACGCCTTGGAATGACACATACTCCGTGTTTTCAATGACCTCTCCGCCCACACTCCAGCGAACGAGAGTGCCGAGCTCATCATCCACGCAGATTTCGTTCGACTCATGAGTTCTGCCGTTGACGGTTTCAAATTGTATGCACTTTGCAGGACGGCCAAACAGCGTGGCTGCCTTTATCGAATCAATGGTGTCCGAATGATCGAAACGGCCTATATGCAGCGGAATCAAATGGTCTACTTCTGAGAGTTCCGGAGGGTAGGCCTGGTAGGCGTTCTGAAACATTTTGCCTTGGTAAGAGAGGCGAATGCCGTGGTAATCGCCGAAATTGAATTCGTCTCGGTCGCCATCCTTTCCGTAAATGGCGCTAAAGTTGCCCTCTTTGGTCGTTCCATCAAGACCGTAGGCGCGAAAGGTAGCGTCGTGCTTGTGGTTGGGCATGCTGGCGGAAGGAAGGCTGACGGCGTTTGCGCGTTCCAAGAGGCGCACTGCTTCCACGCGCGTCGGCATGTCTTGCGCGTTTAAGAACGCTTCGCCCAGGATCAGCAAGGCTGCAAGAAGGCCCAATCGGCGGAAGACCTCAAACATGGCCACTCCTGAAGGAGAGATCGGCGTCATTGTACTCCCCCAATAAGTTATTTGATAAGGACTAAATCAGGGCAACTCCACAGAGTAGAGAGCTACGCTGCGAACGTTATGTTCCGAAAGTGCCAAACGCCATATCACGCGTGAATGAGCTGATGCACCCGTCACACACGGATTTGTTTCTCCCGCTTACGCGTCTGCGCAATGTCGTAAGAGGCCTGCATCCGCATCAACGTATCCATCTTCACGCCAAACGCTTTTTCAATACGGAGCGCCATGATCCCGGAGAGGTCAGCTTTGCCGTTAAGCAAACTGGACAACGCCGGCCTCGAAACCTTCAACGCCGCCGCCGCCGCCGTCACCGACAAGCCTGCCGCCTCGATAATCTCCGTCCGAATAAAAGCTCCAGGATGGGGAGGATTCTTCATGGGCATTCTATTTGCTCCTTCTTCCTAATGGTAGTCTTCCAAATCCAGATCACAGATTTCCAACGCCACTGCGTCGATACGAAACGTCAAACGCCGGTTGCGCGTAACACTCAGGCTCCATGTGCCCTTGCGGTTGCCAGTCAGCGTGTGCGCCTTCCACGTTGGAAGCGCGCGTAATTCCCCCGGGTCCTGCATGTCGTCGAGGAACGCCAGCATCTTACGGAGCTTGTCCGCCGAATCGGCGGAACGCCCTTTGCGCTGTCTTCCGCGTAGAGTCTGTTCAGGCCTTTGTGGGCAAAGTTCCTGATTTTCACTCAACAGAGTGTAGCCTGTCGCTTAACACTTGTCAATACGACTGTCGTGGTTTGAGCAGGGATTTGGTGCATACGTAGAAACGAATACAGCGCTCACGCCACGGAAATCTAGAAATGGCGGGCAGCCAGGCGGGTGAGAACGGGGCTGTGTTTTTCCGAGAGGGAGTCCGCGAAACCGCGCGTTGGAACGCGCAGTAATAGAAAGAGTTCGCCGGCCCACAAAAGAATGTCCAGCAATCGGCCGCGCTGCAGGTTGTCGATAGTCTCGCAGTGCAAAGCCACTTCCAGAGTCCGGTGCGAGCACTCTTCGACAAACGCCCGCAGCGACCGCAGATCGAGCGGCATGCGTCCGTGCTTCTGGCCTCTGGGATCGATGCGTTGCAGGTTTTCGTAGCAGAGATCGATGAAGTGATTCAGGCAAAAATTCTGCTGAGCCAATGAAGCCACAGCGGCCCCTTCACAAAAATCCACCGCACAGATTTTGTCTTCAAACATCGTTGACTTAGCCCCCAACTCAATCCGTAAAACTCTTGTGCTGCGCGCATATCCTCTCTCTGTATAACCCCTAATACGATTGGATGCGGCGAGAGCGCCTAACTGCTGCCGGAATGATTCCGTAATTTCGGTGACGACCCGCTTCCAACCTGTTCGAATTTTTAGCTGAGTTCGAAATTGGTTTCAAGCCACGCACAGCGTCGGCTCCTCGTGCAAACCTGTTTCGAACGTTTCTTTGGAGCACGCTTGTTCGAATTGCCGCGAAACTTGCGGGGCTTCGGGTACATAAGCGGCGAGCGTTTGAACGCGCAAGCAGCGATCCAGATACGGCGCCAGCAAAGCGCGCACCCAGCGCGCGTTTTCCTGGCAGCGCTGCATGCGATCTTCTCCGCTCCACAGAGTGACAACGGTGACGAGCCGTGCTTCGTGGTTTGCGATCATCACGAAACTTCCGACGAATCCGGCGACTTCACCGAAGGCGCCATCGAGCGCGGCGGGCAGTGCTGCATGTACTTTGTGTGCTTCATTGGGCTTGGCAACAAACTCGATGCTGTGAGCCGTAATCCGCGAATTGGTGTAGCACATGCCGAGTGGCGGCGCATTAGTACTCAACGCATTCGAGTCGAGCAGGGGCGATGCACGATGGGAAAGACTGTGGGCTTGCAACGTACGTGACACAGAGCCTCCGTATTCAGTGGTCCTCCCCGGATTGGGGGAGGCGCATCCTCGTGGGTCCAGGTCCGACTCGGATGCGCCCTGGTGGGACACGCGTGGGACAGGGGAACCGTCCCTTCGCAGCAGGAGGCCCAAGAGTACGATGGGTTCCTACGCACGAATAGTGCAGGAGGCAGGCAATTCGTTTCACGGTTTTGGTTCAAAACGGGAATGAAAATTGGAATAAGTGGATAGGAAACATTGTTATACTCCTCAGCACAAACTCGGGGGCTACGTGGAACTCTTCGCATTCACCAGGGAATACGTGGAGCGTCTCCGCGAGGGAGATCCCTCGACGGAACAACACTTTGTCGTGTACTTTGACCAGCTTCTGCGGATCAAATTGCGGGCAAGGATGCTCGCCTTGGAAACTGTCGAAGACCTCCGTCAAGAGACCTATATACGGGTGTTGGTTACCCTGCGTAAGGACGGGGTACGCCAGCCGGAGCGCTTTGGGGCCTTCGTAAACGGGATTTGCAACAACGTTATACAGGAGTTCTACCGGTCCACGTCGCGAACGAGTCCTTGGGACGACACATATTTGGAACTGCCAGATCATGCCCTGGACACGGAGGGTTTCCTGATTACCAAGCAAATGAAGGATCGGGTTCGCCAGACTATCGGGGAACTACCTCAGAAAGACCGCGAGCTGCTCCGGGCGTTTTTTCTGGAGGAAAAGGACAAGGATGATGTTTGCGAGCAGTTTGGCGTGGACCGCGATTATTTCCGGGTTTTGTTGCACCGGGCCAAGGATAAGTTCAGGGTTTTGTATGAGAAAGACAGGGATGCGCTCTCTGGCAGGGGAGTCTCAAGAGGAGCCGTATGAAACGAACTGGCCCCCTTCTGCACTACTCATCGGTGGATGACATACGATGACAATCATGGACCATAGCGAAGCGGTGCGGATCCACGCGGCCGAGAAGTATGTCCTCGGGAAGCTCCCGAAGGAACAGCATGCCGCGTATGAAGAGCACTATTTCGACTGTCCGGCGTGTGCTGAAGAGATCAAGACGACTGTTGCCTTTATGGAAAGTGCGCGACAGGTGGCTGGCGAAGAGGTTGCGCAAGCTGTTGATGAGGAAAGACTTGTTCCAGCGGCTCCACGGGCGGGCGGCTGGTTTGGGTGGCTGCTACGGCCTGCCTTCGCGGTTCCGGTATTTGCGGCCCTTCTCCTACTCGTCGGCTATCAAAATGGAGTGACTATCCCGCGACTGAAGGGTTCCTCTTCTGGCCAAATGGGACAGAACATTAGTTCTTCCTTCCAGCTGCGCGGCAGTGTGCGCGGAGGGAATGAAGGTGATGATACGGCGAACAAGGTGCGAGTCCGCGCGGGGGAAAGCTTCGCCCTGAACTTTGACTTCACCCCGACTGGCACGTTTAGTGAGTATGATTGGCAGCTGTGGGACCAAGCTGGCCGGGCTGTGAAATCCGGCCACATTAGTGGCGAGAAGAAATACCAGGCCGTGTCCTTGGACGTGGCCGGTGGAGTCGAGAGCGCGGGCAAGTACAACCTGGTCTTTTTCGGCAGCGCCGATGGCGCGGGCCAAACGGCCAATGAGAGCGAAGCTCAGCGGCTGACATTTACAGTTGAATTTCTGAAATAGATGAAAGAGTATTAGGCTCCATTTTAGCTCGCTGAGGTGTCCCCGATGAATGTAGAGCAGAGAATCCCCTTTCATTTCCACGCGCTCGGTAATGCCTTCAGCGGCACGTTTCATCGTCCCTTCTCTCATGAGATCCCAGCGCAAGCCGCCACGTCTCTGCCGAGTATTGGCGGCCACGCTAGTGCGCGCGTTGAAAACTTCCGGGCCCATCATTTTGTGTCCTTCAAGGCTGGTCACACGTATACCTCCGGAAGTTGGATGGATGAGAAGAGCGTGACGACGATTGTCACGGCCACGCTTGAGGGGCTAAACATCCTGGAGTTTATCACTGCCGATCGCGTCGTCGCGACTCTCACTTCCGAAGGTAAGCAGGGCCAGAGGGAAGCGCACATCATTGCCCTCGGCAGCGAATTCGAGAATCTGCGCATCGGTGGCCACCCTGTCAAAGTTACGTTGCACCACGATTTGTTTTTGAAGAATCCCACGCACGCGGAGTTAACGAAAGCGGTTGCAACCCTCAAGAATTCGGGGAGAATAGTCGCGACGGAAGACGGGGCCATTCTGTGTTCTTTGGTCGAAAAAATCGAGACGACCCTGCCCGGAGTAGAGATAAAAGGCCACATCCTGCGCATCCCTCACTTTGGGGAGATCGCCCTGGCCGAGGTCTTTGCCGTTCCTGGCACTCGCACTCTAACAATGATTCGCCTAAAACTCGGCTCGCCCAACGGCGGGCAAGCTGCCGGTCCCGAGGTTCTTTCGCAGGGCCAGCCATGGCCACCGCCGCCGTAGAGCGCGTGGCCCGAAACGCCATCGTATTCGCGTGCTTGCTATGCAGCGGTTGCCATATAAGGCATTCCGCGGATTCCTCCTATCAAGAAATCCGGCAAGAAGTCCAACGAGGACAGCTAGATACCGCTTTGCGGGATGCCGATACGGCGTATCGAGGGTACGACTCTAAGGACGCAGGCACTGCATGGCGTTTTCGCGTGCTGAAGGCACATATCCTCCTCCTGCAGGGCTCGTACGCCCAATCCTTGCAGTTGCTCGACAATGACGTCCCTGCTTCCCTCGCGCACAGTGAAACTGCCGCTCGTCGGACGATGGTTCGTGGCCTCGATTACACCTTTCTGCAACAGTTCGATGTTGCTGACAAAGAGCTCAAGTCAGCTGAAGAATTAGCACGTTCAGACCAGCCTGCTCTAGCGGCCGACGTCGCGCAAGCTCGAGGAACACTTGAACTAACTCGCAAGAGGTATGTAGGCGCGGCAGACGCGTTTCGTCATGTATTGTCGATAGCTCGTGAGGAGAGACTTGAAGCTCTTGAGGTGCATGCGCTGGGGAGCTTGGGAAACGTCGCGATGGGAGAAGAGCATTACGACGAAGCGATTGACTGGTACAAGATTGCGCTGGCAAAGTCCGAAGCACTTGGAGCGGGGGCATTCGAAGCACTGGCTCTGGGCAACATGGGCTGGGCCTACCAGGTCATTGGTGACTTCGAGAATGCGGAAACCGTCCTTAAAAAAGCCGAGAGAGTTTCCGGAGAAGCCGGCCGGATAGGGAATCGCGTCTACTGGCTAACTATCCTGGGCGATGTCTATTACCAGCAGTGGCGACTTGCAGAGGCAGAAGCCGTTTCGAAACAGGCGTTATCCCTCGCGCATTCGATGGACAACAAAGCGACAGAGACGAATTGTCTGAACACACTATCCGAGATTGCGTTTGCCACTGATCGGCTGGATTTGGCCGAGAGATACAATCGTGACGCCCTAGAGATTGAACGGGCGGGACTCGATCAGTCGGGCATTGCGTTATCCACGATCATCGCGGGACGCTTGGCGGCAAGCAAGAAGGAATATCGCCATGCTGAGGAAACTCTTCAAGGTGTGATCCGAGATAAGAGCGTGGAAACGCCCCTCCGATGGCAGGCTGAGGCGCGGCTCGCGCGAGTCTACGCTGACGAAGGTCTCTCCGCCAAGGCGGAAGCCCAATTCAAGCAAGCAATCAGCACCATTGAAAAAGCTCGGGCAGGCGTGCAACGTGACGAATTTCGAGTATCGTTTCTTACCAGCGCAATCGAATTCTACGACGATTATATCGGATTCCTGAGAGTCCAAGGCCGCCAGTTTGACGCGCTTCGCGCTGCAGACCTCGCCCGCGCGGGCACGTTAGAAGAGGGGCTAGGGGCTGCGCCGAAATCTATCTCGATTGCGGCGCGGGGCTTTCGTCCTCATTTGATCGCGCAGCGCCTGCAAGCTCCTCTGCTTTTTTACTGGCTGGGTCGCGAGCGCGGCTATCTCTGGCTCGTTACCTTTTCGCAAGTCTATGTCTTTCCCTTGCCGGCCGAGGCACAAGTGGATGCGCTCGTTAAATCCTACCGGGAAACGCTGCTAGCCGGGCGCGATCCGCTAGAAACAGGGAATCTGGATGGCCAAAAACTGTATGAAATGCTCATTGAGCCCGCAAAGAACCTGATTCCCCAAGGTTCGCGGGTCATTCTGCTTCCTGACGGCAGCCTGTACGGCCTTAATTTCGAGACGTTGATAGTGCCCGGTCCTAAGCCTCACTACTGGATCGAAGACGTCACCGTGACAACGGCAAGTTCCTTGACGCTTCTCGCTTTGGCTGCGGCGCGGCCCGCTCCGAGAGAGAAAAGGATGTTCCTTGTGGGTGATACGGTTTCACCGAACGCCGATTTCCCGGCGTTGCCGCAAGCCGGTGCGGAAATGCAGAGCATTGAAAAATACTTTCCTGAGCCGCGCCGGACAGTACTTTCCGGCGGCGAGGCGACGCCAGCCGCTTATCTAGCCAGCAAGCCAGAACAGTTCGCGTATCTGCATTTCGTAACCCATGGCACGGCCAGTCGCACACGTCCTCTCGAATCGGCTGTCGTCCTCAGCAAAGAGAAGGACGAGGAATCGTACAAGCTTTACGCGCGAGACATCGTCAAGCGGCGGCTCTCGGCTCATCTCGTGACAATTTCCGCTTGCAAGCGTGCAATGGAGCGGGTACGCGCGCGTTCTCTGGTGAAGGACTCGTCGGTCTCTCTTGGGCGTTTCTGCGTGCGGGCGCCCACAATGTTATCGGTGCGCTTTGGGAGGTTAGCGATGCATCGACGCCACAGCTCATGGACAAGCTCTACGACGGGCTGAACCGGGGACAGGATCCCGCCTCCGCCTTGCGCGCCGCCAAGCTCTCGCTTCTGCACTCCGACAGCGTATTCAAGAAGCCCTATTACTGGGCGCCGTTTCAGCTTTACGCCGGTTCCTGACGCCCCATACCTCGAGCCTTGGCGTTTAGGGAATGGGCCGCTCGGCGGCTAAACAGCGGGAGAGCGTGAAACGAACTCAACCCCTTGGGCACTACTTAGGGTGCAGCAATTCTTCCGTAAGGGGTGTATTGGTGAATTTCGTTGACTGCAATCTTCCAATAGTCGAACAGAACGCGGTAGCAGCCTCGCAAATGCAGAATCCCGCTCAGCCAGGTCCTCCACGCTCGCCGGAGTTACCTGGGCAGGATTCGCTTGCCAGGTTTGGCTCGCCGACATTAGCCTGCCACGAGCATCCCGCGCGGTTTAGCAGGTTTCGATGCAGCGTGCTTTACCAACAACCCGTCCTTTTGCCGCTCCGCAGAACAAAATGTCAGTCTGTCGCTGCATCCATATCCCGCGCTTCCTTTTCCGCAAGACTCGATTATCAAAAATTTGAATGCATTCCAAAAACAAACAAATCCCTCAATGCTTTTCCACCACAACTTCTTCCGAACATTACTTTTGTCTTGACACTTCTCTCAACCGGACGCTAGCCTACGCTCACTGGTGCAACTGGGGGAACGTCCTGGGAATGATTCATAGCTGTTCCTATTTGCGGTTTGCTGGCGAGACTGTTTCCGCACAGTGCGCCACCACCCTGCACCGGACTTCTCCCGCGTTCAAACGGTTGGTCCTGCTCGTTGCAGTGACCCAATAGCTGGCGATCCCTTTAACCATCTGGTTAAATACATCGTCCCCGGCCCTGCTCGAGTCGAGAAGCAGTTCGGCCGAAATGTTATTTTGTCGTTTTAATGCCTGCGGTTGGGCGCGCGGAATATTCTCCGCTGCCACAACGCGGTGAAGTAGACTTTGGCCCGGGTCCGTCAATGACGGTCGTCGTAAACAGGGGTGGTCGAAAGGGGTGTTCATTCATGAGGTCCAGAATACTTTTTGTACTTTTGATTTGTACCATGGCGATTTCGGTTTCTCCTGCTCTCTACGGTCAGGCGACTGGCAGTTTTTCCGGCACGGTCGTGGATAAATCCGGCTCAGCCATCTCCGGCGCCACAGTCACCACCATTTCACAAGGTACTGGCGTGTCTCGCCAGGCAAAAACCGATGAGGCCGGCCACTACCTTATTCCTTTGCTGCCGGTTTCGATTTACACGTTGCGCGTCGAATTTACGGGTTTTCAGACCGTCGTGAACAAGGACCTGCGACTGCAAGTTGATGAGGCACGCGAACTGGATTTTACCCTTGCGCCGTCCACTGTCACCTCAACCGTGGAAGTCAACGCCCTTGCCATCGCCGTCGAGACCACCAATCCCTCGCTCGGCCAGGTCATCACCGCGCAGGAAGTCTCGCAGCTTCCTCTGAACGGCCGCGATTTCGTGCAGCTCGCCACGCTCACTCCCGGCACCGTTCAGGAAACCAACACGAATAGCTTCTTCAACGGCGCCCCCAGCAGCGAAGTTTCCGCCCGAGGCACCTACTCTCTTTCGGTCGGAGGCTCGCGCGCCAACAGCACCGACTGGCTCCTCGACGGCAACGACAACAACGAACTTACCGCCGGCGGCATCGGTATCTTCTCTTCCATCGACGACATCCAGGAATTTAAAGTCCTCACCTACAACTACTCCGCCGAATATGGTCAGCGCGGCGGACCAACTGTCTTGGTCACCACCAAGTCCGGCGACAACCAATTTCATGGCTCGCTTTTCGAATTTTTCCGCAATACTTCCCTCGACGCGAAGAGCTTTTTCGCAACCACCCCGGAAAAATTCAATCTGAATCAATTCGGAGGTTCTATCGGTGGCCCCGTCTACAAAAACAAGACCTTCTTTTTCGTGGATGGCGAACAGAAGGATCAGCTCCACGGCGTGACCTTTACGGGCTTGGTTCCCACCGACGCTATGAAGGCCGGGGATTTCTCGAAGGACCCGTTTGGCACAACCAATACAGGCATTGTGATCAACAATCCCAATGTTGGTGGAGCACCTTTCCTATGCAATGCCTCTGGCAATCCGGAGCCCCTCAACGGCGCCACCGTCGCCAACCCCGCGGGCAATGGCAGTCAAACGGGCGGCACACCCTGCAACAAGATTCCCGCCGGCCTTATCAATCCGCTCTCCACCCAATTAATGGCGTTCTATCCTGAGCCAAACGCGAACCGTCCCGGTACCAACACTAATTTTATCAACGAGCCCGTCCGCACCCTCTACGAAACGAAGTTTGACGTTCGTCTCGACCAAATTCTCTCCTCCTCCGATACCGGCTTCGCGCGAGTCAGCTACGATCAAGCCAATTCTTACGTTCCCGGCGGCGGCGGAATCGATAATTTCACCGAGTCCAATTTCTTTGCCAGCAATCAAGGCATCATCAATCACGCTCGCAATATTGCCCTCTCCGAAACGCACGTCTTTTCCCCGAGAACCGTCAATCAGGTAACTGGCGGTTACAATCGCATCTTCGATTACATCAGTTCCCAGGGCACAGACAGCTGCGAATCAGCCAAGCTCGCAATTCCCGGCGCAAACCTCAACTGCTCTTCCAGCAACACTTGCGCCCCTTCCGGCGTTAGTTGCGGCCTGACCATCTCCGAAGTTTTGGGGGGGTATTTCTCTGTTGGCGACCGCGGCTTTTCCCCGTTCCAGGGCGGCACGAACGTTTTCTCCATCAACGATTCCTTGGATATGATTCGTGGAAAACACGACATCAAGATCGGTGGCAGTATCCGCGCCAATCAAATGAACGTGAAAACGGAAGGCTTCCAGGATGGTTTCTGGCAGTTCACTGGTTTTTGGTCCGGCAATCCGGAAGCGGATTTTCTTCTCGGCTTGTCCAGCCTTGCCATTCACGATCAAACCTTCAAAGGCCCCACCACCGGCCGCCGCTGGAAGGTCGTTCGGCCCTATGTTCAAGACGACTGGCGCTTCACCAAGAACATCACCTTCAATCTAGGTCTGGCTTGGAACCTCACGACACCTATCTCCGAGGTGGACAACCGCCAGGCTGATTTCAATCCCGCCACCGGCCTGTTCCTTGTCCCCGGCGTGAACGGCGTTGGCAAATGGGCCGGCATTCAATTTGACAAAGACGCTCTGGAACCCCGCATCGGCGTCGCCTGGAAGCCGCGCGGCAGTGACAAGACAGCGGTTCGCGCCGGCTATGCCATCTTCCACGATTCTTCCTGGAACCAGGGTGCCCAGGGTTTGTGGCAGAATCCGCCGTTCTACGACGAATCCGATGCTTTCGCCTTCGGTGGCGCTTGCACCTTTGCGGCTGCTGCCTGTTTCACTCCGCTTAAGCCCAACGCGACAGCCATAAGCATCTTTCCAACAGCATTTTCTGGTGGTGCCGGAGGCTTCCCAATCATCACTGGCCCGCCAACTCAGCCCGATTTCACTGATTTTACTGGCACCATTCAGGCCCAAAACACCAATTTCAAGCTCGGCATGGTGCAGCAGTTCAACGTCAACGTCGAACATGAGCTTCCTGGCCAGATCGTGCTTACCGTGGGTTATGTTGGCTCCCGCACCTCGCACATTCTTGTGGACGGAAACAACATCAATATCACCTCACCCTCCGCTTGCGGAACCGCCGGTTATACGCTGGGCTGCGAGCCAAACGGTACAAAATTCATTAGTCCCTTCTTGACCGCGTTCCCCTTCTCTACCATCTCGGCAATCCAAGATGTGGGCAGAGCTCACTACAATGGTCTCCAAATCAAAGCCGAGACAAAAAGTGCGCGCCATGGCCTTTACGCGCTCATCGGCTACACCTATTCCCGCACCTACGACACCGGTTTTGCCGATGGCCTCGGCACGAATTACGGCGCCACTTACTTCCCGCTGCCCAATTGGAAGCAGTTGGATTGGGCGCTTTCCGGCATAAATCTCAACAACAACTTCACTGCCAGCGTTGTATACGACTTGCCCTTCGGTACCGGCAAACGTTTCGGCTCGGAGTGGAGCCGTCCGGTCAACTCCCTCTTGGGCGATTGGCAGGTAACCGTCATTGAGAAGATCACCTCCGGTTTCCCGGTATTCGTCGTGGATAGCAACACCTTGGGTACCGGAGTCGGCGGCAACGGTTTCTTGAACGGCAATGCCAACAGCCTGATTCGCCCCAACCTCGTGGCGGGTTGTAATCCGAATGCTGGCCCCCACACGCTTAACGAGTGGTTCAACACTGCTTGTTTTGCCGAGCCCCCGGCCGGCGAAATTGGTAACGCCTCCCGTGCGCCGGTTACCGGTCCGGACTTCGTCAATACCGATTTTTCGGTCATCAAGCAGTTCAAGCTACCGTGGGAAAACATGGGCCTGAATTTCCGCGCTGAATTCTTCAACCTCTTCAATCACGCTCAATTTGCCACGCCCAACAGCACCACCAGCCTGGCCACTCCGGACATTGCCTCTGCCGGCTTTGGCTCCATCAACGCCACCGTCAACAATCCTCGCCTCGTCCAGTTCGGCCTAAAGCTTACGTTCTAGCTGACTTGGTGAGATTTGAATCTAGCCGGCCTACCTGTGGTTTCATGTGGGCCGGTTTTTTTTGTTCAGTAGAAGGCGATCTCTCTCATCGGGTAGTGTCGCCGGTTGCGGGTCCAGAGTTGCGCCTTGTGGATGGAAGCTGTTGCTGCAATCAAGGCATCTCCCAATTCAACGTGATGGCTTTTGGCGTATTGTCGCAGATAGTCGCCTGCGCGCTGCCCGATGTCGAGGTCGATCGCGACGCAGGTAAACGCCGCGAACAACGCGCTGAGCGTTTTCTGCTCATGCGGCCGCGCTCCGTGCCAAAGTTCTGCAACCGTCACCGGCGAGCACAATGGAACGGTGTCGCTGCGGCTAAGCTCGTCCCAGCGCGCCAGAATGCTGCTATCGCGGGCCCGCGTCACCTCAATTAAGATATCCGAGTCAATCAGAACCGATTTCATGAGGTGATTCTCCGCAGCCGTTTCCCTTTACGAAGCCGTCGCACGTACTGCTCGGTGTCAGGCAAATCCTTCCGGTCTTTCCACAGGCCGACCAGCGCCTGCATGGTCTGTCTGCGGTCTGCGGACGAATTCCCGTACTTCTCCCGGACCGCTTGACGCACCAGATCGGAAATCGTCGTTTTCCGCTGGCGAGCGCGAATATGCAGTGCTTTCCAGATGTCTTCGTTCAAATAAAGTTGTGTCCGTTTCATGATGTATAGTATACATCACCTTGTCCTCTCCTCCAGAATTCGCCTCGGTTCTGTCTCTAGTATTTGTTTTGTCACCTCTGCCCACTGGGTTCCGATGCGATGTCACCCAAGCGATTTCCACAGTTTTCCACAGGTCATTCGAATATTATCAACATCTATATTGACAATTGGTAACTATCGTGCTACCGTGTAGTGTGATCCTTGACGCTATTCCTCGAACCGCTCCTCTTCAGCGGCGCCTCATCTTCTCCGCCCTGCTTCTATCCGCGCGATGCCTGCCCAGCTTTGCCCAATGCATTTCTTCAAAGAAGCCTGCCCTCTTTTTTCCACTTAGCACTCACCACAAACCACGAGTTTCTAAGTCCCTTAGAATCCGCACTTCCGGAAAACCCAGCCGTAACTCGTTTAGAATCCGCACTTCCAAAACACAGGACTTAAAACCCTTTATAATCAACACTTACAGAAAAACCGGGAGGGGGGGAGCAACTTGCTAATTAGAATTCGGACGATACAACCTGGCTCGTCCGCGACGAAAGTCATCCCGAGCGTAGCGAGGGATCTGCTTTATCCTTTCCGCGCCCAGGTCACTTTGCTTCTGCTGGTCATTGCCTTCATCGCCTTCCCCTTGCATGCCCAATCCAAACGCAAGGTCATCATCGACCAGGATGCCGCCGGTCCCGGCGGCACGGATATGCAATCCATTCTTACCCTCATCAATTCGTCTGACACCGATGTCCTCGGCATCACCGTTCTTACCGGTGACGCCTGGCGCGACGAGGAAATTCAGCACACGCTGCGCTTGCTCGAAATCATCGGCCGCACGGACATTCCCGTTCTTCCCGGCGCCGTCTTTCCTCTCGTCAACTCCAAGGAATACATCGCCAAATGGGAAACGTTCTACGGGAAAGTTCTCTATCAGGGTGCGTGGAACTTTGCCAAGGGCTACGCCGTCCACGGCCCTTACGAAATTCCGCCGATGCCCGAAGGCTCTCCCACCGCCAAAGCCTCGACCGAAGACGCCGCCCATTTCATGGTGCGCATGGTTCATCAGTATCCGCACGAAGTCACCGTCTACGCTGCGGGGCCTATGACCGACCTCGCGCTGGCCATCGCTCTGGATCCACATTTCCCTGAGTTGACGAAGGAACTCGTCGTCATGGGCGGCAGCATCAATCCCAACACGGACGATCCAGAATTCAACCTCACACCGCGCCGCGAATTTAATTTTTGGATGGATCCGGAAGCTTCTCATGCCGTGCTTCACGCCCATTGGCCGCGCTTCGTCCTCACTATCGTGGACATTTCCGTCAAGACGCGCATGGAAAAGAGCTTGATCGAGCAAATTGCAAAAAGCCCCACGCCCGCCGCGCAATATGTCGCGAAGTATGCCCAAGCCAATTATCTTTGGGACGAGCTCGCTGCCGTCGCTTGGCTCGACCCCGGCTTTATCACCAAGTGGCAAAAGCTATACATCGATGTGGAAGTCGACCATGGCGCTTCTTATGGCGACACGCTTGCCTGGGCCCCCGGCCAGCAACCTGGGATGGGCGAGGTTCTCGTCGACGTCCAAAAAGACTTGGACAAGGAAAAGTTTTACAAGGAATACGTTGATTTGCTCACTCGCCCAACGCCCTCAGCCCATCCGGCTTCGGGGAAAGAAGCACCAGGGAATGCGAATTGACCAATGGCAAGGAACACCGTGTGGGTTATATCGAACTGGCACGACAGGTCTCCCTGCCTGTCGTCTCTAATCTCCTGGCTTAGCGTCTTGTAATCATAGTGAAACGCACATGGCAACAATCGTTTCAACTCGCTTGATTGAGTCCCGCGTTTCCCAGACAATTGAAGGTCAAACATTGTCTATTTTCCCCGCATGGCTGCCCTCGCGGCGCCCAGCGAAAAAGCGAGAGAGATGTCCACGCACGCGAATTCAGGTAAACGATTTGTCGCCTACTTCTCCATGGAGATTGCGCTCGAAAACGCCATGCCGAGCTACAGCGGTGGCCTGGGCGTGCTCGCAGGAGACACCATCCGCGCTGCCGCCGACCTTCGCCTTCCCATGGTGGCCGTATCGCTCCTCTACCGGAGGGGATACTTTTCTCAGCACCTTTCTGAAGATGGCTCCCAAACGGAAGAGCCAGTGGTTTGGAAAGTCGATGATTTTCTCAAGGAAGAAACCGCGCGCGTAACCGTGCCTTTGGAAAATCGCCGCGTCGAACTTCGCTCCTGGCGCTATGACGTTAAAGGCGTGCGCGGCTTTGAAGTCCCGGTCTATTTTCTCGACGCCGATCTCCCATCCAATGCGGAATGGGACCGCAACCTGACCGGTGGACTCTACGGCGGCGATTCCTATTACCGTCTGTGCCAGGAAGTTTTGCTGGGAATCGGCGGCGTCCGCATGCTGCGCGCGCTCGGATACGAAGACCTCACTCGTTACCACATGAACGAGGGCCACGCCGCCCTGCTCTCGCTCGAATTATTGGGCGAAGAGGCAGTCAAGGCCGGGCGCACCGCAATCAATGGCGAAGACATCGAAAAAGTCCGCGCCAAATGCATGTTCACCACGCACACGCCGGTGCCTGCCGGCCACGACCGCTTTCCGATCGAATATCTCACTCGAGTTTTCCCGCAGCAGAGCAAATTCTTCGATCTCAAAGATCCTGCGGTAGCCGAGCTTGTGAAGCGGTCTTTGCAAACCGAGCAGAACTATCCGGATTTGCAGGATGCCGCGGCGCGCGGCGCGCATTTGAATATGACGTACCTGGCGCTCAGCCTCAGCACGTACGTCAACGGTGTTGCGAAACAGCACGGCGTCACGTCGCGGCAGATGTTTCCGGAAGTTCCGATCGAGGCCATCACCAACGGCGTTCACGGGGTGACATGGACTTCACCTCCTTTTCAGCAGCTTTTTGACCGCCAGATCGCGCAGTGGCGCGAAGATAATTACAGCCTTCGCAGCGCGCTCGGACTTCCCCCGGAAGAAGTCTGGTCGGCGCATCTCATCGCCAAGCACGAGCTTCTGGAAACCGTGCGCGAGAAAACTGGTCTTAGCCTGGATGAAGAGGTCTTCACCATTGGTTTTGCGCGGCGCGCCACCGGATACAAGCGCGCGGACCTGATCCTTTCGGATTTGGACCGTTTGCGCCAAATCGCCAAGAGCGCGGGACATTTTCAGATTATCTATGCGGGCAAAGCGCATCCCAACGACGGCGGCGGCAAGGATATTATCCGGCACATTTTCCACGCGAAAAAAGCGCTCCGCAAAGCTGTTCCCGTTGTTTTTCTCGACGAGTACAATCTCGACCTCGGCGGCAAAATCACTTCCGGCGTCGATCTTTGGCTCAACACGCCGCAATTTCCACTCGAAGCCTCCGGCACGAGCGGCATGAAATCCGCTCTCAACGGAGTTCCGAGCCTGAGCATTCTCGACGGCTGGTGGGTCGAAGGGCACATCGAAGGCGTGACCGGATGGTCGATTGGCGAGCCGCGGCGGTCCATGGACACCACGGACATTGCCACGGATAACGCCAAGGAAGCCGAGTCGCTCTACTGGAAATTAGAAAACGTCATTCTGCCGATGTTTTACAAAGAGCCGCGCTTGTACATCCAAATCATGCAGCACGCCATCGCCATCAACGGCTCTTTCTTCAACACGCAGCGCATGGTGCAGCAGTACATCACGGACGCCTATTTGAGATAGCGTCTTCGGCGAAGTACTTTGAGAACGAATCGGACAACCTCAGAGCGAGGCGTTTGCTGTCACTCAGCGGCTTTCGGAATCTGTTTTTCGCCGCGCAGTTCTTTTGCGGTGTCCAGGATATTCGGCTTGGCAAAATGGTCGAAGTAGTTCCAATCACCATACTTCTCCTTCAGCTGAGGCACGACTGCGTTCACGAGCGCGTCGTCCTTTAGTCCATCCTTCACGGGCTGCGACAACGCCTCGCGCAAATCAGTGATGTACCCGGCCATGGCGCGTACCTCAGCTGCTGTGCCAACCTCGCCGTGACCCGGAACAAACGTAGCCTTCGGACCCTCGCCGGCCATCTTCAGGTCACTCGCGATCCACTTCTCCGTGGATGCGTCGATCAAGTTGGGCAGCGTCTTGTTCCAGAAGAGGTCGCCGCAAAAATAGACGTTCGCATCGGGCACGCTGACGACGGAATCGCCGCCGGTGTGGCCGGGGAAGTAGCGGACCACAACGCGGCGAGAGCCGAGAAAAAGTTCGAGGGCGGAATCGTAGACGAGGCTCGGCGCGAGGAGGCCATCGATCCAGGCTTTTTGCTCGGGCTTAATGCCGGCGCCGAAGAATTTCAGGTTTTCCGTGTGAATCCAAGAACGCACATTCTTGTGAGCGATAATGACGGCGCCGGTTTGTGCGAACACGGCGTTGCCGGTGACGTGGTCGAGGTGGTAGTGCGTATTGACGACGAACTTGACGGGAAGCTTGGTCAGCTTCTGGATTTCGGCGAGCAGCTGGCGCGCGGCGGCCGCATCCTGAAACGTGTCGATGACGGCGACGCCGTCGTCACCGATGACGAAGCCGGCGTTGGAGCCCGCGGAACTTTTTGGCTTAGCGACCGCTGCGAACACGTTGTTGCCGAGCGGCTTGATGGTGAAAAGCAAAGAATCCGTGGATGTTTCCTGCGCGCGAACCGCGCACACAAGAACTAGAAAAACGAACGTTAGAACCGTTGTTTTGCGCATGGCTCGGTATGGTATCGCGCAGAAGGAAAAAACTAAAGAATTACACAGAGTTCACGGAGGGCGCAGAGACCGCAGAGAAGAGTAGGAAAGCTCAGCGGAGGCGGTTTTTGTAGACGGCCATGCCTACCGCGGCGTCCATGCCAAGTTTTTCGAGGGCGGAGATTTCGCGGCGTGATTTGATTCCGCCTGCAGCGATGACGGGATGTTTTGTGGCGGCGCGGAGTTTGCGAAACCAAGTGAGATTGGCACCGGTCATGGTGCCTTCGCGGTCCACGTCCGTGCAGAGAAACGCGGCGCAAAAAGGTTCGAGTTGGGACATAACATCTTCGGCGCGCAGCGTGAGTTTGCTGCGCCAGCCGTGGATAGTGATGCGGCCTTTGGCTGTGTCGAGCGCGACGACGACCTGAACAGGAGACAGTTTCTTTGTGAGCTGGTGCAGGAAGCGCGTGTTGAGTTTGCCCTCACGAAAGGCGGCGCTGCCGATGATGATTTGGTCCGCGCCCCACTTGGCGATTTCCTGGGCGCGAGCAGTGGTTCGAATGCCGCCGCCGACGCGAACTTTCAATTTGTAGCGCTTCCGCGCTTGCATGCAGAGTTCGCGCGCTAACGCGTTGTTGTCGCCGGTGCCGATAGCGGCGTCGAGATCGATGAGATGCAACCAGTCGTATGACTTGAATTTTTCAAGGAGACCGAAGACATCGGAGACGGCGAGCTCGCGCTTGCGGCCATGGACCAGCTGGACGGCTTGGCCGCCTTGCAGATCAATGCACGGGATCAGCACGGCAGGCGAACCTCAATGTTGAGTGCCGCCAAGTATTGCTTCAACTCGCGGATGGATTGGACACTGTCGTGGAAAATCGAGGCGGCCAGTGCCGCGTCGGCTGCGCCTTCGGAAAAGACTTGCACGAAGTGTTCGGGAAGTTTGGCGCCACCGGAAGCGATCACTGGAACGGAGACGCTGCGGGAAATGGCCGCGGTTAGAGAGGTGTCGAAACCGAGTTGCGTGCCGTCGCGATCGACGGATGTGAGAAGGATTTCACCGGCGCCGAATTCAACTCCTTGCTGCGCCCATGCGAGGGCGTCGCGATTTGCAGAATCACGGCCGCCACGAACCATAACATCCCAGTGATCGTTGAGGCGCTTTGCGTCGATGGCTAAGACGACGGCTTGCGCGCCGAATTCGCGAGAAAGTTCGGAGATCAGCTCGGGCCGAGCGACAGCGGCCGTGTTGACCGTCACTTTGTCCGCGCCAGCGCGTACGACGGAGCGAGCGTCGTCCAGCGATCGAATGCCGCCGCCTACGGTGAGCGGAATAGCGAGCTCGGCGGCGACGCGGCGAATCGTTTCTAGAAACGTGGGACGGCGATCGCGTGAAGCAGCTATATCGAGGACCACGAGTTCATCGGCGCCTTCCGCATTGTAGCGAGCGGCGAGAGCCACGGGATCGCCCGCATCGCGCAGGCCGACAAAATTCACGCCTTTGACGACGCGAGCGCCGTCGGTATCGAGGCAGGGAATGATGCGGTGGGCGAGGCTCATGCGGCGAGCCCTAGAAAATTCTGAAGAAGTCGCGCGCCTGCGTCGCCGCTTTTTTCCGGGTGGAATTGTACGGCGAAGATATTTTGTTTTTCGATGACGGCGGTGAAATCCGCGCCGTGGTTACAGATGGCTACGGCTTCGCCGTTGGCATTGGTAGCAGCGAAGGAATGCGCGAAATAAAAATACGCGTCAGCGGAAATTCCTTCGAGAAGGCGAGAAGAGCGAGTGAGCTTGAGCTGATTCCATCCCATGTGCGGAAGTTTGACGGTCGAGGGAAGGGAACGAACGGAACCGGGGAGGAGATGCAAGCCGCTAAGTTCGCGCGCTTCTTCGCTGGCTTCGTAAAGTGCTTGCAGCCCGAGGCAGACGCCTAGAAAAGGAACACCGCGCTGGATGGCATCGAGAAGAGGAGCGCGAAGAGCGCGTTCGTCGAGGGCTCGGATGAGCGCGGCGTAATGGCCAACGCCAGGAAGGAGCAGTGCTTCGGCTTTTGCAATGCCCTCTGGCGAATTCGAGCGCTTGCTTGGGGCGCCGAGACGCTGCAGAGCGCGTTCGACGCTCGTGACGTTGCCCGCACCGTAATCGACGAGGGTGACGTTCATAGAAGCCCCTTCGTGCTTGGAAGAACGCTGCGAAGGCGCTTGTCGCGGGAAACCGCGAAACGAAGAGCGCGCGCGAAGGCTTTGAAGATGGCTTCGACTTGATGATGCGACGAGCGGCCGTAGAGCGCGCGCAAGTGGACGTTTGCGCGGGCGGCCTGCGCGAATCCTTGGAAAAAATCTTCGGTAAGTTCGGTTTGGAAGTCGCCAACCAGTTTTGCCGCAATTTTCGCGTTGACCACGCAATAAGGGCGGCCGCTGAGATCGACGGCGGCAGCAGCGAGCGTTTCATCCATGGGCATCAAGAAGTATCCCGCGCGCAGGATTCCGCGTTTCGAGCCGAGAGCTTTCAGGACAGCTTCGCCGAGAGCGATACCGACATCTTCGACAGTGTGGTGCTGGTCGACGTCCAGATCGCCTTTCGCGGTAATTTCCAAATCGAAAGCGCCGTGCCGCGCGACAAGATCAAGCATGTGGTCAAAGAAGCGAATGCCCGTCGAGATGCGAGATTTTCCCTTGCCGTCGAGATTCAGCTTCAGGCGGACGTCGGTTTCATTTGTCTTGCGGTGAATTGAGGCTGTGCGAGGCATGAGCTGGTCCTCAGCGGTAACGCTTGATGAGCTTCAGCAAGCGCTCCATTTCTTTTTGCGTGCCGATGCTGACGCGGACGAATCCCGGGCCGATGTCTTTGGCGCGATCGCGAAGAAGAACGCCTTTCTTCTGCAAATGCGCGCACATTTCGGAAGCGCGGGGACCGAAATCGGCGAGCAGAAAATTTCCGGCGCTCGGATAGGTTTTTATGTTGAGTGTGTGGAGTTCCTTTTCGAACCAGGCGCGCGTGCGCAAGATGTTTTTCACGTAAAGCTTCATCGTTTTAGGGTCCCCGACGGCGGCTTCCGCGGCGGCGAGCGCGGCTACGTTAACGGGGAAGGGAGCCGTGGCGCGGCGAAGAATAGCGAGAGATTCGGCGCAAGCGATGACGGCGCCGAGGCGAAGGCCGGCGAGCCCGGCGGCTTTGGAAAAGGTGCGCGCGACGAAGAGTTGCGGGTATTGATTGATCCAGGGGACGACGGTGAGGCCAGAGAACTCGGCGTAGGCTTCGTCGAGGACGACGGCGGTGTGCGTGGCAGCTTTCAGAATTGTTTCGATGGTTTCCTTTTGCAACAGAGTGCCAGTGGGATTGTTGGGGTTGCAGACGAAGAGGACGCGAGGGCGCAGCGCTAGAGCGCGGAGGACGCCTTCAAGCGGAAATTCCATGGCGGGGCTGTAGCGCTGCACTTCGAGTTTCGCTCCCGCAACTTCGCCCCAGTAGCGGTACATCGGGAAGGTCGGCTCGCAGATGACGGCCGTGGTGCCAGCGTCGACAAAGGCGTCGAAGAAGAGGCGCAGGGCGTCGTCGCCACCGTTGGTGAGAAGGAGTTCTTGGGGCGCTATATGAAAATGACGAGCGAGACGGCGAGTGCCGTGATCGTACTCAGGATACATGGATAGAAGCTTCGGGGTAAGCTTCGCCAAAGCGCGCTGTACGGCGGGCGAGCAGCCCGCAGTGTTTTCGTTGAAGTCGAGGCGGAGTTTATCGGCGCGGCCCTCGCCAGGCGGTTCGTACGTGCGGCGATCAAGGATTGCTTGTCGAACGGGGAGTTGCGGTTTCATTTGCGGACTCTCATCTGCGCACCTCGACGGCGTTGGCGTGCGCGAGCAAGCCTTCTGCCTTCGCCAATCGTACCGCGTCGCTTGCCAGACGATTAAAGCCGATACGCTCGATGGTCTGAACGCTGATACATTTCACAAAATCCGCGGCCGAGAGACCGCCGCGCATGCGCGCCCAGCCCCCGGTCGGTAGAACGTGATTGCTGCCGCTGATATAGTCGCCGAGCGGCTGAGCGCCCCATGGACCGAGGAAGATGGTCCCTGCGGCGCTGACTTTTTTGAGCATTGCGTCGGGATTGTGCGGAAGGCTCAGGTGCTCTGGGGCGAAGCGGTTGGAAAAAACGCAAGCGGCCTCGAGAGATGGCGCGAGCAAGATCGCGCCGATTTTGCGCATGGATGCGTGAGCGGGATTGTTCGGAGGAAGTTTTGCTAACTGCGCTTGGACTTCTTCCTCCACCGCGCTCGCTAGTTTCCTGGAAGGAGTTACCAGGAAGCTTCCGGCGTCGGGCGCATGCTCTGCTTGCGCGAGCAAGTCTGCCGCTATCCATCTGGGGTTCCCGCTCGTTGCAAGAACGATAGCTTCCGTCGGGCCAGCGGGAAAGTCGATGGCGCAATCGCTGCTTACGAGCTGTTTTGCGGCAGTGACAAAGCGATTGCCGGGCCCAAAGATTTTATCCACGCGCGCGATGGTTTTCGTGCCATAGGCGAGCGCTGCGATGGCTTGCGCACCGCCGATTCGGGCGATTTGCGTTACGCCAAGCAAATTTGCGGCGGCGAGAAGTTCTGGATTTGGTTTTGGACAAACCACGGTGATGTGAGGGACGCCCGCGACTTGTGCGGGGGTGACAGTCATGAGGAGCGTGGAGACGAGAGCGAATCGGCCGCCGGGAATGTAGCAGGCGATGGAGTCGATGGGGCGGACGAATTGAGAGATGATGACGCCGGGCTCGACTTGGAGCGACCAGGGCTGAGGGAGTTGTTTCTCGGCGACGCGTCGGACGTTCGCGGCGGCATGCTGGACTGCTTGAAGAAATTCGGGGCTGACGTGTTTGCGAGCTGCAGTGATTTCGTTCTGCGAGATCCAGACGCCGGAGGGCCGTAGATGGATGGCGTCGAATTTCTTGGTGTAGGCAAAGAGGGCGGTGTCGCCGCGCTTGCGTACATCAGCAATGATGCGTGCGGCGATGCGCTCGGCTTCGCGGTCCCGCTCATGGCGAGCTCGCAAGAGGTTTTTTTCGACGGCGGCGGTGAGTTTAAGGATGCGCATCAGAGCACAATCTTGTTCAGCGGATATTCGACGATGCCCTGCGCCTTGGCCGCTTTGAGTTTGGGAATAATTTGACGGACCACAGCTTCTTCAATGATGGTGTTTACGGCGACCCAATCCGGATCGCTGAGGGCGGAAATAGTAGGTTTTTTGAGCGCGGGCAAGACTCCAAGTACGGCGGGCAGATCGTCGCGGTGAACGTTCAGGAGCAGGCCGACTTTGCTGGCCGCGGCGATCGCTCCTTGCAGCATGAGGATTAGGTTTTCGGCTTTCTCGCGCTTCCACGGCTCTATGGCGGCAGCGCGATTCATGATGAAAACGGTGGCGGATTCCAGAACGGTGTCGACGATGCGAAGACGATTGGCTCGCAAAGAGGAGCCGGTTTCCGTGACTTCGACGATGGCATCAGCGAGTTGTGGGACTTTCACCTCGGTCGCGCCCCAGGAAAATTCAACGCGGGCTTTGACGCCGTGACGCTTGAGATATTTTTCCGTGATTTGCACGACTTCGGTGGCGATGGTTTTTCCTTCGAGGTCGCGAACATCGCGCATGGAAGAGTCTTCGGGAACGGCAAGGACCCAGCGGACGCGAGCAAGACGCTGCTTGGCGTAGACGAGTTCGGATAGTTCGTCAACGGCCGCGCCAGTTTCGACCACCCAATCGTGGCCGGTGATTCCGGCGTCGAGAGCGCCCGTTTCCACGTAGCGGGCCATTTCCTGCGCGCGGACCATCAGGCATTCGATCTCGGGATCATCGATGGTGGGCACGTAACTACGCGAGCTGAGCGTGATTTTCCAGCCCGCGCGCGCAAAAAGTTCAAGCGTTGCGTCCTGTAAGCTGCCTTTGGGAATGCCCAGCTTCAGACAGCTCATGCTCTCTTCTCCTGTTTCTCCTGGCCGTAAACTTTTTCTGGCGCGAAAGCGCGCTCTTCCGTAATTTTCGCGGTACCATCCGCGTCGAGCTTGCGGAAAAAACAGCTGCGGTAACCTTCGTGACAGACGCCGGGGCCGACGGCTTCGACGCGAATGAGCAGGGCGTCGGCGTCGCAATCGACGCGGATTTCGCGCACCTTGAGGACGTGGCCGCTGGATTCCCCTTTTTTCCAGAGCTTATTGCGAGAGCGGCTGAAGAAAACCACTTCGGCAGTTCGCCTGGTTTCGGCGAGCGAGTCAGAGTTCATAAAGCCGAGCATGAGGACGTCACCGGTACGGTGGTCTTGAATAATGGCGGGGACCAGCCCGCCGGCTTTGTCGAAGTCGATGTTCACGCTACCTTCTCCCTTACAAAAAGTGCCGGAAAACAAAAAACCCGCTGGAGCTTACCGCGCCAGCGGGCCGATGAGTGCTTTTTGAAGCGAAACTCTATGCACACCTCATCGGGCGCGGCGTATGGCCATGATGATGATGGTGGAGATGCGCCCGAGAGTTCATAGTAAGAAATTAAAGAAAATCGTTTCCGGTGTCAACAACGGTTTTTTTGTGAGCACGGCTTTTTCGCGGTTAGTGCGGGGATTGAAGATGGCGGCCGAGCTTTAACTGCGGCTGGTTGGCAGTTCCGGCCTCCCGGTGTTGAAGTTCATGCTCATTTGGAGATGGACGGCGACGCCGGATTTGCCGTTCTCCAGCTTTTCCACGCGAACGACTTGGGCGACGTACTCGCAGTTCATCGGGTCGTGGGGCGAAGAGTAGGGGAAGATGACGAAGACGCGCATGCCGGGATAGTAGGATCTCAGACGGCTGGTGAAATAAATGCCGCTTTTTGAGGCATTTACGCTGATGGGCAGGTCTTCAAAATGATCGTCGCGGGGCTCCGATGGGCGCACGCGTACAGGCTTGGCGATTTTCGCTCTGCGGCTGACCCGGTTATCGGACACTCGTTTTTCGAGCTTTTCTGGCATGGAGGCTTTCGAGTTAGAATTTAGGTGCACACACACCCTGGGGCGCGTCGTGAATCGTCTGGGCGCCGGGCCGAATCTGATACCAATACGAGAGCACGGCGAGAGCCAAATTTAAGGGGAATTGGGGCAATACCATGGACGAGAAAATTCGCAAGGACCAAGCGGCTTGGAAGAAACAACTCACGTCGAATCAATACTATGTGACGCGGCAGAAAGGTACGGAGCCGCCTTTCACGGGTGAGTACGAGGACACGGAGACGCCTGGGGTTTACAAGTGCGTGTGTTGCGGGCAGCCCTTGTTTCGTTCTGATACCAAATACCACTCGGGCTCCGGGTGGCCGAGCTTCTACGCGCCGGCCGCAGAGGCGGCGGTGGAGACGGAAACGGATACCAGTCATGGAATGGCCCGGACGGAAGTGAAGTGCAGCCGATGCGATGCGCACCTGGGACATGTGTTCGACGATGGTCCGCAGCCGACAGGGTTGCGGTATTGCGTTAATTCGGCTGCGTTGGAATTGGACGAAGAAGAGAAAGACTGAAAAGCGCTCCGGGTGGGCCGGAGCGCTTCTCAGATTTTTTTGTGCTCTTAGGAGAAAACCGAGAATTACGCAGCAGGACAGGTGCAAGCCACGAGCTCGGCGACGGGATCGCTTTCGCGTTCCCACACGCCAAGCAGCAATACTTTCGTTCCCGTAGGATATTTGAAAACGTAATAAACGCTCGAACGCCCTTCGACTTCAAAGAAGCCGGGCCGCCGCGGATCTGGCCGCGAAGGAGCACCGGAATGAAGCAGCATGCGCAGTTCAGCAATCTGCTCCTGCGAATGATTTCGCAGGTCTTCCACGAGGGGCGGGTGCTTTGTAATGGTCATTATCATGTTCAATCTCCGCCACATTCAGCTTATCGTTGTCCTCACCTGTTAAGACGAAAAAAGGGGGGAAAAGTTTCATGGGCAGCAACTTCTTTTCAACAATGTTTCGTGACAAACAGCGGTGGCAGCGGAAGAAATGGCGAATTTGCTTGCATTTTGGGATGAAAAACGGCATTTAGAGGTGGTCCAAAATGGCTCTGACCGGGTTTCAAATACGGCGTGCGCGAGAGATGGAAGGGCCAAGCGAACCGGCGCGGGACCAAAATCGAGCGAACGGCTAGATTCCGGATGTGCCGAATTTTGTTGTAATGAATGGAGCGTTACTAGCGATAGGGGTACTTGCGCTAGTGGCGCTTCGCTGCGATAGTGGACGCAGTGACCTACCAAACTAAACAGGGATGGCCTCTGTGACCAAGACTCCAACGAAAAAGTCCTCGAAAAGAGAGAAGACCACTTTTGGCAAAGACAAGCGGCGCAAACATCATCATTTTTTGGTGACCGTATATTACGCAGACGGAGAAAAGTTTGGCCGCGTGTACACCGATAAAGATAAAGCGGATCGCTTTGCCGACCGGCAGAAGCGTTCGCCGGTGGTGAAGTCCGCGCGCGTTACGATGGTATCCTGAAGCGAACGCACCGGATGGGGTCGTCAACGAAAAACAAGCCACGGAAGGCTTGTCGATGCTGCGCGGGCATGTTATAAAAAGAAGCGCTGTTGAGCGGCCTTAGTATAGTGGTAGTACGGAACCTTGCCAAGGTTCAGGTGTCGGTTCGATTCCGATAGGCCGCTCCATTCCCCCAAGTTCCGCCTCCTTAGCGTCCCCATCCCCGCAACAGTGAAAAGGATACGTCGCTCTAGAATTCCACCTTTGTTCTGAATCCGAAAACGACAGCGCGCTGCGCTCCTCCTCCCACGTTCGCGTAATACTGAACTACAGGCTGAAGAAGGAGCATTGGTAAAACGTCCAGCAGGGCGTTGAACTCAACGCCCTGCTCGGTCTTGAACGGCGGCGCGCCATGCGGGTCGAACTGTTGGCTCAAGCTGTTGTGCACATAGCCGAGCGACATGGTGTTGTGAAAGTTCACTGGGAGCGGCTCATTGAAGCGCAAGCCGGCGGTCAGCATGGTGTTGTTGCGGTTGATGCTCGCGGGGCTCCAATCGTATGCAAACGTCGCGTCCAAGCCTTTCCCCTCTTTCGGATCGAGGCGCCAGAGAGCTTGGCTTGCCATCCAGTACAAGAGGTAGTTACCCGACCGCAGCGTGGCACTCTCCGGCGACGTGAATTTTCCGGGATTGTAGGAGGCGCCGAACTGATAGAGGCCTGAATATCCCTTTCGGCCCTCCACATTGTCAAAGGCCCGCACAGACGTCGCATCCTTGCCCGGAGTAAAGCCGATTTCATAAGTACTGGCCGGAGTTCCGTTGAACTGCGGAACGAAGCCAGTTGGGTTTTGCGAAAAAGGCGAGCGGACCGCGGCCATCACCATCGATTTCAAATAGATGTTGTGGATTGGTATGACGCGAATTTCCAACGCCGGCGTCGAGGGAGGGTCGAAGGACTCGAGATCCGTAAATAAATTGCCCAATGCATAGCCCATCGGCTCGAAGATGAAGGACGCCGCGTAGTGCTGCGCTCCATAGAAATCTTGACCCGCGAACTGGCCCACGCGCGCGGTGATGCGTTCGTCCATCCACCGCTTCTCGATCCACCAGGAGTCGAGGCGGCATGTATTCATGCTGGACATTCCACTTGGACTGGTGAGGAGACCCAAATATGCTCCGAGATTGCCGCCGCCCTGCCAGAGCGCTGTGGCGTGGAAATACAGATCGTGCCAGCCGGTCAGCTCTCCAAAATCGATGTCTACCGTCCACCGGAAGCGGTTCCAACTGGCAAAACGCTCTTTCTGCTCGCTCTTGATATTCCAGAGGGAATCGCTGACGTATTGAAGATCGAAGCTCACTCCATGCTCTTCCAAGCGCTTGCGCTCGCCGCCCCAGTCACCGAAGAGGTGGCCGTGCGGGCCCTGACCCGTTTCGTGACTGTCCGGGCCGGGGAGCGGTTCCTGCTGGGCGGTCTGGGAATGGGCCGGAAATGCAAATACACAAAGAGCGCAGCATAATGGAAAAAGAAAGCGCAGCTGTCGACCGTACATACAGAACCCTCTTCTCATCGCTTGTGATCGCTGGATTTCTAGCCTTCCTAGCGCAACGCGATCGCAATGCCAGCCAATACCACGGGAAATGACCAGGCCCAGTCTCCTAGATACGTGACGGCAGCGGCGGCCACAACGCAGCCCCCAAAAAAGCCGATGAGAAGGGGGAGGGAGCTTCTTAATCGCTCGGTGTCGCCCGCCATAAAAGGCTGGGTTCGTGACCGCCTGTCCAGCAGCGACAGCGTGATGTTCGTCAGATTGCCAGTCATCACGGCAGTTGAGGGCGCGACCGGCAGGGTCAAGCGTAAGAGAGCGAACTGACACGCCATAGCCGAGACTGCCATCATGGCGACAATTCCAGCCATCAGGCCGTGCGGATTGGCAGAGGGATTGGTGATGACGCTAAAAATCAAAACGCACGCGAGCAGCAGGAATTGAACCAAGAGGAGCAGCCGCGCGAGGCCGGTACCCCGTCTGCCCGATGCTCTGGCGAGTAGCCAAGTGGCGGCGACGGCGAGGATGAATACAGGAATTGCCAGGATCTGCGCTGGGTTTATCCGTGCGCGGCGCACGACCAGAGCCCCAACTACCACGAGATTGCCGGTTATATGAGCAGTGAAAAGATTGCCGAGGCTCAAGAAGCCAGTCAGGTCAACCATCCCCGCGATGACGCTGAGTAAGGTTGGAAGCCACTTCTCAAAGCGCGCCAACGCGGTTGCGCCGACCGATGGGGAGGTGGAGGAGTGGGCGGCGGCGCGATCTATGGTGGACATCGGCAGATTCCTTCGTGGCTCAAGACTTCGCTTGTTTCGATCTCTCGCTCAGGTAATCAATGACCAGTTTCGGAACGATGAGGCCGAAGCTCATCGCTAAAATAATCGTGACGGCGATCATGCCGTCCGCGATAGTCGCGCTTATGAGCTCCAACGTCGTTTGCGAGCCACCTGCAAGTTGGACCAGGCCGCTCGCCATCCTGAATAGAAAGACGCCGGGCATCATCGACACCACGGAGGCGAAACCGATGGCCGCAAACGGCATGCGCGACCGGCGCGAGACGGGCGTGAGGACCAGACCGACGATGAGACAAGCGACAAGGGCACCAGTTGCAGCGCTTGCACCAAGGACGGTAAGCGTCGCCCACCTCAGAGCATGGGCTACCATGCCGACCGCCACCGGCCAAGCCAGCATGTGCAGTGGCGTGGAGAAGAAGACGCTGTAGGCGAAAACGGCGACGCCGGCGGCAACCACGTCGAGCCACAGGGGCACGGCCCTGCCGGCCGGGTCTACCGGAAAAGAGACGCCGAGAAGAGTCAGTCCAAGCAGCAGTCCCGTTGAGATCGCCACCACTATGAGCCCCGCATAGACCAGGCGGGCGGCGCCCAGATGGATGCGGCCCCTGATGAGATCCATCGCGCCATTGAGGAAATGCGGCCCCGGCACCAGGATCATGCAAGGGCAGACCGCGACAAGGCGTAGCGACGAGCTCAGCTGGTAACGAACCGCCAGCGCGCCGACTGCTCCAGCGAGTAACGATGCGCAAAATGGTTGCACGAAGTCGTTTGCGCTGAACTTGGCCATGCTGCGGCGCAGAAGGGCGCCGGCACCCGCGCTCACGAAGATGAGCACCGCCGCGGCAGGATGTTGGATACCGAAGATCACCGCCAACGCCACGGCCCCCGCCGCGGCCGCGAGCGTGAACAGCCATGTCGGCGCGGACGGCGTCTTTGAGATCTTGTTGATTGCCTCCATTGCGGCGGCTGGCGCAAGCCGACCGGCGCCGATCCCTTCTATTGAGCGCATAGTGGAGGCTACGCGGTCCATGTCCACGCCGGCAGGGTCGGCCGCAACTGCGGAGATTAGCCTGGCGTCCCTGTCCTCGGCCTGAAGTTGCAGCTCTCCCCAGCGCGGCATTAGTTTGGCGCGCAGACCCAGAGTGTCGCCGAGCCGCTCGGTCGCGTCCAGAGTCTGGTCCGTGGCTTGGCCATTGACGTACAGGACTCGGGCAAATGCCAGGACAAGATTGGAACTCTCCTCCAAGGTCATTTGGGCACCTCACAATCTGATCCCGAAGGGCGCCATACCCGCAAAACGGAGCCGGCCTGAATCGACTCAGGCCGGCCCCAGAGTCAGGAGTGTCGATGTTTAACGAGGGCCCATGGACTAGGCAGCAGCGGCCGCCACGTAGGGTTTAACCATTTTCTTCGGATCGACAACGCGATCGAATTCGGCCTCCGTCACGAAGCCGAGCTTCAACGCGGCTTCCTTTAGCGTGAGGTCGTTGTCCATTGCATAGTGCGCAATCTTCGAAGCCTTGTCGTAGCCAATGACGGGCGAGAGCGCCGTCACAAGCATCAGCGAACGCTCGACGTATTCGTTGATCTTCTTCAAATTGGGCTTTGTCCCCTCGACAAGGAATGTGCGGAAGTTCGTGCAGCTGTCGGTCATGAGCGTGATTGAATGCGTAACGTTGTAGATGATTAGAGGTTTGTAGACATTCATCTCGAGGTAACCGCCCGCGCCACCGAAGCCCACCGCCATGTCATTCGCCATCACTTGGACGGCGACCATCGTGAGGGCTTCTGCTTGGGTGGGGTTTACCTTGCCCGGCATGATCGAGGAGCCAGGTTCGTTCTCCGGAATCTGCAGTTCGGCGAAGCCGGCTCGCGGGCCACAGGACATCAATCGAACATCATTGGCGATCTTGTAGAGCGAGACGGCCAGCGTGCGCAACGTGCCGGAAAGTTGTACCTGAGCATCGTGGGCCCCCTGCACCGTGAATTTGTTCGGCGCGGTCAGGAAGGGTAATCCGGTAAGTTTGGCGATCTCGGCCGCCGCAGCCTCGGCGAAGCCGGGCGCCGAATTTATCCCGGTGCCGACGGCTGTACCGCCGAGCGCAAGACGGTAAATTCCCTTCAGCGCGTCTTCGATCCGATCGAGATCGTCTGTGAGCACACCCTCATAGCCCGACCACTCTTGCCCAAGAGTGAGTGGCGTGGCGTCTTGCATGTGCGTACGGCCGATCTTGATGACGTCCTTCCACTGCTCAACCTTCGCAGCGATCGCATCGCGCAGCGCCTTCACCGCGGGGATAAGCCGCTGCTTCACATTGACCGCCGCCGCGATGTTCATTGCGGAGGGAAACGAGTCGTTGGAGGACTGTGCCATGTTGACGTGGTCGTTGGGGTGAACGGGCGTCTTGCTCCCGAGCGGCGTGCCGGCAATCTGGCAGCAGCGGTTGGAAATAACCTCATTCACGTTCATGTTGAACTGCGTCCCGCTGCCCGTCATCCATACGTGCAACGGGAACATGTCGTGGTGCTGACCCGCGAGGATCTCGTCACAGACCTGAACGATCAGATCGTGGCGCTTCTGGTCGAGGCGCTTCCCTGCATAGTTGGCATTGGCGGCGGCTTTCTTCAAGGTGGCATAGGCGGCAATCATTTCACGGGGAATCAAATCTTTGCCGATGCTGAAGTGCTCGAGCGAGCGCTGCGTCTGCGCTCCCCAGAGCTTGCTGGCAGGTACCGCCACCTCGCCTAGAGAGTCCTTTTCTACCCGAGTGTCTGTTATGCTCATGGCCGTCGTCCTCCATTCGTTTGTGAGTTCCGTCGGGTCAGTTTTGTTCGTTCCGCGGCATGATGACTGGATCCTTTACCAACAATTCCTGCGCTACACAGCTTGCCGGAGTGTCCGCCGTGTGAGCTCGCAAGGTTGATCATCGCTCCAGTTCACCTCGCCGCCGGTTTGTTCGGCACACGCATTCGATGCAGAACGGCGCGGCCATGGACACAATTTTTGTTGGCCCCGTCCCCCAGTTTTGTTCGGTTGAAAGCTACTATGTTCGGAATTCCTCGCTCCCCTGACGGGTGGGATGGCCCTAGCGCCATATGCGAATGCGAATAACAGAAGGACCGGCTGCTCCTGAGAGAGCCAGGAGTGCGTGGAAGTCCGCATCCAGTGTGACCACGACGCGTTGTTCCCGGCGAGCGATATCGAGCATGACGGAATCGGGTGCGGTGGCCAGCGCCCTTTCTCCCACGTGTACTGCGTCAATGCCAGCGGCGCGGAGAGGGAAGACAGTGGAGCGCGGAAGGCCTTGATCGAGGAGCAACTTCATCAGCGTTGCGGCAGGGGCAAGACCTTGTCGTCAACCAGAGCGGCGGCGAAGGCCAGCGCTTGGCGAATATCTTCTTCTTCGAGTTCGGGGTACTCGCGCTTGAGTTCGGCGCGGTCAGGATAGAGGGCGAGCGCCTCGAGGACGCGGCGGACGGTGAGACGGAGGTCGCGGATGCGCGGCTCGCCATTCATGCGAGCCACGTCCATGGTGATGCGGTTGAGTTTCTCCATTGTCCGATTTCCTTTGGTCAATTGTAACGCAAAGGGCGGCTCGGTGGGGTGGCGCTTCTCGCGGGGTGGCCCATCCTTGCGGGCTTGGGGTTTGGTTTTTGCAAGGGTGGGGTCTTTCTTCTTCTTACTACTTCCTCGTTTTAGTCCATTCGACGACCTGCGCAGCCGCTTGCGGAGATTCCTTCCTTCTCTCTCGCTGTCCGCTGTTGGCTATCGACTGTTAACTATCGGTCTTATAGGCATTTCCGGCTGCCGTCGGACTCCCTAATTTCCAATTTCGCATTTCTAATTTCGACTCCCCACCCCGCATTTCTCCATTCCATTATCGAACCAATTAACCCCCGCCAACTCTTTATAAACCCTCGACTTCCACCGCCTCATTCGAATGATACCACTCAATAATAGTCCTTGACAGTAATGCAAATCCGTGCTATCCTTCCTCATGTTGTCGTCGCGAAGCGCCTCTCGACCCGGAGCCACTCCAACTGCTTCCCAAAACAAAATTCAGCGTCCGATAATATCTACCGCATCCCCTGTAGAATCAACACTTCCAACACCACCTGCAAGTGTTCATTCTAAATCGCTTGTAGTCACTCGCTTTCCTTTAGAATCAACACTTACGAGAAAACCCGGGGGGAGGGGTCAATTATTGTTAACGAGACACGCGATGAAGCGTGTCTGTCCCGAACGACCATCGGGAGTGAGGGACCTCTCCGATCGCCCTACGAAGCAATCCTGTCCCGAGCGGCGAACGGAACCGCGGAGATTCTTTGGGGCCGGTTTTGTCAGCTAGAGTGACTACAGATACGGGCCCGGCTTGCCGGGCAAAGAGCATCGGCAACCTGCACGCATTTCGCCTGAGCTTTTAGTGAACCGAGACTTTCTCACTCTTGCCCGGTTCATTTCTTTTCAGCAGAAATGAGGCGAAAAACATTAGTGCCGAGCCCATCGACAGCAGCCAGTACATTTCGACATAAGAGAGAACCGCAGCTTGGGCCTGAAGCATAGCGTAAAGCCGGGCCATCGCCTGTTGTTGAGCGGCATGCACGCTCAAGCCGACGCTCGTCAGGCGCGTTGCAAGAGCTGTAATAGAAGCCTGAAACCGGGCAGAGGCGCTGTATTCTGCCAAGACGGATTGATGATACTGACTGCGTCGAGCGATGAGAGTGGTAACGGCGGATGTCCCGACGCTCTGCCCAATGTTGCGCATGAAATTCATGAGCCCGGCGGCAGCGTTGGTTTTATCCGCTCGCAGGCCGACGTATCCGGCAAGCGTGAGGGGGACGAAAAGGAAGGCCACGGGAATGTACTGCCACACACGCAATAAAGTGGCCGACTGGAAACTCATAAGCAGATCAACCTGTTTGCACGAGATGTACATGCTCACCGCCAGAGTTATCCAACCAAAGGCTATGAGATAGCGGGCCTGGAATCGGGTGGTGAGCCTGCCAACTATGGGAAGCACGACCAGCACCACGAGGGCGCCGGCGGAAAGCACCATGCCCGCTTTCTGTGCCGTGTATCCCATAAGAGTCTGCAGGAGTTGCGGCATGAGTACCGTGGAACTGAATAAGGCCATTCCCAGCATCAGGAACATCAGGCTGCTGGCGGCGAAATTGAAGTTCTTGAACAAACGCACATCCACGATAGGCTCTTTGTGAAACCATTCCCAAATCACTAAGGAGATGAGGCCAACGGCGGCGAGCACAACCAAGATCGTAATGAAATAAGATCCAAACCAGTCGTCTTCCTGTCCCTTGTCTAAGGCGATCTGTAAAGCACCAACGCCAAGGGTCAGCAAAGAAAATCCGACGAAGTCGAAGCCGGAGAGACGCTTCTTTAGGCGGGACAGGTACGGAGGATCTTCGACAAGCTGATGGACCAGTCCGAGCGCCAGAGCGCCAACTGGAACATTGATGTAAAAAACCCAGCGCCAAGAGTAATTGTCGGTGATCCAGCCTCCGAGCGTCGGACCAATGGCAGGAGCACAAATGGCTGTGATTCCATAGAGCGCAAAGGCGAGCCCGCGCTTCTCCGGAGGGAAGGTATCGCCCAAGATGGCTTGTGCCATGGGCTGTAAGCCTCCGCCGAATGCACCTTGGAAGACTCGAAACAGGAGAAGAAGCCCAAGGTTGGGTGCGATGCCACAAAGGAAGGAGCTGACTGTGAAAAACACAATGCAGATTAGAAAGAAGCGCTTCCGCCCAAGCCATCCGACCAACCATCCGCTGATTGGAAGAACGATGGCATTGGAGACCAGATAGCTGGTCAACACCCAGGTGCTCTCGTCATTGCTGGCGCCTAGATTGCCAGCGATGTGAGGCAACGCCACATTGGCGATGCTGGTATCGAGCACCTCCATGAACGCCGCCAGCGAAACCGCAACCGCGATGATCCAAGGATTGCCTTTGGGCTGCCAGACAACCTCTCCCGGGGTGGCGGATGCGGCGGCGCTCATCGCACTCTCACATCCGACTCCGCGGAAAAGAGTTCGTCTGGGTTCGTCTTTCCGCCCTGGCCTCCCACCTCTTTAGGGAGCGCCGTTGCAGATCGATGAAACCGCCAGCACGGCCATCGCGCTTGGCGATGGCCGTGACTGTCGGGTTATGGTAGCCGATGCGCACCTTTAGTTTCCTTTTCGTCCAGATGGCTGGCATTCATTGCCTCCCAGAAGGCTGCGATCAACTGACCGGATTACTGGTCATTGCCTTCGGTCAACTCCGTGGAAACCGCCGTCAAGTAACCGAGCAACCCTCCGGAGCCATGGTTTGGTCCGGCGGTGAAGTACAACTCTGTGGCGGGGGCGGCTGCGGCATCGTAATTATTCGGGCTAACATTTCCTGGGCTGAGTGCCCAGACGCCATTGATGGCCAACGGCTTCCCGCTGGCATCCTGAAGGAGTCCGTCAAATTTTCCAGTTGCCAGGTCGTAAGCGGCGATAAATCCGCTCGACTGCGTGTCCCCCCCACCCGCGAACTGCCCGATGAGCAGGTCGTGACTGAATCGTCCGAAATCGAGCGGAGCCAGAGCCACGCCCCAAGGAGCGTTCAGCCAATCACCGTGTTCGAGACGCTGCAAAAGGCGGCCATCGGAAGAATAAATGTCCACGAAGCCCAGGCCCGGTCCGTCGGTTTCAAAGCGCGCACCTTCCATGTGGAGCGCATAGGTGACAACAATGTCGTTGCCGATGGTTTGCACGTTGAAAGGCACGTAATCGCGCGGCAGGTTCTCATCTACAAAAGAGTTTTCAGAGGAGTGGCCGTCGCGATCGGAGGAGTTCTCGTTGAGGTGCTCCTTGGACAGGTTTACCGGGTGAAAGGCGTTGTCAAAAACATCGACGCGGCCCTTGGTGAAGTTCGCGGCGTACAAGAAGCGATTGCCATCGATAAACGCACTGGTCAGGCCCGTATAGCTGGACCCATCGGTGGCTTTGAACACCGTCACTGCAACCGTGGCCGCGACACCTGGATTCCAGGCAGCAATCGTGCCGTCATTGGTGGAGAAGAGGAATAACGCTGGTTTGGCTGGGGCTAGCAAGAAATCTGTCTGACTGCCGTTGAAGATTGTGCCGGTTGGTGTGCCCGTTGGCGTGTTCTTGTTAGTCGGATCGGCCGGGGGAATGGTGACGATTAGGGACTGCTTGGCTCCCGCGCCGTTGTAAAGCGTACTGAAGCCCGTCGCGTTGTCAGAGACCCACCACGGGCTGCCCGAGCCGCGCGATATACCCCAGGGATTAATCAACTGAGGATCGGTGACAGGAGCGACACCAGCCGCATTGGAAACTAGATTGGTTTGGGTGTAGTGCTGCCCAAAACAAGCGGCCCCCATGTTCAGAGCCAAGATTGCACCTGCCGTAAAACGTAGCGACATCTTCATCTGCAAGTCTCCTTTTGTATTTAGAAAAAGCTCTGTAAGTACGGTTATTGGGACAGAGGATCAACTCGTGATGTAAGCGACGATTCGAACGCCGTTAGTTTTGCTTACCGTGATTGCCGGAGTGCTCGTTATCGCCAGAGTGCTCGCCGTGATCTTTCGAGCCGGCCAGAGTGAACGCGTAGACTTTGTTGTTTCCGATTCCAGGTGGGATATTTCGGTAACCGGATCCCCAATAGAGCGTGCCGTCCACAATCGATGGCCCGTCGATTACTGAGCCCCCGCTCGCGAAGTTCCAGAGGATTTTTCCGGCTGTGGTGTCCAGTGCATACATCTGCCCGGAAAAAGAGCCCGCATACATGACGCCATTAGCAACGCTCACCGAGCCGGTATCAATGGTCCCTGCAGTGGGATCCGCCGTCTGCCAAAGGATCTTTCCATTGGCAACATCAAGGGCGCTCCATGAACCCCAGGTTATTTGCTGTCCCGAGGGCACCAAGGTGTAGGGCACATTGAAACGATTCGCGATAGCGACGTAAATCCGCTGTCCGTCTGTCGCGGTGCCCCACTCGATGCCTCCGAGCGAACTTCCTGGTCCAACCAGTGTGGCCCAAACGATGTTGCCGTTATCGGGATTGAGCGCCCAATAGATGCCGCTCTTCTGGCCAAAGCCTACGATATTGCCGACGAGATTGGGTCCAGCCCCCCCAAAGTCGAAATCCGGGCTGCTGTTGGGTACGGGACAGTTCGGGTTCCCCGAAGGTGGGCGGGCAGCTCCAAAACCGCAGGTTGCTGTAAAAGTATCAATGGTTTGCAGCGGCTTTGCCCACTTGATTTGCCCGCTCTTTAAGTCCAGCGCGAGAGCAGTGTCGAAGAAATCGTCAGCCGCGGCGCAGTTGGCCATAGGGGTTGCTTCCTGGCAGGCTTCCACGTTTGCGGGAGTGGTGTAGTTGTTGCCGGTACCTGCGTAGAGCGTGCCGCGCTTAGGATCGATTGCGGGTGGTTGCCAAACCGCGCCCCCGCTGTATCCACCGGGCTGTCCGCCATTGTCTGGCATGTCGAAGGTCTTCCAAAGCATCGCACCGTTCTTCTCATCGAGTGCTACGACACTGCCTCGAAAGCTGCAACACGGATACGCCGGATTGAGGGCCAGAGTTTCTTCGCTCGACGAAACTCCTATGTAAACAACGCCGTCGAAAACAACGGGTGATCCAGTAATGATTGCTGCCGGGTGATTGTCCACCTTTGTCATCCACCGGACTGTTCCTGTTTCGCGATCGACGGAGATCACGTTGGCGCCGTTGTGAACTTTGTTACCGCTCAGGATGTCTCCAATGATTACCTGGTTCCCATCCACGGCAGGGCTAACGCGAGAGATGGCTCCATCCACGCCGTCGTAGTCGGAGATCTTGTGCGACCAGATAAGCCGACCGCTATTTTTGTCGACTGCGAAGAGGTTGCCACCCCAGTCGGGGAAATAGACTGCGTCACCATCCACAGTCGGAGTAGCAGAAACATCGCCACCCGTTGTGAACACCCATTTCGGGGTCAGACCATTCACGTTGGCAGGGCTGATGAAGTGCTCGGCCGGTTGGCTCCAACTGTTGCTTAGATCCTGTCCGGCTATTCGCCATTGGCCAGGCCGGGACTCATCTGATTGGCCTTGCGCGCCCAGCGCTGAGACTAACAAGAGAACTGTGATCAACGCCGCCTTTGGGAACGACAGGTTACGATTCTTCATGGGTATCCGCATTCTTCTCCTTAAACTCGGTTTTGGGATTACGCTCGCAGCCATTTCCTTAGCAAGCGTTGGAGGGAGTCCTGAGTTCTTACGGCATCAGATCTCCTCCCACCCCACGGAGGAGTGCAGTACGCCTGCCAAAGCGCGGAGGCTTCCTAAGGTTGCGGAACTTGTTGATTTGTTGCGCGATCACATGCGAAAGAGTCTTCATTTAGGTCATGCTGTCGAATTGACACTGCCGCATTTGCGGCAGACTGCCGGTTTTGTAGCACGCAAGAAAAGTGTTTGGCAGGAAAGAACATTTCGGAATTAAACAGAGTAAAAATCCGGTACCGCTCGGTTACGAAGAATCACGAGCAATTCCAAGCTCAGCTTCGGCCTGGAGCCAATCAGCAAGCTCACGGCCTGAGAGTCCGCCCTGCTCTAGATGAATTTCGTAAGCGCGGCGCCTGATATCGTCGTGACTTGGCGCACGGTTGGCAGAAGTATTTTCTGAGCGGGACCGAATCGGACTTGCGTGAACTTCCAAGGTCTCATTCTTCTTGCCTTTCAATGTCATACCCGAATCCTTTCCTTTTGTAGCTGACCCGCTCTCGATCTCAGCGCTCCTCTCACAGCTCCGCGCCACGAATCCCGGCCGGGGTAAGTCGGAATCCGTGGCCACAAGGGCGGTATCGCTGGTTCAGAACCGAAAGACGATACCGGCGGAGGGCTGAGCGGTGTGCGCTTTCGAAGCGAAATGGAGTGCATTCAGTCCAAAACCCGGCAGTTCGTGTGTAAAGGAACGGCATTCGTATTTGGCAACCCTTGTATTGCATCTCGATTCGAATCGACTCTGCTAGAAATAAATAACTCGGACGCGCTTTCTCCCGGCAATTTTGTTTTGTTTCAGTGACGGTGCCTCGGACCGATAATGCCGTCCGGGCCGGTGAAACACAGAAATCCCAGAATCACCAGTGCGGTAATTAACAGAAACGTGATCATAATTGCCCTCCTTCGTTCCGCGTTTAACCTCATGCATGGCAGGGGACCTGATCTTGCGAGATATTTCTCGGGTTACGGCTTGCTTTTACGGTCTCGCTTCCAGACATCCAAGCGGATCCGAAATACTGCTGCAATCTCTCGCGCAATTTTTTCCGTCCATGAAACATGCGGCCCTTCAACGCGGAAACGGAAATTCCCATGATCCGGGCGGCCTCTTCCGTGGATCGCTCCTCAAGCTCGTGAAGCTGGATCGCCCTGCGTGTTCCCGGCGGCAACTCATTTAAAGCCAAGGACAGCATTCGCTCCTTTTCCCTCTGTGAATAGCTAGTCTCCGGATCAGGACCTGAATCGGGAATCTCCAGCGCCCTTGCTGTCTCCTCATTCGCGTCCGAATCGTCGATCGACACTTCGCGTAACCCGCGGCTTCCGCGTTGCAACATGCGGGCTTCGTTGATGGTGATGCGCGTCAACCATGTCGAAAAAGAAGATCTCCCTTCGAATTGATACAGGTGGAAGAAGGCTTTTTGAAGGCTTTGCTGCACGACGTCCTCGGCGTCTTCTTTCGTACGGGTGATGCGCCGCGCAACGGCGAGAATCCTTCGCTCGTGGCGTTCGACCAAAATCACAAACGCAGTGGCTTCGCCTCTCCTGGCTTCAGCAACCAACATTGCGTCGTTCGTCGCATGAAGATCGCTTGGAACGCCCGCGGGGCCCTTTCGTTCTATTTGCTTTGTCAGTTCAACTGGCACGGTGTTGCTCCTTTCTCAAATTCAGGGAAAAACTGGCTGGAGGGAGTCCCTGCCGCTGATTGGTTGAATGGAGGGCGGCGGCCGGGCCTTGCACTGCATTCGTCTCTGCGCGTTCCGGGTTCGCTCGCAGGCAGCACAAGGGAACGATGACTCCCCCCAAGAGAGCACCGAACAAACAGGAAATCGCTTTGAGCAGGCTGCGCTTGCCGCTGGGCTTCAATTGATCGAGGACGTACTTGATGTACATACCGGTGCAGATGAATTGCGTGTCCTCCCTTGCCATGGCTCGTAAAAGTTTTTGCCCGCCTTTGTCGATGAACGTGATCCCGCTAAGATCGACAGTGCATGCTCGTCCGTTCTGCGATCGGTGCCTCTTTGTCCAGCATGTCCTCAACTCGTCGACCCACGGCCCGACCAAACGGCCTTCGAGCGTCCACCTCTGTTCTGTGGGCGTCTCCGCAACCGTGATTCGCAACATTTCGTTTACTCCCGACTTTCACCCGGCGACGATGATCCTTCGAACATCAGGGGGCCTCGCTTCGACGGCGAGCGCCCGCAACAACTCTGCACTCGATCTAATGCGAACTATTCCGAGCGCGCTTGCGCATATGTACTTCCGACCCGCCTCGTTCAAAATGCACATCGTCCATAAACGCTTTCATCAGCAGGATGCCCCGCCCATGTTCGGCCGCGGAGTCCGATGTGAGGCCGTCACCCACCATCTTCCTGAAGTCGAATCCTTTTCCCTGATCGCTCACGACGAACGATACTTCGCTGCTTGGCTGGCAGCGGCAGCGGATATGCACCTTTGTCCCTGCGTGCTCCTGGTTGCCGTGAAGGACGGCATTGCCAAGTGCCTCGCGGAGCGCCAGTTCGACATCGAGCTCCGCTCCCGGAACACACTGCGATCTTTTAATCAGCCGCATCAGGCGGTCCACCAGCGGCGAGATGGCTTGAATCTTGCTGGGCATCCAGGAGTCAATTTCCAGGATGGGAGAACGGGAACTTTTTCGTGAGAATCGTGATGAAGAATCCGATGAACTGTTCAGGCTTCGCATTCCACTCATGGCAAATGCCTCGTGCGCTTGAGAAATGCATGACGGCGGCCAAATCGCGGACGCTTCCAAGGGTCGCGGAACTTACTGATTTGTATTGGGATGGCGAGTCGAAAGATTGTTCATTGGATCATACTGCCAGCGTGGCAGTGCCATATTCTTGGTAACGTGCCCGTTTTGTGGCACAGGAGAACGTTGGGCTAGAAAGAACGTTTCGGCATTGCGTGCAGTGAAAATGAGGTGCCGCTAAATTACGCAGAGCGGCGTGTGATTCCGAGTTTGCGAATTCTCTGCTGAAGGGTGGATCGCTTCATTCCAAGATGTGCTGCCGCCCCGTTCGGGCCCGCCACAACCCAGTTGGACCGCTCCAGTGCTTTGAGGATCTGCTGACGTTCAGATTGCTCCAGAACATCATGAAGTGCGCCGTTTGTAGGCGATTTCGGAGTTGCGGTTCCTTCCAGCACATGGCCGGCTATTGGGAGCTTAAGATCAGACACATCGACGCTCAGGGCCGGCCCCGTCGAGATGATGACGGCGCGCTCGATGACATTCTGGAGTTCTCGTATGTTCCCCGGCCAATGGTATCGGCACAACGCGTCCATAGTCGCTGATGGAATCGTTTCCATCACCTTGTTCATGCGTCTGGAGAACTGCTGAGCGAAGTGCCTCACCAGGAGCGGGATATCCCCGTCGCGCTCACGCAAGGGCGGAACGTGGACCGGGAAAACATTCAAGCGAAAGAAGAGATCTGACCGGAACTTCTGCTCGCTTACCATTGTTTCCAAATCGCGGTTCGTCGCGGCAATCAAACGCGCGTCTGTTCGAAGCGTCCTCGAGCTTCCCAGCCGTTCGAATTCTCTCTCTTGCAGCACACGGAGCAGTTTGGTCTGTAGCTCCAGAGGTATCTCTCCGATCTCGTCCAGAAAAATCGTGCCGCCGTTCGCCACTTCGAAACGGCCGAGACGCTGCGCGATCGCTCCCGTGAATGCGCCTTTTTCGTGTCCAAACAGTTCACTTTCCAGCAAACCCGTCGGAATGGCAGCGCAGTTGAGTTTGACGAAGGGTTTTGAGCGGCGCGGGCTCAAGTCATGAATACCGCGCGCGACCAGCTCCTTTCCCGTGCCGGTCTCTCCATAGATCAGAACCGTCGAATCTGTCGGCGCTACCGTTTCCACTTGTTTGAGGACCCTACGCAGAGAGGCACTATCTCCAATGATCTGGGCAAAATTCATTTCTGTGCGGATTTCATCTTCCAAATACAGTTTCTCTTTGGAGAGCTGGTCCTTCAGCTCTCGAATCTTGCTGAACGCGCATGCATTCTCCACCGCAATCGCAACCTGATTTGCGATCTGAGACAGAAACTCGCAATCACGAGTGAACGCATTTTCCTGATATTTGACCACACCGAATGTGCCCAGCACGCGACCTCGGCTAACAAGAGGAAGGACGCAGACCGATCCGACTTCGGCTTGCGAGGTGTCCTTCATTCCCAGCCGCCTCGCCTCCTGGACGCTGCCGCACCAAAGTTTGCCGGTGCGAAAGACCGCTCCCGAGATATCTTCGTCCATGGGAACGAGGCTCTCTTCGTGGCGTGATTCGTCTTTGAATGGAAAGTCCAGGGCATAGATCCGCAAGTGCGTGTTGTTGCTCTCGGGAAGAGTAATCCCAGCGCCATCGCAGCCCAAAACCCGGCGCGTACTTGTCACTACTGATCGGAGAAGATCCCGGAACTCGAGATTGGAAACCAGTTGATTGGTTAATTCGAGGAGAAGTCCAACACGCTCGCTCTTTTTCAACAACTGCTGCTGTGAGGCCTGCGCTGCATCAAAGTGCAACGCATTGTCGAACGCGAGAGCGATCTGCTCAGCCACCACCGAAAGAAAGTGAACTTCTTCCGCAGTATAGACATCTGGAGCTTTACTGGCAAAGGTGAGCGTTCCGACTTTGCTGTGGGCTGTGGTTAGCGGAAGAGTGCACACACAGCGGACTCCATACTTCTTCAAAATCTCCTGAAATTTGGAAAACCGAGCATCGCGAACTTGGAGCGAAGTGATCAAAGGCTCTTGGTTCTGATAGACCCACCAGGCATCGGATTCCTCTATGGCCAGATCCGGGTCCGGAGGGACAGCTGCTTCTCTCTCCGCGTCGACGAAATGGCGGTGAAACGTATTCGATTTCTCGTCACGAATGGACACACCGATATAATCAAACCGGACGACCCGGTGTAACTCCCTCACCAGCCCGCGAAACAGATCCTTTGGATCTCGGTACGTTCCGATGACATTTGATACGCGAATGAGCGTTTCGTACCGCATCTCGGACAACGGAACTGCAAGGACTTCCGAATCGTTGGTCATGGTCTGTGCACCGCCGCAGTAATCACGGATTCCGTTCCCTTTGATGCCCGACCTGCCAAAATTGGTGCCGCAAAACCGGCACGCTACCGCAAATGCGGCAGTGCCTCCTTGGCACTCAGACTAAGCGCGTCGCCCCTCCGAGCCTCATCTCACGACAAATCAACGAGTTCGGCCCTTTCAGGAACACAAGGCGTTTTGGCAAGCAGGGTGCACCATCCCGACCAGGTGCTTGAAGACCCCAGAAAAACGACTTGATGAAGAGGACGGATTTCAGCGATACGCCATGAATAATCTTTTTAGACGCAGTCTCGTCATAGCAACAGTGGTTTGTTTGATCGTCATCGCTCTGATCGTGGGAGCCCTGCGCCCGAAACATGCGTCAGGCGCAGGCACGGGAGCGCCTCCGGACGTCCTGGTGGCGCAGGTCGAGCAGAAGGATGTTCCGATCTACAGTGAATGGATCGGCACGCTGGCTGGGCAGGTGAATGCCAACGTTCAGGCGCAGGTCACAGGATATTTGCTCAAACGTGATTATCAGGAAGGGTCGTTCGTAAGGAAGGGCCAGTTGCTTTTTGTGATCGATCCGCGGCCCTTTCAAGCGGCGCTCGACCAAGCTGAAGGACAGTTAGCCCAGGCCACCGCGCAGCGTGCTAATGCCGAGGCGGTTCAGGTTCGGACCCAGCTGGATGTGGAGCGCTATATGCCGCTTGCGAAGGAGCAGGCGGCGAGCCAGCAGGATCTCGACAATGCCACTCAGAACAACTTGGCGGCGAAGGCCAACGTGGCTACGGCCAAGGCTCAAATCCAGACGGCCGAAGCCGCCATCGAAACGGCAAAGCTTAACCTTGGCTTCACGCAAGTCATTTCGCCCGTCGACGGCGTCGCCGATGTTGCAAAGGCGCAAGTTGGCGATCTAGTTAGCACCAGCAGCGGGACGCTGACTACCGTTTCCACGCTCGATCCCATCAGGGACTACTTCACAGTCAGCGAACAAGATTACGTCCAATTGCAAAAGCAATTCTCAGGATCGGATGGGCAGCGCTGGAAACTGGAGCTCATCCTCGCTGACGGAACAACCTATTCCCACGAGGGCGCCTTCTATTTCGCGGGCCGCGCCGTCGATCAAAACACCGGCGCAATCCAACTGGCGGCTCTTTTTCCCAATCCCGGCAATGTTCTTCGTCCCGGACAGTACGGCAAAGTCCGCGCTGTAGTCCGAACACAGAAAGGCGCTTTACTGGTTCCCCAGGCTGCTGTAACGGACCTGCAAGGAAGCTATCAAGTGGATGTTGTCGGGGGGGACGACAAGATCGCCATTCGGCCAGTCAAGGTTGGGGAACGCATTGGCACCATGTGGATTATCCAAGACGGATTGAAGCCTGGTGAACTTGTGGTCGCGCAGGGCCAGCAAGCTCTCCGCCCGGGCACGACCGTGCGACCCAAGCCATTTGTGGCCCAATGAAGGCGAACAGGAGTGGCGGAACGTGTGTGTTGTTTGCGAGGACACCAGCGTAACCCGGACTTCTCCCCCTCGTCCCTCTTCCCGTGGAAGCAGTCTGAAAGCTTTCCGAGTTTGATCGAAAGGAACCAGAATCCATGTCGAACTTTTTCATAAGGCGGCCCATCGTGGCGATGGTGATCGCCATCCTCATGGTGATCGTGGGTGCGGTCACCATCGCAACTCTGCCCGTGGCGCAGTTTCCAAACATTGTTCCACCGGAAATTCAACTGCAGGCCTCCTACGTCGGCGCGGACGCGCAGGCTCTGGAGCAATCCGTCGCCACGCCCATCGAACAACAAATCAACGGCGTGGACAACATGAATTACATGTATTCGCTGAACGCCACCGGCAACTCGCAAACCACCATGGTCGTGGACTTCGACCTGAAGACCGACCCGAACACCGATCTGATACTCACGCAGTCGCGCGAGCAATTAGCTGCCGGGCAGCTTCCGCCGGACGTTAACACCTACGGGGTCACGATCAAAAAGTCCGTGACCGCTCCGCTCATGCTGGTCGGCCTGTTCTCCCCGAAGGGTACGTACGATACGACGTTCCTTGGCAACTACGCCTATATCAACCTCAACGACCCTATCGCCCGCCTCTATGGCGTGGGGCAGACGCAGGTTTTCGGCGCGGGGCAATATGCCATGAGGCTCTGGGTACAGCCTGACAAGCTGGCGAAGCTGGGCATCACGGTCACGGATATCGTCAATGCGGTGCAACAGCAGAACACGGTCAATCCCGCTGGTCAGGTGGGTGGGGAACCAGCTCCCGCGAACCAGCAATTCACTTATTCCGTGCTCGCGCAGGGCCGCCTGACGTCTCCGGAGCAATTTGAAGAGGTAATTGTGCGTGAGGCGCCTGATGGCGGCATTGTTCGGGTGAAAGACGTCGCCCGGGTCGAGTTGGGCGCGCAAGACTATAGCATTGTGAGCCGCTTGAATGGCAAGCCCGCTATCGTAATCCCCGTTTACCAGTTGCCTGGTTCCAACGCCGTGCAAACGGCCGCGGGCGTTCGAAAGCTGATGGCCGAGATGAAGCAAAGTTTCCCGGAAGATATGGATTACGCCATATCGCTGGACCAGACCGCCGCAGTTACCGAAGGTATGAAAGAGATCATTCAAACCCTGCTGATCGCCATCGTGCTGGTCATCCTTGTCGTGTACCTCTTCCTGCAAGACTGGCGCGCTACGCTGATCCCGCTGCTAGCCGTGCCCGTCTCGCTTGTGGGCACCTTTGTTTTCTTTCCGCTCTTCGGCTTCTCCATCAATACTCTTTCGATGTTCGGGTTGGTGCTGGCCGTCGGCCTGGTGGTTGACGATGCCATCGTCGTTGTCGAAGGCGTGCAACGCCACATCGAGGAGGGTCTTGCGCCCAAGGATGCCGCGCGAAAAGCAATGGCGGAACTCTCGGGCCCAGTGATTGGGATTGCCTTGGTTCTGTCCGCGGTATTCGTACCCACCGCTTTTATCCCCGGCATCACCGGGCGGCTCTACCAGCAATTCGCCGTGACCATCGCCATTTCGGTTCTGCTCTCGGCATTCAACGCGCTTACTCTCAGCCCGGCTCTCGCGGCTCTGCTGCTGCGGCCCAAAAAACAGAGCAAGGGCTTGCTCAGGCGCTTTTTCGATTGGTTCAACCACGCGTTTGGACGTGCCACGGACGGTTATGTCCGTTTGTGTGGCGGGCTGATTCGCAAGAGCGCCGTTGCCATGGTGCTCCTGGCGGTCCTCGGAGTTGCGGCTGGTTTTTTTGGCAGCCGCTTGCCTTCGAGCTTCCTGCCCGACGAAGACCAGGGCTATGTGTACATCAATATGGACCTTCCGAATGCCGCTTCGCTGGAGCGCACCAGCGCAGCGGCGAGGCAGGTCGAGGAGATCCTCGCCAACACGCCAGGCGTTGAATACACCACGAGTGTTGTTGGCTTCAGCTTGCTCAGCTTTGTGCGGACTACTTACAACGGCTTCTTCTTCGTAACGCTGAAGCCCTGGAGCAGCCGCGAAACACGAGCGGAACAGTTTCAGGAAATCAAGCAGCGCTTGAACCAGCAGCTTAGCAAGCTTCCGGAAGGAACTGCTTTCAGCTTCTCGCCGCCGGCAATCCCTGGCGTCGGGACATCCGGGGGATTTCAGTTCGTGCTCGAAGACCGCGCGGGGCGAAATGTTGCGTTCCTGGCGGGCAACCTGGATAAGTTCATGGCCGCCGCGCGCAAACGACCCGAAATTGGGTATGTCAGCACCTCATTTCTGCCCAGCGTCCCGCAAGAGTTCCTTGAGGTCAACCGGGAAAGGGTGCTGAAGCAAGGTGTGGCCATCAGCGACGTCTACAGAACCATTCAGTCATTCATGGGCGGCCTGTTCATCAACTACTTCAACGATTTCGGCCGTACCTGGCAGGTGTACGTGGAAGCCGAAGCCCCTTACCGGGCGAATATGGAGAACCTCGGGCAGTTCTATGTGCGCAACAGCGGCGGCCAACCGGTCCCGCTTTCCGCGCTGACGAAGTTTGAGTCGCGTTCCGGCCCGGAATTCACCATGCGCTACAACGAATATCGCTCCGCGCAAATCAACGGCAGCGCCGCGCCCGGGTATAGCTCGGACCAGGCCACCGCGGCTCTGGAGGAAGTCTTCAAGCAGACGATGCCCCGCGAAATGGGCTTTAACTATATGGGGATGTCCTATCAAGAGCAGCAGGCACGCCAAGGCGTCCCGGCCTGGGCGATCTTTGGATTGTCCTTGCTGTTTGTCTTTCTGATTCTGGCCGCCTTGTATGAGAGTTGGTCTCTGCCATTTAGCGTGTTGTTGAGCACGCCGGTCGCAGTATTCGGCGCCTTCGCGGTGTTGTGGCTGCGCCGGACAGTGCTGGGCGTTTTCTATCCCGCTTACATGGTGCAGATCGAGTCCGACGTGTATTCGCAAATCGGCTTGGTCATGCTGATCGGTCTGGCCGCGAAGAATGCGATTCTGATTGTTGAGTTCGCTAAGGAAGAATACGAGAAAGGAAAGCCTTTGGTGGATGCGGCGCTGGAAGGTGCCAAGCTCCGCCTCCGGCCAATCCTGATGACCTCCTTCGCGTTCATCCTGGGTTGCGTGCCCTTGTGGATCGCCACCGGTGCCGGTTCGGTAGCTCGCCAAATTATGGGGACGGCCGTGATCGGCGGCATGTTGGCCGCCAGCGTGATCGGGATTTTCCTCATCCCAGTGATTTTTTATCTGGTTGAAAAATGGTCGGGTGCAGCCAAGGAGCACGCTGCGGCTGCAATGCCGGCAACACCTGCGCCCGCGCCTGGAGATTGAGATGGGCCACCAACTCATGGATGAGCAGGACGCAAAGTGGCGATTGATGAAGAACCTTCGGGCATTGATTTCTGTCGTTTTGGCATCGAGTCTAATCGGCGGGTGCATGGTTGGCCCCAACTACCATAAGCCCGTGGTGCAACATCCGACTGCGTTCCGCGATCTGCGAGAAAGCCCGCAGGCTGAATCTCAAGTAGCTTCCTACGCGGACCTTCCCTGGTGGCAGGTCTTCCAGGACCCGCAACTCCAGGATTTGATCCGCACTGCCTTGAAACAGAATTACGACATGCAGATAGCGACGGAGCGTATCAACGCCGAGCGCGCTCAGCTTGCTATAACGCGTTCCTATCTTTTCCCGCAAGTGCAAGGAAGCGGCAATTTCACCGGTGGCAAAGAACAGAGTTTTCAATCGAAATCGAATTTCTTCGCGCTCACGGCTGATGCCGCCTTCCAGTTGGACTTCTTCGGCAAGCTGCGCAGAGAGACCGAAGCGGCGCGTGCCCAACTCCTGGCCACTGAGGATGCGCAGCGGACCGTCATGCTTACGCTCGTCAGCGATGTGGCGAGCGATTACTTCACGCTCCTGCAGCTTGATCTCGAACTCCAAATCACGCGAGACACGGTGAAGACACAGCAAGATTCCGTCAAACTGACTTCGCTCAGGGTTGACCACGGAGTCGCCACAAAGCTGGATGTGCTTCAGGCCCAGCAAGTGCTCGACACTGCAAATGCGCAGATCCCGGATCTCGAGAGGCAGATTGGCCAGGAGGAAGATGCCATCAGCATTCTCATTGGCAATTACCCGCAAGGCGTGCCGCGCGGACGCCCGCTCGAAGAGCAGGCGCTTCCTCCCGAAGTACCGCCAGGATTGCCTTCCGCGCTGCTCGAGCGACGGCCCGACATTCGCGAAGCCGAGCAAACGCTCATTGCCGCGAATGCCGAAATTGGTGTCGCCAAAGCCTCGTTCTTTCCGCAAATATCGCTAACCGGGTCGGGAGGCGGCGCATTTGGCCGCAGCAGCCTTTTCTCCAGCTTGATGAGCTCCCAGGCCGGAATTTGGTCCTACGGCGTTCAGGTAAGTCAGCCCATTTTCACGGGAGGCGCACTTCGCGGGAACCTGCATCTGGCCCAATCGCAACACGAGCAGGCTTTAATCGCTTATAAGCAGGCCATTCAGCACGCCTTCGGCGACGTGTCCGATGCTCTGATCGGATATCAGAAATTCTATGAGGTACGAGTTCGCCAGGAGCAGGCCGTAACGGACCTGGAAGAGTCAGTCCGCCTCTCCATCATGCGCTACCAAGGCGGTACCGCCACTTATCTCGAAGTGCTGGACGGCCAAAGGTCGCTCTTCGCCGCGGAACTCACTTTGGCGGAGGCGCGAGGCAACGAATACCAAAGTCTCGTGCAACTTTACCGGGCGCTTGGCGGCGGGTGGCAGACATAGACACGAACGAGCCTAGACGGAATATCAAGGGCTTGATTCGATCTACAGGAGGCGGGCTGGCCAGGCCTCGCGCCTGAAGTCTCGACCTCATTGGTGACAGCGAGCTCTCGAGCCAGCTCGCTTCCTCCTTGGGACCCCTCCCCCCTAGGGTTTTACATAAGTGTTGATTCTAAAGAGAGTTAAAGTCATTTATTTTTATACACTTCTGCAAGTGTTGATTCTAAGTAAGTTATCGGCGCTAAATTGCACCAAAATTGTGCAAAATGCGGGTTCCTTCCGTGAGTGTTGCGAACAATAAACTTAGGCAAGACGGGACCCTAGAAAACAAAAAAACGCCAGCAAGGATGCTGGCGCTACTCGGAACTAAGCAAAGTGTTACCCGTCCTTTCTTGTACTCTTGAAATAACTTATTGTCAAGCACCAAAACGGGAACCGGGTGTGGGTCAGTGGCGCCTTCCGAAAGAGGGCATGCCGGGATAAAAGTTAAATACGCGGATGTCGTTTTGAGCGCGAACAACCGCGGAGAGTTTGTAGAAATGAGTTTGACAGACTGAGGGCTAAAGCCCTTGAGCAACATGAATCGGTGCGCGACGGAATTTATTTGCGGGTGAGGGGATTTGCGATTTGGGCGTCCAGAGTTTCGCGGACCTTTTGCAAGAGAGTGTTTTTCGTAAATGGTTTTTGGACAAGGATGGCGGCTTGGGTCAAGCTCCCGCGATTAACTAGGACGTCGTCGGTGTAGCCGGACATGTAGAGAATTTTCAGGTTGGGCCGAAGCGCAACCAATTGGCTGGCTAGCTCGCGGCCATCGATGCGGGGCATGACAACGTCCGTAAGCAAGAGATCGATTTTGAGGTGAAGATCTTTTGCGGTCGCGATGGCTTCTTCGACTCCGGGGGATTCGAGAACGGTGTACCCGGCGTCTTCCAGGAGCAGTCGGGTGAGCTCTCGCAGGGCCACTTCGTCTTCGACGAGCAGAATAGTCTCGGTGCCGCCTTGAATGGCCTTCCGCGCCGTGAGGGACGCGGGCAAAGTTTCTTCAGAGCGAGGAAAATAAATCTTAAAGGTAGTGCCACGGCCCGGCTCGCTGTAAGCCATAATGTAACCGTTGTTCTGTAATGTAACCGTTGTTCTGTTTGATGATTCCGTAGACCATCGAGAGACCTAAACCAGTGCCCTTGCCTGGATCCTTGGTTGTAAAGAACGGTTCAAAAATGTGGGAGAGGGTGTCCGAATCCATGCCAATCCCAGTGTCACTGACGGCGAGCATGACGAACTGTCCGGGCCTGGCACCCAAGTGCTGGCGAACGTAAGTCTCGTCCAACTCGACATTTGCCGTTTCAATTGCGAGCGTGCCGCCACTGGGCATGGCGTCGCGCGAATTGACAGCCAGGTTCATTAGCACCTGGCCTAACTGGCCTGGATCGGCTTTTATATATCCCAAGTCTGGTTGTAGCCTGATGGCCAGCTCGACGTCTTCGCCGATGACACGGTGGAGCATCTTTTGAATTTCGGTGACGGAGGTATTGAGATCGACGACGGCCGGCTCAATGACCTGCTTGCGACTGAAAGCAAGAAGCTGCAGGGTGAGAGCAGCGGCGCGTTCGGCCGCGTTGCGGGTAGCTTCCACGCTCTTTCGCATAGCTCCGTTAGTGGCAACTTGCTGTTCAAGAATGTCGCTGTGACCGAGGATGACGCTAAGGAGATTATTGAAATCGTGCGCGATGCCACCGGCGAGACGGCCGATGGCCTCCATTTTTTGAGCCTGCAGAAGCTGTCTTTCGAGACTGCGGCGTTCCGTTATGTCTTCTGCGAAGATCTCGAAGTAGGCAATAGAATTGTCTTTTTCCAGGATCGGGTGCCCCGTCACTCTCACGGTGATGAACTTTCCGTCTTTCTTGCGCCATTCGGCCTCGACACCTCGAAAATCTTGTCCGTGCCCATACTCTTTGAGGAAACGCCGACGCGATTGCGGATCGCGATAGACGTCTTTTTCCATGTTGAGACGCATCAGCTCTTCCTGCGAGTCATAGCCGAGCATAGCCGTAAAAGCCGGGTTGACGTGGAGCAGCCGTCCGTCCATGGTGACGCGGTAAATTCCATAGGGGGCGTCATGTACAAGCGAACGAAATTGAGCTTCGGACTTTTGGAGTTGTGCCTCGACGCTCTTGCGTTGCGTTACGTCTCGGGCGATTGCAGAAGCACCGATGATCTTTCCTTCTGAATCCTTGACAGGGGAAATGGACGTGGAGACATTGATTCTTCGTCCGTCCTTTCGGACGCGAATCGTCTCATAGTGTTGGACTCTCTCGTCCCTCTTCAGCTTTTCCAATATCTCAGGCAGCTCGTCGTGTTGTTCGGGAGGGATTAGAATTCTGACGGGTTGACCGAGCACTTCGCTCGCCGAGTAACCATATAAGCGCTCAGCACCTGCGTTCCAACTTCGTATCTTCCCATCCAGCGACTTTCCGACGATTGCATCTTCAGAGGATTCGACAATCAGGGCTAGTTGAGATGCTTCGGCTTCGGCGCGTTTGCGGTCGGTGATGTCGTGGGTGACGGAGAGCATGCAAGGCTTTCCATTTATCACGACGCGTACAGCGGATAGGCGGCCATAACGGATTTCGCCGGTCTTGGTTCTGAAACGAAATTCTTCGCCCTGGACCTGACCCTCTGTTTCCACCATCTGAAGAGTAGTTTGGTGAGGCCGCTGTTCGACCCACAAATCGAGCTCCGCTGGCGTCTTTCCCATCACTTCCTCGGCGGAGTAGCCTGTGAGACGCGTGAACCCTTCATTCACTTCGAGATAGCGGCGGTCCGGAAGACTGCGCAAGGTGATTGCGTCGGGACTGGAATGGACCATGCTCGCGTACTTCTCCTGGGACTGACGGAGCAGGGACTCAGATTGTTCGCGCTCTGAAATGTCGCGGACTATTCCGGTGAAAATGCGCCTTTTTCCACGGACGTGCTCGCCCAAGGAAACCTCAACGGGAAACTCCCTCCCGGAGCGGTGCAGACCAGTTAGTTTGATGGCGGTCCGTGAAAAATGTTTTTTACCGGTTTGCGGGTATCCCCCGACGGCGGCGCGATGTGCCTCGCGAAGGTAATGAGGCATGAGCATGGTGACGGGCTGGTGTATCATTTCGGAAATGGCGTAGCCGAAGATTCTTTCCGCGGCAGTGTTGACGAAGAGAATGGTGCTCTGTTCGTCGATGGTGACGATCGCATCCGTGGCCGTCTCGGCAACGACACGGAAGAGTTGGGCGGGCTGCGGGAACTCTTTGTTGGAAGGGACCGCTTTGGCGGCTTTAGATTTCTTAGGTTTCGACATAGCCGTCTTGTCGCCTGTTCGCTGGCGCAGGAAGCTCTGCCCACACCTACAGTTCAGCGAAGGGTTTCAACCAGCAGCAGCGGTTGATCACGACGAGTGTAGCATCACAATTTGGAATCGCGGCCAGTAACAAGATGAACTTGTCCAACTAGCGAACAATCGAATTGGCCGGCCCATACTTTATTTCGGCCAGCAACATCCGCCCATCTCCCAGAAACAAGAATCGCCGGGCAATATTCCCAAGTGCTTGGAGATCGTTTAGAACTTTTCGACGCAGCAGCCCTCGGCAAACGGCGCGCGAAAGTGGTATTGGCGCCTGCCCATGCTTCATTGCGAGAAGGAGAATATGTTGACGAAGCAGACCCATTGTCGTTTTTCGCCATTCGGATTCGCCAATCTGACTCTCACGAATCCCGATTCTCTTAACTTGTGCCGCTTGCCGGAATGTTTCTGTCACCAAATCCTCCAACCTCTTGAGGTCGGCCCGCCTCCGTGGCAGGGCAGTTCGGTAGTTGGGGTGATCGTGGTGGGAGCCCTGTCCACGGAGGCGACCCGCTCCCTTCACAGCAAGATAGTCGGTTGCTAAATTAGCTCAATCCGGTGAATAACCCATTTGGAATGCGGATTACTATGGAAAGACGATAACGGCAAGCCCGAAGCCGCGTCGTCAAGCCTGGATTAATCCGCGGCGAATGGCGTAGCGAACCAAACTTGCTGTTTCGTGGATATCGAGTTTCTTCATGAGCCTTGCCCTGTGCGATTCTGCGGTTTTTACGCTGATACCCAGATGCACCGCAATATCCTTTGTGGATTTTCCTTCTCCCACCAACTGCAGAACCTGACGTTCTCTTCCGGAGAGAGGGTCGGCCGCTAAAGGAGTTTTGGAGACATAGGCGTCAACAACGGCTCGCGAGACGTTTGGGCTGAGATAAACAGATCCGCGGCTGACCTCCTGTATCGCGTGCACAAGGGCTTCCGCCGCCTGGCTCTTCAAGACATATCCTTTGACTCCGGCGCGCAAAGCTTCCGTGACATACTGATCTTCGTCGTGCTGCGTAAGGAGAATGACTTTCGTTTTCGGCGATGATTTCTTCAGTTCACGAGCAGCATCCACGCCGTTCAGGATCGGCATGCTGATGTCAAGGATAGCCACGTCAGGTTGCAGCTTTTCTACCGAGCGAACAGTTTCTTGTCCATCCGCGGCTTCAGACACAACCTGAAATCCGTTTTTTTCGAGCAATACCCTGAGCCCCTGGCGAACCAAGGAATGATCATCCGCAAGCAAGACGCGTGTAGGCATGGTGTCGTGCGCAGGTTATAGAAATTCTCTACCCCCAGACAATCCAGTGGTTCCCCCAATTCGCTCTGAGGTAAAGACCTAGTTGTTTGGGGAGCTACCTTTGAAAACGAGTTCCCCATAATTTCTTATTCCCATGAAACTGCGAGCAAGCGCGGGTCCTGCTGTGGGCAGCATCGAAAAAAGGCAATGGCGAAGCTATGCGGCAGTTGCTGCAGCTCGGCAAAAGGGTCTGCCGATAGCGCCTAGATCGTCACGCAACATCGAAAGCGGAAGCCGAATGTTCCGGGAAACAGTCGGAAACCAGCGGCAGACAAACGCTACTGAGTATTTCCATTCAGGGCTGCACTAATCCCCGGCGGACGGCGTAGCGCACAAGGGTTGCTGTCTCGTGAATATCGAGTTTCTGCATGAGCCGCATGCGGTGAGATTCAGCTGTTTTCACGCTAATGCCAAGCAGGGAAGCTGTGTCCCTTGTGGATTTTCCCTCAGCAATCAATTGCAAAACCTGACGTTCGCGCACGGTCAAGGGATCCACTGGCTTTTCCGATTTGGTGCGGTAAGCCTCCACCAGCGCGCGCGATATCCCTGGACTCAGGTAGAATTCACCTCGAGAGACCTGTTGAATTGCGTGAATGAGGTCGCTTGAAGCCTGGTTTTTCAAAACGTACCCTTTCACGCCGGCCTCGAGCGCTTCGTGAATGTACTGCTCTTCTTCATGCTGCGTGAGAAGAATTACTTTCGTCTTTGGACAGGAGCGGCCCAGTTCGCGAGCGGCATCAATCCCGTTCAACGTGGGCATGCTTATGTCCAGGACCGTGATATCGGGATGGTGCGTTTGCGTCAGGCGAACAGCATCCTGCCCGTCAGATGCCTCCGCCATCACCTGAAATTTCTCACGCTCGAGCAATGATTTTAGACCTTGACGTACAAGAACATGGTCATCTGCGAGTACGATGCGAATTGGCATGGTCAACCTCCAAGGGAAGTCGGATAGAAATCTCAGCACCGCGCCCGGGACGGGATTCGATATGCAGCGTGCCGCCAATCGCGGTCACGCGTTCATGCATAGCGATCAGTCCCAGTCCCTTTTGGGCAGGGGCCGCGTGCGCACCGCTGGAATCAAATCCACGGCCGTCGTCCCGGATCGAGCAATAGAGCATATGATTTTTTTTCCACGCGTTAATCCACACGTTGGTCGCCTTTGCATGCTTCACCGCATTGGTGAGCGCTTCTTGAACTATGCGGTAAAGGGTCGTCTCCATCGGTCCAGGCAGACGTTCGGATACGGCGGCGTCGATGTGAATCGGCAGGCTGGCCCTTTTCGAAATCCCCTCCGCTAGAAAGCGAATCGCAGGAATCCAGCCGAGATCATCCAGCATTGTGGGCCGAAGTTCATGGGAATACCGCCGCAAATGTTTCTCAACTTGGTTCAACAATTCTTTAATCCGCGCAACTTGTACTTGTTGGGCCTCAGGCAGTTCCGGAACCACTTCGGCGAGCGCGAGGTGCACGGCGACCAGCAACTGTCCAGCCTCGTCATGCACGGCATAGGCGATGCGCTTTATCTCCGCCTCGAGCGTTTGGTTTAGATTCCGCATGGCATTCAAGGCATCCTGAAACCCGCGGTGCGCCATTTCATAGGGAGACAAAAACTCCGCGAAATACTCCGCGCTCGCCCCAAGCAATACTTCGCGGCGTTTCTCGCTATTCGTGCCCCCAAGGAGGGAAAGTACGGCTTGATGATGCAGCGTAACCAGCTCCACTAGAGTCTTTTGGTCGCTGAGCGCCCGGCGACCGAGTTCATACGCCCGGCCCAGTGCAACCTCGCCCCCTCCGTCCACATATTCACGCAGCGAAGCACAGTATTCGTCAACAAAACCAGCTTGCGGCTTCGGCTTCCGTCGAGTTGCGACCTTCATCGGCCGATTCCCCTTAACCGCACCACCAAAATGAGAGCATCATCATTTCCGCTGCGATAGTTTTCTAGAATTCTGTCTGCCGCTCTTTGTGGGTTCTCCAGGGCGGTGAGGCTCTCTGCAAAACCGCCACGAATTCCATCGGTGGCAAAAAACAGCGTATCTTCCCGCCCAACCGGGAGCACGTTGGCTTGCAGGGGTGGCAACTGGGAACCGACGACGCCGGCTCGCAGAAGAAGTGACTCCTGCCCATTTCCGTTTCTTGCGTCGCAGCGCATCAACACCCCTTGGACGTTGCCGACACCGAGCCAGGTCATCAACCCATGTTCAGGGTCGATGAAAGCAAGGCTCATGACAACCCCCCGAGTTCCTCGGAGTTTCTCGTGGCACCGCTGCACCAGCGAGATAATTGGTTCGTCCGAAAGAGTTCTGAGTAGCGTAGCTGCCGTCTTGGAGACACTGGCTGCTTCCGCGCCATGTCCTATGCCGTCAATCGCCGCAATCAGAATTCCCGTTCGGTTGCAGCAAACCAGGTGGTGATCGCCCGACTTGCCCTGTCCCGGGAGAACGAACTTTGCAACGCCATACTCGACCATCGGGTCTTTTATTGTCTCCACTTCTTCACCGCCACAGTCGTTCCCAGGTTTGGTTGGGAAGTGATCTCAAATTCGTCCATCAAACGGCGAACTCCAGGCAATCCAAGTCCCAGGCTTCCAGAAGTTGAAAATCCATCGCGGAGGGCTTGGCGAATATCCAGGATTCCTGGGCCCTCATCCGACGCGATAACCAGAATGCCGACCCGGCTTGAACCTTGGACTCCTTTCAGAGTGATTTGGCCCTTGCGTGCATAGGTCACGATGTTTCGCGCCAGCTCTGAAATGGCCGTGGCAATGAGCGTGGCATCTCCGGAGGAAAACCCGAGTTCCATCGCCATCGCCCGCCCTTTTTGGCGGGCCGAGACGATATCCTGGTCGGAGTTGATTGACACCCTGATTTCCCCAACCGACACTATGGCTCACTCTCAGTTCGTCGTTTTGAACTTTTCGTTTAAGTAGGCTAGCCCTTCTTCCAAGTCCAACGCGGTTGCCACGCCTTCCAACGTTAAACCCAGCTGCACCATCGCAAAAGCCACTTCGGGCTGAATTCCGACGATCACCGTCTCCGCCCCGCGCAGCCTGATCATGTGCGCGATCTCCCGCAGCGTCCGTGAGGCGAATGAGTCCATCACGTCCATGGCGGTCACATCGACGATCACCGCCCGGGAGCGAAACTTGACAACCTGCTGCACCAAGCCCATGCGTAGTTGATTGAGGTCCGCGTCCGAGAGAGCGGCCTGAAAGGTTGCGATGAGGACCGCTCCCTGCTTGAGAATCGGGACTTCCACCTGGCGCTTCCTCCGCTTTGCCTAGCGTGGCTCCGCTAGTTTCTCGACCTTATATCCCAACAGTCTTTCTGCCTGCTCGATGCCGCCCTGCAAGTCGCCCACCGTATTCATTTTGCCCAGGTCTACGCCGATGGTTACCAACGTCTGTGCAATTTCTGGCGAAAGACCCGTGACAATGACGGTCGCTCCGAGCAGCCGCGACGCTTCAACCGTTTGCACCAAGTTGTTCGCCACCGTGAGGTCCATGGCGGCCACACCGGTGATATCGATCACAACGACTTTGGCGCGGTTTGTGCGAATTCCGCGAAGGAGCTGCTCCGTCAATTGCCGGGCGCGCTGAGGATCGATGACTCCAATGATGGGAAGAATCAGCAGCCGCTCGCGAACCTGCAGCACCGGAGTAGAGAGTTCGCGAATCGCTTCCTGCTGCTGGCGAATAACACGTTCGCGCTCTTGCACGAAGCCAACAGCCACCGTGTTTGCGATTCGGTTGGCCGCTGGCTCGTAGGCATCCAAAATTCGATTCAATTTCTTAAAATCATTCTGGTATTTCGCGAAGAGGGAACGCGCAAGCACGTCGCGCAATAACAGCACAATCCCAACCACTTCGTGGGTTTCGACACCTCGTGGAATGATGCGTTCCGAAAGATTCCGTGCGTAAGCTTGCAGCGCTTCGAACGCCTCGGTTTCGAGCGCCTCAACGTAACTGTCGTACACCGAAGTTGCTTCCGCGAAGATCTCTTCTTTGGTCATCGCGGTAAGCAGGCGCGTCTCCGTGATGCGCACCACCCATTCCTCGCGCAGTTGTGTTCGATTCTGCCGGAGGTGAGCTACCAGTTCTCGAAGAAGCTCTGACGGCTCTTCATTCCTCTTTGGATCGGGGGACGCGGGCGTCCCTTCTCGTCTCGCCATGAAGATTCTCTCCTAGGCTTAAACAGCCCTACTCCACGTCAATGCGTCGGGTGAATACGCGGACACTTTGACAGGGAATACCATGAGAAACCTGCTTGCTCAATCAAGTAAACCCCCTCAAAGTGCCTCAGGTAAAGACCTTAGTTCTGAGCAGTAGTCCTAGTACCCGGCCGGTTTGCCAGACACAGGCCTTCCGCCATTACGATTGAGTAGTATTTCCGGGCTCGGTATCTTCTTACAGGCCATTCCGCAACCAGTCTTTCGTACAACAGACTCAATGATTTAGCGGCGATCTTCAAGTCTTCGGGGGTATTCCCTCATGCCGTATCCAGCAATTTCGGTCCCGCCAATGCAGGATTCGCCGGATTGCTCGAGAGCTCTCTCGCGGATATTTATGTGCTCGGGCGTCGCATACCCTGCGCCTCAAGAAGACGGACCCAGTTCATTTAAAGACACAGTCTCATGAGTTACAGCAGGCCACGGTATCGGGAGTCGTAGCTCTCCCGGAAGGCATTTCCATAAAGCCATGACAAGAATCCCCCGCGGCCCCTTTCCAACGACTAGGAGGGAACTAGAGCCAAACCTACCCGGCACGTAAGGCAAGAAATCTGCGCGCCTGGAAGAATCTACACGCAGCCAGCTCCGCTCTGCGCGCCCGTCGCCGCAACTGTTAGCCGTATGCCGTTGAATTTTCAGCTCGTTGCTAATGGCAGTGCGCGTCTGGCCGTAAAGTTGCTCGCTTGAGAGAGAGTGCCCACTCTCTGAGGATGAGACTGCCGGGTGAGTTGCGTACCGGCAATCCGCAGTAGTCAGGCCGTGGAACCAGGTAGTTCAGGCCACGGATAAACAATCCAGAAGTCCCAGCCGGGAGGAAACTTTGATCTCGGACCATGTGATTACTATTGCGGGCAGGAGTGTCACGTTCACAAGCCACGACGTCTTTATGGCCGGCGTATCAATCGTGATTGGGTTGCTCTTCTGGCTAGCTCTTTACTTCAGCCGCAAGCGAATCGTCGTCCTGAAAAGGTCGATCGCTGTCGACCAGCTTACATTCGAACTGTCTCGCGTTGCTGATGCACTCGATCGCATCGCCAATCATCCGGCCGAACGTGCCATTGCGGCAGCCTCGCGGCGTCAGATTCAACCGCAATCGCCGCCCCCACAGAGACAGTCCCAAGTTGTAGCGCATTCCCTGTTTAGGAGTTAGAAAGTCCAATAACCTCGGGGAATGCGAGGCCACAAGCCTTTATCTACGCGGCCTCAGAATTGTTCACGTAAATGTAGAATTCCTCGGCCAGTGCGGCACGCCATAGTAGGACGCCAGCATTGATCTGCCTATTCCCGGGTAATTCTCATAGGATCGGCAAATACTCGCGAATTCCCGCACCAGGCCAGTGTCACGCCAGCCGCGCATGGCTTCAGTACCAAGGATTTCCAACGCGTCCTCCAACGAAAGAGCCATCCGATACGGCCGGTCCGTAGTCAATGCGTCGAAGACGTCTGCGATCTGTAATATCCGCGCCTTCAACGGGATTTCTCCTCCGCACAAACCGTCGGGATATCCGCTGCCATCCAAAAGCTCATGATGGTTCCGGATTATTGGCAAAATATGACGCAGTGACTTGAGCGGTGCGCAGATCTCTTCTCCTGTGATCGGATGCTGTCTCACGATTTCCATCTCTTCTTCGTTGAGCGGCCCCGGCTTCAAGAGAATGCCGTCCGGGACTGCGAGTTTGCCGATGTCGTGAAGCAAACAGGCAATCCGCAAATCTTGCAATTCTTTTTCTGGCATCCCGAGACGCTCGCCGAATTGAACCGCATACTCCGTCATCCGTTCGGAATGGCCTTCGGTCAAAGAGTGTTTCGCTTCAATGCTGCGCGCCAGAGACAGCACCACCGACTTCGCTTGTTCGTCGATATAACTCTTTAGCCGTAAAAGTGACTGCACGCGGCTCAGTCCTTCCCCCAGTGAGGCGCAGGTTCCCCAGAAGTCGGCGGCGCCTGCCAGTCGTCCACGAGAAATATCCGTGGGCTCTAAGGAAGGCTTTATCAGGACAACGGGAATAAGATGATTGAGAGGATCATCTTTCAAGCGGCGGCAGAGTTCGAAACCATCGATTTGCGGCAACGAATCATACAGCAGAACCAGATCGGGCTGAAGGAAGAGGCACTGACTTAGCGCGGAATCCCCGTCTTCCGCCGTGAAGACTTCATAATTCTGATTCTGAAGGAATGCTTTCCAGCTCTCTCGGTCAGAAGAATCAATGTCCACAAGCAGGATTGATGGGCACATGAATCCCTCGTAGCATCTGAAAACACGACAAGGGTTGCTTGAGATTTCCCCTGGCGCGACATGTGTATTCTTGCTGGAGATCCGGCTTGCCTTCGGACTCCAAGCCTAGATTTCGGAGGCCCCCGCCTCCGCTTCTCGGGGACGAGAACGGGTAAGTTGGCTGGTCAAGATTACACTGTGCTTATCACGCGCCAAACTAACGGACGCCTAAGTGACGAATAATCTGAGGGTTGTGACCTTGTTGGAAAAAGGGATTCACTTTCTGGCGAGAGATAATTGCATGAGGCTTGTAAAATCTTCTTGTATTCTTGAGACCGACGTAGCGCACAAACTCCTTCGAGTTTTCTTCGCTCTAAAGCCGCGCCACGTGTCGGAAGTATTTCGAAGCGGGTTCCATCGCCGACCTCTGCGCTGCCGCTCTACATGGAAGGCTAGAATTTCTGCGCACCACACGTATTAATTGCGAGAATTTACTCGATTAGGAAGGGGTGTGCAATATTGGACAGCCAAATGTCTCTAAGCCTTTTAGGATTCCGTCTTGTGTAGTGAAAGCGGGAGTTTTTGTTGCAAATAGCCCAGCCGCTTCATTCTTGGCGCCTTCTTGAGACGTCGAGGAAGCCACGGGGAACGCCATTTAACGACTACAGTAGAGTTACTGTTGCGCATGCTCACTGTGTGAAAGTCTTGGACGGTGGCTTTCCTGGTGGCAGATTTTGTGGCCGGATACGCGAAAACTGCTCACCCACCTACATCGAAAAGCATCGCAAACAGTAACAGGGAACCGGAAGCGGTTTTCTGAAGTGAATAAAGTATTAACCCAGTCGCACACGATCAAAATGAAGATGGAAAGGCGGACATAAACATGAAGAAGTATACAAAGCCGAGCCTGAGGTGTTTGGGCCTCCTTCGGCTGGTTACCAAACTCAGTTTTTAACAGGCTGATAAAAAGGACGAGCGAAAGCCAGGAGAGCCGGTTTAGCAGTTCCGAACCTGCTCCCTGCTTTCGGAAACCGCAGCCGCAAGGCTGCGGAATCTCGGTGTAGGGATGTCTATCCCTATGTTTGCATATCTGGGTATTGCCAAAAAGCGAAGACCCAACCTGAGACGGGTCGAGCGCTGGAATTGCCGAGAGAAACGATGAAAGAAATCACAGGCTCCAATAGCTGCCCCAGGCGCCAAGAGCAGATCATCGTCCAGAAAGGATCGAGGGATGTGCTTCTCTTCAATATGGATGACGGGAGCTACTACGCGCTGAACGAGGTTGGCAACAGAATTTGGGAGCTTTGCGACGGGACGCATGGAGTGGCGCAATTGGTTTCCATACTGGCGAAGGAATATGACGCCCCCACCAAAATCATAGAGATGGACGTCATGGAAGTACTTGAGGATCTACGAAGCAAGAATCTAATTGTCGAGTGCGGCGCACATGGTGTGAGTTTCAAGGCCGGGGACGCCCTCTTGGGATCTCTATAGACAATGGCACGCGATTCGACAAGTCGCCCTCATCCGGGTGGGCCACTGCAGGTTAGACCAACAGACTTTCGTGCCTAAAGAGAGAATCTGACTGCGCTTCCACGACTGGCCTCACGGCTTCTACGGACCTTCAGAGTTGGCAGCACCACTTCTGCCAGTTCCCGTCGAGAAACGGAACGCGCCGTGTAAGCATGGGCAAACGATCCATCTCCGATGTATTTCTCTTCTTCCAGGTATTGCTCTTTGCCGCCGCTGTTCCGTTCCTTCTCCGGCTAAAGCTATCTCGTTTGCAAACTCTGCTGGAGCCGAGAATCTCTTCGCCGGCGCACCAGGAGCGAATTGAACAGATTATCGAGTACGTGGAAATGGCCATCCATGCGGGCCGTCCGCTGGTGCGCCCCGGATGTCTCACTCGAGGCGTCACGCGATACTATTTTTTTCGCCGCAATGGGCAGGACGTGTCTTTGTGCTTCGGCATGGGCCAAGTCGAGGAAAAGTTTGTTGGTCATTGCTGGCTGGTCAAAGATGGCGTGCCGTTCCTGGAACCGCGGGATCCGCGACCTCTATATGCTGAGATGTACCGCATTTCGGCCACTTCCCACCGCAGTGCGATGCCATCCGGAAAATCTGAACTGGAGCAATCAAGATCATGAGCAATAGCCGGTACACCCATACCTACGGTTTCCATGGCTTGAGTCTCAGGGTGTTGTCCTCGTCCGCAATCGCCACCTGCCTTAATTCCAGATTCCAAATTCTTGCCTCGAATGAAGAATCCGCCGAGACCATTTTTTTCGACTTCGAATCTGTGTCGAATACGAAAAGGCATCGCTTCAGGAAACCGTCAGGGCTGGCGAAGCCCTTTTACCAACTGGAGAGCGGCGAAGCCAGCTATTTCGAAACCGAAGACCAAATCTACCTTTGTTGCGATGATCGCGTGCGGGTATTGTGCGATCCTGGGTCGGGCTCCGCATGGTTCTCAGTGCTCGAGCCGGAAATTGACAACCTGTGGTTGGCCTCTCATCTTTTGTTCACTATCTGCCTGATTGAAATCTTAAAGCGACGCGGCCTCTATAGCTTGCACGCTGGCAGCTTCAGCGCAGAGGGCAAGTGTCTTCTAATTCCGGGCACAAGCGGCGTGGGCAAATCCACTCTAACGGTTGCCTCGCTCAGAGCCAATTTCGACTACATGAGCGATGACATGGTCTTCCTCGTTGACCGGCCGGATGGGATCCGGATCCTGGCATTTCCTGAGGCTGTGGATGTCAGTGACCAGACTGCCAAATTCTTCCCGGAGCTGAGTTTTCTGCTTGGCTCACCCAAGCGTCCCGGATGGCGGAAGAGTCAAATCCACCCCTCACAAGTCTATGGCGCCAAAGTGACTCCTGAGGCTCGGCCGGCCGCCATTGTGGTTCCTCGCATCGCAACGAGGGAAACCAGTGTTGTCTCGAGGATGCATCCTGACGAAGCGCTGTTGGAGCTGGTTCCCAACGTGTTGCTCACTGAGGCCAACTCTTGCCGCGCTCATTTGGGTGCTCTAAATCAACTTGTGACCTCCACGCCGTGTTACCGCCTCGAGACGGGACGTGACTTTGATCGCCTTCCCATTCGGTTTCGGGAGCTCTTGGACTCATGATCCGAAACGAAATCATGCCGGAACCTACTTCGCAGCTCCGATCCGCGGCGTCTTGCGCTGAAATGGAGCTGCTTCTTTGTTGTGCCCGTACTCGCTCCAACCCGGATATGTCGCAGCGGATCAGAGAGGCCGCTCGGAAAGAAATAGACTGGTTCCAATTCATTCGACTGGCGCTCCGTCACGACACGCTATCGCTCACCTATCGAAACCTTCACCGATTCTGTCCGGATGTTGTGCCCAGCGGCGTCCTCGAACCTCTTAGAGCGCGTCACGAGGCCGAGGCTGCGGAAGCCCGGCTACTCGCCGAAGAACTAGTGGACATCCTCGGCTTCCTGTACTCGCACGGTATTCCGGCAGTCCCCTTCAAGGGCCCTGCACTTGCCGTCAGGCTCTATGGCGATTTGTCGCTCCGCGCGTTTGGAGACCTGGACATTATCATTTGCGAGCGGGATGCCCTGCGCGCCCGGCGTCTCCTCATCGACCGGGGGTACGCGCCTGGGAAGGTGGATACTGGCGATCTGAATCAATTTGTGCGCGAGCACCACGAACTGCTGCTTTATCGCGCGGACGGAAAGGTCCGCGTGGATTTGCACTGGCGATTCACCAGTAGAACAGCATGTCTTGCGGGAGATCCTGAGCGGTTCCTGCAGCACTTAGAAACGATCTCCATAGCAGGGGAACAAGTGCGAAGTCTGCGGCTGGAAGCCTGCCTGCTGGTCCTCTCCATGCACGCGGCTAAGCATAGGTGGGTCCAGCTAAAGTTTATCTGCGACATTGCCGAGATCCTGGCAGTTCCTGATTTAGACTGGCGTTTCGTGCTACAGGAAGCTGACGATCTGGGCCTCAAGCGTGCCTTGGGTACTGGACTTCTCCTGGCACAAGGTCTGCTTGGGGCATCACTGCCTCCAATAGTGGTGCAGAATCTAAAGATCGATCGCACAGCGAGAGCCCTGGCTGCGCGGGCCCTTACCCATCTTTTCGCGGAGCCCGGCGAACGCTGGGGCTTACAGGGCGGCATCACTTGTCAACTTGAGATTCGTGAGCGCTTGCGGGACCGGACAAAAATCTTCCTCCGGTATTTCCTGCATAAACTTAAGCCGAGTGAACGTGATCGCTGGTTCCTGCCGATGCCAAAGTTTCTCTCCATCGCATATTACGTTGTTCGGCCCGTTCGGCTGGCTCTCGAAAGAATGAGTAGAACAGACCATCTTCTCTAGCCGTTGGTTGACGCGCCGCCCTGCATGCTCCCAGGCCCCTTATTCGCTTCGCCAACTGTTGTTCAGTCTCAAGCAAGAAAAACGCCGGGTTCGCTCCCATCCAGACTGGCCTGGAGAAGGTGAGATGCGAACCCGGCGGTATGTTTACTTTCCGTCGGAGATGCTCAAATCGACGGAACTATTCGGGCGACCAACCGCAACAACCGAAACCGCGTTGGATCCGTGGTGCAGAGCGGATGAGATGTTGATCTTTTTGACTTCCCCATCCGTAAGCAGAGTTCTAAACTCGGACCCATTGACCCGGATTAGAAGCGATTTCACACCGGGCGTGTCATTTTGAAGGAGAACAATCCCTTCCGTATGGCCGATCCCGTCGAAGTGTGCTACTTCGCGATGATTGAAGTTGAATTTTCGTGTAACAGGTGAATTAGAGTCCGGAATTGTGATCGTCGCAAAGACCGGATCAAACACAGTTGTATTCCCACATAGATCTATGACAGTCAGTTCCACCTCGGCCGATGCCGACTGATCGATCTTCGTCGCGGTGACGCCCAGGGCCTGGGTCGTTCCACTGTCGAACGGTAAGATGGCAACCGTAGCATTCGTGGTCGGAGGGGTATCGACGATCACGGAAGACAATCCACCTGCAGCTTGAACCGAGAGGACGACCTGCTTTGGCGGACCTGTTGTCACACTCATTAGGGAGACAGTGGGGGATGGCGCGGTGGAACAAAATGATCCTGAGCCTGACCCAGAAAACGTCGCGAAAGTTGTGTTTGAGCTAACCGTCCCGCCGTTTACCGTGGCAACGATAGAATCTTCTCCTGAACACGATGCGGGCGCCGTTATTGTGAATGTCGCTGTACCTGTAGCATCCGTGATGGCGGTCCCGCTCTGGCCAGAGTCCGGTCCCGTGATAGTAAAGGTCACGGTCGTACCCACGACGGGGACCCCATTCAGCAAGACCACTGCGGTTTTGGTGATGGTTGAGCCTGCGGCCCCGCATACGATCGAGGAGTTTACAGGCGAGACCACGATTGTCGGCGCGCTAGTCGTCCCCGAAGAACATCCGTTGACTATGGTTTCCTTACCGCTGATCGTGACCGTACCGTTTTGGGCCAGCGCTCGGCCTGCCAGGTTGCCGCCATTCAGCGTAATGCTCGCTAGCGCCATGATATTTCCCGCAAAGTTGTTGCCCGTCTGGATGGTTGCGGAGGAGCCAACCTGCCAGTAAACATTGCAGGGCGACGCGCCACCCGTAAAAGCAACGGTGGCACCCGTGGCGGTCGTCAGAGAGCTGCCGATCTGGAAGATCCACACGTCGCTTGCACCGCCGTTAAGCGTCAGGGTTCCGTTAAGAAGCGCCGCTGCCGAATAACAGTAAAGTCCGGGGCCCAGATTGGCATTCGTCCCTGTGCCCAGCGCGCCGGTCAGCGCCGTACAAGAAGGTCTCCCGGCCGCGTCAACGTAGGCGGCTGTCAGGTCCGTTTGGGCTGTTGTCAGTACGGCGTTCGCAGCCGTGTACAACGTGCCAGTCACCTGGGTTGCCAAAAGTCCCGTGACCGTGGGTGTGGGAGAACTTCCTACATCACCAACAATTGTGGTTCCCGCGTCAGCGCTGACGATTCCGCCACCGGCCAGCACCGCAAAGTTGCCTGCTGTTTGTAGATTAGGAGCTTGGGCATAGACGTTCAATCCCAAAGCCAAGAAAACGAATAAACACGTGCCACGAAATCTCATACATTCCTCCAGAAGCTTTCGGACTGGATTTCCAGAGTAGGGAAGTCCTTAACGGCGGTAGTTTGAGGTCTCAAAGCTCCAATGTCTGTTCCGTCTTATACAGCCGCCAAACTATTACTGCAGTTCGAGAGGAATGGCACCGAGACATAAGCAGAGATTACGAGGTCACCAGGAGCATCTTTTGGTGGTCAGGAGTTCGCGAGTTGTGGCAAGTTGATTTGAGAGATGGCGATATGCGCCGAGATGTGTGTGAGGCCCCCACAAAGTCCCCACACTCCCTAGTCTTATGCGCCAACGGGACTCCGAAATGCGCATGGTCCGTATGAATCCGGGTCAAGCTCAGTCGTTGGTTCCCTTGACACCAGCCTCGACTGTTAGATTACACTTTACTTCAGAAGGATTGCGGAGCTCTCCGCCGCCGCGCAGGCATTAATTCATTGAAGATGAAATTGACCAACCTACGATCCCTTTTGGCCTTATTAGCTCTAGTGTTCGTTAGTTTGGCCGTAGCCATCCCGCGCAAGCACAGGGTTACACTCACTTTCGACTACGACTTCAACTTGAGTCCTGCTTGTTCGTTGGCGCCCACGAAGAATTGCGTGAAACAGTTTAACGTGTATGACGCGACCGACAAGGAGCGCGTGAAGCTATTCTCGATCCCCGTTCCTGCCGATGCTACTGGATTGGTTAAAGGAATCACAGGAACGAGTCCGCTTCTTTCCTTTAGCGCCGGCGAACATACACTGGTCGTGACGGCCCAGGCAGCTGACGGCACCGAATCTGACTCTGGCGCAGGCACGATTAGAGTTCAGATCAAACCTTAAAAGGACTCAGGCGCACTCCTGAACCCGATGTGGATACTCTGAATCGGAACTCGCAACAAACTCAGCCATTCGTCGTCCGCTAACTAACCCGCATTTAGCCTGTCTGTGGAATGTGACGGATTAACCAAGATCAACAAATATGGCGAAATGACGGAAAGGTTTTCCTGAGAGCCCCGATGGATTCTTGAAACAGCTATGAAAAAATACCGCTCCTAAGAGTGATAAGTTCCAAGCGATGCTTGCGTGGTTTAGTTGTTCAGGGTCTTCCGAAACCCTCACGGGATTGTGGCTGGCACTTCGTTCGAGTTGATGCTCTCGTCGCCGCTGGAATCTATCGCAGTGGCCACGTAGAAGTAAGTCGTACCACTCTGTACGGTCAAGTCTGTGTAATTGAGCACCGCAACCAGCGAGGCGTTGATCTTTGTATATGAACCTCCGCTTACCGTGCTGCGGTAGACGTTGTACCCCGACACCGTCGAAGTACTCCCAGTCCAGGCGAGTGCAACCGAATGCTGGATTACGCCGGTTCCCGATAGTGAGACTGATACAGGCGACCCGCTTGCGTTGCTGATGATCGAGATGCTTCCGTTTACTGTCCCGATTACCGTGGGGCTGAACTGAATGGTCAGCGTGAGGTTCTGCGACGGAGTGAGCGTGACAGGTGCGCTGCCGCCCGTCATCGAATATCCAGCCCCGCTCAAATTGATCTGTGAAATTGTCACGTTGGCATTGCCAGTTCCAGTGATTGTAACGTTTTGAGTCACCGAGGAAGTTGTTGTTATTACATTTCCAAAGTTCAAGCTTGTGGGGCTGATGCCCAAAGTCAGGATTGCCGCGATTCCCGTGCCTGTGAGGGCGATGGACGTGGGCGAACTAGGAGCGCTGCTCACAATTGAGATGGTGCCTGATACTGTGCCAACCGTAGTCGGCAAAAACGCCACCGTAATCGTGGTCTGCTGGCCCGCGTTTACGTTCAGTGGCAACGAGAATCCACTTACGTTGAAGGCCGAACCAGTTGCATTGACCTGAGTGACGGTCAAGATGGCCGTGCCAGTGTTTTTGATGATCAAGACCTGCGTCGAATTGCTGCGGACCACATCGTTTCCAAAGTTGAAGGACGTCGGGCTTACCTGGATCGCTGGGGCCGGCGGGTTCACTGTCAATGTTGCTGCTTCGCTGATCACTGTCCCAACGATGTTGCTCACCACCGCGTCGAACGTCGAGCCGCTATCTGCGGTCGTAGTCACCGCCGTCGTGTAACTTGCCGTCGTGGCCCCGACGATATTCACTGCGTTCTTCTGCCACTGGTAACTTAGCGGCGCTGTCCCTGCCGCTACTACCGTGAACGTCGCTGTCTGTCCCGCGGCCACCGTCTGGCTCGCTGGTGCCGTCGTGATCGTTGGAGCCGTATTCACCGTCAATGTTGCCACTACGCTGGTCACTGTCCCGGCGGTGTTGCTCACCACCACTCGGAACCTCGATCCGTTATCCGCTCCCGTCGTCACCGGCGTCGTGTAGCTTGTCGCCGTGGCCCCGGCGATGTTCACCCCGTGCTTCTGCCACTGGTAACCTAGCGGTGCTGTCCCTGCCGCCACCACTGTGAACGTTGCCGTCTGTCCTGCGGTCACCGTCTGGCTCGCTGGCGCCGTCGTGATCGTAGGCGCCACGGGTGCGGGGTTCACCGTCAGCGTTGCTGCCGCGCTCGTCACAGTCCCCGCCGTGTTCGTCACCACCGCGTCGAACGTCGATCCGCTGTCGGTGGTCGCCGTTGCTGGTGTCGTGTAACTTGCTGAAGCCGCTCCGGCGATGTTGGCCCCGTTCTTCTGCCACTGGTAACTTAGCGGTGCCGTCCCTGCCGCCACCACTGTGAACGACGCCGTCTGTCCTGCGGTCACTGTCTGGTTCGCTGGCGCCGTCGTGATCGTCGGCGCTACCGGTGCCGGATTCACCGTAAGCGTGGCGGCTGCACTCGTCACTGTCCCCGCCGTGTTCGTCACCACCACGTCGAACGTCGATCCGTTGTCGGTGGTCGCCGTTGCTGGTGTCGTGTAGCTTGTTGTCGTAGCACCGGTGATGTTGGCTCCGTTCTTCTGCCACTGGTAACTTAGCGGCGCTGTCCCTGCCGCCACCACTGTGAACGTCCCCGTCTGTCCCGCCGTCACCGTCTGGTTCGCTGGCGCTGTCGTGATCGTCGGTGCCACCGGTGCCGGATTCACCGTAAGTGTGGCCGCACTGCTGGTTACCATTCCCGCCGTGTTCGTCACCACCACGTCGAACGCCGATCCGCTATCTGTGGTCGCCGTTGCTGGTGTCGTGTAGCTTGTTGTCGTAGCTCCAGTGATGTTGGCCCCGTTCTTCTGCCACTGGTAACTTAGCGGTGCTGTCCCTGCCGCCACGACCGCGAACGACGCCGTCTGTCCTGCGGTCACTGTCTGGCTCGCTGGCGCCGTCGTGATGGTAGGTGCCACGGGTGCCGGATTCACCGTCAGCGTTGCTGCCGCGCTCGTCACTGTCCCGGCCGTGTTTGTCACCACCACGTCGAACGTCGAGCCGCTATCTGCTGTCGTCGTCACCGCCGTTGTATAACTTGCCGCCGTCGCTCCGGCGATGTTGGCCCCGTTCTTCTGCCACTGGTAGCCGAGCGGCGCAGTCCCTGCCGCCACCACTGTAAATGTCGCCGTCTGTCCCGCGGTCACTGTCTGGCTGACTGGCGCCGTCGTGATCGTAGGTGCCACGGGTGCGGGGTTCACCGTCAGCGCTGCTGCCGCGCTCGTCACAGTCCCCGCAGTGTTCGTCACCACCACATCGAACGTCGATCCGCTGTCGGTGGTCCCCGTTGCTGGTGTCGTGTAGCTTGTTGTCGTAGCTCCGGCGATGTTGGCTCCGTTCTTCTGCCACTGGTAACTTAGCGGCGCTGTACCTGCCGCCAGCACTGTGAACGACGCCGTCTGTCCTGCGGTCACTGTCTGGTTCGCTGGCGCCGCCGTGATCGTAGGTGCTATCGGTGGCGCCGTGATTGATGCAGCCCACTCCGGCCCATCGTCAGTGATGCTCATCGCTTGAGCGTCCACGCGCAGGTTTGTGGTCGCGCCACTGATCGTTACGGAACCGCCTGCCGAGGCCATGCCTTTGTTGAGCGTTACACTGTGATTGGCACCCAGCGCGACGGTCCAAGACGTGCCGTTATCTTGCATAGTAGGCTGTAGCGCGGTTCCGCCAGCGCTGAGACCTTGGATCGCTACCAGGAAATAGCTCTGGGCTCCTATCGGGCTGTTGTCGTTGACTTCCAGCCGGTATTGACACTCGTTTGATGCGCACGTTGCGCCATTCGCGGCCTCATTCACAGCCACCAGCGCCGGATTTGCAGGCAGCAGCACTGAGTAACTGGCCTGTTGGCTTCCATCCACGCAGACGTAATGCGCGGCATCGATTGAAACGGGGCTAGTTTCGCAGTGGCTCACAAATGTTTTGCTACGGCTTGCGGAGTCGGCCTGCAAACGGTCTAGAATAAGAAGCACTTCGATATCGCGGAAGAAGATAAATTCACGTTCCACATGCTGGGCGTATATGTTTTCCCGTTCTGGACGACCGGGATCACAGATATTGTTTGTATACGTTCCGCTGGTATCCACATCGATATACGCATACGTGGACTGACTCTCCATGCGTTTTACAATCGCATTGCTATCCGTGCAGCCATCCGCCGATCCCGGTAGTCCTCCGATGAGAGGAAGATTATGCGCATAGCCTGAGCTTACGTCGGCTGTTCCAACTGAGTTGTACCCCGCCACGGTCGTGTAATAGCTTGGAGTTTCGCGGATTAGATAGGATCCGCCGCGGAACCACTGGAAGTTTCCCACATCAAAGTGCGTGTGGCCGACGCCGAAGGTCTGTCCCATTTGCAGGAACAACGAGCTGGCGTTCGTGCTCCAATTGTTGCGCCAATAGGCAGACTGCGGACCGGAAGCATAATAATCGAGCGGCAAGGTCGAGAGCGCCTGCGCACTGCCACCAGGATCGATCGCCATCCACATCGGCGCGATCCCCGGATTCACCGTGTTGATCCACTGCCGCGCAACCTTGCCAATGGCCGTAGTTGGAAACTCCTGCGCGGCGGCCATCATGAAATCGCCGTAGTAGCGCGACTGCATCCCGCCGCCACCGTACAGGCCCGCGCCTAAGCTCCAGTTTTCATCGTCGCTCCATGTCCAGCCGTCATAAAGGCCGCGCGATATCGTTGGGGTGGGTAAGGTATTGTAAATCGTCTGCAACACGCCAGCTTTCAAGGCCGTGGATTCCTGCCACAAGTCACGCCCTAAGAGTGCAGAAGTCGCCAGGGGAACTGCATGGTAGTTCAGAAAATATTGCCCGTATTGTGAGCTTTCCTGGGCAGGTATGCCGTAGCCTTTCGCGCCGAGGGGTACGACGCCGCTCGGGGACGCGAAATTCACCACCGCGGCCCAGCGGTTGTTTAACGCGTAGTCGATAAAACTTGAAGCCGCAGGATTGTCTCCAAACGTAGCAACTCCCAAACTAAAGTCCGTTCGAATCCCTCCCGCGAAGTCGACGCTCGAAGGCATACCCGTGTTACCCCAACCATTGTCTGTATCCGGATAATTCTGCCAAGTGTTCCAGTTATTGATGATGGTGGCGCGCTGCGCGGCCGTCATCTGCGCGTATAGCCAATCGTACGTAAGCATCACGGCCTCGCCGTACAAGCGCATGGCATCGCAACCGGAGTTCTGATAGCAGCTCGTTGCACTCAAGTTTACAGCCCAATTTATCTGCGCATTGCACCACGTTTGATTGTTGGCCAGCTCACAGGCAAGCAACGTATCGTAGGGGTCGAACAGGTTTGGGTTGGTATAATTTGGCGTGTAGCTATGTCCTGTCCACCAATGCTGTGCTTGGGCAAGTTTCGCCGCGTTCCAGAACAACCTTGGGTGGCTTGCAGGAATAGTAAGGCCGTCAACAGGCACCGGTTGAACGTTAAGAGTGGCGGCGTTACTGGTCGCACTGCCTGCGCTGTTGGTAACGACTACCGTGAATTGCGCGCCGCTGTCGGAACTCGTCGTAGCCGGAGTGGTATACGACGAAAGAGTCGCTCCGCTGATGGCGGTCCCATTCTCCTGCCACAGATAGCTGAGCGGGGCGGTCCCTGCCGCTACTACCGTGAACGTCGCCGTTTGCCCCACGATCACGGTTAGGCCGACTGGCTGCGTCGTGATCGATGGAGCTGCCGCGGTTACGCCGGCAAGATTGAGAGTGGCAGCATTGCTTGCCGCGCTGCTGGCGAACACCGCTACGGTCGCCAACGCCAGGACGGCAAGTAGTGCGCAGCATTGGCACAACCGCCGCGCATTGCGAAGCGGTCCACTCGCTTGGGTTCGAGAGCCCGCGCTTTGCAGCCTCATTGTGTTTAGCATCCCCCGGTTACCTCGCGAAGAAAGAGCAGGGCGCGCCTTCGTACAAAAATTGCCCGCACTCTCAGAACTTCCTCTGCTTTTTAATCAGCTTGTAGGCCAGGGAGGGGGGATCCGCTGGAATCGAATTAGCTACTCTCTCTTCTTACTTCCGAGGAAAGACTAGAGAGGCAAACGCTAACTCAGCTGCTGGGCCAACAAGTTTTTGGCCGAAAGCACGAGCTAGGTCGGCAACAGGAGGAGAAAATCCTGATGGCCAACTGTTCTAGTTGACTTTCGGCGATGCGTACAGCATCTCGACCTGCTGCACACTTTTCAGGATGGATATGGCGGATCGAGCCGCGTAAGCTTACGTAACGAATCCTAGACATCCGCAGAACAGATGTCTGTACCTTTGTGTACAGGCCAGCAGTTTCTTGGAGAAGTCGAATGCGGCTAATTTTGTCCTGTATAGCACAGACTTCTTAGGCTTCTCGGCGCATGATCACTACAAGCCAGAACTCTAAAACGAGAGTTCGCGATTTACGGAGGACGACGTGCAAAAAGCATCCAGATATCTAAGTTTTCTTTTTCTCACTGCGGCACTCACTGCCTCAGCAGCATCGAGGGCGGGAGCGGCACAGGAAGTGGTTGTCACGACGGGCGGCGATCATGCGCGCTACTATGATCGCAATCATCGTGACTACCATGAATGGAATGACCGCGAAGACCGTTCCTACCGCGTGTACCTCGGCGAGAGGCACAGGGACTATCGCGAGTTTCGCCTCGAGAACCGTCGGCACCAAAGCGATTACTGGAATTGGCGCCATCACCACCCAGATCGCGACTAGTTCTTTAGCTATTTAGGCAGACTAACTGCCTTCCTCCACGCGCAGCCGCGTGGAGGAAGGCTTTGCCTTTTCGTCTTTTTGTTTTGCGGTGAAGACCCGTTTTTCAATCGCGATTGTTTGGTTGACGCAGCGGAAAGGAAACACCATGTCTTTCGGACTCTACGCCATTGGATTTGCGATCCTTACCATTGGGCTCGTCTACGGCGCCTTCCTGCTTCATGTGCCTGCACACTGGATTGTCGTCGGCGCGATCGTACTCTTGGGAGTAGGTATTCTGTCGGGCGTTAAAGCAACGCGCCAGAGGGATTCGGCGGCATAACTGCTATTAGCGCGCAGTTCAGGCGGATCGTTCCTGCGAGGCGATCGAGAAAACTCCAGATCTAGACATCAAGGTTGAATACCAATCGAGGCAAAAGAAAAAGCCGGCTCGCGTGGAGCCGGCTTTTCTTCTGTCTGAGGTTCGATTAACGGGGCGTTGACGATGCGCTGACAGGCAGTTCCTGGATCGAAACGATCTTCGTTCCAATCACTTCGCCAGAAACGATCAGCTCGACGCGCCTGTTTTGCTGGCGGCCGTCCGATGTATCGTTGGAAGCAATGGGCCGAGACTTGCCAAATCCTGCCGCAGTCGTGGACGATTCCGGCACGCCCTGTTTGGTGAGATAGCCCCGAACACTTTCGGCGCGCTTCTCCGAAAGCGTCTGGTTGAACTCTTCCGTACCTACACTGTCCGTGTTGCCTTCAACGGCCAGCATGAGGGTGGGATAAGCCAGCACGATGCCTGATATTTTTGCCAGCTTCTCGCGCGCCAGCGGACGCAACGTAAACTGCCCGCTGTCGAAGAGCACATCTGACATATTCACGACGAGCCCGCGGGCCGTGTCGCGAGTTTCAAGAATCAAGTTGAACTGTTGAAGCAGCTTTGCGCGTAGTTCTTCACGGTCTCGTACGGCATCTTGCGCCCTCAAATCGGATGAGGCGGCTGCGGCTCGGTTGCGGTCGGAATCAGCTTCGGCGGAAGCCTGTGCGTTCCTGGCATTCAGCGTTTGCTGGTCGGAAGCGGCTGCGGCTGCTCGATTACGGTCGGAGTCGGCCTCGGCATTCGCTTGGGCGCCCTGAGCTCGTCTGGCAGCTTCTTCGGCTTCGTGCTTCTTTCGGTCGGCTTCATCGCGATCGCGAACGGCGCCTGCCGTGTTGGCTTCGGCTTCATGCTTCCTGCGGTCGGCTTCATCGCGGTCGCGAACGGCATCGGCTGTGGCGGCGTTGGCATTGGCTTCACGTCCTGCTGAGGCGCTGCGCTCATGCTCTGCGCGATCAGATTCAATCCGCTTCATGGCGATTTCGCGTGCGTCTTCGGCCGTCTGCACGGCTTGGCGCGAAACGGAAATCAGCATCTTCTTGTCTTCGTGCCTGCTGGTGGCGAGGGCATCCGCTTCTTTCATCTGGCGCATTGCATTTTCGTAGCTCGGCCCGGCATACCGCTCGGCTCCTGCGGACTTCGCGATGCGCACCGCATTGCGCGCTTCAAAGAATTCGAGCGGCAACTTGGCATTCAAGACCACTGGATCGAAGTTGTAGCCCGTCGGAATGTATCCGCCGCGATCGATCAGTTCATACTTGGCGTCCACGGCTTCCGAGGTTCCTCGAGTATCCTGGCGAATCACGTTTTCCATGATCACCACGTTGCTCGGGCGGCGCACTGCGTAATAAGGTTCCGCGGTCACGATCATCGCGAAAGCCTGAAGATCGGTGGTCACATCGAGCTTGCTGCGACGGTTGTCGCCCACCAGCACTTCGCCGAGATTGATCGAACGTCCTTCGGGAGAAATTGCCCACAGGACGTAGGTGAGGTATTCGTTGCCGAATGCGGTGGGCCTGTCGAGGTCGCTAAATTCAACTTCGACTTCCAGCCTGCCACGTTTGCTGTTAACTGAGGCCTCGCCTCTTGCGCTGGGCATGAGGTCGGTGCCTTGGAAATCAATCTTGGTCCCGCCGCTGCGGTGTCTGTAGTTTACCGCCTGCGCCGTCCGGCTGACGACGCTGACTCGGTATGTTGGTACAGGATCGCCAGATTGTGCGGGCGCCTGCTGTTGGGCCTGGCCGTACATGGAAGCACTTAGCGTAATTGCCAGTGCCAACGAAATCTTTGAAATATTCTGCATGAGTCTCCTTCGAAAAAAATGCGAGACCTGAGTGTGCCTCTTCCGCCGCGAAAATACTGTGCGTAAGTGCACAAGTTTGCGAAAGAAATTCAGGAAGCGAGGCGTATTCGCCCGCGCTCGATAGTCAGGGTTTCTGTTTCGCTTTGGATTTAGCTGCGAATTATTAAAGGTTTGCAACGTGGTTGTGCAATGGTCCAGACAAACTCGCTCATCAAGCACTTCTTTCTCGGAGTCGCCTGGGGTCGAACTGAGTCCAAAACCGGAATCGTTAGCTCTTTGCTGCTCTCGGTCAATCCTACGGGCGGAAAGTCTTCTGGTTCTTCAGTCGAGCGACCTCGAGGTCATCTATTTGTTTTTTCTCAAGTTCGGCGGCTTTTTTGGGGCCGTTTTGTTTTTCCAGGACAATCGCTTCGGCGATGGCAAGTTCCGCTTCGGCATTTGCCTCCTTGGAATAGATGATGAGCCCAAAACGGTCGGTAAATGAAGAACGGACGAGATTGAATGAGTATTGCGCATCCTCCCAAGACGCGACGAGTCTCCCCTTCGCGTCATAATTGTTTTTCGACGCGGGATCGACCACTGGCGCGACGCTTGTCGTAGGTCCGTATTTCGCGGAAATGGACGTCATCATGTCTCCCGCGGTGAGACCTTCCGTGGAGGCTAGATCATATGTCACAGTCATTTTGTAGAGCGAGCCGCCGTGGAACGAGAAGAGAATCTGTTCAACGCTGTCCGACCGGTACGAAGTCCCCGGAAGGTTCGGCGGCCACCAAGTCACTTCCTGAAACAGCGACGGGCCACCGTGAGTGACATTTACATCCGCCGACTTCTGGTCGGTATGCTTCAGGACCGTAGCCAGGTTTGCCCCTAGGGAAAAACCGCGATAGCTGGAATAGTCCTGCGCGTGGAGCGTGGATGCCATGAGAAAGAAGCTGCCAAGGCAAAGAATGGAACAGCGGATTATTTTCATTTTATCTCTCCCGCAAGTTTCTAATAATTCGAATCATCGCTACGTGTTGCTTTGAGCCGGCCTTTGGCGGAATGACTTCTTCACCGCTCTCCGAAAACCATTGCTGCGGCTGGAGCGGGCGCTGTGTCCGCTGCGTCCATTACCCGAACATCCTCCGCAGGAACCAGGTACATGCCTGCCTGGATGTGCCGTGAGTGCGCGGAGATACTTAGGTAAGGCACTCCGAGGAAGCGTCTTGAAACAACTTTCGTAATCTCGATGGAGTTAAAACCCCGGGCCTGCTGCTTTGCCAGGATGCGCTGGATCGCCCTTCGAAGAGTTGCTGGTCCCTCGCGACCGATAACTGTCGTCCTGATCGCGCCCGCCAGAAAGAAGAAATTCCACTTGGCGTCCTCGATTTTGTTGGCAACTCCGCGCCCATCCAGATTCTGGACGGCTCTCCAGCCCGGCAAGAACGCTTCAGTCTCGAGGACCGAGCCTGACGGCAAGAGTGTGTTTTCTCGGATGAGAATGGTTGCAGATATGTTGTTGGCCGACATTTGAACTTTCTGGAACTTGGGCACGTAAGAACTCGGTTGGCTTACCCTGTAAGGGGAACCGCATTTGGAAAATCAAAAAAAGAGACAGCGAGGGGAGGGATACCGCCCGTCCCAGCCCTGGTAACCGGCCAATGTCGCTCCTTCTCGTCGTCCCACAGGTAATCTTAGAGACTGGCAGCGTCGTGCGCTGTCCTCTTTTGTACAGTTTCGCGAGAGTGCTCTTTGATACGGTAGACGCGGCCGGTGAGCGCGTCCGTAGGGGGCGTGTTTCGGCCTCAATATGAAAGCACAAAAACGCAAGACAAACGGACAAGGTAGCACCTTCGATCCGCAACTGTTTCTCGATACCGCAGGTGTCGCGAGAAAAATTGCGGAATACCGGAGAAGCGAGTCGATCTACACGCAAGGAGATAGCGCGGATAGCGTAATGTACGTCCAGAAGGGCGGGGTGAAACTATCGGTGGTGAACGGCTCAGGAAAAGAAGCGGTAGTGGCGATGTTTGGACCGACGGATTTTTTTGGCGAAGGGTGCATGGCAGGCCAGACGGTTCGGATGGGTACGGCTACGGCCATTACACCGACCACAGTTCTCGTTATTGAGAAAGCCGAATTGCTACGCGTGCTGCACGCGGAACAAGAATTATCGGACCATTTCATCCGGTATATGCTCGCGCACAACATCCGAGTGGAAGAGGATCTAGTCGATCAACTCTTTAACTCGAGCGAAAAGCGCCTGGCGCGCACGCTGTTGCTTCTGGCCCGCTATGGAAAGCAAGATCATCCGGTTCGCGTCTTGCCGAAGGTCTCTCAGGAGACGCTGGCGAGCATGGTAGGAACCACGCGTTCCCGCGTGAATTTTTTCATGAACAAATTCAGAAAACTGGGCTTCATCGAATACAACGGGAAGATCAAGGTTAATAAGTCCTTGCTGACGGTGGTCCTGCACGAATAAAGCGACCGCTCCTCTCCGCTACAGGGGGCGCGATTCCGGATTCGACACAGAACGGCAGTGTTTGATGCACCTCCAAGTTGAGCGTTTCTTGGGGCGGCACGCGGCGATTCTTCCGCAAGTCATGGATTCACTGGAAATCGAATGTCGTTGCCAAAAATAATGCCCATCCCAGAAGCCGAAACGCTGATAGAAGTTCAGTCTCTGTTGCTGGACGAGAAGGTAGTCACACTAACTCCGGTACCGCCGCGCTCCGCGCTTCCCAACCGGATCGCAATCGTGGGGAATTATCTTCCGAGGCGATGTGGTATTGCGACATTCACAACGGATTTATGCGACGCCATCCACGCGGAATACGGCACGACGGAGCTGCTGGCGCTTCCGGTAAACGATACCGAAGAAGGCTACGCATATCCTGCGAGAGTGCGGTTCGAGTTGTCCGAAGATAATCTAGCCTCCTACCGGCAAGCCGCGGATTTTCTAAATTTCAGCAACGTTGATCTGGTCTGCCTGCAACACGAATACGGAATCTTTGGAGGACGGGCAGGAGGGCATATTCTGGAGCTACTGCGGCGGCTGCGAATGCCATTCGCAACGACGTTGCACACGGTCCTTCGCGAACCAAATCCCGACGAGCGCAGAGTGATGGAGGAGATTGCGACGCTTTCGGACCGCTTGATCGTCATGAGCCAGCAGTCCGCTGAGATTCTGCAGGAAGTGTTTCACGTTCCGGCAGAGAAGATCGATCTGATCCCGCATGGCATCCCGGATTTGCCGTTCACCGATCCGAGCTTTTACAAGGATGGATTCGGAACGGAGGGAAAAGAAGTATTGCTCACGTTTGGGCTGCTCTCGCCGAATAAAGGGATAGAAAACGTCATCAAAGCGCTGCCCCAAATTCTGGCGCGTCACAGCAATGTGGTTTACATGGTTTCCGGCGTAACGCATCCGCATGTTTTGCGGAGGGAAGGCGACAAATACCGGCATTCCTTGCAGAACCTGGCAAAAGAGCTGGGTGTAGAAAACAAAGTTATCTTCCGCAATCGATTTGTGAGCCCGCAGGAGATGGTTGAATTGATTGGCGCAGCGGACATCTACATCACTCCATACAAACATAAAGCGCAAGTGGTTTCCGGCACGCTGGCATACGCGTTGAGCGCCGGGAAAGCAATTATCTCGACACCCTATCTCCATGCCGTCGAACTTCTGGACGACGAGCGCGGGGCGCTTGTTCCGTTTGATGATCCGGAAGCGATCGCGGCAAAAACGGTGGAGCTTCTGGACAACAGTACGGCAAGGCATGCCATGCGGAAACGTGCTTATTTGTACGCGAGAGACATGGTCTGGAGCCGCGTGGCGCAAAAGTATATGAAGAGTTTCGAGCGAATCTACAACGAACGATTGCGAACTCCGCGCGCGACATTTACGGCACAGAACACGGAGAAAAATCTCGACCGGCTTCCCGCCATCAAGCTGGATCACCTGTATCGAATGACAGACCATACCGGTATGGTGGAGCATGCGGTTTTCGTGGTCCCCAACTATCCCGAAGGTTACTCGACCGATGACAACGCCCGCGCCTTGATCGTAACCACACTTTTGGAAGAGATTGGGGTTCACGCACCGGCAAACTCGGCAGACCTGGCCTCCCGGTATCTGGCTTTCTTGTGGCATGCGTTTGATCCGGCCACCAAACGCTTCCGAAATTCCCTGACTTACGAATGCCAATGGCATGAGGTGGAAGGATCGGAAGACAGTCATGGTCGAGCCGTGTGGGGACTGGGAACAGTTCTCGGCCGATCCAAGAACACGGGATTGCGAGGAGCCGCGGGCCGCATGTTTGAACTTGCCGTGCCCGTTGCTGTCGAATTCAAGAGCCCGCGCGCCTGCGCTTTCGCCCTGCTGGGACTGCAGGAATACCTTGATTCGTTCCCCGGGGATCGCGCGGCGCTGGGCGCTTCGGACGCGCTGGCCAATCGACTGCTGAATTCCTACCGTGTCCACCGAACCGATGATTGGAGGTGGTTTGAAAACGGGCTGGCCTATTCCAATGCGCGATTGCCGCAGGCCTTGATACGAGCGGGCGTGCGCGCCGGGAACCAAGAGATGGTATCCGCGGGGCTTGAAGCGTTGGATTGGCTGGCCACGCTTCAGCGGTGCGATGTGAAAGGTCATTTCGTGCCCATCGGTTCAGAGGGCTTTTATTCCAAGACAACGGAGAAGGCCCGCTTCGACCAGCAACCCGTGGAGGCGTGTGCGGTCGTGTCGGCATGCTTGCAAGCGTATCGAGCGACGGGGAAGGGTCGCTGGCGCAAAGAGGCGTGGTCGGCCTTCAATTGGTTCTTGGGAGACAACGATTTGCAAATCGCGCTTTACGATCCAGCTACAGGCGGTTGTAGAGACGGGCTGCATCCTGACCGAGCTAATGAAAATCAGGGGGCTGAATCGACGCTGTCCTTCTTGATGGCACTTTTGGAAATGCGCCAGGTGGAAGAATACGACGGCACCGGGAAAAAGATATGAAGCGCCGCGCGGTAGTTTTGTAGCCGAAGCACAATTTTGGGAAGTCCCTTCCATGAATGGAGTCAGGCATTCCATGAACACGACCACGACCACGATGGTGCAATACGAAACTTTGTTTGAGCGGTATACCGGTAATCCAATTTTGACGGGAAAGGATTGGCCGTACTCCATCAACAGCGTATTCAACGCTGGAGCAACACTTCTGCCGGATGGTTCGACGCTGCTGCTTTGCCGCGTGGAAGATCGCCGCGGGCTTTCACATCTGTGCGCGGCCCGTTCGGTGAACGGCGTAGACGATTGGCGGATCGATCGCGAACCAACCTTGATCCCCGATGCGGAGCGATACCCGGAAGAGATCTGGGGGATTGAGGATCCGCGTATTACGTACATGCCGGAGCTCAAAAAATATGCCGTGGCCTATACCTCCTATTCGCGGGGCGGTCCTGGAGTTTCGCTGGCGCTGACGCACGACTTCCGGAGCTTTGAGAGACTTGGCGTCGTTATGTCGCCCGACGACAAGGACGCGGCGCTTCTGCCGCGAAGGATCGGTGAATTTTGGGCGCTGATCCACCGACCGATGACGCCGCTGGGAGCCCACGTGTGGATTTCCTATTCTCCCGATTTGCGCCACTGGGGAAATCACAAGCTCATGCTGGAGGCGCGCAGGGGTGCCTGGTGGGATGCGAACAAGATTGGCATGTCGCCGCCGCCGATTGAAACTTCCAGAGGCTGGCTGATGATCTATCACGGCGTGCGACGGACGCCTTCGAGTTCGATATACCGGCTGGGTCTGGCTCTCTTCGATCTTGAGCAGCCGGAAAAATGCCTGGTGCGCGGAGATTCCTGGATGTTTGCCCCCGAGGAGGATTACGAACGCCAGGGAGACGTACAGGATGTTGTTTTTCCTTGCGGCTATACTCTGGCGCCCGACGGAGACACTATCAATCTGTACTACGGCGCAGCCGATTCAAGCATTGCTTTGGCGCACGGGAGCATTCGAGCTCTGTTGACCTGGCTGGATGCCAATGGACATTCGGAGCATGGAAACGACCGGCGCCATAGGTGATTTTCACGCGGAGCGAGTAGGTGGGGCAGTGGCCGGGCACAGTGACTGGTGCGTGCCCCATATTGCTGCAACTACCCATGAGGTGCGAACCTCGAATGGTTCAGGGAATCGGTTGCCCTGCCCCACCCCCAGTTTTCTGTAAGTGTTGCATCCAAAAGACTTATATTTTCTGCAAGCTGTTTAGAATTATAGTGTTAGGGACGATTGCTAACGTGTTGATTCTAAATGACTTAAAATTGCACTAAGAGTGTGCAGTCTATCGGCTCTCAGAGGTTGCAAGTCACCAAGTTCGTCGGTGAACCGGCCACGATTGTGCGCGACCGATGTTGTTGCGTCTGGCTGGCCAGAAAAGACCGCACAGGCTGAAGCCTGTGCTACCAAAAGCAAAAACGCCGGCAAGATGCCGGCGCTACCAGGAAAATCCACAATATTACCTGAGAACCACTATAACGCTAGGAACTACTTTTTGTCAAGGACAAGATGTGTCATTAGCACAGAAGCGCCCAGGCGAGCGATGTTGAGGATGAAAAAGGCCAGTTCGCCGAGACGAGAAAGGTCTCGGCGAATTGGTCACTGCGGACTATTAATTGGAACCGTGTTCTGATTCGTTGACAGGCGCGCTCTTTTGTAGAACGTTGACGAGATGACGGCCTGTTTCAGGAACGCCACTGTGTTCGCCTCTCACGATTTCTTTTGCCTTGATGGAGTGGCCATAAACGTCTGCGCTGGCGTCGTCATCGGGGCGGATCGTGGAACCTTCGAGCGAAACGCCGGCAAAGACACCGCGTGAACGCGAGTAGCTGAGAATCTCGGCGCGCATCCAAGCGTCGGTAGCTGCGGAAGCATCACGTCCTTTGGGCCCACCGGCAACGGATGCATCGGCGCCCAGCTTAACCTTACTGCTGAGAATCGATTCCATACCTCTGCCGTTCATTACCAAGAGGATTAAGTCGGTGGCTTCGCCGCCGATTTGGAAGCCGACGCTGCCGCCTTCGAGGGCGTACATCGCTGGGGCTCCCCAAGCTCCGCGGAAGTGCTCACCGGTGCGGCAAACCATCGCGCCGCGTCCGTAGTCCGCGCCGACTCCAAAAGCCAGCTTTTTTACGGATGGGATGACAATAACGCATTCGGCCTTTTCCAAGAGTTCATGAGGAATGTTTTCCGGGACGTTGAGGACTTCCTGCAGGACCGTGCCGCACTCCTCGAGCCGTTTTTGTTCCTTGTTCAGTTGCCTGGCATAGACTGCACCTGCTACGAGCGAAAGACATGCTGCCGTAACCATAAGTTTCTTCATTACTGACCTCCAAGGTCTAAACATCTTCAGCTGACTTTTTGCACCAAAACAAACTCTTGATTGAAGGACCTTCAACACAATCTCTTTTGCGAGAGGGTTATGCGTTACCCGACTCTCAGGCGGGCGTTGCTGCAGATTTGAGTTAAGAACTTTTCTTGCCGCCGGCGACTAGCAGGGCAATTCCTCCTACGAGGGCGAGTCCACCGAATATGGGTGGAATGGGAATTCTGTCTTTGGTCTCCGTCGTAACATGCATGGGACCCACATCCATCACATGTTCGTGGCGGGTATACGAAAAACCTTGGTAGGCGAGTGCCAGGGCACCAAGAACTATCAAAACAATTCCGGCTATAAAGATGGGTCTCATGGTTTCAAGTCGCTAGTAAGCGATGTTAGACGAGTTGAGGTGGCGAATCTGTCCGGTTGTGCACACAATTGGTTTTCGTTCGGCCGCCAGGGAGGTTCAGGTTCGAACGCAGAAATGGCTCGGCGGGCTGGAATTCAGCTTCAGGGACGAGAATCCCTGGAAATCCTCTAGTGCGCGAGGGGCGGATCTTGCGTTTGGATTAAGAGCTCGCGAGCGCGGACGACAAAACGGTTCGGGGCTGCGCCGAGGTAGTCAAACGGGAAGCAAGTGATGAGTGTGAGAGTGCGGCCGCTCGACGCGTTGAGGACTTCGACGTTGCTGGCGGGAACGACTTGAGTGGATTCGACAAGATATTGAAAATCGCCGGTGGGCGTTTTGAGAGTGATTGTGTCGCCCAGCCGAACATTGCGGAGCGGGCGGAAAAAAGTGTCGCGGTGCCCGGCAAGAGCGACATTGCCGGGTTTTCCGGGCAAGGCGGTTTCGGGGATGTGGCCTACAGCGCGGCGCAAAATCGTGTGTGAATCGCCTTGCACGACGATGGCTTTCAGGTGCAGACGAGGAACCTGGATTTCACCAATGACGCCGCCCTCCACGAGTGGAAGCGAAGGCTCTTCGGTGCTTACACTTTCGAATTTTGCCTGCTCGTAGGCTTGATAGGCCTGCGCATCCACCACGACATATACGGAATAGCCGACGGCGAGGAGGCCGAGTGCCAGAAAGGAGTAGGACGCAGCGCGGAAGATTGTGGACCTAATCCGCCGACGTCGAACTGCGGCGCGGATGGCAAGTTTCATGAAGTGCCCTTGCCGGATTGTGCGTGAACCTGGCTTATGTCCACGGCAAAATAGCCGGGCCGATAGCGGACGTGAAGTTTGCTGCGGCCAGGTGCGGCGACTTTCACTTGAATTTTTCGGAACGATGCGTCGCCGCTACGTTTTTCCGGCGCGAACCCCAGAGTGTATTGTTCGCGCAGATCGCGCGCAATGAGCGCGGATATGCTGGCGATGGTTTCAGCGGAGCGCGGGAAGTAGGCGATGCCGCCGGTGCTTTTGCTGAGCCGGCGAAGGGCGCCAGGGTTTTCTTCCTGGCCGTCACCCTGCAAGACGATCGAATAAATCAGCACTTGCGAGCGTTGAGCGAGGTCGAGAACCTGCGAATACTTTACATGGCTGGCGTTATCGCCGCCGTCACTTACGATGATCAGAGCTTTTTTCTCGCAATGGCCAAAACGCATATGCTTGAGCCCTTCCGAGACTGCGTCATACAGGGCGGTTCGCCCGCGAGCGGAAACGGCAGCGATGGCAGTCTCGAGATCTTTGGCGTTGTGTGTGAAAGGTTTTCCGCCGAGCATTTGGAGCCACACATCGTCGTTGAAGTCGACGACGAACATTTCATCTTGAGGATTGCTTGAATGCGCGAAGGCGGAAACGGCGGCAGTTACTTCGGCGAGTTTCGGACCCATGCTTCGGCTGTGGTCGACGACGAGGCCAACAGTCACGGGAGCGTCTTCTTGTTCGAAGAGAGTGAGTTTCTGCGGACGCCCGTCTTCGAAGACGCTGAAGGCTTCCTGAGTTAGTCCTGGAACCACATCTCCATCTCCGTCGGTCACGCGGACAGGGAGCGCAACAAGTTCTGACGCTACCGAAATTGTGGAGGATCGTGCGCCTTCAGAAGAAGGGAATTGCTGCGATTGCGAAAGTCCGGGCGCGTTGGAAAAGAGCAGAAGAACGGCTAGGGGATAGCACCAAGGGAGCAGAGCGAAGTTGTGCGGTCGAATAGTCGGAGTCACTTGCAAATCTCCTCGCGCCGCGGGAGGAAAAGGATGGATCAAGCCCGCGGCGCAGTGGAGTTTCCGTGCGTTTATGAATGGGCCCTAGCTCGAGAAGCGCTTGAGAAGAAGCGCGACACCGAGTGAAGCCAGTCCGAGCAGCATGATTAGGGGCAGCTGGCTGGCAGTCTGTGGCAGTTCTGCGGTTTCTGCAACGGGCGTTGGAGCGGTTTCTATGGCCGGCGCAGGAGCTGGAGGACCGACCTGGATCGCTTCGCCTACTGGCTCTTCCTTCTGGTCGGGAGTTTCCGCGACAATGGGGGCCAACTTCAGGTCCGAATTATCGGTGGCCAGCGCCGGAACTGGCTCTTTTGCAAGCAAGGCCAGTTCGATAGCGCGCTGCTTCGGGTAAACAAATTCCTGACCGAAGTTATCGCCGGGATAAAACCAGCCCTTGAGAGCTTCCGGGTTGTCGCCCGAGCGCTCTACGAACTTGACGACCGTGTCGCCAGTCGGTTTGAGGCGGTAGTTGTTGATTGCGAGAACGGTGGCGATGATTTGCGAGCCGTCGGCGTTGAAAATCTGGACGATGTGGCGGTCGGATGGCGAATCGGCCAACACGAACGTGTATGTTCCCGCTGGCAAAATCTGCCCGGGGATTTCTACAGCCTGACTAAACGTCATTACGGTTTTTTTGTTCCACTCATCCGCGCGTGCGCCAGGGGCTAACGAGGCGCCGAGCAGTGTGAGCGCCAACACTGCGAAAATTGTCTTTACTAACTTCATCTCTATTTCCTCCCAAGATTTTGCGAATCGATTTATTGCTGGAGGATGGATAGTAGTATGCAGAGGGGACAGAAGCTGTACACTTGCGCACAGTTTCATTGTTTATTTGCGGATTTGACCAAACGGGAAGGGAATTGGACGCAACGGCGGGGTTTTAGGTACGAAAAAGGAAGATGGGAGCTACGCACTGACCATGAGAAGCCGCTGACTTTGAAGAAAGACTTCTCCGAAGGTCAAGGTCTTGCGTAGGTGGCTATCAGACGGCGGGAGAACGCGATGACTTTTCGGGAAGCAGGTCCGGTCCTGTTTGCGAGTTGTTCGCTCGCCCACCAGAGAAGAATTAGTGCCAGAACTGTCAGAGCCAGAAAAAGGAAAGCCACGCTAAAGAGGGCCAGGGAGACCAGAAGTTCGCGCATGTAGTAAGAGGAGAAACCGAGCCCCAGGATGGTGACGGCAAGTCCACAAGCGCACTCGCTGATCTTCAGCGTGCGCAAGAAATCCCATTGGCGTTGCGGTTTCATTTAGGTGTTTGCTGGGCGATCGCAGGTGCGACACTGGCGTTGGGAGTCGCGGACTTCAATTGATCCAGCGACGCCAGGACGCTTTGCCACTTAGCGCTGTCCTTCTTGGTTTCCAGAGGAAGAGAGAGGTCCGAATAGAAACCCAGGATGTTGTCGCGCAAATCCGGCGAAGTCAGGTCGAACTTGCGCGCCGCCAACTGGCCTAAAAGCTTTGCATAGGTTTCGTCGGTCAGAGAGTACTCGGCGGCCTTGGTTACCTTGCCTGTATCAAAATCGCTGTTGGTCAGTTCCAGCGAGCCGGAAGCCACTTGCTTCAGGTAGACGCGATATTGGTCGACGGTTGTATTGATGCTCTTGAAATACATGTCCTCGGTCTGAGCAGTTGGATTGTTGAACGCCAGCGCCTTGAACGGCCCAATCTTCGGCATATAACGCAGGACCACGGACCAGAAGCGGGTGCCGAAATCGGGCTTGGTGTAGTCCTTTCCCCACTCTTTTTCATAGTCGGAGCGCGAGAGCCGGTAGAGGAACTTCTTTTTCGCAAAATCGGGATGCTCTTTCATCATGTCCTTCTGGTGGGTACGAAGGGCGATCTGGGTCATTTGGGGAATCATGCGGCTGACCGCAAAGCGATACGAACCGACCGCGAGATCCTCATGCGTGAGCACGTCTTTCAACTCCACCCCATAAACAATGGGAAAAGTCCGTTCCAACAAAGGCTTGGACACTTGGAAGCCGATGAAATCGTGATACTGCTGCGACGCATAACGATTCTTGGCCACTTGCACCATGTCGAATCCAAACTCCGTCTTAAGGTGCGCGGAATGATCTTCGGCATATTTGACGGAATTGCCGTACTTTGCGCGCAATTTCGGATACTGAATGGCGACGGCTGCGTTGACTGCCGGATGGCCTGCAATATCCGAAGCATAGTGGGCCAGCGCGCCGAGAGCGAAGGCGAACTCATTGGCATCCTGGCTTTGCGCTAGCAGTTCTCGAACGAAGTCACCGCTGCGAACATAGTGAACCAAATTGCTGAATTCCACGCTGCCAAATGGATAGTAGCCAAGGTCCTGGATAACGGCGCCGCCGTACGCGTAGCCGTGGGCCTCTTTGAGCTGTTCCTCCGTTAGCCCGGGAAATCGCTGGAGAAGAAGCGGGCTGATCTCCGTGGTCCAAACCAAGTCCACGATCTCCTCGTGAGTGAGGACGGAGTATGCCGGCAAACCGCTCGCGCACAAAAGCAGAATGAAAAACGCTGCAGTTGCGCGGAGCATCCGCTGACGCCAGTCAGTGGAAGCCGGAATTTTCGCGAAAGGTATCCTACTTCGTTTTTCTGAGTTCATAGACGAGCTTCTTCGCTTCCTTCATTCTCTCTTTGTAGAAGGCCGGGCTGATCAGGACCTTTTTCGCTCCTAGTCGCAGGTCAGACTTGATGCCACGCTTCGACAAAAACAAGGAAAGCGCCAAGTAAGTCTTGATCTCTTTCTCGAGAAACGCGATTGCATGGCGCCTGGATTCATCCATTGCTTACCTCCAGCCTGACAGTAACGGCAAAACCTAAATACGACCTAGCAGCACGAGGATTACGACGATGACAAGAACGAGCCCGAGGCCGCCCGTCGGTCTGTAGCCCCAGTCTCTGCTGTGCGACCATCGCGGCAGTGCGCCAAAGAGTGCCAGGATCAAAAAGATGATTAAGATAGTTCCGAGCATTTTGTTCCTCTCTTCAAAAAACCAATCCGATGAAAATCAAACTTCCCGCCCCGGCGGCATTCCCACTGCTGTGGAGATTCCGCGCCGGGTCGGGGCCAGCTCGATCGCCATCTGGACCCGAGGTTAGATCACGACGCTGATTGCGAAGCGAGCGCCGGGATAGTACGGGTCGTACATGTAATAGCCCCCATCCACATAATCGATGTAGACGTCGTCGGTGTAGTACCAGCCTGCCGGCCAAGGCTGAACAAATCCAAACCAATAGCCGCCGTATTGAAAGCGAGAATATCCGCTCACCAAGACAGGGTTGCCCATGCGGAAGTTGTGCCCACGGCCAAAATTAGAACGGAAACGGTCGTCTGGGATTCGACCGCTACCCCTGGCGCTGAGGCGGAGCGCTGGCTGTTCGCGTTGTCTGGTCTGTTCCTGCTGTGAGCGCTGAGGACGCTGTGAAGAGGCAGTTTGTTGCTGGTGCTGCTGTTGTTGCTGACCCCTGGCTTGCTGTTGCTGCTGATGTTGCGGCTGTTGTTTCGGAGCTTGAGCTTGCTGCTGATGTTGCGACTGTTGTTTCGGAGCTTGAGCTTGCTGCTGATGTTGCGATTGTTGTTTCGGAGCTTGAGCTTGCTGCTGATGTTGCGGCTGTTGTTTCGGAGCTTGAGCTTGCTGCTGATGCTGCGGCTGTTGTTTCGGAGCCTGGGCTTGCTGCTGATGTTGTGGCTGTTGCTTCGGAGCCTGTTCTTGCTGTTGATGTTGCTGCTGTTGCGTGGGCTTGGCCTTTTCTTCCTGTTTCTCCTGCCGCGCATCAACCGCAGAAGTAAATCCTAGAAGCAGAAACAGTGCTGTTGCACCGATAACCACAATTCGTTTCGCCATCTTGTCTCCATTACTTTATGTGTCGATGTGCTGGACACTAGTCGTACGTGGAGCACCTATTGATTCCGATCGTTGATTCTCATCCAAGGCTTGAAAATGTTCACTGCGCCATTCATTTAGCCGCGTTGGTCATCCGACGTGGATACGAGAGAGCGAGTGGAACAATCCAAATACGTTGAGGAGCCAGAGTACGACGCAGATGACCACGAGAGCGTTCAAGATAGACTTGATACTGCCTGCCATAGGGATGAAACGATTCACAAGCCAAAGCAGGACGCCCACAACGATCAGGGCTATGAAAATTTGCATAAGAGGCATAGCTTTTTACCTTTCTGTCTGCTGTACGAGACACTTACACGTACACGCGAGTCCTGGGAATTGCGGCCTGCTCTGCCCAGTTCGGAAAATTCATTGAATCTCTTTGATTCACTCCAGAGATGCACTGCCGACCCAAGCAGGCCGTGCGATTCAAGTGTTGTTCGATGTCCCCCCGAGCCTTTGCGGTCGCGGAATTCAAGCTGAAGAGGATGAACTGGCAAACATTGCAATCCTTTTAATGCAATCCCATCCTAGCGTTCGTCAGCCTACGAGTCTGTTCACTTGTGTACAAGTCTTCGGTTTATTTTCGGTGAGAACTTGCCAGGCGAAACGGAGAAACGCACCTCGAGGATTTATTTTTTCTCTAAGTTGCTGGGATGGATCGTCCGGCAAACAAGCGTCCGCCAACGGTGAGATCAATTTGCCTTCAAGACGGATTCGTGGAGAACGAGGTCGTGCGAGGGGTGTGGGGATTCGACGATTCAGGCGTCGCGCCCATTCCGGGGCGAGTGGTTGCCCGGCTGGTCCCGTCTACTCGCTTGCGTTCCACACGTACAAGAAAGTGGCGTCGCTGGCGGTCTCAACCTTACGTCCAGCCTTTCGAGTTGCGCGATTCAGCGCGGAACGAACTTTTTCTTTTGAATCCACCAATTCAGCCAGTGGAACCTTCAGTGCGGAACCGGCTTTTAGACGGTCTAAATCCTTGAGGATTGCGGTGACAATCAGTTTGTGCTTTCCATTGCGGCCCTGCGGCACATCCAACTGCACCATGGTCTTGAAGTGCGTTGGTCCAGGTCTCGTTTGAGCGCTTCCCATAGTATCCTCCTACCGCCATGACACGCTAAACAAACGTGACGTTATCGTATCTAATCGTAGCGAGTCCTGCAAGTGAAAATGCGGGGCGGGGCGAGGCGGGGAACGGGGCGGGTGTGCGCGCGCGGTTCGGGCCGATGCGAGCCACTGGCTCGGCTAAGCGTGCAGTCTAGCTCCGGCTAACGCCATAGCTCGGCTCCCAAAAGATTTGACCCGTACGGCCTCCAGCCTGTTAGCGTCTGAGTGCTCTGAAGGAGTTGCCATGCTATCGGCGAAAACTCACTTCCAACAGGTCTCGCTGGAGATAGTCAGAAAAATTGTTGAAGAACAAATCCGGCGGGAAACGGAAGCCGAACAAGCTCAAGGAGCTAAGAAGCTGACGTTGGAAGAAAATTGCCTGCCGGAGCAAGGACGGTCCATAGCAAGGTCTCACAAATTTTCACAAGAGGAGCAATAGAAGCGATCCATGAATGCCAACAACGCAAACTCCAAGCCTTTGTCCAAGAAAAAAGATGCCTTCGACGCCCAAACTTTTCTGGATTCTGCGGGCGTGGCGAAAAAAGTTAAAGAGTTTAAGGGAGCGGATGTAATCTACACTCAAGGTGATGCCGCCAAGGGCGTGCTGTACTTACGCGAAGGTGGCGTCAAGCTTTCCGTTATCAACGAGTCCGGCAAAGAAGCGGTCGTCGCCATTCTGGGGCCGGGTGATTTCTTTGGCGAAGGCTGCCTGGCGGGTCAGCCCGTTCGCATGGGGACGGCTACCGCGGTCACACCCACCACCGTGCTCCTCATTGAGAAGAGCGAAATGTTCAAGGTGCTTCATGAGCAGCATGCTCTCTCCGACCGGTTCATCCATTTCATGCTGGCGCGGAACATTCGAATCGAAGAGGATTTGATCGATCAGCTTTTCAACTCCAGCGAAAAGCGGCTCGCCCGCACCCTCCTTTTGCTCGCCCGTTACGGCAAAGACGATAAGCCTCACGCCGTCCTTCCCAAGGTCTCGCAAGAAACGCTGGCCGAGATGATCGGCACAACGCGCTCTCGCGTTAATTTTTTCATGAACAAATTCAGAAAGCTCGGTTTCATCAAGTATAACGGCGGTTTGCAGATCAACACTTCTCTGTTGAGCGTCGTGCTGCACGAATAGCGTCTGCTGCCGGTTCCTGGATGGTGTTGTTGAGACTCCCGTCCAGGGTTTTCTAGCCGAGGCGGGAATTTGTGCTCTTGAAGATTAGTTGAAGGGAACTGGCCATTCGAGCACGCGTCCGCTCACCGGCCGATTCACACGCACGCCACGATTGCCTTTTTGGTCCGCCTCATTGTGTCGTTTGATCGCAATAGCGGCCAGGCACTTTGCTCGTTCAATCAATTGAAGCTCGCCGGCAGATGGCCTTCGTCGATCGCTGCAGTACATCTCCAGAGATCCGAGGAGTTCGTCATTCTCGGCAACCAGGCCTTCAGAATAGAAAGTTTCCAAACCAAAAAGCGTCGCGTTCGTGGCAATTCCGCCAAGCTCGCCGGCATCGTCCCCCGGCAGGGAAATGAGCGAAACCACGTTGGCAATCTGACAATCGAGAGCAGCACAGATTCCATTCAGCACTCCAGGCAGGGGCGCACGACTGGAAATCAGTTGAAGAAGTTGCTCTTCTGCGCTCAACAAATACTGGATCTTGTTGTCACGGTCGGGTGGCGCTTCGCGCTCTTGTGAGCTGTCGCGCGAGCCAAAACGGTATTCGTTCATCTGAGCTCTCCCTTATCAGGCCGCGTTCAGATCAATTGAAACTCGGTCAACGTGCTGCGTTGTTGTGGGAGTGTTTTTTCGTCCCCGTTCCCTTCGCTGATACAAACAGACTTCCATTGTGCCTTCCGGCTTGCCGCTTAGCGTCCGTCGTGATCGTGATCCGGGTGACTGTGACGCCAATTCCAGTACGACCGTTGGTCTTTCACTTTTATTTCGACAAAGGGCCGATACTCTCTGTGCCTCTCGGTGAGGTACACACGGTAGGAGCGGTCTTCGTTGTCATCCCAATTGTGATAGTCCTTGTGGTCGCGGTCATAGACCCTGTTCTGGCCCTTATCGTCTCGGTGATTTTCCTCTTGGCGTCCATTGTCTTGCGGCTTGGCCGCGGCGCTAATTGCCGCTGGCGCAACAAGGGCTGCAGTTAGAAAAAAAGAACCTAGAAAATATTGATATCCACGGTGCATGTCATCTTCCTCCGGCTCGAGATTTCCATCTCGGAAACCTCATCTTGCTTAGAAGTATCCATTTATATCCGGCTGGAAGATGTCCGAAACCGCACACTTGTTTCGACCGCCCAACTTCATTCTTGATTTCGAGAAATTCCAGGGTGCGAAGCTGTAAAGTGCGATTCAAAGGCCCGAGCGGCCCGGGCGGCTCTTGGCCGCTTGTCTTTCATCGCATAGAGCGCCCTGTCCGCTGCGTAGAGCAAGGTTCCGACAGTTCCGGCGTCCTTCGGATGACTGGCGATCCCGACGCTCACGGAAATTGCGGGCTCTTCGGTTTCGCTCGCAAGAAGTTCGCAAATCCGGTGCGCTACCAATGTGGCGGCTGCCATCCCCGTTTCCGGCAGCACCAGCGCAAACTCATCCCCACCGTGACGAGCCGCCGTGTCTACAGATCGGCAGCTGTCTTTCAGGATCCGCCCGAGCCTGCACAGCGCCCGGTCACCCACCACATGACCAAATTGATCGTTAATCCCTTTCAATCCGTCGAGGTCCAGCAATACGAGAGAGAATTCCCTGTTGGTTCGGCTGGATCGGGCGATCTCCGCGTGCAGTGTGTCGAAAAGGCTGCGATGATTGGACAAGCCGGTCAGCGAATCGCTCGATGCCTGATGCCGCAGTTGATCCTCAAGAGTCCGCTGTTCTGTGACGTCAACGGCGATGATTTCGTAGCCGGCAAAGTTGGCTTTGTCGTCGTAGACCTCCCGGCCGCTTAGCCAGGCTTTCAGACTCGTTCCGTCCTTACGCTTCCACTCTATTTCAACTGGCTCGATTCGCTTTCCGTCGGCGGAGGGCCCCACCAGGGATGATCCTTTACCCAAACTCGAAAGCAGCTCGGTCGAATGATGCGCGGCCAGAAGATCTTCCTTGCTTGCGTAACCAAGCATGGTTAACAGCGCTTGATTAACGTCGATGGTTTCTCCTTCCGCGTTGCATCGGAATATTCCGTAGGCGGGATTATCCACGAGCGCGCGATACAGCGATTGTGAATGCCGCAAGGCTTTTCGCGCCTCTTCCAACTCCTCACGGAGTTGCCTTTCGTTCAGCGCTTGACGAACCGCCATCGGCAATTGAGCGATGTGGTCCCGCTCAACGTAATCAAAAGCGCCGTCCGCCGCTAGCTGCGCGATGGACTCGCTTCTTATTGCGCTGGCCACGAACAACAATGGCGTCTCCTGTAGCTCTTTATGGAGGACTTGCAAAGCCCTGGATCCTTTCAAACTCGGACAGGGGTACTCGGCGACCACCACATCGTAGGATTGGGCGTGCAATCGTTCGGCGCATTGCGCCAAGTTCAAAACGAAATCCGCACTCACCGTGAATTGCGCTTTTTTCAGCTCTTCCAGACAGTTGTCTACTACCTCTGCATCGCGATGGATGAAGAGCATTCGGAGCGGCCGCCGTCTGTGAGACGCGGGGCTCTCGGTTCGGAATCTCGCCTGATCAGACTGCAACGCGATCTGAGTCAAGTTTGACATGCAGGCCCTCGTGGACTACCCAAGCCGTCCTTAGATGTCCGGACGAGCGGCTAATGGGTAGACCCCCTCCCGCACAAGGTATGCCACCCTGGAACTGACGTCTGTTCCATTTTGGACATCTGCAATATGAGGCCGTTCCAAGGAAGCACGGGGCCGGGATCGCGGAAGGCCTATTTTGCGTGTGGCTCAGCGAATGCACCCATTTGGATGCCACTGTTCAAAATGGAACAGAGAAGACTGTACCGCCTGCTAGAAGATGCGCTGGCACGTTGGATGCCAAGGCGGCATCAGGAGAATCACCATGAAGAGTTGTCCGGAGTGCGATAGTACGAGGATCCATCTATCTAGGCGCAGGGGCATTGTGGAGAGAATAATTCTTGCCTCGATCTTCGTCAGGCCGTTTCGCTGCCTGAAATGTGACGCCCGATTTTACCGCTGGTCTCTTTCTCCAAACCCTCAGGCATCCCCAATCGCTAAATAGAAGTTCCAGGCAAGAGTGAATCCTCACTGGAAACTGCCCCGCTTCTTCGCTTCCTTTTTAGCCTGCACAGGCCTGTGAAAGTTAGCGCCCACCGATGGCACCTTCCTGCCCAAATCCACGACAGCGGTCTGGCGGCAGTCAGCTAGCGCTCCGATGGTCCCCGAAGCTTCCGTGTCGGGAAAAAGACCATAGTTTAAGTACTGAATCCGTTACATTTTGTAACATGCCCCTGAGTTTGTTGCTGTAACAGTTTTCCATTATCCCTGTAAATTATTAAAAACACATGTCTTAGAGCGATTCGAGGAATGGGCTGGCAGTTGCTGTTATGGAGTCGGCGCGACCGATGAATGGCACGCGCGTTGGCAGGCGGCGTGTTCACCTCGCTGCCCGCCAAACGTAATCGCCGGGAAGAAGGTTTTAGGAAAAATGAAACTCGAATTTCAGAAAAGACGCCCACGCCGGAACCATCTTCGCGGATTTTCTACCATGGAATTGCTCGTCGTCATGGCCGTCGGCACGATCTTGACGGCAGTCGCGCTGCCATCCTTTATGCGGGCTTATCGCAATTACCAACTAAATGACGCCGCCAACCAGGTTGCCGGCGTTCTCAAATATACGCATTACGAGGCCATTCGACTCAATGTCCCGCTTGCGACTCCGCTAAAAGCCAGATTTTCGAATACGCAGACACAAGCCGGCGTCTATGTCTTTTGCGATTCCAACAACAACAGTACAGTGGTATCGACGGACAAGCAGGCGTTGTTCCCCGGCGCGGTCACGGTGGTTCCCTCCAGCACTCCTCCAAACACCGGGGGACTGGCTACTGCCGTGGGCGCTGCGGCCTTCACTAACATTTCTCCCACAAGTGGTTCCATTTCCTTCGATCAGCGGGGGGCCGTTACGCCGGCGGCGGTCAGCGTGATTTACATTGGAAACACAGGAATTCCTGCTTTAGGTTATCAAGCCGTCGTGGTGCTCCCCACCGGTTCCATACAGATTTGGTCCTCCGATAGCGGGGGCAACTGGACGCGAGTCGATTAGCTCTGGCGAAAAAAGAGGAAGAAAATGCGACCGATATTAAAAAAGCAGGGGTGCAAACAGCGCGGTTTCACAATGATCGAGACGTTGATCGCCACGATGATCATGGTGGTCGGCGTCGTGGGAGTGGCGCAGCTCATTCCACTTTCCATTCGTCTGAACAGTTCCAATCGCGACGACTCCACGGCGCTGGTCTTCGCTCAGCGGGAGTTGGACGCCATGGTGGACCAGCCGGTCTCCGCGGCGACGTTCAGCGACCCCCAAGGTATTTTTTGCCCTCCGGCGGCCAACTGCAACCTGGGAAATGCCGCAACGCCGAAGGTCCCCGTCGGCAGCCCAGTGATCATGGTCAACAACGTCAGGCCGCTCATCGACTTCTCTCAGGCGGCCGTCGCGGGCTACAGCTTCACTTATACGGACCCCAACGACCCCGCTCAATTGCAGTATGACGTTCGCTGGTCGGTCATCACGTACTCAAACGCCGGCAATCCTACCGGCAAGCGATTCATCGTTGGCGTGCGCCGCAGGGGCGGGAACAATCCGCTGCTGCCGGTCACGCTCGATACCATGGTGGAAAAATGAAGCTCGCGCCTAATCAGAAATATCAATCAGGTTTCACGATGTTGGAGATGATGGTTTCCGTGGCCATTTTCGTGGTCATTAGCAGCGCCATCTTTGGCCTGCTGGGAAACTCCCAGAAGCAATTCCGGACCGAGTCGCAGCTACTCGGCTCTTTTCAGGAAGCCCGGATAGGGCTGGACCAGATTGTTCGCGATGCCGGCGACGCCGGCTACCCTCCCCAAAATCATTTCTTGGTACTGCCCACTGCGGATAAATACGCGATCGGGCCGCTGGGCTGGCATCCCGGCTACTCTGCGAACACCCCCTGCCTCATTGGCACGGCCGGCGGAGGAACGTGCCAAAGCCCAAGCGATTATGACGTGATCTTTGAGGGGGATAACAACGACGGGAACGGTGTGATGTGGACGCGCTATCAATTGCAGAACACAACGCTCTACCGCGGCTCGGTGCCCAAGACGGTGGGGTCTAACCCGTGGGCGGCGACTGCCCCCGCGGGCGTCATGATTCCTTACGTGACGAACGTCATGAACAACGCCCCTGCCGCGCAGATTGCCACCTTCCAGGCGGAGTATCCCAACATGTTCCCGGGCGGGGCGGCTCAACCGGTTTTCCAGTTCATTTGTGACACCGCAACCGGCGATGTTCTCTGCCAGAGTGCCGCCGGCAGCAATTCGCCGTCGAATGTTCGCGACATTGAAATCAGGCTCATCGTCATGTCCCCGCAGCAAGACATGCAAACGAAAAAGTGGCGTCTTGTGGAGTTGAACGGGCGCGCACGCCGGATCAATCCGAATCAGTAGCCATATGGAGAAAAGTATGAAACCCAACCACACTAACCGCCGCAGAGAGCAGGAATCGGGAGTTGCGCTGCTCGTAGCGATTTTCGTCTTGTTGCTTGTGAGCGTTATCGCGATTTCCCTGGTGATCGCCTCGGGAGGAGAAAGCTCTCTCGAAGGTAACTACCGCTCCGAGGCTAGCGCGTATCTGGCGGGAACGGCAGGACTGGAAGAAGCGCGCGGCCGGCTGCTCAAAAAGAACGCAGACTATTTCAACAACACGGTTGCGACTTTCATGCCTACGGCCGGGCCGCTTGCGGTCGGCCAAGTCCGCTACATTCTGAATCCTGGGCCGAACGATACCCTGGCAACGATACTGACAGCCTATCCAGACACCGAGTATGCGACAGAGTTTGGCGCGGCGCCGCTTGCCGCAAACGTGCAGACGATTGCTTCCGTGTCCACCGTAACTTCTGGTGGGACCACTTACTACGGGCCGCAGTACAAGTGGGTTCGGATTAACCCTGCGACGGAGAAATCCATAAACACGGACGTCAACTTCGACAACGTTTACGACAGCACCACTCCTTTGTATTATGATGCGAGCCTCCTGAGCGCGCTCGGCGCTCCTAAGCCGAGTCTCTTTCTTCCGCCAATGGTTGGAGGCCTCCCAAACCTTGCCGCCAATCCGAACGCCAAGCAAGCTCTGGAAATCACGACGCTCGCGGTTTTGCCGAGCGGCACCCAGAAAATTCTGCAATACGTGGTGACGCCTGTCTCGTTCGGCCTGAACTTTCCCTCATCGCTTACGATGGCGGGCACGATCGGGACATTTAATGGTGCGAACTCGAATCCGTATCACATTAATGGACAGGATGGGTCCGGCGGCGCACCCGCGGTTGCCGGATGTACGCCGAACCCAAGTACGATCTTGCCGGCCATCGGGGTGACCGCGGGAAACGACGCTGCCGGCACCGCTACGAACCAGGCTCAAGTTGGCAGCAACCTGCCTCGTCCCGGCAACTACGACGGTGCGCCTGCCAACCCTCCTCTCTCCGGAGGGAATGTTGCCAGCGTGAGCAACGTGGGCCTGTCGACCGCTCTTAGTTCGCCAGCCGCCCTCAACCAACTTGTACAGACGCTCGAGCAAAACGCCGACGCAGTCATGCCCAATCCGCCTCCCGCGCCAGGCGTAGATAATAGCGGCACAACCTACAACTTTGGCGGAACCGGATGGCCCTCTGGAATGTCAGCGACCAATCCCCAGGTCGTCGTAGTTGACGGCAGCTTCGATCTGGGGCCCAACACGGGATACGGTCTCCTCGTGGTAACGGGCAACTTCCTGTACCACGGCAATTCCGGATGGAATGGAATTATTCTCGTCATCGGAGAAGGCACAACAACCTTCCAGGGTAACGGAGGCGGCAGCGGCCAATTCAATGGCGCCATTTACGCGGCTACGACGAGGGACGCTTCGGGCAATCCATTAGCGACTTTCGGGACCACGAATTTTGACATCAGTGGCGGCGGCGGTAACGGCATTTACTACGACAGCTGCTGGGTAAACAACGTGCAACAACCACCGACGTATCAAGTGCTTTCGTTCCGTGAACTACACTGAGGATCAGGTTATGCCAATGAAAACGAATCACAGCTTTCTGATGAGTGCAGCTCTGGCGTTTGTCGCGGTCCTTGGGTTGTCATCCGCTTCTCTGGCCCAAAGCGATTCGCAAAACAGCGGGACGACAGCGAAGCAACACAAGCAGGCGGCAGGGTCCCACAAAGTGTGGACCAACGATGACCTTGCATCCGTGCGTTCGCCTGCCGACGCGTACGTCGAGGCCAAGCAACAGCAGGCAGGCAAGTCGGGCGAATCCGTTCAAACTGTTTCCGGCAAGCAGCCCGTTGCAAGTGGTCACAAGGTCTATCCGTCAGCCGCACTCTCCAACCCCAAGACGCCAGCCGACGCCGACCGCATGATTGCGTGGGAAGAACGGGACATTTCGGGCCAACAGGATTACCTTGCCTCCCTCAAAAAAGATATCGACGAAGCTCCCGCTGGCGAGCGCAAGGATCGGCTATTGGATGTGTTACAAAAGCGCCAGCAGATACTGGCCGACACACAAAATGAGTTGAAAAACCTCCAGGCAAAGAAAAAGGATCTCGAGAAGCCTCCGGCTGATAACACCTCGGCATCCTCGGAGCAGCCTCCCCAGTAACCCGGGCCGGCCAGAATTTGGCCGGTAGACGGCTCACTGGCTACGTCCTAATCGGTTTCCGGAAGATAACTTATTAGCGGACGGAGTTGATTTACTCGATTCAGTTGGTTTCCCGGAATGATTACACTAGAGCAGTAGATCCAGCATTGCCACACGCACTCGCGTGGCGCCTTGCCCTTGGGGATCCATCTCGGGCCTTGAAAAGTAGGGCGAGCCGTCCGCATCTTCAGAGCCCCGGAGGGCAATGTCACAGGCTCCGTGGCGGAATTGCGCGGAGGTCAAGGCTATGTCGCTGAAAATCATGGTTGTTGACGATGAGCCGGCGAGCTCCCAACTCCTTCGGGTCTTGGCTGCCCCAGAAGGGCATGTCCTCCTGACGTTTGACGACTGCCCGACTGCCGGTGAACGCGCGGACAAACAGCGCTTTGATGTGGCTTTTGTAGGCATGCGCTTGCCTCAACTGGAAGGACTTGCGCTCGCACGCCGCCTCCGGAATTCACAGCTCAATAGAGAGACCGCGATCGTGATGCTCAGTCCCGCCGAGGATATCGTGAGCCTGCGCAAGGCTTTCGGCGACGGCGCTGACTTCGTCCTCACCAAGCCATTGACCGCGGCCCGGCTGCGCCCCATGCTCGCCGCCATGGACTCATCAGGGTGGAAAGGGAGAAGGCACGCGGCTCGTTTACCGCTCTTTACCGAGGTCCTCGGCACCTGGGATAACCAGCAATTTCCCCTGCGTAGCATGAATATCAGCGAAACCGGCATGCTGCTGCAACCCGCCTTGGATATCGAGGTGGGCCAGCAAGTTGGCTTGGAGTTCAAAATCGCGGAAGTCCGCGCCTCTTTAAACGTGCGTGTTCGTATCGTGCGTAAAGAAGGAACCGAACGCATGGGCGTGGCATTCCTGGGACTCGCTCCGGAAGAGCACAATGCGATTCAACTCTACGTGATGGGGCGCCTGAGGGACCTCACACCGGAGCGAGATTTATCGGACATCGGAATGCATCGGTTATTCAATTCCTAGCACTCGGCTCCTAGCGCTGGGCTTGTGGGCCACTCTGACTGCGCTGAAACGCTTTTGCGCCTATCTTTTTTCCGCAAGGCTTGCTGTCTTTCATGACACCGCGACCTTTCCAGCCGCCTGCGATGTTGCACGCCTCTGGCCCGAAGTTGGTTCGGGATCTGCCCAGACGCGGCGCAGTTCCTCGGCCCGGCGGATAACGCGGTCGATGAGATCGGCCGAAGCCTGCGGTTTGGCGGAAGTCTTGGGGGAAGACCCCTTGCCGTTGGGAGAGATTTCCAGAAGTTCGAGCTTTTCGAACACAGGTTTCATGGCGCGCTCCGGATTGCGGAAGAACTCCGTGCCGCGAATGCGCGTGAAAATCCAGCCCATTCGTTCGAGGACGGACTGCCGGTCCATGTCTCCCGGAAGTTTTTCGAGCGGATGATAGCGGTCGCCATCGCATTCGATGGCGAGGCGTCTGCCATCCCCTTCGACGACTAGATCGATCCGGAACGCGCCAACCCTCCATTGCGGAGCCACGCTATACCCGGCTGCCGAGAGAAGTTTCATGACTTCACGCTCGAACCCGGACTGCGTGCGGTTTTCCTTTTCTTCGAGCGCCCGCATGAGCCGGCTGGGGTCCTGAGCGTGTTCGATCAACTGGCGGCGAAGGTCGTCCGCTTTCAAGTCGTTTTGCGGGCTAAGAGAATGCACGATCCACATCTGGTCGCGGGCGCGGCTCGCGGCCACATTAAAACGCTGCTTGAACAATTCCTGGTCGCGGAGAGAGAGCGGCCCGCGCTGCGCCGTATCGACAAGAGAAATGAAGACCACGTCCCGCTCATCACCCTGGAATTGAGCCGCGTTTCCGCAGAGGAGCCGATGGAGCTCGTAACGATCCGGCGAAATGTGCCTGCGCAGCAGGTTATCGATTTCAAGCGCCTGCTCGTCGCCGACGAGGGAAACCACTCCGAAGCTCGTGGGCTGGCCGGAGTCATTCTTCTTGTACTCCGGTTGTTCCATCGCCGCCGTAAGCAGGGAAGCGACACCCAAAGCTTCCTGGCGATTGATTTTGCCGTCGCGGCTCGAGCCGGTCACCCGATACGCGATGGTATGCGGGCGGAGTTGCACTCCGCTGGCATCTCGCAGAGGCTTGATCCTGAAATCGTAAGAAATCATGTTGCTGAACTGGATGATTTCCGGCACGCAACGGAAATGTTCCACGAGGCAAGTCGTCCCGCCAAAGGATTGCCGCGCCAGGTCGTAGATTGAAATTTGACCGTCGTACAGATCGGAATTGGGAATGCCCGGCAAATACTGGAAGATAAGATTTTGGATAATCCCAAGCTCTTGGCCCACGGCGGAAGGGCTGACCTGCTCGTGGTCGCCGACAACGAGCACCGTCTTGCCGAGATACAGCGCGACCAGCGCCATGACGTCGCTTTGGCTAGCCTCGTCGATGATGACCACATCGAAGCGCGTGATGCGCGGATCGAAATTCTCGACCACCCTCGAGAGCGGCATGACCCACACGGGAACTGCACCGCGGCACTCGGACATTTTTCTGGCAGCTTCGGCTCTCAACAGAGAAACACGAATCCCGTGGCCCTTGCCGATGCGGCGTATGGTGTCCAACCAGCCCACCAGCGCTTGACGCTGGCGTGAGGACGTACGGCGAGCCTGAGCAGCCCACGCGCGCGTGTCAATGAGACCCACGGTGACGCGGCGGAGCTGCTCGTGCAGCTTTTCACTTTTCGTTTGGAGAGTTTCGAGCGAAACGCTGGAGCGGCGATCGAGTTCGTCGTTGAGCTGCCGCCAGGTCCACGCGGCGGCGGGATCGCGAGGCGGTTCGCTTCGGCCGTGCACTCCAGCGCGATTTCGCACCGCACCCGCCCAGGCCGGCGCTGCGCTCTCGAGCTTGGCGAGCAGCGTGCGGCGAAGATCGAGATCAGCTTGGCGGCTTTTGAGTTCCAGCAGGCCATCGTAAGCGTCGCGGTAATCGCTGGAATCTTCGTCGCTCACTGCGGCGAGCAGCTTGGCTGTTGCTTTCGAGGATTTCGCAAGTCGTGCCGCGAGCTTTAGTCTGGCCTTGAGGTCCCGGGCTTCTTGTTCGAGCTGCAGCAACTTTAGCTTCTTGAAGCGCGCATCAAGAATCGGAAGCAGCGAGTCGCTGACTGCTTTTCCGATTCGGATCAATTCTCCGTCTGCGCCCACCACGGCAGGCTGCTCGGCAATAAACTTGTCCCACTTAAAGCCAAGGTCGCTTAGTTGCTGCTGGAGCGGAAGCCAGGTATGTTCGTGCCAATCGAGACATCCCTCGATGGAATCGCAAAACTGCATTAATGTTTTTTCGACCTCTTCTCCCATTTGTCCGGAAGGCGGCGTTCCCAGGATTGCCACTTGACGGTCCCAGCGCCCGCTCAGCTCCTGCCGCAGCTTCTTGAGATGGGCCAGTTTGCGCAACGCTTGAAAATGTTCCGGGGTGCGCGGATTCACGTTATTCACTTTCGTTGATTCGATCCATTGGCCCCACGTCTTATGCGTGAACAACGTGAAGGAACCGAGCTTGCCTCCGTCCTCTAGATGAGCGAGGATTTCGCAGGCGACGCGCTCCTGATCTTCAAAATCTGAATTGTGGGCCAGTTGAGGCCCGTATTGAACGAAAGACTCCTGAGCCTTGGCCGCTTCGCTATGAACCAGGCGGACAAAACTCACCAATTGCTCCCAGGGCTGGCGATGCGCTTTCCCATATTTCCCAGCGTAAACGGCGGCCAGCTTCCACTTTTCTTTCCCGGAGAGAGGTTCAACGGCTTGTACCAGGCTGGCAGTCAGAGCTTCTAGTTCATCCGGGCTGCCTTGCGAAACGCCGGATTGCCAAAGATCGGATCGGAAATCCAGGTCCTCCATGCCGAGACGATTTCGCTCGCTTAGAGCACCCTCGAAGTCTTCCGGCCTCGGAAGATCGTGGAGTTCCGGAAGATTTCCAGAAAGTTCGATTTCGTCCTCTCGGGAGATGGAAACGCTGGTGCGATAGAGGTCGGCCAATTCGCCGGGAGAAAGAGGCAAGGGAGCAACCGCTGCGACCGGACCAGGAACCCATCCCAGCGCCGCTTTTTCTTGAGCAACTTTGCGGGCCGCGTCGGAGGGAGCCCAGGTTTTTCCGGCGATGACGATGTCCCGGTATTCGTCCGCGCGCGCGTCCGCGAATTGTTTGCGAATTTGCTCGAGCTTTTTCAAAATGTCGCCGCGTTCGGCTTCCAGCTTCTTGGCCTCGGTCTCCAACGAAACTGCGTCCGCTCGCGATAATCTTTCTGCAATCGAGCCCACGGCGCTTTCCAACTGCTTGCGGCTATCGAGGTCGCTCTCGAGGAGGCTCACGCACAGCGGACGCAGCTCCGGCACGATGTGATGCCGCACCATTCGCAACGCTTTCGTCGTGTGGCTGGTAACGAGGACACTCTTTCCCTCCGCCAGCAAATGGCCGATCAAATTGCCGATGGTGTGCGTCTTCCCAGTGCCTGGCGGGCCTTGCACCAGAACTCCACCGTGCCGTTCGAGTTGCTTCGCAATGCGTATCTGTTCTGGATTTGCCGGCTTGCTTAGAAGAACCTCCGCTTCCGTTTCCACCGTTTCGCTTGCGGGCAATTCCGTTTCATCCGTGGTTGCGATCGGGGACTCTTCGCCGACGATGTTTAAGAGAGACCACGGAAGATCTTCGCGCGTCCGGAGATCGGCGAGGATGCCTTCAATGGCGGCGGCGAACCCCAAGGTGCGGGAGCGCAAGAATAGAAGCGGGTCGCGGCCGATGCTAGGGTCATGCTGCTCCTCAGCAGGCGCTCTCCCCTCGATGAACTCTCCGCGTGGAGATAATTGTATAACCATGCGTTTGAGAAACCCGGAAGTCGAGCCATTGATCAACGGATGAAAGCCTTCTTGCTCCAACTCTTCGCGGCACCGGCCGATGGCGCGTCCATCCACGTCGGCCATGGATTGAAAGAGAGCCGAATAAAGTTCGACAGGATGATCGGCTTCTGAAATCGTGAACTCCGGCACGGCAGCGTTGAATTGCAGTTGCAGGCGCTGAAGGAGAATCGGATGGTAGATGTCACCTTCGGCGCGGCGCCAGCTCAGGATGCCGTCTCCCAGAACGAGTTCGACGCGTTCAGCCTCACGGTCGATTCGCCCGTAGAGCGCGTACAGAGTCTCGAAGATTTTCATGGCCGCGCGAGCAGGCTTTTCACTCTTTGCCCACTCATCCCGCAAAAGTTTCCAGCGTTGCAGGGCCGCGGATCTGGCCTTGTCGTCATCGAAGTTCACGATGCGAGGATTGCCCGCTTGATCCAATTCTTCCCGGGATTGCTGTACGAGAATTTTTTCGGAAGGATTTTCCCATCCGGTTACAAGCCAACTCGAAACTTCTTCCGGTGGTTCGGGAGGACGAGTTAGAACCGGGCGCTGCACCTTCAGAATAAATTCTTCGTTGCCCGCATCGGCGGATTGCGTTTTCCCGGCCTTGGCATTTGCTGACTGCGATTTGCCCGTACCTCGCTTGATACTTGGATGGTCAGGTAAGCCATGCAGCCAGAGGCTCCAGGGTTGCTCGCGAATCTGCCGCTTGGCGGGATTGCGGTGCTGGTTCAGAGCTTCCAGGTAGCGGAAGACGCGCGTGAGTTTGTCGCGAGCAGTTCGCAGTTTTTCGGAATCCATGTTTAAAGGCCTTTTCAGGGACAGGTGTAGTGACTGGGGTTGGCTGTGGTGACTCCAGAATATCAGCGTCGCCTGGATAATCTCAACGTCTTAAAAATATAGAACACAGGACGGTCGCGTTAGTTGCATCTCTGCGATTGGTCATTGTTATTGGCTGTACCGTTGGAAGCGAGAGAGGATTTTCGCCAGCGGTGGAAGAACGGAACGCCGGCGAGGATCACTAGCAGTCCCAGCGAAGAGCGGATGGGCCGCACCATCCACAAGTTTGCGGTAAGAGCAATGGCCGCGGCCAAGAAAATGAGAGGCGTCAGCGGATAGCCCCAGGCGCGGTAGGGGCGGAAAAGGTTGGGTTCGATTTTGCGCAATCGAAACAGGGCAATCGCTGTTAGTGCGAAGAAAATCCAGACGGCAAAGACGAACAGCGAATAGAGCTCTTCGTACGTTCCGCTGAGCGCGAGCAGCGCGGCTATGCTGCCGAGGAAGATAAGCGAGCCGCTGGGGGTGCGAAACGACGGATGAATGCGGCTGGCGAATTGAAAGAAAAGGCCGTCGCGAGCCATGGCGTAAGGAATGCGGGCACCGGTCAGCACGACCACGTGGAGAGCACCGAGTGCGGAGACGGCCATGGCCACAGTGAGCCAAGCGGCGCCGCGCGTGCCGGCGAACAACTGGACAACGTCCGAGGCGACGTGTGGCGATTGCGCTATGGCCGCGAAGGACAGCATGCGGAAGTAAACAACGTTCGCCATTAGATAGAGACCGCCGACCGTGAGCAGTCCCAGGATTATGGCTCGGGGAATGTTCTTTTCAGGGAGCTGAATTTCTTCGCCTACGTCGCCGAGATCGTTGAAGCCGTTGTAAGCCCACATCGCCGGGACGAGTGCGGTGAGCACCGCACCGACTGTTGCCCAACTTAGCGAGGGCATACCGAGAGCGGGAGCCGCTGGCGCGGCTGCGATCGCGGGGTCTTTTCCGAACAGAACGCCTCCGACCACAATCAACACGATGGCGCCGATCTTCAGGGATGTCAGCACCAATTGAATAGCGCCGCCAAAGCGCACACTCAAATAATTGACAGCCGTTACGGCGATCACCGCGAGCGCCGCAAGTGGCTGGGCCGCGGTGAACGTAAATTCATATCGCCCGATGTGATACGCGAACAACGGTGTGGTTACGATCGGGAATAGGAACCCGAGGAAGCGCAGGAATCCGGCAGCTAGCGTAGCCATGGCCACGGGGCGCTCGAGAAAAGAGCTCATCCAGCCGAACAGAAATCCCCAGAGAGGGCCGAGGCCGCGGTTGAGGTAAACGTAAGGACCGCCAGCTTTGGGGAAGGCGGCGCCGAGTTCGGCATAACAGAAGGCGCCGAAAAGAACGATGAGTCCCCCGATGAGCCACGCGGCGAAAACAAGAGTGGCGGAGCCGACCGCGCGTGCCATATCGCTGGTGACGAGGAAGATTCCCGTTCCGATGGTGTCGCCAATGACGATTGCGACCGCCGACCAGAGACCAAGGCCACGAACTAAATCAGAATGCTGAGGACGCGCGGCTGACGCAGAACCTTTGGTATGCATGCAAGTTCGAGAGCCTACTATCGGAGGTAGAGGTGGTCAACCGTCATCAAATTAAAGGCGAAATACGAAACTCGAAATGTGAAATTGGGAATTTGAAACGAATGTCTCTCCTTTGAGTGATTTGCAAGAAGGAGCCGGTCTAAAGACCGGCCACTACAACGGCGTGCGGAATCGGCAACGTACGCGTTATCATCTAGGGCGTTATGACTACGCAGAAATCCATGCTGACTAAATTCCCTTGGGACGAGCGCTACAAAATCTCCAGCGTCGAAGACGTGATGACTCCTGCGCTCGTCGTGTATCCGGAATTCATCGCTTCAAACATCGAACGGACTTTGGCGCTGCTGGGCGGCGATGCGGATCGCTGGCGCGTGCACATCAAGACGGCGAAGCTGGGCTACACACTCGAGATGTTGATCGAGCGCGGCATCCGCAATTTCAAGTGTGCGACGACTCTGGAATTGCTGGTGGCGTGCCAGCGCGGCGCGGCGGATGTCCTGCTGGCGTATCCATCCGTCGGTGCAAATGCGCGGCGGGTGCGGGAGATCGCGAAGGAGTTTCCGCGGGTGCGCGTTTCCGTTTTGGTTGAGAACGAAGAACAGGTGCGGCAATGGCAGGGCAGCCGGGTGGGAGTTTTTCTCGACATAAATCCCGGCATGAACCGCACTGGCGTCGAACAGAGCCACAGCGACGAAGTTGTTAAGCTAGTGCGCACGATTGGGGCTGGCGGCTTGGAGTTCCGAGGTTTGCACTATTATGACGGGCAACATCGTGAACTCGACGAGCGCGAGCGGGCTAAAGCGGCGCATCATGGATACGACCGCTTGCTGGAAATAGTGAAAGAGATCGAGCGCATAGGAGTTCGCGTGCCGGAGGTGATCACGGCGGGAACGCCGACGCTGCCTTGTTCGCTTTCTTACGATGGATTTCGTTCCGCGGAATTCATCCACCGGATTTCGCCGGGCACCGTTGTTTATTCCGATGCGTCTAGCCTGTTGCAACTCCCTGAAAAGTATGGCTACCGGCCGGCGGTGCTGGTGATGGCGCGCGTGGTCAGCCATCCACGAGCGGGGATTGTCACCTGCGATGCCGGGCATAAGGCTGTCTCGGCTGATGCTGGCGTCCCAACATGCGTGGTCGTTGGACATCCCGAGCTGACGCCGCTTTCACCCAGCGAAGAGCACTTGCCCCTGGAGGTGGAGGGAGGTGCAGCTGGCCCGCAGGTTGGCGAGGTTCTTTATCTCTTGCCGCGGCACGTTTGTCCGACGGTCAACAATTTCGATGATGCGCTGCTGGTGCGAAATAGCGAGATCCAGTCGGTGGAAAAAGTGTCGGCACGCGGGCACGAGGCACCGTTGCTTCGGACCGATGGCAAGGCTGTTTCGGCAGGCGATTGGAACCGAAAAGGTTAAGTTTCCTCTCACCACCCCCTCCCCTGTTTTTCGTAACTACAGATCCTAAAGGACTTAATATTCCATCAAGTTGTTTAGAATCATACGTTTGTGAGCGCTTTCGCAAGTGTTGATTCTAAAGGGATTAGAAGTAAACATAACTACTGGCCGAAACCTACCCGTTCGAGGGGTTTCTAGCCAGATGGCCCACGCGAGATGCGGCACGACGGGACTGGGTCTGGCGTGCCGAGAAAGATCGCAGGCAGCGTAGACACCGCCTGCGCTACATTTTGGGGCTGGGCGTTTCTGGATTGCGAAACACGCGGAAAAGAGCACAAGCTGCTTCGAACCTCAGCACAAGCAGGAGTGGCTGTGCTGTGCCCCAAAATAAAAAATGCGGCAGAAGAACGCCGCACGAAACTTCTCAGAATACTACCTGCACCCATTATAGCACAGAAGCATGGCGGGTCACTGTGCGAAAGCTATATCTAACGCTCGTTTGGAGCAGAGCTCTTGATTCGCAGAGGGCTCGCCACTCAGGAGCCCTCCCAAAAGGTACTACTAGTACCAAATTTTGTGCGTTGACAGCTTTCTTGGCGTCGCTATATTTGTAAGACCCGAGTCGTTGTTCGCTTGTCCCCGTTGAGACTCGCACACAAGATCTATGAGGAGATCTCCAGCCATGTGTAAACGCATATTTGCGCTTCTCGCCTTGACCTTTGGGCTTTTTGGGACCCAGTGTTGGGCAGCTACCTGCACTCCTACTGAGGAGGGGATGTCCTGCACGAATACGTTCAGTCCGGCCAACACTACAAACACCTATGATTTTACCGGCAGCGGTGATGGAGTCGTCGTGGTGCAATTCGCAACTGTTCTGACGACATTCGATCTTACAGTGACCTTTACGCATACGATCGACCCGTTTGATCCGACGGAGTTCCCCGCCGGCACTATATGCGTGCCGTACTCGTCAAATGGCGGTCGATGCGATCAATACAATTTCACGGGAACATCTGGCGGTCCGAACGGCGTGCCTGTCAAGAACACAGACTATCAAGGGCTGATAACTCTCACGCTCAGTTACTCTTACTTCGGGACGGTCCACGATCCAGCTTTTGCCCATGCGCCCGGCGATATCACCACCTTCACCGAGAACATTTTAACGAGCTACTCCAGCGCCACGAGTTGCGGTCTTTTTGGTTGTGAGGACCCCACTATGGGCGGTACAGTGCCGGGCCTATCGAGCATAGCCGCCCTCGACGAACCATTGACCGGCAACAACACTTTCTGCAGCCTGACGACGAGTATGACGAATAACCCATCCGGACAGAAGCCGGAGATCGAAGTAACGCTCACGGAAGCAAGCGGGGCGTGCTCCGGCGGAACGGGTGTGCGGGACAAGACGGCGAGCCTTTCGGTGTCGACAACCGATAGCAACCGAAACGTTATTTTCCCGGCGCTCAAAAACGTGGAAGCAAACAAATTCCACTGGGATAACAAGAACGGAGTGAATGAATACGACATCAGCACGGATGGGCTTGTGAGCGGCCAGACTTATACCGTTACGGTGTTTTCGAGCCTGATCTCTGTGCAAAGCACGACCTTCGTCGCGCCCTAGAGCGTGATGCAGGCAAGGCGAGCCAGACCGGAGACGGTCTGGCTCGCACGAAAAAACAGCAATCCTAGGGTTGCCCAGCAGACTGAGCAGCTATGGGGCTCAGATCCTGCCGCTTGAGGATGGCGTCGCTTCCCGACTCTTGGCGAATGGTTTCCAAAGTGTGCTTGGCGACGGCATAGTGTGGCGCGGCTTCCGGGCTTCCCAGGCCCGAAAGCTCGATGGTCCGCCCGAGCAAATATTGGCTTCGGGCAATGAGAACCTGCAGGCCGAGTCTTTCGCTGGTATTCAGCGCTTTCTCAATTTCGATCCTAGCGGCAGGATAATGATGGCCGTCGAGCAGCGCCTCGGCCAGGGCAAGTGTGGCCTCCGTGGAGATGTTTTTTAATCCCACCGCATCCGCTTCCTGAACAACAGCCTTTAAGGGAGCAATGGCTGCTGGACCGCGTTTATCCGCCACAAGGCACTTCGCGGAGTTGTATTTCGACATCAGCACCACATCTTTCTCTACGCCGGCCGAGCTTGCCGCAGCGGCCTGCGAAAATAGGCCCGCGGCGGACTTGAGGTCGCCTCGATAATAGAAGGTATCGCCTTGAAAATTCAGAATCTGCGCCAAGAGAGTCTTGTTCTGCAATTCTTTCGCGAGGGCCGCGGCCTCGGTCAAATTCTTCTGCGCCTCATCGTAACGTCCCACCTCACTGAGTGAGTTTCCGTATCCGCTCAAAATTTCCCCCATCCAGAAACCGCGGTCCTGCAATTCGCGGAATGTCTTGAGAGCCTCTTCCTTGGATTTGAGCGCCGCGCCATAGCGTCCCTGATACTCGAATATGGTGCCCATGCTGTAGGACTGAATGGCGGCGCCGCTCTTGTCGCCGGAGCTGCGAAAGAGTTCGAGGGCCTGGAGATGGTAGTTCAAACTTTGGCCATAGTCGCTGGCCTTCAAGGAGGCTTCCGCGAGATTGTGCAGGGTTTCTCCGACTTGACTGGGTATGTTGGCTTTTTTGCGGAGCTCCAGCGCACGTTCATAATAGGTGAGCGCATCGCTAGACTGACCTTTCGCCAGATAGATGTCTCCGATGTTGTTCAAACAGACGGCCTGATTATCCTCGTTGCCAACGTCGCGTTGGACTTGCAGGGATTCCTTGAAGGCGGTGAGCGCCTCATCATATCGGCTGCGTTCTCTGTCGAGTTCGCCAAGATTGATCAGAGTGACGCCGAGTCCTTTCTTGTCGCCGATATCGCGTTGTAACTTCACGGCTTCCTGGTAACTCTTGAGGGCCTCTTCCGGCTTCCCAAGGCTAACCTGAACCTGAGCGATATTGCCCAGGGTGAGGGCGATTCCCGGCTTTTGGCCGAGGCTGCGCTTGATGGCCAAGGACTCCTGATAATTTCGCAGCGCTTCATCGGGCTTATTGAGCTGTTTATAAGCGGCCCCGATAGCATTCAAGATCGTGGCTTTACCTTCGGCATTGTCGAACTGGACGGCCAGGGTGAGGCCGCGGTTCAGGTAATCGAGCGCGCCGGTTGGATTCTTGCTTCTGATTTCCACCCGGCCCGCGGCCAGCAAAGCGTCCACATGTTTTGGATCGATCGCCAATACTTTCGCAAGCTCAACCCGCGCCTTATCGTATACGCCGGTGGATTCATAGAGTCCGCCCAGATGAAAATGCACATCCACATCATCCGGGGAAACTTTCTCGAGATTTTCGTAAGACTCGATCGCTTTGCGGTAATCATTCGAGATTTGGGCGTAGTTCGCTTGAATCAGATAGCGTTCGGCTGCCGGAAGTTTATCGCTCAGGTCCACGGCTTTCCGCGAAAATTGCTCGGCCTTATCGTCATTTCTGAGACTGCTATAGGTCTGCCCCAGTTCGGAATAAGCCAATGCGAACCCGGGGTCCGCCTGCACGGAAGCCTCAAAACGCTTCACGGCTTCGAGATGATTTCCCTGACGCTCCAGTTCCAGCCCATCGTGGTAGTTCCGAAGCGCCTGCAATGAGTTGGAAGACGGCTGAAACGACTTGCCGCGCAGCTCTTGCAGCACATCGGAAGAAAGCGAGAGGTTTTGCTGGATGGACTGGGCGAGCTGGGCGATGGCTGGTAGTAGAGCTTTTTCGTTCGCTGCCTCGGCTTTTACGGGAATCGAGCGCTGATGTTTGAGGTCCCGAAGGGTGGCGTCGATACGGATCTGGTCGCCGAACTTCGCGAATTGCCCCCAGACGACCGTATCGGCGTTGCTAAACTCGGCGATGCGCCCCACCATTGTGGGATCGATGGTGGTACCTGGCGAGATCTGCAAATCCGACAGGACCTGGTGCAGGCGGTCCGGTGAAATCGTGCGCAGTTGGGGCGACTGTCCCACGTCCGTGCTGAGCATGTCCGCCAGACTTGGCCCCAGCCAATCCAGCGTTGCGTCACCCGACCCGTTGCGAAAGGGCAAAATCGCTAGCGACACTTCCGGCCCAGACGCTGGCTTTGCCGTGGTTTTGGATTTCAGCTTGCCGACTGCCACCCATCCTCCGATGGCCACGGCAAGGGCCAGGCCACCAGCGGCAATCCACTTCCAGGGAACATGCCGCCTGGGCTTCGGCTTCGCCAGGGAAACGGAAATTGGACGATTCCCTTGCCAGGCATCGAGATCCGCCAAAATTTCCTGAGCGCTCTGATAACGCAAATTCAGATCGCGTTCCATGCACTTGCTCACAATGTCGCTCAATGCCTTGGGGATTGACGCATCGTGCTCCGTGGCCGGCAGTGCGCGCTCCTGGTTCCGCTTCAACAAGCTCGCCATGGCAGTGTCCGCTTTGAAGGGCATCTTGCACGTCAACAACTCGTAGAAGATCAGTCCCACGGTAAACAGATCGGACCGGCCATCGAGGTGTTTCCCCAGCGCTTGTTCCGGTGACATGTACTCAAACGTTCCCAGGAGTGCGCCCGTCTGCGTCATGCTATCCGACTCCAGCGAACGCGCCAGCCCAAAATCCATTACCAGGATTCGTCCCTGCTTGTCTCTCATGATGTTCTGTGGCTTCAGATCCCGGTGGATCACTCCGGCGCTGTGTGCCGCATCCAACGCCAGACACACCTGCCGAATAATTTCCACGGCCTGCTCCGGCGGAAGTTTGCCTTTATCCAACAGCAGTTGGCGCAAGTCGCATCCCTCGACGAACTCCATGGTGATGAATTTCACGCCGCCCACTTCGGACAAGTCGTGGATGCGGATCACGTTCTTGTGCGTTACTTGACGCGCTGTAAGTAGTTCCTGCTTAAAACGCGCGAGGATCAACGGATGATCGGCCATCTCCGGGCGAATCAATTTCAGCGCAACAACATGATCCACCGCTCGGTCGGCGGCTTTGTACACCGTGCCCATTCCGCCTTCACCGAGAATTTCCAGGATTTCAAATCGGCCGCCGAAGACATCACCAGGTTGAAGAGCGGTTTGTTTCGGAAAAAGCTGCGAGGGGCGCAGTCGTGCTGCGCCTGGCGTTGCGGATTCGCCGGCTAGCGTCACATCGGCCGCCGAGGCGCTCGGATCAACCGGCGGCGTGGAGGAGCCTCCGGATAGGGTCGCTCCGCCCTGGTCAGGAACAACGTCACTGGACGAACTTTCCCCTTTGGCAGGCGCGCGAAGCCCTCCCGAGCCGATGTTTTCTGAGCCAGCCTTCTTGGATTTACGCTCTTCCATAGGATTACTAAACTTGGAATTAACGCGCGCTGGCCCCAGGATTGAGGACGACAGGCTCCACTTCAGGCAAGTATATACTGTCGAAATTTCAGCTGGAATATTTGTTTCGCCATCGCGTTCAATCTGAGAACTGCAGAGTGTATGTTTATCTCTTCTTTGGCGCCGTCCATCGAACCATCTCGGTCAGGGAGGAGGGCCAGGATTTTGAAGCGAGTGGCGCACCCTTTGAGGTTTGAGGAACCGTGCCAATTTGTTTTTCCGCAGGGGATAACTACCGAGTTCGATCCCACCCAGCCGCTCCCTTTGTCTCGCCAAGTTTTCCTCAGGCTTGCGAATTCCGCATGGTATGCTCACGCCGTTCCCGTTAGAATCAGCGCGTCCCTTTGTCGCTTTCATGAAGAAGATCATCGTTGCCGTTGGCAGCACTCGCAAGCCAAAGCTCCGGGCAGTTACGGAAGCTCTGAATGCCTTTGCGGCGAAGCTCGTTCCGGACGGCGACTTTGAAGTGGTGGGGATGGAAGTCGAAAGCGGCGTAAGCCCGACTCCCACTTCTTGCGAAGAGTTGATGCGCGGAGCCCGGCAGCGAGTGGAAGCGCTCGTGCGCATGGCCCGGGAAGCTGGCATGGGCTGGCGCTACTTTGTCGGCCTCGAAGGCGGCCTCGAGGTTTTGCAGGACGACAGAAGCCGTCGCGTCTTCCTGGAGAGCTGGGCTTACGTGAGCGACGGCGCGCGGGGCTTCTATGGCCGCTCCGGCGGCATCGAACTACCAGAGGAGCTCGCCCACGAAGTTCTTGAGCGCGGCTTCGATCTGTCGGATGCCATCGACCGTTTTGCAGGCGCCGTCGGCATTCGTGACGAGCAGGGCGCTTGGGGCGTCCTCTCGGGAGATCTGATCCACCGGGACGACTCTTTCCGCATCGCTGTCATCACGGCGTTCGCGCCGTTCTATAATGCGAAGATGTATGGCAGGGCCGCGCGCACCGCGGGTTAGAATTTACAGCAGGGCAGTCAGGAGCGACCAGAGTGGACATTGTCAAAGGCAATATGGGCTGGATCGAAGTCGTGGTCGGCCCGATGTTTTCCGGCAAAAGCGAAGAGTTGATCCGCCGGCTGCGCCGCGCCGAGATTGCGCGGCAGCGCGTGCAGATCTTCAAGCCCGCGATTGACGAACGCTACACGGCCAACGAAATCGTTTCGCATTCGGGGCTGGGCATTCCTTCGGATAATGTCACCAAAGCCTCCGACATCATGGATAAGTTGTCACCTCGCACCGAAGTCATTGGCATCGACGAGGCGCAATTTTTGGGCGAGGAGATCGTGGACGTATGCACCAAACTCGCCAATCTGGGAAAGCGCGTCATCGTTGCCGGACTCGACACCGACTATCGCGGCCGCCCGTTCGAACCCATGCCGCGGCTTCTCGCTGTTGCTGAAGAAATCACGAAACTGCTCGCCATTTGCATGCGCTGCGGCAATCCCGCTGTGCACACGCAACGACTTGTGGAAAGCGAAGAGCTGATCGTCGTGGGCGCCGGCGGAATGTATGAAGCGCGGTGCCGCCGCTGCTTTGAACCCAACCCTGCTCTCGCCAAGGACAAAAAAGACGCGGGGCCGCAGCTCATGGTTCGAAACCGAACGGCGTCCGCAGGCGGTGCAGGGAGCTAGCGGTCCGCGCGCGACCCGTATCTGTTTGTCCTTTCTGAACGCCAACTCTGCTTGAGCTTGCTGGTTGATTCCTGCAAACTGGCTCGACTAACGGCACGCCAAAATCCATTTAGCGGACACTCATGATCATTGAATCCAAGGCACCGACGCGCGTTGATTTTGCCGGAAGCACACTCGACATCTGGCCGCTTTACCTGTTTCATCCCGGCTCGGTTACGTTGAACGCGGCTATTTCGCGCTACGCCTCCTGCGTGATTCAAACGAATGCGCCCTGGGATGAGCGCATCAAGCTCGTTTCCCGCGACATCAAGCGGGAAGAGAGCTTTGCATCGTTTGCCGCGCTCGTGAAGACCAAGCGCTATAAGCTGCCGCTTCTTGCGGAAATCGTCAAATTTTTTCAGCCGCAGGGCGGCTTCACGCTCACAACGGATTCGGAAGCGCCGAACGGCGCAGGCATCGGCGGCTCGAGCGCCATGGCGGTAGCGATTTGCGCGGCCCTGGACCGCTATACCGGAGCGGGGAAGAGCAAGGTGGATTGGATCCACATTAGCCGCGACGCTGAGGCGATCGTCATCAACGTCCCCACCGGCACGCAGGATCATTACCCGCCAGCCTTTGGGGGCGCAGCTGCTATCGAACTCCCGCCTGGCGGCGAGCACCGAGTCGAGCTGCGCGTCAATCTCGACGAGCTGGAGCGCCGCATCGTGGTGTGCTACACAGGCAAGCCGCGCCAGCATGGCATCAACAATTGGGAAGTGTTCAAAGCGCAGATCGGCGGCAAACGCGCCGTGCAGAATAGCCTGGAGCGAATCTCGGAAGTCGCTCAAAAGATGCGCTTCGCCATGGAGAAGCCGGACTGGTACGAAGCAGGGCGTTTGATGCGGGAAGAATGGTCTTTCCGCAAGCGGAATCTGCCGACCATTTCGACCAAGACGATAGACCGCGTCATCGAGGGTGCGCGGCGGAACGGCGGCCTCGCCGGAAAAGTTTGCGGCGCGGGCGGCGGGGGTTGCGTCGTCATGCTAATCGAGCCGGATGCGCGCACGCGCGTGGAAGCAGCTATTGTCGAGGCTGGCGGGGAAGTTCTGCCCGTAACGATTGACCGCCAAGGCGTCCAGGTGATCTCCCGCTAGGCTATTCGCGATTGGCTCACCCTGCCAGGACAGCCCTCGAAGCCTCGAGGGCCGGCTTTACCAAGTATCTCTACGGCGCTGTAAATCCCCGAGGGCGGCGGCGGTCGCAATGCCCATTTCCCGCATCATAGGATGTGGGGATAATTTCGTAATATAATGGGAGCGCTGGCCCAAGGGGGCTGGTCAACATCAGTCATGGCTACTCGGCTCATTCTCAGCTTGACTCTCTTCCTGACGGCTGACGCAGACATTCCCCGCGTCAACAGTCTTCGTCCGCCTGCTCAGCCCAACGTTGTTTTTCCATCTGGCGAGGAAATTTCTCTTTTCCCAGACACCGCGCTCGATGGACAGGGCGATTCCCAAACGCCGGCCAAGCCGAAGAGTGCAACACTGCAAGAGTCTTCGAAACTCGAACTCATTCGTTACGTTTCCGGCGAGTTCGCCAAGGCCACGAAATCGCTTCCTGCTGGCAAGGAGGGTTTGATCGTTTACGTGGGCAAGCCGCTCCAGGTGGATTTGCTCGAACGCGCCCTTGCTACTCACGGCGCTGCCGTCAACAATGGTGACAAAGTACAAATCACCAAACTCGATTTTCGCGACCATCAAATCATTGTGGACTTGAACGGCGGCGGACGCGGCAAGAAGCGCCTGCGGGACCGCCTCCACATTGAAATGGCCGGCATTCCGACCGCTCGTACGACTACCGAACAGGAAGAGACCGGCCCACCCGGGCTTCAGCCTGGGCAGGGCAGCACCATTTATCTCGATTTCAGCAAGCCGGTCCCGGATCTAAGCCCGAACGACTTGATGCAGCTTCTCGCGCCGTTCCTTGATTTCTCAAGACAGCGGTCCGCCTCGGTTCAGTGGGTCGATACGTTGCCTCCGGAGATGCGGAAAGCCATTCAGGAACGCCGGCCGATCGTCGGCATGGACCGCGAACAAGTGGTAGCCGCCATCGGCAAGCCCGACCACAAAATTCGTGAGCGCGACAACGAAGGCAACGACATCGAGGACTGGATCTACGGCCAGCCACCGTCGAAAACCGTATTTGTCCGATTCAACGGCGACCGCGTAACCAACATAAAGCAATACCCGCAATAGAACTTCGCCTTACTTGCACCGAAAGAATCGTGACATTCGCAATGGAAATCGACCCTGTCGCTTCGCGTTGACTTTTCTTTACGCAGCCCATAGCATTTTGGGTTCGGCATTGCGGTCGTTTCTCGCTAGAGAGCCCGCCGCTGTCTCACAAATCCCATCGGAGGAAGTATGCCCATCAAGGTCGGCATCAACGGCTTCGGCCGCATCGGACGGAACATCATGCGCACCGCGCTCGACGACAAGGACATCCAGTTCGTCGCCGTCAACGACGTCACCGACGCCAAGACCCTCGCGCACCTGCTAAAATACGATTCCATCCTTGGCAATCTCCCGCATAACGTTACGCACACGGATGATTCGATTTCCGTCGAAGGGAAGTCTTTCAAGGTCTTCAAGGTAAAAGACCCAGGCGAAATCGATTGGGCCAGTGTCGGCGCGGACATCGTCGTCGAGTCCACCGGTCTTTTCACCAAGGGCGCCGACGCAAAAAAGCATCTCCGCGGCCCGGTCAAGAAAGTCATTATCTCCGCGCCGGCCGACGGCCCCGATGCGACGCTCGTTCTCGGCGTCAACGACAAGACTTACGATCCCGCGAAGCATCACGTGGTTTCCAATGCCTCCTGCACCACGAATTGCCTGGCTCCAGTCGCCAAAGTTCTCCAAGACACCTTCGGCATTCACAGCGGCACTATGACCACCATCCACTCCTATACGAACGACCAGAAGCTTCTCGATCTACCCCACAAGGATCTCCGCCGCGCGCGCGCCGCTGCCATCAACATGATCCCGAGCTCGACTGGTGCAGCCAAAGCCCTCCATCTCGCCATTCCAGAACTGAAAGGCAAGCTCGACGGCTACGCCATGCGTGTACCAACGCCGAACGTCAGCGTCGTCGACCTCACCGTTTTTGTAGAGAAGCCGGCGACTGTCGAGACCGTCAACGCCGCTCTGAAAGCCGCGGCCCACGGCCCCATGAAAGGTGTGCTCGCTTACACGGAGGAAGAACTCGTCTCCGCCGATTTCAAAGGCAACCCCAACTCTTCCATCGTCGACGCCGGCTATACGAAAGTCGTCGGCGATCGCTGCGTAAAGGTTCTGGCCTGGTACGACAACGAGTGGGGCTATTCCTGCCGTTGCCGCGATCTCATCAAATTCATGGCGGCGAAATTCTAGCCCGCCCATCGGCTATTTGTGCGCGGGGATTCTTTATCTTGTACGGGCCCCGCCCGTCTGTCTCAGGAATCAAAAATAACGAATCACGAGTCACGAATTCATGAATAAACTCACCATCAACGACCTCGATCTCCGCGGCAAACGCGTTTTCATCCGCGTGGACTTCAACGTCCCTCTCAAGGACGGTGTCGTCTCCGATGACACACGCATTCGCGAAACACTTCCCACGCTTCAACTCGCTGTTAAAAAAGGCGGCCGCCTGATACTCGCTTCGCACCTCGGCCGTCCCAAAGGCGGTCCCGATTCCAAATTTTCTCTTTTTCCGGTCGCGAAAAAACTCGAATCGCTCATTGGCAAACCCGTTCGCTTTGCCTCCGATTGCGTGGGTGCGGTCCCCGAATCCAAGAGCAAGACTCTCGGCGACGGCGAAATTCTTCTTCTCGAAAACGTGCGCTTCCACCCCGAAGAAGAGAAAAATGACGAAGCATTCTCAAAGCAACTCGCCTCGCTCTGCGATGGGCTCTTTATTTGCGACGCGTTCGGCTCCGCGCATCGCGCCCATGCTTCCGTCGTGGGCATCACGCGCTTCGTGAAGCAGTCCGCCGCCGGTCTGCTCATGGAGAAAGAGCTCAACTATCTCGGCAAAGCCCTCAGCAATCCCACGCGCCCTTTCGTTGCGATTCTTGGCGGCGCAAAAGTCAGCGACAAGATCGAAGTGGTCGAAAATCTCATGAAAATTGCCGACGCCACGCTCATCGGCGGCGGAATGGCCTATACATTTTTCAAAGCACAGGGCTTGCCCATCGGAAAATCTCTGGTCGAAGACGACAAACTCGATCTCGCGCGCAAACTTCTCGCTGACGCCAAGCAGAACAACCTCAAGTTGCTGCTGCCAGTCGACCATGTCATCGCTCCCGAATTCAAACCCACCGCGCCCGCATCCACGGTCGATATCTCTGCCACGCCCCCCGATCAGATGGGTCTCGATATCGGACCAAAAACCGCTGCTGCCTTCGCCGCGGAAATTTCCAGAGCCAAGACCCTCGTCTGGAACGGCCCCATGGGCGTCTTCGAAATGCCCGCTTTCGCGAATGGAACGCTCGAAGTCGCCAGAGCCGTCGCGGCCGCCACCAGCGCGGGCGCCACATCCATCGTAGGCGGGGGCGATTCCGTCGCAGCCGTCCACCAGTCCGGCGTCGCCGACAGAATTTCTCACATCTCCACCGGAGGGGGCGCTTCGCTCGAATTTCTGGCCGGCGCCAAACTTCCCGGTGTCGAAGCTTTGACCGATAACCCCGCTGAGGAAATGACCATCGCGGCCGGCAAGCTAACCCGCCGCCGCGTCATTGCCGGAAATTGGAAGATGTACAAGACGGAAACGGAAACTCAGGTCTTTTTCTCCGCCTTCTCCATGCTCGTTGACGGCATCAAGCAGTGCGACATCGTCATCGCTCCGCCCTTCACGGCCCTTCATGCCGCCGTCGAAGCCGCGCGCGGCACGCAGATCGCCATCGCCGGACAGGACGTCTTTTGGGAAAAAGAAGGCGCCTTCACCGGCGAAATCTCCCCTGAAATGCTAGTGGAAGTCGGCTGCCGCTACGTCATCATTGGCCATTCGGAAAGACGACAGTTCTTCGGCGAAACCGACGAAACCGTCGCCAAGAAGACCAAAACCGCCCTCGCCGCCGGCCTTACTCCCATCGTCTGCATCGGCGAAATGCTGCATGATCGCGAGGCTGGCGCTACGGAACAAGTCTGCAGAACTCAGTTCCTCAATGGCCCCGGTTCGTTGACCCCCGATGAATTCTCCCGTATTCTGATAGCGTACGAACCAGTGTGGGCCATCGGGACCGGCAAGACGGCCACTCCGGAAATTGCCGCGGAGACTCACCGCCTCATCCGTAAATGCGCCGAGGAAAAGTTTTCCGCCGCTCACGCCTCCGCATTGCGGATTCTCTATGGCGGCAGCGTCAAGCCTGACAATATTCAGGGATTGATGGCGCAGGAAGAACTCGATGGAGCGCTGGTAGGCGGGGCGAGCCTAGACGCCAAATCGTTCGCAAGCATCGTACGAGATTGCGCAGGGAGATAGAAATGCCAGGTTGGATGAAGTGGACTATCGCCATTCTGATTGGTTTGGCCATTGTTGTCGTCGGGTTCCGTTGGGCGGGCCCGCTGCTCACCATTTTCTACGTGATGAACTGCCTCGTCTTGATCATCGTGGTTCTTCTCCAGAGCGGCAAAGCCGCTGACCTCGCCGGCGCGTTCGGCGGCGCAGGCAGCCAAACCGCTTTCGGTCCTCGCGGAGCCGCCACGATTCTTTCGCAGGCCACCACCTGGTGCGCCATCATGTTCATGATTTGTGCCCTGGCCCTCGTGTTGCGCACGGACAAGGCGGTCGAGCAAGGCGGCTCAGTGCTGCGTCAAGTCTCCAAGCCCGCCCCCGTGAAGACGCCCGCAACAATTCCAGCCACGCCAACGCCAGTGCCGCAAACGCCTGCTCCCCAGAGCAATCCACCTGCGTCGAGCACGGCGCCCGCTTCGTCGCAACCTGCTCCTTTGCAACCGGCCACGACACCGCCGAAGAAACCGTAGCCCTCGCGATAGCGGCGCGCCTTATTATTGCGCGCTCGCCAGTTCTGTGTTGCACCCACCTCACCGTCGTCGCCTTATTGACTTCGCGAACAATCGGGATTACTCTCCCCGCTAATTTCCCTCGGCTCCCGAAACTCATTCTAAGGAGAGACGCATGAGCGGCGATTCGCACGTTCGTTTACTTCGGTATGTCCTGATCCTCACTGGCTTGATCTTCATATTCGGGGTCTATCCCTTGATGATGTCCTTGTGGCCGTCGGGCTGGCGGTGGCAACCTAACCAACCCGAGTACGAACAAATGATCCTCGGTGTTTACGCCACTCTTGGGATATTCCTGCTGATTGCGTCTCGCAATCCTTTACAACACCGCAGCCTGATTTGGTTCACAGTCTGGTCGAGCCTCGTTCATGCAGGAATCATGGCCATCCAGGCTCTCAAGGCGCCCGCCGAGCACGGGCATCTACTCGGCGATGTTCCCGCCTTGGCAATTGTGGCCATCCTGTTGGCAGTTCTCACTCCTCGTGGAACGGCTGTCCCGGAAGCGAGAACTGCTTCCTAATTGGTTTGAGTGGACTTTGGGGACCGGCTTGCTGCCGCGTTCTCTGGCTGGGCTTGCGGCCTTTCTCACTGGCAGTTAAACTGTCTACCTCACCTCTGTGCGGTCGTGGCGGAACTGGCAGACGCACCAGCTTGAGGGGCTGGCGGTAGCAATACCGTGGTGGTTCGAATCCACTCGACCGCACCAAATTTTTCAGCGAGCAATCTTAACCCTTTCTCTTCGAATGGCTCGAACTGCGCTCGTTCTTGTCCACCATTTCGCATGCACGATCAGAGTTCAGCGCCATGGCGCACCAGAACATCCTTCGCCCTCGACGGCAGGTTTGGAACAAGCCAACGAAACAGAAAGGTTGCCGCGATTCCTCCCGCAAATTGGGCCACCACGAAGAGAGGAACATCGGCAGGCCGAATCCCCGCGAACGTGTCGCTCAGACATCTCGCAATCGTCACCGCAGGATTGGCGAAAGACGTCGAGGACGTAAACCAATACGCAGCCGTGATGTAGCTCCCGACTGCGAACGGCACCACGTTCGAGCGAGATCTGGAGCATCCCCAAATCACGCATAGAAGGCCGAAACTCGCGATAAACTCGCTGAAAATTTGGGCTGGTCCGCTACGCACATGGCGGGACAGAGTAACCAAGGGAAGGCCAAACATGGCGTGGGCTGCAATCGTTCCACAAACCCCGCCGAAGATTTGGGCGGCAACGTAAGGAAGCGTCTCGGCCCAAGCCAAACCGCCTTCCATCGCGTCCGCCACGGAAACGATCGGATTCAGGTGCGCACCGGATATCGGCCCGAACGTCAATATCAATGCCACAAGCGCCGCGCCAGTGGCGATCGTATTCGCCAGCAGAGCTAAAGCAGCGTTTCCGCTGGCGAGCCGCTCCGCCATAATTCCTGAACCAACAACAGCAGCCACGAGAAACGCTGTTCCCAGGAATTCCGCGACGATTCGGGCACCCAGATTTGATTTCATAGTTTCCCGATGCGGTCAACTTCGGTTTGGATCGCGAGTTTGTCGAGACTTTGGAGAGGCAATGAGAGAAAGAGACTGATTCTGCGGTCAAGCAGCAGGAATGCATCCCGAAAAGCCCGCGCGATTTGCTCCGGCGTGCCTTTCACCTCTGCCGGGTCGGCAACGCCCCAATGCGCCGTCATCGGCTGGCCCGGCCAGATTGGGCAGACTTCCTTCGCAGCGTTGTCGCAAACGGTGAAGACGAAGTTGATCTTCGGCGCTCCGGGTTTTGCGAATTCGTCCCAGTTTTTGCTGCGCAGGCCGTCGGTAGGCAATCCCGAAGTCTCTAGCTGCTTGAGCGCCTCGGGTCTCACAATTCCCGAAGCGTGGCTTCCAGCGCTGTAGGCGCTGAAGGTGGGTTTGCCTTTGTGGTTGAGAATGGCTTCAGCCATGATGGAACGAGCCGAATTTCCAGTGCAAAGGAAGAGCACGTTGTAGAGTGCTGGCACGGCATTACTCCCGCGATCCGAATAATGAAGCCAGAAACATCATTTGCAGCACGCCGGGCCGCAGCAACTGTCCGTCGTTTTCACTGACACCGGCTTGACGGCTCTCACGAACGCACTCAAGAATTTGCCATCCACCTGCGGCGCGAGTGAGTCCAGATCCAGTCCTTTCTCTGACAGAAACTCCCGCGCATCTTCGACGCGGTAAATTCGCGTCGGTTCCACCTCAATCTGCTCGAATCCGGCAGCTCCAAGCTTGTCGCGGTATTCCCCTTCTTCCAGCGCCCCCGCGACGCACCCAACCCACAAAAGCATGCTCTGCCGAATCCGCGGAGAAATCTCGCCTCGGGTAACCACATCCGATACCGCAAAACGCCCGCCCGGCTTCAGAACCCGATACGCCTCTCGCAACACGCTGTCTTTATCGGCGGAAAGATTGATCACGCAATTTGAAATAATTACATCCACGGAATTGTCAGGAAGTGGAATGTGCTCGATCTCTCCGCGAAGAAATTCCACATTCTCAGCCCCCGCTTTGCGCTTGTTCTCGTTTGCCAGTGCCAGCATCTCGTCCGTCATATCAAGGCCATAGGCCTTGCCAGTCGGCCCCACTCGCCGCGCCGAAAGTAAAACGTCAATCCCGCCTCCCGATCCAAGGTCGAGCACGACTTCTCCTGCATTCAATTTCGCCAGCGCCGTCGGATTGCCGCAGCCGAGCGAAGCTTGCAGCGCCTGCTCCGGCACTTGCTCCATCTGCGCGGCGTCATACAAATGTGAAGTAATCGGATCGCACGCGGCTCCCGTCGCTGGCGCCGCGCCGCAGCACGAACTCCCGCCCGCCCCGGCTCGCCGCGCCGCCTGCCCGTATTTCTCCCGTACCATTTCCTTGATGTCTGCGTTCTCGATATTTGCGTTATCCATCGCGCCCTCCTAACGGCAGATTTCGATAATGTCCCGCGGCCGCAGAGCCTTGTTCCGCGTGCAGCACTCCGAATAAAGAAACTGCATCAACTCCTGAAGCGCTTCCGTGTTCGCCGTATATCGCAAAAAGGTGCTCTCTCGCTTCACTTGCACCAGATTTTCATTTTTCAATTTGTCCAAATGGTGGGAGAGCGTCGAATTCGGAATTTCCAATTCTTCTTGAATGTTGCCTACCACGAGCCCTTCCGGGTGCGCCGATAGCAGTAGTTGCATGATGCGCAGCCGCGGTTCCGTACCCATGGCCGACAACATATCGGCGAACTTCGTCACCTGCTCCGTGCTTTTCTTCGTTTGGGTGGCAGCCATATTTCGATATGTGCAGAAATATGGTCGTTAGTCAACCTGCAAAAAAGTCTCTTCCAGGCTTCGCGCCCTGACGGGTTTCTCTCTCGGATTGGCTTCTCCGGCTGCTTCCTCCGTCCTTCTAATCCCGCACGCCGTTTGCACTACAGTTCCTTACTCGCCTGCGGTATTATTGTTTCTCAATTCAACCTAATCTGAATACTGGGGTGGAGGTTCTCATGTTCAAGTACTCGCTTCGCTTGCTCGCCGTTGCTTCTCTCTTCCTTCTGCCCGCGCGCGCGGATGAGGCTGTCGTCTCTGCCGTCCACGGCACGATCACCAAGGTCGATGAAGCAACCAAAACCATCGTCGTTAAAACCGCCGACGGCACCGAGCACACCTTTCATTTTGTCGCCAAGACCACTGTCCGCGGCGCCCAAGCCACTGCCACTGGCGCGAAAGATTCCTTCCACGGACTCACGGAAGGCTCTGAAGTTGTCGCTCATTACACCGCGAAAGGCGGGGAAGAAACGGCTGTCGAAGTTGAGAAAGTCGGCAAGGGCGGCCTGCACGCCGTCGACGGCACGGTCACTCACGTGAGCGAAGATGG